>Ga0209526_10002512_pt1 | contig 12367 bp, 10 predicted proteins | sample JacPinW_OM2H0_M1_FD_188566 | JGI IMG/M metagenome (GOLD analysis project Ga0209526, IMG submission 188566) | Forest soil microbial communities from Algoma, Ontario, Canada - Jack Pine, Ontario site 1_JW_OM2H0_M1 (SPAdes) (version 2) | ecosystem: Environmental > Terrestrial > Soil > Boreal...
GTCGAGTGCGGCGGGCGTGATCGGATCGCCGAGTTCGCAGAAAGTCTGCACTCCACGCAGGCGGACGATGTCGAGCAGAACCCCGCGCGACGTGATGCCCTTGCCGTCGACCTTGTCGATGCCGCAGTACAGCGCCCCGAGGCTGGTCACCGATTCTGCCGGGAATCCGTTGTAGAGCTTGTCCTCGTAATAGACGTGGGACAGCGCGTCCCATTGCGTAGCGGCCTGCAACGGCATGATGATGATGTCGTCGTTGAACCGCATCGGGCCGGCCTCGGAATATCCGCTCAACTGAACGGCACTCGGATTCGTCAGCCACTTGGGACCGTATTCGAGCAGAGTTCTGGCGTCGCCGCCGTCGATCGTCATCACGTGCATCGGGTTCTGCCGGTAATGGAATGCACCCTGAGGTCCCGACGATCCGAAGTCGACACCGAGCGCAAACACCTTGCCGTGCTTGACCAGACTGGCCGCCTCGGCGACTTTCTCGGCCGTGATGAAGTTCAGCGTCCCGAGCTCGTCGGCGTCGCCCCACCGGCCCCAGTTGCGGACGTCATCCGCGATCCGACGAAAGTCGCTCATGCCGGCCATCAGTCGCCTCTCCTCATCGTCGCGGCACCAACCCCGCGAGGTCGGTCTCACCGATCGTGCCGCCGTCCACCCAGGCCACCTGTCCGGTGATGTAGCTGGCGGCCTTGCTGTTCAGGAAAACCAGCACGGCCGCCTGTTCGGAGGGCTCGGAGACTCTGCCCAGTGGCGTCTGGAAGGCGTCAAGGAACTCCTGGCCGTAGGCGCCGCGGAGCTGATCGACCATCGGCGTATCGGTGACCCCCGGCCCGGTGCAGTTGATCCGAATTCCCTTGGCGCCCAGCGCTGCGACGTTGGCCATCCCGTAGAGGATGATCGCCTCCTTGGACAGTCGGTAGCCGCCCCCGTCGGCGACCGGCGCCGGATTGCGCCTGCACCATTCGATCCCCTCGGCCATAGTCACGGTGTCCAGCAGGCCCGCCGTGACGGCGGCGTTCTCCCGGTAGGCCGACGCCGCAAGCGACGACACGTTGGCGATCGCCGAGCCGGGCTGCATCGTTGGCACCAGCGCCTCGGTGAACTGTCGGGTGCCGAGGAAGTTGATCGTCACCACCCGCAACGGGTCGCCGATGCCCGATGACACGCCCGCGATATTGAACAGGGCATGGATGTGGCCGCCGATCGACGCCGCGGCCCCCTCGATCGACGCGGGGTCGGACAGGTCCAGTGAGATGAACTCACTGATCTTTACCGCGGGCGGTCGGATATCGAGCCCGATCACCTCGGCACCGAGCTCGGCGAGCTGGCGCGCGACCTGCTCACCGATGCCCGAAGAGCATCCGGTGACTACCACGCGGCGGCCGTCGTAGCGCCACAGCTCGTCGATCTGGCCCATGGCTTATTTCTGGTCGGCGGCCGGGTTTCTGCTCGTCCACCCTTCCCCTGACTTGAGTTTGGCAGCCGCCGCTTCGATGCCGGCGTTCATCTCGTCCATCGCCAGGGACACCTCGTTGGCGGTGTAATTTTCACGACCGGTGGGCAGGCCGCCGAATGCGTAGCTCTCGTCGAACACCGGCGCCTTCGACTCCGGCCTTCGGGCCTCGACCTTCTCGATGATCGGCTCCAGCCGCCTTGCCTTCTCGGCGACCGACTTCTCGTCGCGCTCGATGAACTCGGGCAGGACCTGCTTGCCCATCAACTCGATGGATTCCATCGTCGCGTCGTGGCTGCGCGGGGTGAGCAGCAGGATCAGTTCGTCGACGCCGCTCTCTTCGTAGCCGCGCAGAAACTCACGCACCGTGGCCGGGCTGCCGATCGGCCCTCGGCCTGGGCCGTAGACGACGGTCGGATCTTTCTCGATCTCTTCGAGATGCCGCTTCCAGACACCGGTCCGTCCCGGCGTGTGCATTCCGGTCATGTAGTAGTGCATGATGCCGAAAGCGAAGAATCCACCGCCCATTCCGAGCCGTTCGACGGCTTGCTCGTCGGTGGGGGCCACCATCATCGAAAGGTCGCCGCCAATTGCGAGGATGTTCGGGTTCATCCGTGGCGTGACAGGGGCGCCGTTCTCCTCGAACTCCTTGTAGTAGCCGTTGACTCGTTCCGCGAGCGGCCCGGGTCCGGTGTAGGCAAAACTCAAGGCGCCGAGGCCTCTCTGCGCGGCCATCTGCACCGAGGCCGGCCGGGTGCACGCGACCCACACCGGCGGGTGCGGCTTCTGCATCGGTTTGGGAACCACATTGCGCGGTGGCATTTCGACGTGCTGACCCTTGAAACCGGTGAACGGTTCCTCGATCATGCAGCGGATCGAGACGTCCAGCGCCTCTTCCCACATCGTGCGCTTGTCGGCGGGATCGATACCAAATCCGCCGAGCTCGCCGACTGACGACGACTCTCCTGTTCCGAACTCCACTCGGCCGTTCGAAATGAGGTCAAGGGTGGCGATACGCTCCGCTACCCGGGCAGGGTGGTTCACGGCCGGCGGAAGATGCATGATCCCGAATCCGAGCCGAATGTTCTTGGTGCGCTGGCTGGCTGCGGCGAGGAAGATTTCCGGGGCCGTCGAATGACAGTATTCCTCGAGGAAATGGTGTTCGGTGAGCCATACGGTGGAGAAGCCGGCTTTGTCCGCCGCCTCCACCTCGTCGAGCCCGTCCTGGAAGAGCTTCTGTTCGTCGTCCTGCGTCCACGGCCGCGGCAACGGGAACTCGTAGAAGAGCGAGACTTTCATTACTTACCTCCGATGTGATTCGACCGAATGATCGATAGTGGTGACGGTCTCCTGCGTCCCGTCTGCGATGTGTTTCGCCGCCACATAGCCGAACGTCATCGCCGGTCCGATGGTGGCTCCGGCGCCGGCATAGCTGCGGCCCATGACCGCCGCGGACGTGTTGCCCACGGCGTAAAGGTTTTTCACGATGCTGTCGTCGGCGCGCAGTACCCGCGCATGCTCGTCTGTACGCAGGCCACCCGACGTGCCGAGGTCGCCGAGGATGATCTGGAACGCGTAGTACGGCGGCTTGGTCAGCGGATGCAGATTCGGGTTGGGCAGGGTCGGGTCGCCGTAGTAGTTGTCGTATGCGCTGTCCCCGCGGTTGAAATCGTCGTCGTGGCCGCTGCGCGCCAATTCGTTGAACCGGTCAGCGCTGCGACCAAGTGCGTCGGCCGAGACGCCGATCTCGGCCGCCAGTTCCTCCCAGCTGCCGCCGGTTTTGACGACACCGGAGTCCAGCCATGCCTTTGGCACCGTCCGGCCGGTGGGCGCCGGCGCGAACGGCACCTTCGGGATGGGCAGGTGTCCGGCCACCACATAGCGGTGGAACGATCGGATGTCGGTGATGAGCCAGCACGGGATATGGGTGACACCGGATTTGTGGCCCTCGATCATCGCGTGTGCGAAGTCCATGTACGGCGCCGCTTCGTTGATGAATCGTTTACCGTCGCCGTTGACGACGAATTGCGACGGCATCATCCGTTCGTTGAGCATGAACTGCAGGCGCCCGTCTGGCCATTGGATCGCGGGGAACCACCACGCCTCGTCGAGCAAGTCGGTGGAGCCGCCAACCTTCTCCCCCGCTCGGATGCCGTCGCCCATCGCCAGCGGGTTACCGAAACTCCAGTCCTTCTCCAGGACAGGCAGATACTGCCTGCGCCAGGCCATGTCGTGATCGAAGCCCCCGGCGGCCAGGATCACGCCGCCGCGGGCACCGATCCGCTGCGTCGTCCCCCCGTGTTCGACGATCGCGCCGATCACCGCCCCGTCGTCATCGGTGATCAGCTCAGTCATGGGCGAGTCGAGCCACAGCGGGATGCCGCGGTCCTTCACCGCCAGCCGCAGCCTGGCCGCCAGTGACTGCCCGATGGCTGCCATCCGGTCACCGAACACCCGCGCACGGAACATCCGCCAGATCAGCTTGACCAGAACGGCTTTGCCGCGCCAAGACTGCCGGACCTGATAGAACAGCCGAAGATCCTTGGGGGCGAACCAGATTCCGCTGGGCGCCAATGCCAGAGGCTGGAGCAGATTCTGCTCCTCATCGCCCAGTTTGCGCAGATCAATGGCCGGCACATTGATCGTGCTCCCGCGCTCCGAACCGCCCGGCAGATCGGGGTAGTAGTCGGCGTAGCCGGGCTTCCAGACGAACTGGAACCACGGGCTCGTGGCCTCGAGGAACTCCATCATCTCCGGCGCGGTGTCGACGTACGTCCGCAGCCGCGCATCGGTGACGAGGCCGTCCGTGATCTGGCGCAGGTAGTCGAAAACTCCGTCCGGAGACGGGACGTAGCCTTCGCGGCGCTGCGCGGGGGCGCCGGGTACCCAGATCCCGCCACCCGAAAGCGCCGTGGACCCGCCGAAGTGGGAACCCTTCTCGATGACAAGCGTCCGCAGCCCCGACGCGTCGGCGGCGAGCGCCGCGGTCATGCCGCCGCCCCCCGAACCGACGACGAGTACGTCGACGACGTGGTCGAACTGTTGGGTCATCCGGCCGCCTTCGGTTCGGCGGTTCTGACGGCGAAGCCGGCGATCAGCTCCGGTGCCGCCCGGTAGTAACGGACCTGGGTCTCGTACGGTCCCTGGGTCGCGAGTGCTGCGAAAGCCGCAATCCAGGTGCGGATTTCATGCGCCGAGTTGCCGCCCTCGCGGGCGATCCACTCGTTCGGCCAGTCATCGACAGCCGCCAAGTCGCCGCGATCGAGGATGTCGAGGAGGCGATGGTCCCATTCGGGGTTGATTGGCTGCATCGGCCCGCGGCCATGCGCGAACTCCTGCGCAAGGCCGATCACCGCCGTTTGCCGCGCTTGCCTCTGCTCAGGTGTCATCGGCTCGCCGTGAACGATGCGGCCCAGCGCACTGCGTGGTGCGGTTGCCAAGGTCGGAACGGGCGGATCATGGGACAGGCCACCGGACCCCAGCACCAACACACGTTTGTCAAGCGTCGCGACGAACCGGCCGACCGCGGCACCCAACGCCCTGGCGCGCTTCAGCGGGCCCAGCGGTGTGGCAACCGAATTGATGAAGATCGGCACGACAGGGGTTGCTGCGGCGTCGCCGAAGAGGGTCTGCAGGGGCTGGACGGTGCCGTGGTCCACGTCCATGCTCGCCGAGATGGCGACGTCCACACCCGCATCCAGCACCGCCGTCGCGCAGTCGGTGGCGATGTCGCCGGGCACGTTGAGCGGGCCCGCCTGCGTGCCGAAGTCGCCGACGCCGACGGCGTTGGTGCCAATGCAAAACGGTGGCATCACCCGGTAGAAGAACCCGTTGTAGTGGTCCGGCGAGAAGATGACGACAAGCTCGGGGTCATACGCGCGCACGAACTGTCGGGCGTCGGCGAGCGCGGTGTTGATGTCGTCAAGGAGATCCTGCGACGGTCCGGGAAGGTTCAGTAGCGGGCTGTGGGACATACAGCACAGAGCCAGTGTCGCCGTCATGAGAACTTGAGCCTCCTTCCTGGGTCAGATAGAGGACCTTGAACAGCGATGCGCTGATCTCGGTCGCGCGCTGGGCGATGCACGCACCCGCGATGCAGCGGTCGGGGCGCAGGAACAGCACGGATTCGGTGTGCGCGTCGAAGAAGGACTTGAGGCCGCCGGAGCGGTCGCCGACGATCACGACGTCGCTGTCGTCGTGTCCCGTCCAGTGCAGCTGGGTCTGCGGCCGTGCCTCGACGAAGCGTGCTCCGAATGCTTTCCAGCGCTCGAATGCGTCGGGCTGCAGCAATGCGCGGGGGTTGTTGTTCCAGCACAGAACGGCAAAGCCCGAACCGAGCACGTCGTCGAGCAGGACGTCGACACGATCGCGGGTGTCGACGCGGGGCTGCACGAACAGCGTCCCGACAGGCGACGTGTCCGACCGCGGCTCGGCGTGGAAGACAGCGCCCTGTTCGTAGCGGGGCATCGGCTTGAACCGCATCTCCAGCACAAAACGCTTGAGGCTCGGCACCACCGAAGCGGCGCGAATCACGCGGTCCCGCAACGCCGCAACGCGGCGGTTAGTCGGTGAGATGACCCGTCCGACCATGGTCGACAGGTCGATCATCGCCCGTGCGTGCTTGCGGCGCTCGACGTCGTAGGTATCCAACAGCGCGTCGTCGGCCTGACCGTTGATCACGGCCGCAAGCTTCCAGCCCAGATTCGCCGCGTCGCGGATGCCGCTGTTGTAGCCCTGCCCCTGCCAGACCGGCATCAGGTGGGCGGCATCTCCCGCGAGAAATAGCCGTCCGCTGCGGAACGCTCCGGCAATCCGCGAGTGGTGGGTGTACAGGCGGTGCCGGATCACGTCGACGCGCTCGGGATACGGGACGAGCCGTCCGAGCATTTGCCTGATGAACGCCGGGTCCTCGGCCTGTTCGTCGGACTCGTCCGCGTGAATCATGAACTCAAAACGCCGGATTCCGTGCGCGATGGAGATCGAGGCGTACGGGCGCTCGGGGTCGGCGCCGACCTCGCTGTTGGGATGTCCCAGTGGGTCGTTCGCGATGTCGATGACGAGCCAGCGTGTCGGTGACGTCGTGCCGTCGAAGGACACGCCCATCAGGCCGCGGGTGGCGCTGCGGCCACCGTCGCACCCCACCACGTAGCGCGCCCTGACGGTTGAGGGGCTCTCGCCGGAGAGCTGTATCGTCACACCGTCAGCCGACTCAGTGCGGGCCTCCATGCGACGACTCCAGCGCACGTCGACGTGATCGAATCTGTCCAGGCCGCCGAGTAGTTCGGCGTCGACCAGCGGCTGGACGAAGCCGTTACGCCTGGGCCACCCGAACCGGGCGTCGGGTGGTGCCATCTCGGCGAGCAGCCGGCGCTTGGCATCGAAGAATCGCAGGATCTGGTTGGGAACGGTGTGCGGCAGGATCTGCTGCACCAGGCCGATCGACTGAAACGTGCGCAGCGCCTCGTCGTCGAGCCCGACGCCTCGAGGGTAGTCGATCAGGGTGCTGCGCTCTTCCACCACAAGTGTCTGGACGCCTTGTAGGCCAAGGATGTTCGCGAGCGTCAGCCCGACAGGGCCTGCCCCGACGATGACGACGTCCACCTCGCCTCTCTCGCTCCTCACGTTCGCGGTGGCGCTCATGGTCAACGGCCCAGCAGGAAATCGATGTGCAAGCCGTTGAACGTCTTCGCGTCCTCGTATTGCGGCCAGTGACCACATCCGGGCATCACTTCGAAGCGCGCCCCGGGGATCATCGATGCGATCCGGCGGCCCTCGGTGACGTCCGCGGTGGGGTCGTCGCTTGTCCACACCACCAACGTCGGCGCGGTGATGGCTCCGTACTCGTCGGGGCCGAGCAGGTTGCGCGCCCGGATCTCGGGATCCTGCAGTGCCACGATGTCGCGCATCGCGGATACGAAACCCGGCTGCTGGTACACCCGCTGACGGCTCGCGACGATGTCGTCGTAGGCCTTGGACTTATCCGCCATCAACCACTTGATCCGCGCCTGCACGGTTTCCCACGTCGGGTTCTCGACAGCGGCCATCGACAACGCGATGATCTGCTTCATGACCTCGGGGTCGGCCTGCGAGCCGCCGGCGGTGTTGAGCACCAACCGGTCGACCCGGTCCGGATGGTCGACCGCGGCGCGTGCGGCCACCCAGCCGCCGAGCGACTCGCCGCTGATGTGAGCGCGGTCGGCACCGATCGCGTCGAGCACGGCCGTCAGGTGCCCGACGTAATGGCTGACTTCCAGCGGATGCCCGGGTTTGTCGGTGTAGCCGTGGCCGAGCATGTCGATCGACCACGTCGAGAAATGCTCGGCGTGGGCCTCCAGGTTGCGGACATAGGCCTCGGCATGGCCACCGGATCCGTGCAGCAGCACCAGCACCGGAAGGCTTGGATCGCCGGCATGCAGATAGCGCGTGCGCACGCCACCCGCGTCGAGGTAACCCTGCGAGAACGGGACGCCCTGGAGGTCACTCCAGACGCTCTCGTGCTCTGACACGGGTCACCACTTCCAGGCTCGATTCCGATTATCTGGTTCTCACTCTGTGCACACTGTCTGTGCTAATATCGCACAGTGATGTGCACTATGTATAGAGCATCACTCTCGGCCTGATGTCTGTCAAGGCAACGGGCGACGGCTCCCCGAACGGCGCGCCCGGTTCACAGACCCTGGCCAGGGGGCTGTCGGTGCTGCAGGCGATCGCCACCTCGCGGGTGGGTCTCACCGTGCAAGAGGTCGCCGACCATGTCGGCGTGCACCGCACGATCGCCTACCGTCTGCTCAGCACGCTCGCGCAATTCCGCCTCGTCGGCAAGGGAGAGGACGGCCGCTACCGGTCGGCGTCCGGGCTCGCCGTTCTCGGCGCCTCGTTCGACAACAATGTGCGACAGCTGAGCGTGCCGACGTTGCGCGCGCTGGCCGACGATCTCGGCACCACGGTGTCGCTGCTGATCGCCGAGGGCGACCAGCAGGTGGCGATCGCCGTCATCGTGCCCAGCCGGGTGTCCTACCAGTTGTCGTTCCACGAGGGCAGCCGATATCCACTCGATCGGGGGGCGGCCGGGATCGCTCTGCTCGCGAGCATGCCGCCGCGTCCAGGTGAGCGGGATCTCGTGGGGCAGACCCGACAGCAGGGTTGGGTGATCACCCATGGCGAGATCGAGCCGAATACCTATGGTCTCGCCGTCCCGGTGCGAAGACGGGCCCCTTCGCCGCCGACCTGCATCAACCTCATCAGCCATCGGGAGGACGTGGTCATGCGCGGTAAGGACACGGTGATCAAGGCCGCCGAGCAATTATCGGAAATCCTGAGCTGAGAGGAAGGGACAGCGCCGATGACTTCGCCGGGCGCGATGGGCACGACATCGAGTTGGGACCGCGAGACCGATGTCGTCGTATTGGGCAGCGGTGCAGCGGGCCTCACCGCGGCGCTTACCGCCGCCGTCAACGGAGCGTCGGTCGAGGTGTACGAGAAGGCCGCGACCGTCGGTGGCACGAGCGCGGTTTCGGGCGGTATCGTCTGGATTCCGGCGCATCGTCGAATGCCCGAAGAACAGCTGACTGCCGCCGACGCGATGAGCTACTTGCGGGCACAGTCGCTGGGGTCGATGGATGAGGATCTGGTCGAAACCTTTGTGGAGACAGGTCCCGTGATGCTCGACTTCGTCGAGGCGCACAGCGACATCCAGTTCGAGATCGCCGACGGGTTTCCCGATTACAAACCGGAATTACCCGGCGGACGCCCCGGCGGAGGCCGGTCGCTGGCCGCGGTCCCTTACGACTTGGCGCGGCTCGGCGAATGGGCCGACCGGATCACGTCGTTTCCCGCCGACTTCAGCAACGTCGGAATAGACGCCGAGACCAGAGCCCGCATTCACGCATCCGTCGATGTCGAATCGGGCCAGATCTGCGTCGCGGGAACGGCGCTGATCGGCGGGCTGCTGAAGGGACTGCTCGACGCCGGCGTTGTTGTTCAAACAAGTTCCCGTGCAACGGAGCTCATCGCCGAGTCCGGCGCAATCGCCGGTGTGAGAGTCGACAACTACGGCGAAATCGTCCGTGTTCGTGCCCGTCGTGGGGTGATCCTGGGCACCGGCGGCTTTGAGTGGGACGACTCGCTGGTCGCGGCGTTTCTGCGTGGCCCGATGCACGGAGCGGTGTCGCCCCCCAACAACACCGGTGACGGGCTGCGGATGGCGATGGCCCACGGTGCGGACCTGGCGAACATGGGTGAAGCGTGGTGGGTCCCGATTGTCCGGATACCCGGCGACACCATCGACGGTCAGCCGCGCAGCCGAAGCGTGCGGCTGGAGCGCACCCGCCCGAGGAGCATCATCGTCAATCGTGCCGGTCAGCGCTTCGTCAACGAGGCGGGCGAATACAACTCGATGGCAGGTGCTTTCCACTATCTCGATCCGCGAGGGGGTTACGTCAACGACCCGGCCTGGATTGTGTTCGACTCCCTTCACCTCAAGCGTTACGGGTTTCTCGGCGTCGCGCCGGGCGATCCCGTCCCGGAGTGGTTCTGCCAGTCGGCCGATTTCGCGGAACTGGGCACCAAGACCGGCATCGACCCGGATGGCCTGGCACGGACGGTCGCGGCGTGGAATCGCAACGTCGCCAACGACATCGATCCCGATTTCGAGCGCGGGTCAAGCGCGTACGACGGTTACTGGGGCGACGAACGCGCCGCCACTGTCGCCGGGAAGACGCTGGGACCCATCGACAGTCCGCCGTACCACGCGGTGCCGGTGTCCGTGGGCGCGATGGGCACGAAGGGCGGCCCGCGCACAGACCGTGACGGTCACGTGCTGCATGTCAGCGGCAAGCCGATTCCCGGGCTCTTTGCCGCGGGCAACGCGATGGCGGGCGTGACCGGGCGGGCATACGGTGGTGCGGGCGGAACGCTCGGTCCGGCAATGGTTTTCGGTCTCCGCGCCGGCTACGCGGTGGCCACCGGCAGATCTCTTGACTAGCTGGTGGCATCCGGCTGCGGAGCGCCGCTGTCATATTCAGCGCCGTGAGGCTCACTTTCCTGGGTGTGCTCAGCCGCATCTTCAGCCTGAGTGTTGGGCTCTTCGTAGAGAACGTCGGGTTCGAATTCGTCGGGCTCAAGCGCTGGTGCGTTGTCCTCGGGAGCGGGCACGTGGCCGTTCTTTGCTTCGTCAGCCGCCCACCGGCGGTCCTCGCCGGTGGCGTCGAGGGGCCTGCGCTCACCGAGCCAGTCGCGGGCCAACAGCACTAGGCCGACTGCAGCGATCGCAATGACGATGAGGGCGACGATGGTGTTACCGGTCAAGACCGCGATCGCCAACATCGCGATGCCGATGACGGCCACTCCGAGAACGACGGTCAGCATTGATCGTCCCTCCTCTCGAGGGCGGCTCTCAAAGAGCCGTGTCATCCAACGTTAACCCCGGATGAAGGAAATAGAAGGCCTTCTCAACCGATGCTCAGACTTGGGGTCACCCAACTCCTTCGAGCCTCAGGGACGAACCTCCGCCCGCGGCTAACGCGGTGATACGCGAGCTGAGATAGCGGCCGTACGCGATTCCGAGGAATGCCGCGACCGCGTCAGCGACCACGTGCGAACGAACACTGGTAGCGGTGTCGAACGCGTGGGCGGCGTTGGGAAGTTCAGCGTGGCAGACGGTTTCGACTCCTGCGTCGCGCAAGGCCGTGCAGAACAGTTGAGCCTGGGTGCTCGGAACTATCGGATCTCGGTCACCATGAAGCACGAAAAATGGTGGTGCAGAGTTCTTGACGTGGAAGATCGGCGAGGCCGATTCGAAACGCGCGGGATCGTCGGCGAAGCGGGACTTGAAGACGACTCGCTCCAGGAAGGGCAACATCATCGTGTGCATGTTGTCGACTCTGGTCAGGTCGTAGACGCCGTAATACGGCACGGCGGCCTGCACTTCGGTGTCGGCGCTCTCGAACCCCGGTTGCAGGACGGGCTGGTTGGCGGTCAGCGCGGTCAGGGCACAGAGATGGCCGCCGGCCGACCCGCCGGTGAGTGCGATGAAGTCCGGATCACCGCCATAGTCGCTGATGTTGTGACGCACCCACGCCAGCGCCCGCTTAACGTCCACGATGTGCGCCGGCCAGGAATGGCCCGGACTCCTGCGATAGTTGATCGCGACACAGATCCAACCGAGGTCGACCATCCTCGCCATCTGCGCGTACGCCTGACCGCGCTTGTCGTTCATCGTCCATGCGCCGCCCGGGATTTGGACCAACACCGGTGCCCGGTTCCCGACAGAGGACTCGGGACGCCAGATATCGAGGAGGTGTGCGGGGCCCGCGGGGCCGTACGGGATGTCGCTGATGGATGCGGTGTTTCGACGACGGCGAGGTGCCACGCGGCGCCGCGCGGGTCCTGATGCTCCGACCGGTTTGATCGGATGGCGCACCCGCTTGGCGTAATCGTCACCAAAGGTTTCCCGAAGCGCCCGATCGAGCACAATGTCGGCGCCCTGGGCACCAAGCGCGCGGGCAAAGCGGTCGACCCCCTCGGCCCTCAGAGACGACAACGCGCGGGCAGTGACGACCTGCGGAGGATATTCCGACGCCAACCAGCCGGCCGCCATCGCAGCAAGCATTGGCGAGCCGCGGAGCACCCGAACACTGGTGCGATACGCGCTGGTCACGCTCATCGCGACGGCACTCCTTCACCATTCGTTGGTATGAAAGACGGGTCATATTCACCCGTACGCAGACTACATCGCGCCGGGTTATCCCTCGGCCAATCGCCGGTGCGGGCAGTCAGATGACGCGGGTTTCGTGACCCTGCCAGTAGCGATCACGCAGCAAGCGCTTGTACAGCTTCCCGTTCGGGTCTCGAGGCAGCTCGTCGACGAAGTCGACGGTGCGCGGACACTTGTACGTCGCCAATTCCGAT
>Ga0209526_10002513_pt1 | contig 12365 bp, 9 predicted proteins | sample JacPinW_OM2H0_M1_FD_188566 | JGI IMG/M metagenome (GOLD analysis project Ga0209526, IMG submission 188566) | Forest soil microbial communities from Algoma, Ontario, Canada - Jack Pine, Ontario site 1_JW_OM2H0_M1 (SPAdes) (version 2) | ecosystem: Environmental > Terrestrial > Soil > Boreal...
CTTCCAATTGCAGCTGCCGCATGTGGCGTTTCATCGCCAGATCGGCGAATTCCGGGATATCGAAGCATCCCCGTCGGGGGAGCTGCTCGATCAAGCTTCGTGGGAGCGCAACAAGAACCAATGGCTGCCGGCAAGCGCGGATGGCGATTTCATCGCTTCGCTGATGAAGCCGGTTTACACCCCCGCGCAATTCGCCGGCTGGATTTCCCCGCCGCGCGTCGGGATCGACAACAAGCCCGGTGACTTCGAATACGTGAAGCTCGCCGCGTGATCCCCTCCCTTATCCCTCCCCCGCTTGCGGGGGAGGGAAGGGTGGGGGCTATTCCGCCGCTTGCGTGCGGATCACGCCGTCCCACCACGGGCACACGCCGGGCGCGAGCTTGTAATTGCCCTCGATCACGTTGACTGGTTTGCGCAGTCCGGTCGCGGCGGCGGCGATGCGGATCGCGCGCGCCTCGGCGCGCTTCTCTTGTGTCATCCACATGCGGTCGTGCCCCCACATGCTGGGCCCCCAGGTGACCTCTTCCGGCTCCCAGTTGTCGACGTCGATCACGCGACCACCCCAGCCGTATTCGACCATGAATCCGGACGGCGAGTTCGAGTAGAAGGACGTGACCTCATCGTTGATGTGGCGCCCGAGGGTGACGCCGATGCGCCCTTCCTCGCCGAGCGCGAGGTCGTAGCACTGGCCGACATCGTCGAGGCTAAACAGCTCCACCATCAGGTGGTGCGTGGCGTTGCGGCCGGTTTCAATGAAAGCAATGGAATGATGGCGCGGATTGGCGTGGAAGAAATAGGCGTTGAACGGCCGGACCATGTAATCGGAGAGCCGGAACCCCAGCACGTCCTGATAAAACGGCAGCACGTCGTTGATAGTCTTCACGTGCAGAACGGCATGTCCCATGCCGAGCGGTCCGGTGCGGAACCCGGAAATCGAGCGACCCGGTTTGAAGGGATCGCTGGCAGATTCGGCGCCATGAAAGATTTCGAGCCGGTTGCCGAGCGGATCGGCAAGCACGATCAAGTCCTTCACCCGCCGCGCGTCGGCGAGCGCGCGCGATCCGCGGGAAACGCCCACGCCCGCGTGTTCCAGCCGCGCGGCACATCGTTCGAGCGCAGCCGCATCGGCGGCCTCCCAGCCAAAAAAGGCGACACCCTCGCCGCCATCCTCGTTGACGAGGATGCGCTGCTTGCGATCGTCCATCCGCAGCGCGATCCGCTTGTCGGCCTTGTCCACGAGCTGCATGCCGAGAAACCGGGTGCTGAAGCTCGTCCAATCTTCGAGCGAGCTGGCATGAACGCCGACATATCCAAGTGCCCCAATGTCCATGCGCGGCCTCCGTATCGGTGCGTGATCACCAAACCAAATATGTGCCTCAAAGGCACATTTGGCAATTCGGGCCAACCGGTATTGAACCGGGATCGTCATCCTGGGGGCCGAGCGCAGCGAGCCAAGGCGCAATCCATACCCACCGACCGGGTTATGGATCGCGACCTTTTGGCCGCGCCGCCGGGATGACCGCCGTATATTGGAATTTTGAATTCGCCGGTCTACTCCGCGGCCGCACGCGCGGGGCTCGCGTGTGCCGAGATGAGGTAATCGACCGCGGCCTGGACGCCGCCCTTGCGGTGCGGAATACCGGCGACCGCGAGCGCCATCTCGGTGATCGCGAGCGTTCCCATGAGCATGCCATCGTTCACATCACCCAGATGACCGATGCGGAAATATTTGCCCGCATAGGAGCCGAAACTCGACCCGTAGGAAATATTGAACGTTTCCAGGGCGAGATTGCGGAACGCGTCGGCATCATGGCCAGCCGGCAACATCACGGCGGTAACTGTGGGTGAATAGAATTTCGGATCGCGGCACATGATTTCCAGGCCCCACGCACGCACGGCCGTGCGGGTCGCCTCCGCAAGCCGATCGTGACGTGCGAAAACGTTCTCCAGGCCCTCCTCATGCAGCATGTCAATGCTCGCGGCGAGCCCGTGCAGCATCTGCGTTGCCGGCGTGTAGGGAAAGAACCCGATTTTGTTCAGGTTGAGCATGTCATCCCAGGCCCAGAAGCTCTTGGTCAATTTCGAGCTCTTCGCGGCGGCGAGTGCCTTGTCGCTGATCGCATTGAAGGACATGCCCGGTGGCAGCATCAGCCCTTTCTGTGCGCCGCCGATGGTGACGTCGACCCCCCATTCGTCATGGCGATAATCGGCGGAGGCGAGCGAGGAGATCGTATCGACGAAGAACAGTGCCGGATGACCGGCGGCATCAATCGCCTTGCGGACCTCTGCGACCGGCGAGAGGCAGCCGGTCGAGGTCTCGTTGTGCAGCACGCAGATCGCCTTGATATCCCGGTTCTTGTCCTTGCGCAGGTGCTCCTCGATTGCAGCGGGCTCGGCGCCGATACGCCAGTCGGTTTTGATGAATTCGGGGGAAAGCCCAAGCTTCTCGGCCATGTTCTTCCACAACGTCGCGAACTGGCCGGTTTCGACCATGAGCACGCGGTCCCCGGGGGAGAGAGTGTTGACGAGGGCGGCCTCCCACGCACCTGTGCCGGTTGCGGTATAGAGGATGACCGGCTTCGTGGTCTTGAATATGGTTTTGATGCCTTCGAGGCACCGTTTGGCCAGCTTGGAAAACTCGGGTCCCCGGTGGTCAATGATCGGTGTGTCCATCGCCCGCAGGACACGATCCGGCAGCGGTGTGGGCCCTGGAATGTTCAGGAAATGACGTCCCACCGGACGCGAGGAATTCTTCGACATTAGCAATCCTTGCAAGTTGTTGAGAAGCATCTTTGCGGCCGCAGCGGCGCGACTTGCCGTCTTGAAGGACGAATGCGAGACTCAGTCAAGCCCTTCCCCCTGGCAGGAAATGTCGTCCCCCGCGATATCGCAATTTCTCACGCGACGAAGGACAGCACCACCGCATGAGTGAGACGATTCTGCCAGGGTTGGAGCGGCGGCTGCGGTCTCAGCTGCTGGGAGACGTCCAGTTCGATTTGTTCGCGCGCGGACGCTATGCAACCGATGCCTCGCATTATCAGATCATGCCGCTCGGCGTGGTCGCGCCGCGCTCCGTCAAGGAGGCCGAATACGCGATCGCGCTGGCACGCGAAGAAGGCGTGAGTGTCCTTCCCCGCGGGGCGGGCACTTCCCAGTGCGGACAGACCGTCAATTCCTCGCTCGTGATCGACTGTTCCAAATACCTCGATCGGATGGTGACGCTCGATGCCGCGGGCGCTCGCTGTGTGGTCGAGCCCGGAATTGTCCTTGACGAGCTCAACCGCCGCCTCAGACCGCACGGATTGTGGTTTCCCGTCGACATCTCTACCGCCTCGCGCGCCACCATCGGCGGCATGGTCGGCAACAATTCCTGCGGGGCGCGTTCGCTGCGGTATGGCAACACGCGCGAAAACGTTCTCTCGATCGATGCGGTTCTGGCGAACGGGGCGTCCCAGCATTTCGGCCCGACGGCGCCTGATCTTTCCGATATTCCAGCACACTCCCCGCTGTTTCCCATCGCCCGTGATCTCGTGGCGCTCGCAGCGCAAGAAGCCGAGGAGATCGAGAGCAACTTTCCAAAAGTGCAGCGGCGTGTCGGTGGCTACAATCTCGATTCGCTCGTGCCCGGGCGCAACGATTTCAACCTCGCGCATATTCTCGTAGGCTCCGAAGGCACGCTTGCGTTTTCCACCAGCATCGAATTGAAGCTCTCACCGCTGCTTGGCCGGCGCGCGGTCGGCGCCTGTCACTTCGGCAGCTTCTTTGCCGCCATGGATGCGGCCCAGCACATCGTGAAGCTCGGTCCGATCGCGGTCGAATTGATCGATCAGACCATGCTGGGCCTGGCGCGCGAGATTGCGATGTTTGGGCCGACCATCGATGCCCTGGTACGCGGCGATCCGCAAGCCATCCTGTTCGTCGAGTTTGCAGAGGCAGACCAAGGCGAAAATTTCCGGCGCCTGCTGCGGCTCAACGAACTGATCGGCGATCTTGGCTTTGGCTGGGATAAGCGCGGGGGCAAGTGGGGCGGCGTTATCGAAGTGCTCGATGCGAAGCTGCAAACCGCCATCAACGACATGCGCACCGCCGGACTCAACATCATGATGTCCATGAAGGAGGAGGGCAAACCCGTCTCCTTTGTCGAAGACTGCGCGGTGCCGCTTGAGCATCTCGCCGAATACACATCCAAGCTGACCGACATCTTCGAGAAGCATGGCACGCGCGGCACCTGGTATGCGCACGCCTCGGTCGGCTGCCTGCATGTACGGCCGGTGCTCAACCTTCGCCGCGAGCAGGACGTCAATGCCATGCGCGCCATCGCGGAGGAAGCTTTCGATCTTGTCCGCGCCTACAAGGGTTCCCACTCGGGTGAGCATGGCGACGGCATCGTGCGTTCTGAATTCCACGAAAAAATGTTCGGCGCGCGGATTATGCATGCCTTCGAGCGGATCAAGGACATTTTTGATCCGCGCGGCGTCTTCAATCCCGGCAGGATTGTGCGGGCGCCGAAATTCGACGATCGCCGGCTATTGCGATTCGGAATTGATTACCGCGGCGAGGATGTGCGCACGCAGCTCGATTGGTCCGCCTATCCCGGGAGTGGCGGCGGATTCCAGGGTGCTGTGGAGATGTGCAACAACAACGGCGCTTGCCGCGCGCTTGCCGGCGGCGTCATGTGTCCAAGCTATCGCGTCACCCGAGACGAGCGCGACGTCACGCGCGGCCGTGCCAATACTTTGCGTCTTGCTGTGACCGGCCAGTTGGGGCCGGATGCACTCTCTTGCGATGAAATGGCAGAGACCCTCAAGCTCTGTGTTTCGTGCAAGGCCTGCCGGCGCGAGTGCCCGACCGGCGTCGATATGGCACGAATGAAGATCGAAGTGCAGGCTGCGCGAATCTCCAAGCATGGCCTCTCGTTGCGCGACCGCCTGGTCGCTTATCTGCCGCGCTATGCTCCCACGGCGGCTCGATTGCCATGGCTCGCCAATCTGCGCAACGAAAGTGTCCGGCTGCGGAAATGGAGCGAACGCACGGCCGGTCTGAGTGCCCGGCGAAAGCTGCCGGCATGGCGCGGCGACGCATGGCGCGAAAGGACGCGATTCCTCGGCGCAGCCGAAGGCAAGCCGGTGGCATTCTTTCCCGATACGTTCAATCGCTATTTCGAGCCGGAGAATATCGCGGCTGCGCTACGCGTTCTGGTGGCTGCCGGCTACGGCGTGCACCTGCCGAAGCCGCCCGACGGCAAGGCGCGCCCGCTGTGTTGTGGGCGCACGTTCCTTGCTGTCGGTCTCATCGAGGAAGCCAAGCGCGAGGCGCAGCGCTCGATCTCGGCGCTAGCTCCATTCGCCGGACGCGGCATCCCCATTGTCGGACTCGAGCCGAGCTGCATGCTGGGCTTTCGCGACGAGATTCCGGCACTCATAAAGAGCGCTGATGCCGATCTCTTGTCCCGCAACACCTTCTTGCTTGAGGATGTTCTGGCGCAAGGAGCGCGTGAGGGCATCCTCGATCTGCCGCTCAGGCCGCTTCCCAAACGCGTCCTGCTGCATGGGCATTGTCACCAGAAATCGTTTGCTGTGATGCCGGCGGTCGAAGCGACCCTCAAGCTTGTCCCCGAGCTTGTTGTCGAGCCCATCGACTCGAGCTGCTGCGGTATGGCGGGCAGTTTCGGCTATGGCGCCGACACCATCGAAGTGTCGCTCAAGATGGCGGAGCTGTCGCTCTTTCCGGCGGTGCGCCAAGCGCGGCCGGATTCGCTCATCATTGCGGACGGAACATCATGCCGGCATCAGATCAAGGATGGCACCGGGCGCGACGCGCTCCACGTCGCGCGGGTGCTGGCGATGTCCCTCGATGCCGCGATGCCGGATGCAAGGCCGACCTAAAGACTTTATTTCACATGAAGTGCGCCAGCATCCCGACGCCTGCCAGGGCCACGAAGGCACCTGCGATCTGGTAGCCCAGTCTCTCGTAGCTCTCGGCAATGCGTCCGACGAGGAATCCCAGCGCAATCCCGCAAGCATGGAGCAACATGGTGGCCAGTATGAAACCTGCCGCAAAGGTGCTGCCCGATGCATCAGCAGGGGTTTCCATGCCGTGGGCATAGCCATGGAACATTGCGAACAGGCCAACAAGGGCCGCCGCAACCACGGTGGGTGCCCTCATTCCGAGCGCAACCATAGCCCCAAGCACAATCAATGATGCCGCAATTCCATATTCGACGACGGACAAAGGCTCCCCGGCGATGCCGAGCGCGCCACCTAATGCCATGAGAGAGACAAAGGTCGCGGGAACAAGCCAGATCGCCCTGCCGCCGAGCTGCCATGCCAGGAGCCCCACGGTCACCATCGTAAGGATATGGTCGAGCCCGCCGAACGGATGTGCAAAGCCTTCCCCGAAGCTGTGGGTGTGATCTGCGCCGAAATGAGCGAATGCCGACGTTGGGACGAGCAGAACGATGGCAACGAGCGCGTTGACGGGGCCGGAACGCATGGCTGGCTTTCCTGTTAAGAGATGGCCGTTTCGCAAATTGGCATGGCCGGGGCATTGTGCGCAAGAGACCGTCTTTGAGTGTGCGTGCACCAACGCCTGTCTTTCCCGGCCCGCAATGGGGTGCCCGGCGAGGAACAGGGCGCGACTCTCCCGGCCGTTGCCGCAAAATCATCGAGCGCAAGATCCATGCCCACACCTGCGCAAGCTGATATAGTTCCACGCGCGTTGTCGATCATGCCATCCAATCTTGCCATCGCACCGGCGCCTGAGATTCGCATACGCAAGGCTGAGCGCGGCGACCTCGATGCGCTGGTCAAGCTGGAGCATCGCGTGTTCGCGACCGACCGTTTGTCGCGTCGCAGTCTCCAGCGGCTCATGCGTTCCGGAACGGCCGCCGTGCTGGTGGCGCACGAGAATGCCCAATTATCGGGTGTCGCTATTGTCCTGTTCCGGCGAGGCTCGCTGCGCGCGCGGCTTTATTCCATAGCGGTCGCTCCCCACGCGGGCGGACGCGGGGTCGGTCGCAAGCTGCTGGAGGCGGCGGAAGCGCAGGCGCTTGCGCGCGGCGCTCGCGTGATGCGGCTTGAAGTGCACCATACCAACCATGCGGCGATCGCACGCTACCGCAAAAGCGGCTACCGCGAATTCGGCCGGCATCGGCGCTATTACGAGGATGGCGGGGATGCCCTGCGGTTCGAGAAGCGCCTGATGCCCGCTGCGGCGCTATTACAGCGTGCGCCGCCCTATTTTCATCAGACCACGGAATTCACCTGTGGTCCGGCCTGCATCATGATGGCGCTTGCCTGGGCCAATCCAAAATTCCGGGCTGCACCGGCCATGGAGTTTGCGCTTTGGCGTGAAGCCACGACGATCGTCTCACGTTCCGGGCCCGGCGGCTGCGAGCCCTACGGCATGGCGGTTGCTCTCAGGCATCACGGATTGTGGCCGGAAGTCTACGTCAGCCGCCCCGGTATGTATTTCCTGGAGACGGTGAACTCGGCCGATCAGCGCCGTGTCATGCAGATCACTCAAGCCGAATTCCAAAGGCAGGCGCGCGCCCTGGATATCCCCAGCCATCTTGCTCCTGTGAACGAATCGGTTCTCATGGGCGCCTTTGATAGCGGGAGCGTGGCCATCGTTCTCGTTTCGGGTTATCACATGATTCCCAGAGGCGTGCCGCACTGGGTCTTTGCCTTCGGCCGCAATGGGCGTCATGTGCTCATGCACGATCCTGCGGCCATCAGAGATGATCAAGGAATGGCGGCTGCTGCCGAGACCTACGCCTTGCCGTGGAGCGCGTTCGAGCGCGTGATCCATGTGGGTCGCGAGCGGCTCAGTGCAGCCATCGTCATTCGGAAAGGACCTTCATGACAGGCTGGGTCATTCTGGTCGACCAGCCCAAAGACCTTCCCAACGCGGAAACTCCCCACAAGGTGATTACGACGAGCGAGTATCTCGCCCGTCCGCGGTTGTTCGACGTGGGCCGTCCGAAGCTGGTGAATCTGGCGCGTTCCTACGCCTATCAATCGAAAGGCTACTATGCCTCTCTCCTCGCCGAGGCGCGCGGGCACCGCGTCGTGCCGACGGTCGAAACGATGCTGGAACTGCGCGAGGCCAAGCTCTATGAGCATGCCCTGCCGGAGCTTGAAGACGAGCTCAACCGCTGTGCGCGCCGGTGCGACTTCCAGCTCGATGCTGAGCTCAAGCTACTGGTCTGCTTCGGGATTGCCCGCGACGAACGATTTGAACCGTTCGGGCGGCTGCTGTTCGACTGGTTCCGCTGCCCGGCCCTGGAAGTAAATGTCGAGCCGGGGTCCTGGCTGTCGATCGAGCGAATTCGTCCCCGCAACATCACCCGGCTTGCCAACGGCGAGGCGACGTTCCTGCGCGAGTCCTTGCATGCGCATACCAGGCGAGAATGGCGCGACCCGAAGGCGCGCACCGTGGCGAAATACGATCTCGCCGTCCTCTATGATCCGAACGAGAAGCTGCCGCCGTCCTCGCCGAACAGCATCAAATACATGGCGCGTATCGCGGAGAAGCTTTCAATCGATGTCGAGCCGATCACGCGACGCCAGCTTGCCGAGCTCGCCGAATACGATGGTCTTTTCATTCGCGAGACCACCTCGATCGACAATCACACTTACCGCTTTGCCCGGCGCGCCTGGCAGGAAGGCATGCCGGTCATCGACGATCCGATCTCGATGATCCGTTGCACCAACAAGGTGTTCCTGATGGAGCTTTTGGGCCAGCACCAGGTGGCGACCCCGCCGACCGTCATGCTGGCCGATGTCAACGATCTGACACGGGCGATCGATGAGCTGGGCCTGCCGCTAGTGGTGAAAATTCCCGACGGATCGTTCTCTCGCGGCGTGCACAAGGTGAGCACTCCGGAAGAGTTCAGGCGCGTGGCCGATGAGCTGTTCGAGGAGACCGACCTCCTGCTGGCGCAGAAGTTCCTGCCGACGGAGTTCGACTGGCGGGTCGGGGTGTTGGGGGGCGAGCCGCTGTTCGTCTGCCAATATCGCATGGCGCGCGGGCATTGGCAGATTGTCAAGCATCGTCCGGATGGATCCGCGCGCGAGGGCGGGTTTCGCACGTTCGATCTCGATCAGGCCCCGAAGGAACTCATCGACATCGCGGTCCGGGCGGCGCGGCCGATTGGCGACGGACTTTACGGCATCGACATCAAGGAGACCGACCACGGGTTCATTGTGATGGAGGTGAACGACAATCCGAACCTCGACCATGGCGTCGAGGATCAGGTCGGCAAGGACGAGGTCTGGACCCGACTGCTTAAGTGGTACGTTGAACGGTTTGAGCAGTAAGAGGGCCTGTGCTGCGCACGATCGCAGGTCTCGTTTTGGCACTGGCAGTTGCGCAGGCTCAGGCTCAACCGCTCGATAAGGTCTCGTTCGGCACCAACTGGCTGGCGGAAGCCGAGCACGGGGGCTTCTATCAGGCGCTCGCCGATGGCACTTATCGCCGCTACGGCCTCGACGTCACGATCGTGCTGGGCGGGCCCAATCGCAACAACCGGCTTCTGCTCGCAGCCGGCAAGCTCGATTTTTTCATGAGCGCCAACACGCTGCAGGGCTTTGATGCGGCCGCGCAAAACGTGCCGATTGTTACCGTCGCCGCAATTTTTCAGAAGGATCCTCAGGTTCTGCTTGCGCATCCCGGCCAGGGCATCGAGAGGTTCGAGGACCTCAAGAATCTTACTCTGTTTATTTCGCCGGAGGGTATCGCCAGCTATTTCCAGTGGCTCAAGGCCGAGTTCGGCTTTCGCGAGTCGCGGGTGAAACCTTACACCTCCAATCCGCAGCCGTTTCTTGCCGACAAGCGCAGTGCCATGCAGGGGTATGTGACATCAGAGCCGTACGCCATTGAGAAGACGGCCGGGTTCAAACCTGAAATCTTTCTTCTCGCCGACCAGGGGTTTGACAGCTATTCGACCTTGATCGAGACGCGTAGAGATCTGGTGATGCGCAAGTCCGACCTGGTGCAGCGGTTCGTGGATGCCTCAATCCTTGGCTGGACGCATTACCTCTACGGCGAAAACGGTGCGGCGAATGCGCTGATAAAGCACGACAACCCCGAGATGACGGACGAGTTGCTGGCCTATTCCATCAGCAAAATGAAAGAGTACGGATTGGTCGATTCCGGCGATGCGGCGACTTTGGGTATTGGTGCCATGAGCGAGGCACGCATAAAGAGCTTTTACGAAAGGATGGTCCACGCGGGCGCAGTCAAGCCAGGCATCGATATTGCTAAAACCTACACGCTGCAATTCGTGAACCGGAAAGTCGGTCTTGATCAGCGGAGCAAGTGAAAATTCCAGCCGCGTCTTCCGCCCCTCGTAACCACCCTATTGTTACGCTGCGCAGCGTCTGCAAGCTTTTTGACACGGGAGTGGTTGCTCTCGATGGTCTCACACTTGATGTCCGCCCGGGCGAGTTCGTTTCTTTGCTGGGCCCCTCGGGCTGCGGCAAATCGACGGTGCTGCGCCTCATCGCGGGATTGACCCAGCCGACCAGTGGGCAAATCGAGTGGCTGCAACGGACGCAGCCTGCCGGGGATGCTGTTGGGTTCGTTTTTCAGGAGCCCACGTTGATGCCATGGGCGACGGTGCGTGCAAACGTTAGCCTGCCGCTCAAGCTACAGGGACTCGCATCCACGGCCCAACCGCGGGTCGAAGCAGCCCTTGCGCGGGTCGGGTTGACCGCTTTTGCGGACAGCTACCCGCGCGAGCTCTCCGGCGGCATGAAGATGCGCGCCTCGATTGCGCGCGCCCTCGTCACCGAGCCAGGATTGCTGCTGATGGATGAGCCCTTTGCCGCGCTCGACGAGATCACGCGTTTCCGGCTCAACAACGACCTGCTGGCGCTCTGGCAATCGCTCGGCAAGACCGTCGTCTTCGTTACCCATTCGGTGTTCGAGTCGGTCTATCTCTCGCAACGCGTGTTGGTGATGACGCCGCGCCCAGGCCGTATTTGCAACGAGCTTTCGATCGATGCGCCATATCCTCGCGACGAGCGCTTCCGCACATCGGGGACCTACGTGGAATACTGCCGGCAGGTTTCGGAAACCCTTTCACGTGCGCTCGCGGAGGCGCCATGAGCGTGCGCAGTGGCAAGCGGCAGACGCGCGATTATGAAGATCGCGCGCTTCGTACGTTGCTTCCGGTCAGCGTGCTCGCGCTCGCGCTCATGCTTTGGCAGAGCGTCGTGTGGCTTGCTCAAATACCAGTCTATTTGCTGCCGGGACCCCTGCTCGTGCTGGCAACCCTCATCTCGGACTGGCCGCTGCTTTCGGCCTCGCTCCTGGTAACGCTTTCCACCACGGTCGAAGGCTTTCTGCTTGCGACGCTCGGCGGGGTGGGACTTGCCATTCTCTTCAATCAATCGCGCCTGATCGAGTATTCGTTTTATCCATTTGCCGTAATCCTGCAGGTCACGCCAATCGTGGCGATTGCGCCGCTTCTGCTCATTTATCTACCCCAGCAAGCCGCCGTTCTCGCCTGCGCCTGGATCGTGGCGTTTTTCCCCATCCTCGCCAATACCACGCTTGGCCTCAACTCGGTCGATCGCAACCTCTCGGATCTGTTCCGGCTATACGGCGCCACGCGCAGTCAGGTGCTGTGGGAGCTCAAGCTCCCGGCGGCGCTGCCGCATATGCTTGCCGGCTTGCGGATCGGGGGCGGCCTTGCACTGATCGGAGCCGTCGTCGCGGAAATCGTGGCAGGATCCGCGGGTGCGGGGTCAGGGCTTGCTTACCGCATTATCGAGTCCGGTTATCGCCTCAATATTCCGCGACTGTTCGCAGCGCTTTTTCTGCTCTCGTTGAGCGGCATCGTTATTTTCTTCGCGCTCTCGCTCGTTTCTCATTTATTCCTGCGCCGCTGGCACGAGAGCGCGATCATGGCCGAGCTGTGAGGGCGGTCAGCGATCGCTCGCCGGCTTGAGCTTGGCCGCAACCCACGCGGACCGGGCATCCGGGCTCGCCAGCAATAAAATGAAGGCACGGGCGGCTTCCGGTGCGGTGCCGTCCGACATCAGCGCCCCCTCGTAGACGATCTTGGATGCGCCCGGGCTCGGCTCCCCGGAGGGCGGCGCATCTGGGAGAGCCTCCGTGCTGCTTGCCAGCCGGATCCGGCTTTCCGGGTTGACGATGCCGTCGCGGTCGAGCTCATCCATCGCGCCTTCTGATGCAATCAGTGCGTCGAAAATCTCTCCCGCCTTGATTTTTTCCATCACTTGCGCGGGAGAACCGAGCGTCAGAGTAATCTCGTGGCCGGTGTCCTTCGTGAACTCCAGGGCGAGCGTTTGCACCGCCGGCTCTGCGGCGCTCGCGCTGAGAACACGGATACTTGC
>Ga0209526_10002514_pt1 | contig 12363 bp, 11 predicted proteins | sample JacPinW_OM2H0_M1_FD_188566 | JGI IMG/M metagenome (GOLD analysis project Ga0209526, IMG submission 188566) | Forest soil microbial communities from Algoma, Ontario, Canada - Jack Pine, Ontario site 1_JW_OM2H0_M1 (SPAdes) (version 2) | ecosystem: Environmental > Terrestrial > Soil > Boreal...
ACCCGCCACTGGATCGCTGATCATCACCAGAGAGTGCAGCTGCCCCGAAGCCGCCAGCGGCCCGATTGCCGGGAGCGTCACCTCTTTGCGGAATCGTCCCTGACTGTCCCGATAGAGATTCGTTTGCGTCTTCCGCGCAATATGGTTCCCATCCGCCAGCGTTTGCGTCGACTCCGACACCGCCACCGCGCTGAACGGCGCTCCCTTCACCACTTTCCTGTCGTGCAGCCCGCCGAGGCCGAGCAACTCGATCCGCTCGCCAAACGCTCCGGCTGGGCCGCCATCTTCCGGCAGGCCCGCTTGGGTCACTACCAGCGGTGGCGGAGGCGCCTCTGGTGTTGCTTCCTGCGCTTGCACTGTTCCGGCACATGCCAACAGACCTCCGCCTAAGACCAACCAGGCCCAGCTCTCACAATTCATCGTTTCTTCTCCTCTTCTCTCCTGTGCTTTTCCAATCTCGCCATCGCTCGCGTTTCAGGCACTCGTTTCATTGCGACAGCCGCACGGCCTGAGGCTGCCCATCCTCGCCAACAAGCAAATCCACCTGAATCCATTCCCCTGCGCGCTCTTGATTCACCGGCAATCCCAGCGCACCGAGCGCCCCGCGCTGCAAACGCACGCGCACGATCGCGGCATCGTCGGTTTCCTGCGGCAGGCTTCCCGGCAGCAGCGTGAATTCCCCCGAAAGATTGTCCGCAATCATGGCCTGCTCATTCATCGAATTGCTGTCGACGACGCTCGTCGTTTTTCCTGGTTCCACCGCTGCATTCCCTCGGCTAGCGCTTTTCGTCAGGCTATTCGCGCTTGGCGTCGCCCGATGTTGCCCACCTTGCCAATTCCGCAAACTCACCGCGCCAACCGCCACCGCTGCGGCCGCTAGCGCCCCCGCCGCAACCGCCCGCCCCTTGGGCGTCCGTTGTCTTGCCCGAAACTCCCGCCGCAGCCTCATCTCCACGCGCGCGTGCGCCCCCACATCCTGGGTCGCAGCCCGCAGCGCCTGCAGTTCCGCCTGCGCCTCTTGCCACGATTCCTGCAGCGCCGCGCACCGCGCACAAGCATTCGCATGCTCGATTGCCGCCCGCCGTTCCCTGGCATCCAGAGGCATCGAGCCTTCGCGTCCCAGCCCTAACCCAATCGCCTCAAATTCCTCGCACTTCATCTCGCACTTCCTTCTGCTACCGTTTCTAGCGCACCGCGCCCATTCTTCGCGGCACGTCCCGTAACATCTCCAGTTTGGCCAGCAACAGCGCCCGCCCTCGATGCAGCCGTGACCGTATCGTGCCGATCGGGCATCCCGCTAACTGCGCCGCTTCTTCGTAACTCCGCTCTTCCAATTCGCACAGCACCACCGCTTCGCGAAACTCCGCCGGCAGGTCTAGCACCGCGGCTCTGACCTGCTCCATTCGCTCTTGCTGCTCGGCCCAGTGTGCGGGGGTAACTGCATTCACCACCCCCGCACCCCCGCGAGTGCCGTCTTCATTCTGCTCATTGAGCGGAACCTCTCGCGGCAAACGCTCCAAATGCTTCATCACCCGGTTCCGCGCAATTCCAAACAGATACGCTCCGACGCCTCCGCGCGCGGCGTCATACTTCTTCGGCTCGCGCATCAGCGTCATGAAGACGTCCTGCACAATTTCTTCTGCCGCCCAAGCATTCCCCGTCATGCGCAGCGCAAAACGGTACAGCGCCGCCTGATGCCGTCTGTAAAGCGCAACGAAGGCGTCCTCATCGCCCTTGGCGGCACGTCGCAACAGAACGTCGTCGGTGGCTTGCTCGGAAATCCTCATCTCCCCTGCGTACGACGCTTGCCTGTCCAGCTGCCCCTGTCCGCCTTCTCTTTCATTTCCCGTCGCCACCTGAAAAAGTTCCCCGTCTCCGGTAATGGCCAACTTTGCCAAGTACTTAGAGCCTGGCTTGCACTCCATGGTTGGACGCACAGGGAACCTGCCTCGGGTATTCTCCCGGCCGCCAAAGCATAACCGGTGAGAAGGATCCGAGCGTACAATTGCTGCATGAATGAGAAAGAACTGGCGATGAAATTAGAACAGGAGGGCTTTGGGCATTCCTATGTCTGGCAGGATGGGCCGAACGCCCACTATCCTGATCACACCCACGCCATGGAGACCGCGCACATCATCTTGAGCGGGGAAATGACGCTGACAATGAGCGGCGGCACCGAAACATATCACGCTGGTGAGCGCTGCGATGTTCCAGCGGGCGCGGTGCATTCGGCGCGCATGGGAGGAAAAGGCTGCCGCTACTTGATTGGCGAGCGCCAGCCATAGATGGGTCGTCCAGCCGCCTCATTGCGAACCGACGGCAAGAACGAATTTGCCAGACACACTATTGGAACCGCTAGCGCAAAACGTCTCGACCTCAATTCCATAAACTCGCAGTGCATCCCGAAGCGCCTCCGCACTAGCGGGCAGGCTGCCTTCTTCGCCCGCCACGAGCGCCAGGCTAGCCGTCTGACCGCCCGGCAAATCTGCCGATTCGGGTCCAGTCGCTTTCCACCCAATCGCTTGGAAGACGGCGAGGAAATCCTGAGCGTAGGCGAGCGCATCCCCGGCCGACGGAGAAAAACAAACCTCCACCTGTTGCTCCGGAAAGGTCAACAACACCTGAATCAGGACTGCTTGCTGGTGGGTCGTTAGCTTCCGCGGCGGTGGCTGCATCGTAGCTGCTCAGCTTTCCTTCACAGTGATCGGTGTGCTGGCAGCCTTGTAAACCACCTGGCCGTCGAAAATGGTCATCTCACACTTCAGATTCTTGATGTCGCTGGTGGGGATGGCGTACATGTCGCGGTCCCACACGACGATGTCGGCTTGCTTGCCGGTCTCGATCGAGCCAATTCTGTCTTCCAGGAACAACTGGCGCGCGGCCCAGCCGGTGTAGGAGCGCAGAGCGGTGTGGACATCGACCGACTCCGCTGTTCCGAAAGGACGCGCTCCGTAAACGCCCTTGAGCGTTTCGCGAGCAACGGAAGCCCAGATGCCGTAGCGCGCTGGGAATGGTGTCACGAAAAAATCCGATCCTCCGCTCCACGGAATGCCCTGGTTGAGATAAGTCTTGAAGGGGTTCAGCCGCGCGGCGCGCTCTGGACCAAAATTCCCCGCATACGTGTCGCCGATCCACCACACAAACGGGGCTTGCGGCTCCGGGTAACCCGCGTCGTACTGTTTCTCGAGAGCTGCCATCGCATCTAGCGCATGTCCGGTGGGAATATTGCAATGAATGATGCTGTGACGCAGGCCGCGCGTCGGCGTCTCATGCAACACTTCCGCGTAGGTGTCCACCACCCAGTCGATCGCGCGATCGCCGATGGCGTGCGTGCCCACGTGGAGGCCCGCTTGGTGAAACAGCCGCACCATCTGGCGGTAGACCTCCGGATCGGTTGCCGGATAGCCGTGGTTACCGGTGTCCCTGCCGGTGGAATTCTTGTTCCATTCCTGGTAGACCCACGCGGTGCGCGCCCCGCCACTTCCGTCCATATAGAGCTTCACACCGCCCGAAATTAGTCTGCCGTCACCGAAAGACTGAGGCGGCTTCTGCAGAGGCGAGATGCGCGCAATCACTTGCCGTGCGGACTCCGTGGTTTTGCCGCCATCCCAAAGCACAAAGACCCGCACCGTCAACTTGTTTTCCTTTAGCAGCTGGTGGTACGCATCCCAGGCGAGCTGATAGATGTCCGGGTCTTTGACCGCGGTCATGCCTTCCCGATGGAAGGCCTCGATCATGTGCAAGATGGCGTGGCGTTCCTGGTCGGGAGTCGTCGGAGGAATCAGCTTCGTCACCAATTCCATGGCCGATTCCTTGAGCACCCCCGTAGGATTCCCCTGCGCGTTGCGGTCGATCGTGCCTGCGGGCGGATTCTTGGTTTCCGGCTTGATGTGCGCCAACTTCATGGCGTAGCTGTTCGCCACGCCGTAGTGACCTGTGGTATGCAGCAGCCACACGGGATTGTTCGGCGTCATCTTGTCAAGATCCGCGGCGTAGATGTACCGCAGCTCGGCCAGCTTGCCCTCATCCCAGCCGTCTCCCAAAAGCCATTCGCCCGGCTTCAAGGTAGCGACTTTCTCCCGGACCTTGCCGAGCACGTCGTCGACGCGCGCGGCATCGCTCAAATCGGCATGGTACAGGGCGTTCACCCCTCCATCGGCGAAGTGGTTATGGCTGTCGATAAGGCCTGGCGTGGCCGTCCGCCCATGCAGATCTATTACTCGTGTATCCTTGGTTACTCGCTGCGTGATGTCGTCGTTCGGCCCGACCGCGATAATCTTCCCTTTGCTGATGGCGACCGCTTGTGCGACAGAATCCTGCGCATCCACCGTCAAAATCTTGCCGTTGATCAGCACCAGGTCTGCTGTCTGCATCGTTGTAGCCGGGCCGGTTTGAGCGATGGAAAATCTTTGTGTCCAAGCAAAGACCGCCGCCCCGGCAAGCAAGCATCGAGACAACCGCGATGTTCGTGTCATGAAAGCCTTTTCTCGTTGCGCGAGTATCGACTCCCAGCTATGCATCACGCTGAGGCAAAGAGGAATCTTGCGGAGGAATGATATACGATTTCGGGATGGTCAGCCGAGCGAACTCAAGCGCCGCCGCGCATACTCGCACCAAGTGCTCGAGGGATCGAGCTGGATGTAAAGCGACCAGTGTTCGCGGGCTTCGGTGAAAGCGCCTAGTTTGTCGCACACGAATGCGAGATTGTAATGCGCATCCGCATAGCGAGGATTCAGACGTACCGCCAACCGCAAATGCTGCTTCGCGTCCTCAAGGCGCCCAACTTCATCGAGAACGCTTCCCAGGTTAAACCGCGCGATCGCGTTGTCGGGCGCAAGCTCCACCGCTCGATCGAAGCATTCCGCTGCCTTATCGAGGTCCGCGTGGTCGTACGACAGCATCCCCAAATTGATCAGCGCATCGACATGCCCAGGATCGATAGAAATGGCCCGCTCATAGGCGGCCGCAGCATCCGCCCGCGTGGTGAGATCGGAGTCATACTGAAGTCCCAGCGCGAACCAGTCTTCGGCATTGCGCTCCGGCATCACGCGGACCTTGTCGATCAACTCCCGCGTATCAAAATTGAGGACAAACTGCCCGGTGAGCGGTTCCAGCCGCGCTCCCGCCCGTTCTACGATGACATCCTTTCCGTTCGAACGAATGCGCAGCTCGGTCAGGGGCGACTGAACTTCCGCTAGTTTCTGGTGGAGCGCAACCAGCGACCGACGCAGGCGACTTGCAGGTACTCCCGTTTCAATAAGCTGTTTTGCGGTGCGTAGACTGATAAGGTCGCGGAAGTCGTAGAATTTAGTGGTGCCCGGCTTTCTTGGAGAAATGAACCGCAACTTTTCCCAGTAACTCAGCTGCTTCTCGGAGACATCGAGGATGCGCTGGAATTCTTGCCGGGTAAATTGGTCGGTTGCGCTCATGGAAACTAGCCCGCTGCTTTTTTCCCCGTTTTCTTGAATTCCTTAGCCACCGACGGAATGGCCCGAACCGGAGGCTTCTTCGCGGGCGCTGCCGTCTGTTTCTCCAGGCTCTTTTTGAGCGCATCCATCAGGTCGATTACCGGCGCGCGCTTCGGATGCGGCACTTCGGCGACTTCCTCGCCTTGTCGTTTCGCCTCGATCAGGGTGCGCATGCTGTCTTGGTATTCGTCGCGAAACTTCTGCGGCTCGAATTTCGCGGCCAGGCTCTCGATCAACTGCGTGGCGAGTTTTTTCTCGGTTTCCTTCAGCTCCGCGTTGTTTTTGTGGCCAAACTCGGCAACCTCGCGGATCTCACTCTGGTAAAACATGGTGTGCAGTGTCATTCCCTCGGAACGCGGGCGGATGATTACGATGTGCTCGCGCTGATGCATGGAAAGCTTTGCGATCGCGCAATAGCCAGTTTCTTCCAGGGCTTCCAGTAGAAGGTGATAGGCCTTCTTTCCCTCATCTTCCGGCGTAACATAATAGGAAGCGTCATAGTAAAGCGGATCAACCTCCTCCACTTTCACGAACTCCAGTATCTCCATGGTCCGCGCGGAGTCCGGTTCGATCTTGTCGAGCTCTTCTTCGCTGAAGAGCACATATTGGTCTTTGTCGTATTCGTATCCCTTCACGATTTCCGAGCGCTCCACCATGCGGGCGCAAGTGGGACAAAAAAGCGGCATCTTGATCCGCGACTGGCACACCTTGTGGAGCTGATTCAGGCTGATGCGCTCGCTTCGGGCAGCTGAGAAGAGGCGAATAGGAATCGAGATCAAGCCGAAGGTTAAAAAGCCCTTCCACACGGAGGTGGCCATCTTATAAGTTCCTCACTTTTCTTGAACACACGCCAAGGCCCTGTATGCCTTTAGGTTAGTGGTCCCCTGCCCCCCGCGCAAGGCGAATTCCAGGCGAAAGCACGAGAAAACCAACCTTACCGGCTCCCCCAGAGGAGCCTTCGACAAGCTCGGGGCTACCTGTGTTAGTGTACGCCTCAGGAAATCGGAGGAGACCCTGAAATGCCAAAACCTCGGGTGCTGGCGACACGGCCGCTATTTCCCGCGGCGCAGCAGATATTGAACGCAAGCTGCGACGTGGAGTATTGGACGCAGCCGGAGCGAATCTCCCAAGAAGAACTGCTTCATCGCATCCAAGACAAAGAAGGACTGGTTTGCCTGCTGACCGAGCGGGTGAACGAAGAATTGCTGCGCGTCGCGCCCAAATTACGAATCGCGTCTAATGTGGCCGTGGGCTTCGATAACATCGATGTTCCGGGGTGCACCAAGCGCGGCGTGGTGGTGACCAACACGCCGGGTGTGCTGGACGAGACGACGGCGGACTTCGCCTGGGCACTGCTCATGGCCGTGGCCCGGCGGCTGGGTGAGGGCGAGCAGCTGGCGCGGTCCGGGAATTGGAAAGGCTGGGACCTGGATCAGCTTGTAGGTACAGACGTGTGGGGAAAAACTCTGGGGCTCGTGGGTTTCGGTCGGATCGGGCGGGCGGTAGCGCGCCGGGCCGCGGGATTTCAAATGAAACTGATATACAGCGATGCGGTTCGTGCGCCCCTCGACGTGGAGAAGGAACTCAAGGTGGGATATCGCGATCTCAACGCGCTGCTGGTGGAGTCGGATTTTGTGAGCGTGCACGTGCCGCTGCTGACGGAAACTCACGGACTGTTTGATGCGCCAAAGTTCTTTCGCATGAAGCCCACGGCATTTTTGATCAACACATCGCGCGGTGCGGTGGTGGACGAAGCGGCGCTGGTGCATGCACTGGAGAGCGGAAAGATTGCCGGTGCCGCGTTGGATGTCTACGAGAACGAGCCATTCATTCATCCGGGGCTGAAACGGCCGAACGTGGTGCTGGCGCCGCATCTTGCGTCGGCGTCACGGGAGACGCGGACGAAGATGGCGTGCATGGCGGCGGAAAATGTCGTGGCCTTGTTCAAGGGACAGCGGCCACCGAACATGCTCAATCCAGACGTTCTGAAGGCGCGCTGAAGCGCCGTGGCCAGCTCTCCATGGCGGATCTGAAGCAACTTGCCCGCCGGATTTTCCACGAAACATTAGCAGCCATCGATATCCCCGCGACGATGCGGCGGAAGTTGCGGATGGAAGGATCGCTGTTGCATTGCGAACGCGCGATCGTTGACTTGCGTGCCTTCGACAGCGTGCGCGTCATCGCGATTGGCAAAGCGGCGCATGCGATGGTGGAGGGCCTGGCGTCACTGCTGCCTTCCACTGTTTTGTTCGACGGGGTGGTGTCGGCGCCGGCTGCACCAGCGCGAGCGATACGCGGAATGCAATGCTTCGTGGCAGGCCACCCGGTGCCGAACGTCGAGAGTTGGAAAGCGGCGCAAGCGATTCTCACTCTTCTGAAGACGTGCGACGAACGGACGCTGGTATTTTTTCTGCTGTCGGGTGGAGCGTCGGCGCTCGTGGAACTGCCGCTCGATCCGCGGCAGAAGCTCGAGGATGTGCAGCAATTGTATCGAGCCCTCGTCACGTGCGGCGCTCCGATTGGAGCGATCGGCACGGTGCGCCGACATCTCTCGGCGGTGAAAGGCGGAAGATTGGCGGCCTCCGCGGGGCCCGCGACGAAAATTACTCTGGCAGTGAGCGACGTGCCTGCCGGACAGGAATCGGCGCTGGCTTCAGGACCAACGCTGCCCGATCCGACGACCATTGTGGACGTTGAGCGAGTCTTTGCGGAGTACAGATTAAGAAAGCAATTGCCGATGGCATTGCACCGTTGGATCGATGAAGGAAAGATGCCGGAGACGCCGAAACCCGGCGATCCTGCGTTTGCAAATGCCCATTTTTCGCTGCTGCTAGGGATGGACGATCTGTTTCACCCCGCGCATCACGCGGCGGAGGGGAAAGGTTGCGTGACTTGCTGTGACAATACGACTGACGATTGGCCTGTGGAGAAAGCCGCAGAAAATTTGCTGGCCCAGCTCGAAGGATGGCAAGCGGCGAATCCCGGCCAGCGTGTGGCACTGATTGCGGATGGTGAAGTTAGCTCGCCGGTGACCGGAAACGGAATCGGTGGCAGGAATTCGGCGTTCGTGCTGGCGTGTGTAGAAAAAATCGCCGGGCGACGAGTCACGGTACTCAGCGCCGGAACCGACGGGATGGACGGAAACAGTCCGGCGGCGGGTGCGGTAGCAGATGGAGAGACGCTCGCAAGAGCCCATGCGGCTGGTCTAGACCCGCGAGCTGCATTTCGGCGGAGCGCTGCGTACAACTTTTTTGCGCGGCTGAATGACGCAATTGTCACCGGGCCTACGGGCAACAATTTGCGTGACTTGCGCATTTTGATTGCCGAACCAGGAACGCTTTCCTAGTTCTTTGGGGGCGGGAGGCGGGCTTCCATGGATTTGAGGCGATCGCTCATTTCCTGGATGAGGTGTTCGAGCCGGTCGAGACGCTGCGATACCGCAGATGGATCGGCTGAGACATTTTCTGGGTCCCCTTCTTCGTCGTCAGCATCCGGATGCGGACTGTTTTTACCCCCTTGCGGCTTTTGCAGCCGGGCGATCTGCTCCTTGATCATCGGCACCATTTCTATGCTCAGGTCGTCGGTCTTCAGCAAGGCTTCGAGGGCGGGAATGGCAGAGGCGTCGCCGCGATTGCCGAGCGCTAAGATCGACGCCATGCGCAGCGGAGCGTGCGGCTCTGTGAGGTATGTGGCGATCAGCTTGGTAACGTCTTTGTTGTCTTTGTCCAGGCGGGCGAGGCTGGCGACGGCGGCGTTTCGTGAATCGATGGGTTTACCGGGGGCCGACCACTCGCGGAGCAGCGGAGCGGCTTTGTCGTCGCCCAGATAGCCGAGCGAGCGGAGTGCGGCGTTGCGGAGAAAGCCGTCCGGCGAATCCCACGTAAAGGCAGCGTTGAGGATGCCTAAGGCATTGGGGGCCTTCAGGCGGCCAAGAGCTTGCAGGGCACTGGCGCGGGCTCGATAGGAATGATCCTCGCGGGCGATAGATTCGAGCTTCGAGGCGATGGTGGTGTCGTCTTTAAAATTTCCGAGAGCGCTAACGATGCGATACCGAACCCAGGGCTGATCGTTGGTGTTGAGCGCGTCGAGGAGTTGTTTCGATGCCGCGGGACTGCCTATCCGACCGAGGGTATCGGCGGCGACGTCACGAATGCCCCAAGCTTTGTCAGTCTTCAGGGCATCTCCGAGGGCGGCGGCGACTTCCTCGTCGTTCCTAAGTTTGCCAAGAGCGACGGTTGCATCGGCGCGGTCAGAGAGTTCAGTCGCATTCTTTAACTGATAGAGCCACTCCTTTTTCCCCTTGTGAAACTCGGCAGATTTCAGAACGTGACCGCCTTTGTCAAAGAGAACCATGAGCGGCGCGGAGTCTGACACGAGAGGGAAGGTTTCAACGTCTTTGGAAACGGTAATGGTGTACGCTTTCGCGCCCGACGCGGTGGTGATTTCTACCTCGACGGGTACGTGGAAAATACCCACATGACCGTCGACCTTTTGCGTTTGCTTGACCGTCAGCGCGACTTGACGCTTGGCATCGTCGAAAGTGTAGCTCAGGTCAAACTTTGGAGCGCCGGCACCATACACCCACTGGTTAAAGAAACGGTCGACGCTGAGGTGGTTGGCTTCCTCCAGGGCTCGGATGAGATCCGCGGTGACGACGTTCTTGCCGCGATTCACCTCGAGGTAATGCCGTAGGCCGCGCCAGAAAGCGTCCTCGCCGATTTGATGGCGGAGCATGTGGAGGACCCACCCGCCCTTGTTGTAAGAGTTGTCATCGAATTCGCTGGAATCATCAAAATCAAAGCGCACCAGGGGCTTGGTATAGAGACTGGCCTGCTGGAACCACTCGCGATTGGCGTTCCATCGGTCGAAATCCGCCTGCTCCTTGGGATAGTACGATTCGGCCCAGACGCTCTCGAAGAAGGTCGCGAAGCCCTCGTTCAACCAGACGTTGCCCCAGTCTTTGCAGGTGATCAAGTCCCCAAACCACTGATGGGCGAGTTCGTGGGAAATGAGAGGATCTTCGTTGGACGGAAATTCGGGCACAAGCTTCGAATGTCTGAGAGATGAGGAAGTGTTTGTCGTGGCGCTGGAGTTTTCCATTCCTCCGGCAACGAAATCGTCAACCATGGCTTGCGCGTACTTCTCCCAGGGGTATTCGACACCCATCTTTTTGGTGAAAAGATCGATCATGGCGGGGGTGCGTCCATAGTTCACGGAAAGGCGGTCGCCGCGGCCCTTTGGCGCGTAGTAGGTGACCGGTAGGCCGTGCAGGGACTGTTTCACCTCATCGAATTCTCCAGCCACAACGGTGATCAGGTAGGTGGAACTGGGTACGGATTCCTTCCATGTCCAAGTTTTCATGCCGTTACCGTCGTTCGTGACGCCGACCAGTTTGCCGTTGGCGACGGTGAGAAAGGAATCGGGAACGGTGACAATTGTTTCCGTGGTGAGGCGGTCGTTGGGATAGTCGTAGGTGGGCAGATAGTAGCGCGTATCTTCGGATTCTCCCTGCGTCCAGATCTGCCTCGGCCGGTCGGGATAGTTGTTATCCGGAAGAATGAAATAGAGGCCCTTGGAGGGCTTGCCGTCGTAGCGGATTTCGATCTCGAATTTCTCGCCGGAGCGCGCGGTAACGGGGAGAGGCACGATGATTTTTGCCGCAGTGGTCTCGAATTTGGCGGGAGATTTGTTTACCGTGACGCTTTGGACGTGGAGGCCGACAGAGTCAAAAACGACCTTGGAAGTATTGTCCCGAAGGATCGCGAGAGTGTGGGTAACATCGCCGAGAACTTTCTTTTCATCGAGGTCAAAACGTAGAACGATTTTGGAGTGCTGCAAATCGTAGTCGCGGCTGCGGGCGTAAGGCTCATCGGCCCGGATCAGCGGCGCAAGCCAAATGAGCGCCAGAAAGACGCCGACCGCCAGATTCGTCCGACGGGCCCGATTGCTGGTATGCGTGGGTTCCATGATCATTCTTGCTTTGCTCCGGAAGAAGTAGAGAGTTATGAATCAAGTTCCGCGTCTTGTACTTTGTGGCCTGCTTTTTCGAGTGCGGCGACGGCCGCCGGCAAAGACTCCGAGCTCACGAGCAGGTAGTCCGTATCGAACGTAGAAATAACAAACAGACTTATTTTCGCATCGGCGAGAGGAGCCGCGAGGGCGGAGAGCACCCCGATTTCCGAGAGAGCAAATGACCCGCGGACCCTGAGGGCGCGCCAATTTGCTTGTTTTTGAACCCCCTCGGGAATGTTGCGCGTCATGGTCACGACGGAAAGCTCGTCGGCGCTGCGGGTAACCGAGAAAAAGGAGCTTTGCGCCGCCCAAGACGGAACAGGCGCATCGGGCATCAGTCGCGCGATGGCAAAACACTCGGGTAGCAGCGAAAGTTCGAAGCGTCGACGGATGGCGGTCATTGAGCTAGAGGAGACTCCGTGCGGCTGCACACTCGGCGGCAATCGATGTGCCGCATCCCGCGGGGATCTGGCGAGTCAGGCTGGCGAAGACCTCTCTTAGTTTGACGCTCGTCCGGGCAGAAATGCTTCTGCCCAAATCGTCGAGCCTGGGAGCGCGGCCAAGCCCGTTCCAAACGGCCAGTGCTACGCTTGCCCAGCCTTGAGGTTCCATGTCCATTCCGCCGGTCCACTCCAAAACCTCCATAGTCTCGCGAAACGTAAAGCGGCGTCAAATTCCGGCGAGGCGTGAGCGGAAGAATCGGTGGGCAGGCCGAAAGCATCGAATAGTGGGACGAAGACGGGTAGAATACTGGTTGGATGGGATGGAGGGGAAGTCGATGACCGAAATCGCGACATTTGGAGCAGGATGCTTCTGGGGGATCGAAGCGGCGTTCCGGCGCATCCCGGGGGTCGTGGATGCCGCCGTGGGCTATAGCGGCGGG
>Ga0209526_10002515_pt1 | contig 12363 bp, 9 predicted proteins | sample JacPinW_OM2H0_M1_FD_188566 | JGI IMG/M metagenome (GOLD analysis project Ga0209526, IMG submission 188566) | Forest soil microbial communities from Algoma, Ontario, Canada - Jack Pine, Ontario site 1_JW_OM2H0_M1 (SPAdes) (version 2) | ecosystem: Environmental > Terrestrial > Soil > Boreal...
CGAATTTTTCTTGATATCGGCGCGGGTCGCCGACGAGCCGATGAAGATTCCGCACTCGCCGTTTTGAAACCGCGGCTCCGCGGTCTGCGCGCGGCCGCTATAGTCGAACAGCTTCGTCGTCTGCCATTCCGCAAGCTGCGCGATGTGGTGCACCACGACGGGATTGTTGAACGTCAAGACCGCATCGAGCCCGCCAAAGCCGTTGGCCCTGGTCGAGATCGGCAGATTGTGAAAGGCGGAAAAATTCTCGACATTGATCCATGACGGCCACGACGTGGTGAAGCCGCAAATCGCGCCTGCCGCGCGCAGCTTCTTTGCGGCCTCGCCGACCTCGGGCCAGGTTTTTGGCGCCACTTCCGGATCGAGGCCGGCATCGCGGAACAGCTTCTTGTTGTAGTAAAGGATCGGCGTCGAGGCGTTGAACGGAAACGACAGCATGTTGCCGGCGACGTCGGCGTAATAGCCGGTGACGGCCGGAAGGTAAGCGGCCGGAGAAAACGCTTCCTGTTCGTCGCGCATCAACTCGAACACCGGATAGATCGCGCCTTTCGCCGCCATCATGGTCGCGGTCGCAATCTCGTTGACCTGGACGATGGCCGGCTGGCTGCGCGAACGAAACGCGAAGATCGCGGCGGTGACGGTTTCGGTATAGGTGCCCTTGTAACTCGGGACGACGCGATATTGCGATTGCGAAGCGTTGAAATCGGCGGCGAGCTTGTCGACCTGCTTGCCGAGTTCGCCGGACATCGCATGCCACCAATTGATCTCGGTGACGGCCTGGGCCGGCGAGGAAAGGCCGATCGCGCCTGCCAAAGCCGCGAGTTGCAGAAATCTGAACGCCGATTTCACGATAGAAACATTCCCATCCGCCGCGGCAGCGAGCGCCATTAACCATTGGCGTCGCGATTTTTGGTTTTCACGCGTTTCGTTCACCGGCAACCGGCTTGCTCGAAACTCGCTCTGATAAGACCCCGGAGCTGTTCGGTGTCAATCCGCAAGCGGCCCGTCGTATAGCACAATTGACGATCATCCCGGCATCGGCAGAATAGCAAACGGCCGCAAAAAATTGAATTGAACCTTTTCCTTCCGCCATAGACATCATCATAAGGGGAATACGTTGCCTGTGTATAGCCGCGCCGACCTTTCGCGGACCGCAGCACTCGTTGTCGCGCTGTTTCTAACAGTAGCCGCAACGGGGACGATTGCGCGCGAATTTCGTGCCGCCGATACCCAGAATGAAGATTATCCGACGGTGCAGGCGCTGCGCTTCATGGGCAGCCTGATTGCGGCACGCACCGGCGGGCGGCACCAGATCCGGGTATTTCACTCGCGCCAGCTCGGCGAAGAGAAGGAAACCATCGAGCAGACCCGGGCCGGCGCGATCGATCTCAATCGCATCAATGTGGCCCTGATCGGGAACTTCGTGCCGGCGATGAACGTGCTGGCGATGCCGTTTTTGTTCCGCTCCATCGAGCATCAGCAAAGGGTGCTGGACGGCCCGATCGGCACCGAGATCCTCAACAGCTTCGAGCCTTATGGATTTGTCGGGCTGGCGTTCTACGATTCCGGCGCCAGATCGATCTACAACAGCGTGCGGCCGGTGCGCTCGATCGCGGACATCAAGGGCCTGCGGATTCGCGTGCAGCAATCGGAATTGATGTCCGACATGATCAGGTCGCTTGGCGCCGAGCCGATCGAGCTGCCCTATGGCCAGGTGCTGACCGGGCTCGCCACCAAGCTGATCGACGGCGCCGAGAACAACTGGCCGTCCTTCGTCACCACCGATCACTATAAATATGCGGGCTTCTACACCCTCACGGAACACACGATGAGCCCGGAAGTGCTGGTGATGTCGCAAAAGGCCTGGCAAAGCCTGTCGGCGGAGGATCAGAAGATCTTCCGCGAAAGCGCGCTGCGCTCGAGCCACTTCATGCGCGAGAAATGGAAGGATCTCGAGGAAGCGTCGCGCAAGCAGGCGGAAAGCGCAGGCGTGACCATCGTGAAAGACATCGACCGCAAGCCTTTTGAAGCGGCGATGGCCACAATTTACGAAAAGGCACAGCGCGACCCCGCGGCCGCGCAACTGATCGAACGCATTCGCAAGGTGGAGTAAAGTCGTCTTGGCAGCGCCCGGGCAAAACGAAGCTGCGGAACGGCCGGCGGGTCTCGCCGCCAAAGGCCGTGCGCGCATCGTCGGGCTGCTTCGCGCGGTGCCGATTCGCTGGCGCATCCTGTCGATCGCGGCGCTGAACTCGGCCGTCGTCGTGGTGCTCGCCGCGATGATCTATAACGGCGCCCAGGTGCTCGGCTCGGCCTGGGACGACGTGCGACAGGTGCGTGAGTCCGACAAGATCCTGGCGCTATTGGAGAGCGAGACCAGCCGGCTGCAGAACCTGATCCACCGCTACATCAACCAGCCGAGCCCCGAACTGTTCGCCGAGATCCTGCTGTTGCGCGAAGCGGTGCTCGGCACGCTGACGACGCGCGCCTCGACCGATCCGATGCTCTCGGGGTCGGTCGAAGAGCTCGAACGCGTCACCGACCGGTTCCTCAACGGCTTTGGCGATCTGCGCGGCGTGCAGGCGACGATCGCCAAGACTTACGATCAGGAGGTGCTGGGCCCTGCCAAGGACATGGCCGGGCTCTATTCGATCATCGAGGGCGCGACCGGTCACCGCGATGCGCTGATCTGGCCGTCGCTCGGCAAGTCGCGCGAGGCGTTCACTGCCATGCTGGTCGCCGCCAACGCCTATTATCTTTCGCTCGCTTCGGCCTCCGCCGAGGAAGCACGGCGCAATACCGACACGATCGAGAAAACCATTCCGGTCATGAGCGACCTTGCCGACAACGACTTGCAGCGCATGGCGCTGCGGCGGCTGGGCGAACGGACGGCGGCGCTGCGGCTAGGGTTGGCGAAATTGTCCGAGGAGCTTTCCAGCCGCACCGATTTGTTGCGCAACACGATTGATGCCAGCCAGGCCGAGGCGATCGGCGCCATCGACGATCTGTCGGTCAAGATGCGCCAGCGCGAACAGAAGGCGCAGGAAACGTTCGACCGGACGCTCGGCGACATCTCGCGCCGGGTGTTGTCGATCGCCGTGATATTTCTCGGCATCATCCTCACCGCCGGCGTCCTGATCGCGCTCTCGATCCGGCTGCCGCTGCAGCAGATCATGTCGGCGATGCGCGCGATCACCTCGGGCGACTACGACCGGCAGGTCCAGGGCACCGGCGCGCGGGACGAAGTAGGCGCGATGGCGCGCGCGGTCGAGGTGTTCCGCGAAAACGCCATCGCCAAGCGCAAGACCGAGGACGAGTTGCGCACCTCGAAGGAAAAGGCCGAAAGCGCGCTGCTCGAGCTCAACACCGCACAGCAGAACCTGATCGACGCCGAACGGCTGGCCGCGCTTGGCGGCCTGGTCGCCGGCGTCGCCCATGAGGTGAACAACCCGATCGGCATCAGCCTGACGGTGGCGTCAAGCCTGGCGCGACGCTCCGAGATGTTCGAGGCCGAGCTCAAATCCGACGGAGGCTTGCGGCGGTCGCAACTGGAGGAATTCGTGCGGAGCGCGCGCGACGCCTCCCAGCAGCTGGTGGCGAATTTGCACCGCGCCGGCGAGCTGATCCAGTCCTTCAAGCAGGTCGCGGTCGACCGTTCGCACGCCGAGCGCCGGCAATTCAGCCTTGGCGAAGCGACCGACCAGATCATCGCGAGCCTGCGCCCGGTGCTCAAGCGCGCGCCGATCTCGCTTTCGGTCGACATGCCCGAGGGCCTCGTGATCGACGGCTATCCCGGCTCCTACGGGCAGATCCTGACCAATCTGTTCCTCAACGCCGCCAATCACGCCTTTGGCGACGGCCGCGCCGGGACGATCTCGATTTCGGCGCGACCGCGCGGCCATGACGATGTCGAGATCATTTTTGCCGACGACGGCGCCGGCATGACGCCGGACGTGCAACGGCAGGCATTCGACCCATTCTTTACCACCCGCCGCAACCAGGGCGGCACCGGCCTGGGCCTGCATATTGTCTATAATCTGGTCACCCAACAGCTCGGCGGCCGCATGATGCTCGAGTCAAGGCTGGGACAAGGCACCACATTTCGCATTATCATGCCCAGGGTGGCCCGGGGAGACCCCGTGTCCACCGAGACCTTAGCCGACGGAACCGCTCAATGGCCGAACAGGACGATGTCCTCCACCTGATCGACGACACCGGAGCCGTTCCGGAGGATTCGACCATCCGCAAGTGGAAGATCGCGGTGATCGACGACGATCAGGCCGTACATGAAGGTACTCGGTTCGCGCTGAGCGACTACTCTCTCAACGGCCAGACGCTGGAGATCCTGTCGGCCTATTCCGCCGCCGAAGGCCGCAAGCTGATGCGTGCGCATCCGGATATCGCAGCCGTGCTGCTCGACGTCATCATGGAGACCGACGTCGCGGGGCTGGAGCTCGTCGAATATATCCGCAACGAGATCAGGAACGAGACGGTCCGCATCATCCTGCGCACCGGACAGCCCGGCCAGGCGCCCGAGCGCCGCGTCATCGTCCAGTACGACATCAACGACTACAAGGCCAAGACCGAGCTTACCGCCGACAAGCTGTTCACCTCGCTGACCGCCGCATTGCGCAGCTATCAGCAGCTCGAGCGCATGGTGCAGACCAGGCGCGGGCTCGAGATCATCATCGACGCCGCCTCGACGCTGTATGACTTCAAGTCGATGCAGCGCCTCGCCGAGGGCGTGCTGACGCAGCTCGCTTCGCTGCTCAACGTCGATTGCGCCGGCATCCTGGTGCTGCGCGACGACGGTGCCGGCAGCGAGCTTTCGGTGCTGGCGGGCTCCGGCTGCTACAGCCGTTTCATCGGCGTCACCAGCTCGAAAGCGCTTGACCCGGACTTGCGGCAGATGGTGGAAGCGGCATTCCAGCGCCGCAAGAACGAATTCGCCGACCACCGCAGCGTGCTCTATCTTCGCACCGGTTCTGGCCGCGAAGTCGTCGTGCTGCTGCAGGCGGAGCGCCCGCTGTCCGAGACAGACCGCTCGCTGGTCGAGATTTTCTCGAGCCGCCTCTCGATCGCGTTCGACAACGTCATTCTCTATCAGCAGCTCCACGAGGCCAATACGCAACTGGAAGACCGCGTCGCCCAGCGCACCCGCGCGCTGATGCAGGCCAACCGCCGGCTGTCGGCGCAGTGGCTGCGGCTGCAACGCGCCAACGGCTTCAAGAATGAAATCCTCGGCACCGTCGCCCATGATCTGAAGAATCCGCTGGGCGTGATCCTGGGCCGCACCGAAATGCTCACCGAACTGATCGGCGCCGGTTCGCCGAAAGAGAACGTGACCAGCCAGGTCGAGCATATCCGCGATGCCACCAAGCGCCTGACCTCGATGGTCGATCATTTGATATCCGACGCGATGGCCGATGCCTTCGACATCACCATCCGCCGCGAGCCGGTCGATGTCGCAGCGCTGGTCGGCGAAGTCACCGAATCCAACAAGCCGCTCGCGGTCAACAAGCAGCAGACCATCACGGTATCGGCGCCGCCGAACATCGTGACCATGTGCGATACCGACCGCATCCGGGAAGCAATCGACAATATGGTCAGCAACGCCATCAAATACTCGCCGATTGGCGGCAAGATCTCGGTTGTGGTCACGCATGAAGGCAACAGCACGATCATCCGCATCAGCGACGAAGGCGCCGGCCTGTCGCCGGAGGATCTCGGGCGGCTGTTCGGCCGCTTCCAGCGGCTGTCCGCCAAGCCCACCGCCGGCGAGAGTTCGACCGGCCTCGGCCTGTCGATCGTCAAGCGCATCATCGACATGCATGGCGGCCATGTGACCGCCGAGAGCGCCGGGCCCGGACAGGGGTCGACGTTTACCGTTACACTGCCGGCAACAGAGCTGTCATGACCCAGAACCCGCACATCATCATCGTCGACGACGAGGCCCCGGCCCGCGAGATGGTCGGCGATTACCTCAAGATGCATGGCTTCGGCGTGACGCTGTGCGACGGCGGCAAGAGCCTGCGCAGCGTGATCGAGACCCAGGTGCCCGATCTTGTCGTGCTCGATCTGAACATGCCGGAAGAAGATGGGCTCTCGATCATCCGTGACCTCAAGAGCCGCATCAACGTCCCCGTCATCATGCTGACGGCGACCGCAAGCCCGATCGACCGGGTGGTCGGGCTCGAGCTCGGGGCCGACGACTATGTCGCAAAGCCCTGCGAATTGCGCGAACTGATGGCGCGGATCCGCTCGGTGCTGCGGCGAAGCACGCCCGCCAAGGCAGCCGCAGCATCATCCGAAGACGCCGGCGCAAAAGCGGCAAAGGACCAATTGGTGCGGTTCGGCACCAAATGGCTCGATCTGGAGGCGCAGGCGCTGCGCGACGATGAGGGCAACGAGCATCCGTTGACCGCTTCCGAATTCGGCCTGCTGAAGGTGTTCGCGGCCAATCCGAAGCGGGTGCTGTCGCGCGAACGACTTTTGGAATTGGCCAATGCGCGCGACGCCGAAGCCTTTGATCGCGCCGTCGACCTCAGGATCATGCGGATCCGCCGCAAGATCGAGCCGGACCCGACCAAACCTGCCGTGATCCGCACCATCCGGGGTGGCGGCTACCTGTTCTCGCCGACCGGCGAGAAAACGTGAGCAGTCGTCCCGGCGAACCCCGGGACGACCAGTCTTCTGCGGGCCGCCTTCGAATCCTCCGCGATTTTCCGTACATTGAAATAATTCACATTTTTGCCTTGAATGTTTCGTCGCCAGGCCCGCGACGAAACAATTCTCTCAAGCATGAAACCATTTTTCCCTATTCGTGCAGAAGTCCCGAAACGTTGGCTGATTAACAATTTGCCCAACGAAACGCCGCACAAGCGGCGGCAGGGAGACTGTCATGCAGAACGTGATTGCCATCAACGCCGCTGCCCGCCAGAGCATCATCGCTGCTCAGGCGACTTCGGACGAAATGTTGCTGGAGAGCATCGCCGATGGCGGCCGCACCGCGATGCACATCCTCTACTCCCGTCACAATGTGCGGGTTTACCGTTTCATTCTTCGTATCGTGCGCGATACCACCATGGCCGAAGACCTCGTCAGCCAGGTGTTCCTCGACGTGTGGCGCACCGCGAGCCAGTTCGAAGGCCGTTCCCAGGTTTCTACCTGGCTGTTGTCGATCGCCCGCTTCAAGGCGCTGACGGCGCTGCGCCAGCGGCGTCATGAGGACATCGACCAGGAAGACGTGCGTCAGATCGCCGACGAAGCCGATACGCCGGAAGCCTCGCTCGACCGCACCAACACCAGCGCGATCCTGCGCGCCTGCGTCGCCAAGCTTTCTCCGGCTCATCGCGAGATCATCAATCTCGTCTACTACCATGAGAAGTCGGTCGAAGAGGCCGGCGAGATCATCGGCATCCCGCAGAGCACGGTGAAAACCCGCATGTTCTATGCCCGCAAGCAGTTGGCGGATTTGCTTAAGGGCGCCGGCGTTGACAGCCTCGCTGCCTAAACTACAGCGGATTCAATGATTTAGCCTATCAATCGACGTGCCGGCTGGTTCCGGTTTCGACGCAAGGAATTACTGCCGGCGAAACAATTGAAACAATCGGCGAAATCAGGCGGAAAAACTCACGCGCTATAACCATCACCGTTAAGTTTCAACCTCCCAAGTTACCTCCTGCGACCCGGACGGGATGCCCCCCTCCCGGGTCGTTTTGTATTTGGGATCACCGGATCGGTCTCACGAACACGTGACGCGAGCTCGGTAACGCGTCGGCAGCGCGCCCCGAAGAAGGCTTCGGACGTTCGCGGGAAGCTATCCGATGTTCAATCTCGTTCTTGCCCTCCTGGCCGGCATTGTCACGATCGCGGCGCCCTGCACGCTTCCGGTGCTGCCGATCCTGCTCGGCGCTTCGGTCGGCCACACCAGCAGGCTGCGGCCGGCGATGATCGCGCTTGGCTTCGTGCTGTCGTTCTCCGTGGTCGCGCTGGCCTTGAGCGCGATCACCCGCATCTTCGACTTCGATCCGAACGTGCTTCGCACCGGCGCGGCAATCCTGCTGCTCGGCTTCGGGCTTTTGATGATCTGGCCGGCGCCGTTTGAATGGCTGTCCATTCGCGTCAGCGGCCTGATCCATGGCGGCTCGGCTGCGCTGGTCCCGCAAGGTCAGGGCAATTTTGGCGGCTTTGTGCTCGGGACAACGCTCGGGCTCGTCTGGACGCCCTGTGCCGGCCCAGTGCTGGGCTCGATCCTCACTCTGGTCGCAACCTCCAGGGATGTCGCATGGGCGAGCGGGCTGCTGGTGGTCTACGCGATCGGCGCCGCGCTGCCGATGCTCGCGATCGCCTATGGCGGACAGGCCGCCACCACCCGCGTCCGCAGCATCGCCCGCTATTCGCCGCGGCTGCAGCAGGCGTTCGGCACTGTGGTGATCGCGTTCGCGCTTGCCTCCTACTTTCAATACGACACGCTCATCGTGGCGTGGCTGACGGGATTTTATCCGCAGGGCCAGATCGGCCTGTAACACCCCCTGACGATGGAGACCTCCATGACGATACGCTCGCTCACCACATCTGCCTCGGTGATCGCCCTTTGCCTGTTCGGCGCCGTCAAGGCGGGCATAACGGGTGATCTGACCGCTCCGTTCGCGGTCGCGGCAGTGCAAGGCACCGCGCCCGACTTCGTCGGCATCAACAACTGGTTCAATTCCGCGCCGCTGAACATGGCGAGCCTGCGCGGCAAGGTGGTGCTGGTCGATTTCTGGACCTATGGCTGCGTCAACTGCGTCAACACGCTGCCGCACGTCACCGAACTCTACGCGAAATACAAGGACCGCGGGCTGGTCGTGGTCGGCGTCCACACCCCGGAATTTCCGTTCGAGCGCTCGGCGGCGAATGTGCAGGCGGCGCTGAAGCGGCACGGCATCACCTATCCGGTCGCGCAGGACAATGATTCGCAGACCTGGGACGCCTATCGCAACCAGTATTGGCCGGCGCAATACATCGTCGACCAGAGCGGCAAGATCGTCTACCAGCACGACGGCGAGGGCCGCTACGACGAAATCGACCGCACCGTCGCACGCCTGCTCAGCCCCAATAGCTGAGCCCCCGGCCGTACGATTTGGTACCATCGTCATATCCGGCGTGGTAGTTTCCACGCCGGGGCCATAGTGGATGGTGCCGATGTTCGAAGGCTGGGATGCCGTAGCGCTTGCCCGGGCGCAATTCGCCTTCACGATGTCGTTCCATATCGTGTTTCCCGCCTTCACGATCGGGCTTGCGAGCTACCTTGCGGTGCTGGAGGCGCTCTGGTTGTGGTCCGGGCGCGAAGTCTTCATCAACCTGTTCAACTACTGGCTGAAGATTTTCGCGGTCGTGTTCGGCATGGGCGTGGTGTCGGGCATCGTGATGTCCTACCAGTTCGGCACCAACTGGTCGGCATTTTCCGACAAGGCCGGCCCGGTGATCGGCCCCTTGATGGCCTATGAGGTGCTGACCGCGTTCTTCCTGGAGGCCGGCTTTCTAGGAGTGATGCTGTTCGGCCTCGATCGTGTCGGACACAGACTACATTTCTTTGCGACCCTGATGGTCGCGATCGGCACGCTGATATCGGCCTTCTGGATCCTCTCGGCCAATTCCTGGATGCAGACGCCGGCCGGATATGCGCTCAACGCCGATGGCCAGTTCGTCGCCGCCGACTGGCTCAAGGTGATCTTCAACCCGTCGTTTCCTTTCCGCCTCGTGCATATGGTGCTGGCGGCTTACCTCACGACGGCGCTGGTGGTCGGCGCGGTCGGCGCATTTCATTTGTTGCGCAACCAGAATCTCGCCGGCCCCCGCGTGATGTTCTCGATGGCAATGTGGATGGCGACTTTAGTGGCGCCGATCCAGATCCTTGCCGGCGACCAGCACGGCCTCAACACGCTCGAGCATCAGCCGGTCAAGATCATGGCGATGGAAGGCCATTTCGAGAGCCACAAGGACGGCGCGCCGCTGATCCTGTTCGGTTTGCCCAGCGAGAGCGCCGGCAAGGTTGAATATGCGGTCGAAATTCCGAAACTCGGATCGCTGATCCTCAAACATTCCCTGGATGCGCCGCTCGCGGGGCTGGACACCGTGCCGCGAAAAGACTGGCCGCCGGTGCCGATCACATTCTGGTCGTTCCGCATCATGGTCGGAATGGGATTTTTGATGCTGGGGCTCGGCCTGTTCAGCCTGTTGATGCGCTTGCGCGGCACGCTCTACGAGCAACGCCTGCTGCATATGTTTGCCGTCGCGATGGGCCCGGCCGGCTTTATCGCGGTGCTTGCGGGCTGGATCACCACCGAGACCGGGCGCCAACCGTTTACGGTATACGGCCTGTTGCGGACGGCGGAATCCGCTTCGCCCCTGGCGGCGCCCGCGGTCGGCTCGTCGCTACTCGCTTTCGTCATCGTCTATTTCGCGGTGTTTGCCACGGGTGTGATCTACATCCTGCGCCTCATGGCACAGCCGCCGCATCAAGGCGAACAGGGACCAAGCCACGACGCGCCGGCTCGCGCCGCCGGCATCACGCCCGCCGCGGGCGCGGTCGCAACCGAGGGGGCGGGCCGATGATTGCCATCGACATCGCCACAGTCTTCGCGTTCATCATCGCATTCGCGGTGTTCGTCTATGTCGTGATGGACGGCTTCGACCTTGGGCTCGGCATCCTGTTCCCGCTGTTTCCCGCCAAGGCCGACCGCGACGTGATCATGAACAGCGTCGCCCCGGTCTGGGACGGCAACGAAACCTGGCTGGTGCTTGGCGGCGGCGGCCTGATGGCAGCGTTTCCGCTGGCCTATGCCGTGCTGATGCCCGCGCTCTACACGCCCATGATCGCAATGCTGATCGGCCTGATATTTCGCGGCGTGGCGTTCGAATTCCGCTGGCGCACCACGCAGCGCACACGCAATCGTTGGGATGTCGCCTTCGCCGGCGGTTCATGGCTGGCGACGCTGGCGCAGGGAATAGCGCTCGGCGCCATCCTGCAGGGCATCCATGTCGAGGGACGGCATTATGCCGGCGGCTGGTGGGACTGGCTGACGCCGTTCAGCATCCTGACCGGCCTTGCGCTTGTGGTCGGCTACGCTCTGCTCGGCGCGACATGGCTGGTGCTGAAGACCGAAGGCGAGCTTCGCGACAAGGCCTATGGCCTGAGCTGGTCGCTGCTGTTTGCCATGCTGGGCTCGATCGGAGCGGTCAGCATCGCCACGCCGTTTCTCCATATCCAATATGCGCAGCGCTGGTTCACCTGGCCGAACATCATCCTGACCGCGCCGGTACCGGTCGCGGTCGCCGGCGTGACCATTCTGTTGTTGCGCAGCCTCGCCAGGAAACAGGACAACCAGCCGTTCTTCCTGACGCTGGCGCTGTTCGCCTTGTCTTATGCCGGACTCGGCATCAGCATGTATCCGTTCATCGTGCCGCAGAGCATCACCATCTGGCAGGCAGCTTCGCCCGCGAACAGCCAGATCTTCATGCTGTTCGGCGTTGCCGTGCTGATACCGCTTATTCTCGGCTATACGGCATGGGCCTATTGGGTATTCCGCGGCAAGGTCAGGGCCGGCAGCGGGTATCATTGATGCCGGATCAACAAAGCCCACGTCAGCGCCCGCTCACACAGCGTCTGTTGTGGTTCGCAGCGCTTTGGCTCGGCGGGGTTGGTACGGTGACAGTGCTGTCACTGGGCTTGCGGCTCTGGCTGGCGCCGAAGTGAGCTTCAGGCCGTTCCGAATGACCGCTAAATGACAGAAAACCAAGACATTTCGGCGATATTTGCCTTTAACTTGCCATCAAGCCAGCCCTGAGATTTGATGCAGATCGAGCGCGATCAGCAAAAGTGGATACCGGTTTTGCGTCCGATCGCGCTCAAGCTATAGAAGTGGCGCATGATCTTGTCGCCAAACCGCTCACACTTTGGCGGATCATGCGCTTTTGGCGGAAATGCCCATGAGGAGAGCTTTGCAATGACGAAACTTCGTCACCTGACCTGGATGTTGATTGCCGCTATCGGCTTGATCCTTTCAGCCTCCCACGGCTACGCGCAACAACCCGATGCCGACCAGCCGGGATTGCTGGCCGATGATTCGTTTGAATTGGATCCGGAATTCAGGAAGCAGGTGGTGTTCTACCGCACCACGGAAGCGCCGGGCACCATCATCATCTCGACCGCGGAGCGACATCTTTATCTGATCCAGCCCGGCGGTCGCGCGATACGCTACGGCATCGGCGTCGGCCGCGACGGATTTCAGTGGCAGGGGCTGTTAAGCATCACCAACAAGAAGGAATGGCCGGACTGGACGCCGCCGCCGGAGATGATCGCGCGCCAGCCCTATCTGC
>Ga0209526_10002517_pt1 | contig 12359 bp, 9 predicted proteins | sample JacPinW_OM2H0_M1_FD_188566 | JGI IMG/M metagenome (GOLD analysis project Ga0209526, IMG submission 188566) | Forest soil microbial communities from Algoma, Ontario, Canada - Jack Pine, Ontario site 1_JW_OM2H0_M1 (SPAdes) (version 2) | ecosystem: Environmental > Terrestrial > Soil > Boreal...
GAACGAGGAGCGCAGGAAATAAGCCCGAAGATGGGCCGCCTGGGGGCCAAGGCGCCGACGGGGCCGAAGGCCCGTAACCCTTTTTCATCGACCTGCTAGAGCCTTTCGAACTGTTCCACGTCGACCACGAAGACTGTGGCACCGCCCACCTGCACCTCGACCGGGTAGGGCATGAACATCTCGCCGGGCTCGACCATGGGCGGCATCGGGGTCAGGTAACGGTTCCGCTCGCGGCAGTTCTCGCGGATCAGCTGCAGGGCAAGGCCCACCCGCTCCTCCTCGACGCCGATCAGGAGTGTGGCGTTACCCTGCTGCAGGAAACCTCCGCTGGAGGCGAAGCGAGTGACACTGATGCCGGCGCCGCTCAGCGCCTGGACCGTCTGCCCGGCGTCCTCACCCTGCACGATCGCAAAGACCAGCTTCACCTGGCTGCCACGGGCAGCAGCCGGCTGACCCGCCCCCAGATGCGCTCGGCCACCGCCTCGGCCGGCTGGTCCGCGTCCACGACCAGGAACCGCTCCGGCTCCGCGGCGGCCAGCCGGTCGTACTCGGCGGCCACCCGGCGGTGGAAGTCGTCGGGTTCCGACTCGATCCGGTCCGGCGCCTTCCCCGCCAGCCGCTGCCTGCGCAGGCCCAGCCGGGGGTCGGCCCGCAGCAGCACTGTGAGCGCCGGGCGGGGGAAGGACTCCGGCCAGAAGGTCCGCGCACCCCTGGCACCCTGGTAGGCCAGGGTCGAGTCGTGGTACCTGTCGAGGAGGACTATCGCGCCGCGATCCAGGGCGGGCAGGATGCGCTCACCGACCAGCTCCGCCCGAGCCGCCATGAACAGGAACATCTCGGCCTCGGGATTCATGGCTTCGCCGTTGAGCAGCAGCTCCCGCACTCGATCCCCCAGCCGGGTGCTTCCGGGCTCCCGGTACACCTCCACAGCGCGGTCCGCAAGCCGCTCTCGCAGCAGCTCCAACTGCGTCGATTTACCCGCCCCCTCGGGACCCTCGAGGGTTATCAGCAGCCCAGCCAAGCGGCTACTCGACGTCCGCGGCGGGCAGGATTCTGAGCCTGCGCTGGGGCTCCTTGCCGGTGCTGCGCGCGACCAGCTCGTTCTCTGTGACGAGCTGGTGCTGCAGCCGGCGCACGTAGGCGTTCTGGGGAGAGATCTCCGCCGGCCGCAGGGTCGATTTCACTTTCCGGATCGCCTCCATTGCTTCGTTGAGCGCCTTCTGCAGGCTGTCGTCCGGGCGCTCGACATCGTAGAGCCGGCCCAGCGCCTCCTTGACCTGAGCCACGGAGTTGCTCTTGAGGATATGGACCGGGACTCCCGCGCTCTCCGCCTGGCGAAGTACGTCGGGCCGCCGCCGATAGTAATTCTTGAGCGTGAAGACGAGGTCGGCGCTATCGAGGTTGCCGAGGACCCGCACGGGCAGGTCGAGGTCGCGGATCGACTGCTCCAGGTAGAGACGCGAGACGCCGTAGGGAAAGATCCCGCGCGGCCTGCGAACCGGACCGTTCGACGAGGCCGGCAGCTGCGCCGCGCGGACGTCCTGCTCGACGTTCGAGATGATCCGGCCCTCGCGGGTGCGCATCCGGACCCGAGGCGTGGGCAGCGGCCCACGCAGCGCGCTGTCGACCACATCCGCCAGCGGCTGGTGGATGGCCACCCGCTCGCGGTCCTGGATCTCGATCAGCACGTCGAAGGTGGGCGGCGACCGGCGCTCCAGCACCGTCTTCTGGGTGCCGCGGCGGCGGGCTTCCTCGTCCGACAGCGTCACGCTCTGGATGCCGCCCAGCAGGTCGTTGAGGGTCGGATTGACGAGCAGGTTCTCCAGCGTCTGCCCGTGGGCTGTGGCGATCAGCTGCACCCCGCGCTCGGCGATGGTGCGGGCGGCCGCGGCCTCCAGCTCGGTGCCGATCTCGTCGATCACGATGACCTCGGGCATGTGGTTCTCCACCGCCTCGATCATCACCGCGTGCTGCAAAAGCGGCGTCCGGACCTGCATCCGCCGCGCCCGCCCGATCCCGGGGTGCGGAATGTCACCGTCGCCCCCGATCTCGTTGGAGGTGTCGACGATCACCACGCGCTTGCGCTGCTCGTCGGCCAGCAGCCGTGCGCTCTCGCGCAGCATGGTCGTCTTGCCGATGCCCGGGCGTCCGAGCAGCAGGATGCTCTCCCCACTCTCGACTATGTCGCGGAAGATCTCGGCCGTGCCGGTCACCGCCCGGCCGATGCGGCAGGTCAGCCCGACTATCCGGCCCGACCGGTTGCGAATGGCGGAGACCCGGTGCAGCGTCCGCTCGATGCCGGCTCGGTTGTCCTCCCCGAACTGGCCCACGCGGCTGGCCACGTACTCCAGGTCTGAGTCCGTCACCGGCTGGTTGCTGAGCAGGATCTCCCGGGCCGGCACCCTGGCCTCAGGCTCGCGTCCGAGATCGAGCACGACCTCCAGCAGCTCCGCCGGATCCGTCCGCTCGTGCAGCGCCTGGTAAAGGTGGGGTGGCAGCGCCTGGGCGAGCAGCTCGATCTCGCCTGGCCAAGGGTAGGCATGGACCTCTGTCAGTTGATGTTGCATCTCATCCGAAAGCGGGCACCAGGCCCTTTTCTGTCACGGGCACCGTCACTGTGACGTCCCGGACCAGGAGGGCCTGGGTGAGCAGAACCGTGAAACCACGAGCACGAAGGGCGTCGATTATGTGCGCATCGTAGTGGCGAAGGCTCGACCAGGCCGGCTGGGCGTCGGTGACGCCGATCGCATGGTCGGTGAGCTCGTCGGCCAGGCCGGACTCGGGCAGCGCCATGAAGGAAAGCGTGTGAGGGCGCCCCGCGGAGCTCCTGTGGACCCCGCACCAGCCCACTATCTCGACTCTGTCGACCACCTCCTGCTGACCAGGCACCGAGCGCAGCGCCTTCCAGTCCTTGTAGGTCGGCGCCTCCAGGTGAGCCACGCCCCTGGGGGTGACCTTGCGATAGAGCTGGTAGAGGCGTCGATCGTCCTTGCGTCCGGCGGAGCGCAGTCCAGCGGGCTCGGCGGTCGAGCGCATCTCCGGGATCTCGGCGTAGAGGACCGACTCGGTGGCGTACTGGCGGAAGCCCTGGCTGCGGAAGATGACGGTCAGCGGATCGTCCATGGGGATGCGGACGAAGAGCCGGTGCACCCCCTTGGAGCCCGCCTGCTCGACCAGGTGCTCCACCAGCCCGGGGGCGACCTGGCGCTCGTCCGCGCCGCCTGCCACGCAGAGGTTGAGCACCTGCAGCGTGGTGATCTTGGCGGGCAGGCTGATGCCCAGCGGCTGCCCCGAAGCCTGCACGAAGCCGACCACCTTGCCGCCCTCTTCGGCGACGTAGATGAGCGTCTCCTGGGAGAGCGGGAGCAGCGCGGAGAGGGTCTGGCTGACCAGCCCCCAAAGCCGCGCCGGCGGGGGCACTGCCGAGAAGCGGGCGACCGCCTCCCGATGGATCTGCTCGATGCGGGCGATGTCGAGCAGGTTGGCTGCCCGAAGCTTCAGCTGAGTCACCGCTGTCCCGCTCCAGTCACTAGGACTCCTCCACCGGCGCCCGGCCGTTGCCGGATCCGGCAGCCAGACGGAGGAACTCCCGGTGGAGGCGGAGATCACCGCTCAGCTCGGGATGAAAGGCGAGCGCCATCACCGAGCCCTGGCGGACGGCCACAGGGCGTCCTTCGTGGCTGGCGAGGACCTCGGTGGAGCCGGCGTCGTCCACCACCGGGGCCCGGATGAAGACACCCGGGAAGGACCCTCCCTCCAGTCCGCTGACCTCCAGCTCGGCCTCGAAGCTCTCCAGCTGGCGCCCATAGCCGTTACGCCGGACCGCGATGTCCAGCGCGTGCAGGCCCTCCTGCTGGGGCAGGCCGTCTTCTATGCGATCGGCCAGAAGAATCATGCCGGCGCAGGTTCCCAGTGTCGGCAAGCCGCTGGAGACAGCCTGGCGCACGGCCTCGAGCAGACCCATCCTCTCCATAAGCATGGTCATGGTGGTGCTCTCCCCGCCGGGGATGACCAGCCCGTCCAGTCCCGTCAGGTCCTCTTTGAGGCGGACCAGGCGCGTCTCAGCGCCGGCCGCCTCCAGGGCACGGACGTGCTCGCGAAAGGCGCCCTGCAGAGCGAGCACCCCGATCAGCGGGCGCTCCTTCACGCGCTTACCAACCGCGGCCGGCCAGCAGCTCCTCTCGAGGGATCGTTGAAAGCTCGACCCCGCGCATCGGCTGTCCCAGACCGGCCGAAACCTCGGCCAGGATCTCCGGCTTGTCGTGGTAGGTGGTGGCGGCCACGATCGCCTTCGCCATCCTCAGCGGATCCTCCGACTTGAAGATGCCAGAGCCGACGAAGTTCCCGTCGCAGCCGAGCTGCATCATCAGGGCGGCGTCGGCAGGGGTCGATATGCCTCCGGCGGAGAAGTTCACCACCGGCAGGCGCCCCTGCCGCTGGCACTCGGCCAGCAGCTCGACCGAGGCACCCAGCTGCTTCGACTCGTGCACCAGCTCCGCGTAGTTCATTCCGTTGAGCTTACGAATCCCGTTGTTCACGGCTCGCATGTGACGCACGGCCTCGACCACGTTGCCGGTCCCCGCCTCGCCCTTGGTCCTGATCATGGCAGCGCCCTCGGCGATCCGCCGAAGCGCCTCGCCCAGGTCGCGGCAGCCGCACACGAAGGGCACCTTGAATTCCCACTTGTCGATGTGGTTCTCCTCGTCGGCCGGAGTCAGAACCTCGGATTCGTCGATGTAGTCGACCTCCAGCGACTCCAGGATCCTGGCCTCGACGAAGTGCCCGATCCGGCACTTCGCCATCACCGGGATGGTCACCGCCTCCTTGATCGCGCGGACGAGCGCGGGGTCGGACATCCGCGCCACCCCGCCGTCGGCTCGGATGTCGGCCGGGACCCGTTCCAGGGCCATCACCGCACAGGCGCCGGCCTCCTCGGCGATCCTGGCGTGCTCCGGCGTCACCACGTCCATGATCACGCCACCCTTCAGCATCTCGGCCAGACCGGCCTTGACCTTGAAAGTGCCCTTCAAAACGCCGTTACCGCGTGTGTCCGCCATAACGTTTGAATTCTACCCGCCGTGCGAATCGCCACCTTCGCCGCCGCCCTGATCCTCTGTCTGGCCTGCAGCCCGCTGGGCGCCGCAGGTCCGAACTCGAGCCCGGACGCCTACCAGGCCGAACCGGCGGCCGTGCGCGGCGGCACCCTGACCGCGTCCGATTTCGAGTACCCGGTGACCCTGAACCCTCTTACCGGCCTCACGGACCTGGAGCTGCGCCTGGGCGGACTGGTCTTCGCGCCGCTTTGGGGTTTCGACGACCAGCTGCGGCCCTACGCGGACCTGGCGCGGGAGGTCCCCACCCAGGGCAACGGGGACGTCCACGCGTCGCCGGACAGCCGCTCCATGACAGTCGACGTCAAGCTCTCCCCCGGACTTCGCTGGAGCGACGGCCAGCCGCTGACCGCGGATGACGTCATCTTCACGCTGCAGGCGCTGAAGGATCCCGCCACGCAGGCTCTGAGCCCCGCTGGACTGGACCGGCTCAAGGACGTTCGCCGGGTCTCGGGGAGCGAGCTGCTCCTGACTTTCGACGGCATCTACGCTCCCTATCTGCAGCTGGGCGCCGGCCTCTTCGTGATGCCGAAACACAGGTTGGGCACGGTTTCGCGTTCCGAGTGGTCGCGGGACGCCTTCTTTCAGCGCCCCGACGTCGCCTCCGGCCCCTTCGTCGTCCAGGACGCGGTTCCGGGTGACAGGATCGTGTTCGGCGCGAACCCGGGCTACGCGACGGCCGGACAGCCACACAGGCACCGGGTCAACCTGGACCGGCTCGTATTCAAAGCTCAGACCGGAAAGGCCGCCCTGCTGGCAGCGCTCGGCTCGGGCGCCGCCGAACTGGGACTCCATCTGGCGGCCGCCGACCTCCCGTCGCTGACAGGAATGGCCAGCTCTTCTCCGCTCGTCTCGTATGGCCTGCGGGATGTGTCCGTGTTGCCGAATCACAGAGCGAACAGCCCGGGCGGCCGGCCGCCGCCCTGGCTGGACGACCCCAGGGTGCTGGACGCGCTGAACCTGGCAGTGGATCGCTCGGAGATCGTCCGCCAGGCCCTCGCAGGAGCCGGCCGGCCGGCTCGTGGGGTCTTTCCACGAGCCCTGCGCGGCTACGCCGACGGCACCTGGATCCCCGCCGGCCGCGACCTTCCCCATTCTCAGCGGCTCCTCCAGGAGGCTGGTTGGAGCCAGGACGTCACCGGTTTGCGCAGCAAGGACGGGAGGCGGCTGGACTTCGGCCTTCTGACGGTTTGCGGCAGCGCGCTCGACGATCGAGTGATGCAGACGCTGCGAGCGCAGTGGCAGGAGGCGGGCGCCGGAGTGAGCGCGAGCTGCCTGCCCCGTGACGCGTTTCTGCGGGCCACCGCCGCGGGTGCCTTTGACATGGCCCTGGCGTCGAACGGTTGGGGAACGGACCCGAACGACTGGGCGGCGCCGGCCGCGGGCCAATCAGGCCTCGGCGCCGGCCTCTGCCCGCAGAGCGGTCTCCAGGTCAGCTTCAGCCGGGGCGCCTCGACTCTGCAGCTGGACGGTCGGCGTAAGGCCTACCAGCAGGCGGAACGCGAGTGGCTGGCCTCCCACTGCACGCTGCCGCTGGTCGAGGTGCCGCAGGTGACGCAGGTCTCCACCCGGCTCCGCAACTTCGCCCCCAGCCCCGGCCCCGGCCTGGAGACCTGGAACGCCGCCGACTGGTGGCTGGCGGCCTGACTCCGGCACTGCCGGCGAGAGATCACCCCACTGTGTAGGTGTAGGGGAGGAGCGTTAACTCGTCGCCGCTCTGCGTGGTGGTGTTCAGGGTGTCCACGCCGATGAATCCCTGCACCACGGTGCCGGTGGGAGCGTTGGGAGTGATCGTCAGGTTGATCGTCCCGGACTGTCCGGGGGCCAGGATCAACGGCGCGTAGGGCGCGGAGTTGTCGACAGACATCTGCAGCCAGGGGTCGCCAGTGCTGGAGGTGATCGCCGTGTCGAAGGTGTTGGTCTCGACCACCGCGCCCACGTCCACAGTGGCACCCCCCGCACCGCCGGCTCCAAACGGACCCTGCGCCTCGGGGAGCGCGAACCAGCCCGAGGGAGCGAGCTCCGAAGCACTGAGGACTGCGGAGGCCTGGTTGCCGGGAAGCGTGCTGGCGAGCACGTCGCTCCCGCCCGTGGCGGTCTTGACGTCCATCACTACCGGAACTGTGGCCTGGGCGCCGACGAAGAGCAGGTCACTCTGAGGGGGCACGAAGAAATACGGCTGCGAGCTGAGCGGGAGCGGCAGTGGCACGCCGGTGGCCTGATAGACAAGGAGCTGCTGGAAGGTCGGCTGGGAGAGCCGTGGGTCCACGAAGAAGCTCTTGCTGCTGCTGCCCGTGTTGGTCAGCCGAACCGTCGCCGTCGCCGCCCGGCCCTGAGCAAGGAATGCGAAAGGCGAGTTGGGCAGGCCGTTGGCCGAGACAGGGACTGGATTGAAGTCGATGTTGCCAGTGAACGGTTCCGCGAAATTCCGGCCGTCCAGGGCGTCGGCGCGCTGATTGAGGCTGACGACAAGCGTCCAGCGGCCTGGGGCCGGCGTGCGCCTGAAGAACTGCATGGTGTTGCCGTAGATGGTGGTGCCCCTCGCGTTCTTGCCCACCGCGGTGTTCTGCACGTCGAGTGGCTGGCCCGAGGGATCGACCAGGAAGCCGAAGACAGGGTAGTGCTGATCGCGCAGTGAGAGCGACAGGTTGAGCGTCGGCTTGCCGTCCGGCATGTCGAACTGGTATGCGAATTGCTGGCCGAGCGCGGCGCCGCCGGTCAGAGTGCCCTGCAACGAGCCGCCGACCGCGCTCAGCGACACAAGAGAGCGGACCACGACCGGAATCGCCCCGTCGTCGGGGGCGCCACTACCGAGCCGCAGCGCGGCCGCCCGGTCGCCCGCCTGGGGGTTGGCCGGTACCGTCACCGTGACGGTTCCTGTCTGTCCCGGCCCCAGGCTGAGAGTGGCCGGCGCCACGCCTGCGATGAGCTGGAAGCGCTGGGTCGTGTAGGAGAAACCGACGTCGCCGGTGTACTGGCCAAGGTTGCTCAGTCCGGTGTTCTGGAGTGTCCAGATCGCCGCCGTCCAGGTGCCCGCCGCCGGCTTGCGTACCTCCACGTGGCCGTGTCCGCTGGAATCGCTAAGCAGGGAGTGGGCGGCAACGTTCCCGGCGGGATCCCATACGGTCTCGTACACAACGCTGCCCGGCTGGCCCCCGGGGCTCTGGGCCTGGGCGTTCCAGATGATGTCGCCGTTCAGGTAGTCGGCGCCGCTCGGGACGTCGAAATTGTGGAGCTGATACAGCGACGGCCGGCCACGGCTGTCTACAAACGTGGGTGCGGAGCCGCTCAGGCTGACGCGGCCCGTGTCGCTGCTGACCGCCTGCGGATCGAGACTGGCCAGCGAGGGACTCAACTGGGCGGGAGCGGAGCCGGTATTCGTCACGTCGACGTTGAAGCTCGGCGAAGCGCCTGCTTGGACTGTGGTGACGAGCGACGGCTTGCTCACCAGCAGCGACTGTCCCTGCGGCGCCGGCGAGCCGCTGCCGTCCTGGATGGACCCCGCCAGCTGCACCGCCTTGAGCGCGTTGACGAGTCCCGCCCCCTGGTGCTCGGCCGGTGCGCCGAGGTCCTGCGCCGTGCTGACGATGATGCGCTTGACGAGATCCGGGCTCGGCCGGACGCCACCGTGTGTCTTTGAATAGGCCTGCATGACGAGGGCTGCCGTGCCCGAGGTCAGCGGCGCCGAGAGGCTGGTGCCGCCCGACGCCCAGAGCGGCATGCCGGTGTTGTTGTTGTCGACGTCGGCACAGCCGAAGAAGTGCTGGAGATCCGCGCTGCACAGCGCCCAGCCGCGGTCGCCGGGAGCGACCACGTCTATCGTTCGGGGACCGCCCTGCGTGGTGCCCGCGGAGCTGAGGGCGGTGATGTTGTTGTTCTCCCAACCGCCCGGGACCAGCTGGACGCCGTAGCGAGTGGCCTGTCGATAGACGCGATAGGTTGTGGTGCCGCCCACTGCGATCACACCAGGATCGCTGGCCGGCGAGCTGATCGTATTGGTCGGGCCGGCGTCACCGCTGCTCGTCACCACCGTGATGCCGGCTGCCACTGCGTTGCTGTCCGCGATGGCGACCGGGTCGTTGCTCATATCGGGGTACGGGTTTCCGCCGATCGACTCGTTGAGCACATCCACCTTGTCCTGGGTGACTGCCCAGTCGATGGCCTGGATGATCTGTGAGTTGAAGAAGCTCCCGGCGCTTCCGGCGACGTTCAGCACCGCCAGGGTGGCGCCCGGGGCGACGCCCTTTATCCGGATGTTGCAGCCCGGCGGCAGCGGGTGCGCCGGGTTGACGAACTGAGCCAGATCGTAGACCTGGTTGCCCTGCGCCGCGACCGCACCGGCGTCGAGGAACGCCTCACGACCGTCGGTCGGCGCGTTCGTGCCGTAGCCGCTGAAGTCGCGATAGTCGTAGACGATGGATCGGCCGTTGCGGATCAGGTCGGGGTTGTTGGGATCCAGCCCGTCGGCGATGATTCCGACCTTTATCCCGCTACCGTCGGCGAGGTCGTGCGCTGCCGGCCGGGTGTCCCCGGGCTGGTTTTCGACGTTCATCACCTGCAGCGCCTCAGGCTCGAGCAGGGGAACCGTGGGGTCTGAGGGACAGATCGGCTGGCCGGGGGTGGCGGCAGCCGGCTGGACCGCTGCTGGGGCTGCAGACGGCGCGATACTGCTGCCAACCGCGGCCGGCGTCGTCCGGCGGAGGTCGGGCACCACCGCGCGAACCGCGGGGTTGGAGGCGAGCCGTGTGGCCTCGCCTTCGGAGATCGTGGCGGCGACCGCGTTCACGGTCTGGAAGCCCTTTACGTTCTTGGCGTGCAGAGTGGCGAGCTCGTCCGTCACCGACTCCTGGTCCGACCTCACGGCCTCGGCCCGGCGGGAGATGTTGCCCGGGCGCGGCGGCAGCTCGCGATGCTGGTTTTTGAGGAGGATGATCGAGCGGTGGTTGGCCTGCGCGGCCAGCTTCGTGATCTGCTCCGCACTCAGCTTGCCGAGGCTCCCGGGCTGATCGATCAGGGTCGTGTCGGCGCTCACAGGACCAGCCAGCGCAGCCGCAAGCAAGGCTGCCACGGCGGCCGCGAGAACGCGCGCCGGTCCTTTCCCCATCTCGGATTCCTCCTCGCGCCAGCGCCAGAGTGCGCCGGCGGTCCCCCCAAATCGCGTAACCCGGACCTCGCCCCGAGCACGCCAGACGGCGGAAAGAGTAATCGCTTGTCAAATGATGTTCAACAGTCCCGGGCGGGCCGGGACCGCCTTTGACTGGGCGAAGCCGGGACACACTTCCGGAATTGCTCAGCTCTCTTCCGAAGAGTCCGGGTTCTGAGGCTGTCGAGCCTGAGTCAGTCGGGCGTTACGTAGGCGGCGGTGAGGCCGCCGTCGACCAGGAACGTCGTCCCGTTCACGTACGAGGACTCGTCGCTGGCCAGGAAGAGCGCCGCGTTGGCGACCTCGCGGGGCTGTGCCAGGCGGCCCATGGGCAGGTGCACGCGGCGCCGCTCGTAGGCGGCCGGATCTTCTTCGAAAAGCCTCATCACGAGCGGAGTCTCGACCGGGCCCGGGCAGAGCGCATTGACGCGCACACCCTGTCGCGCGAACTGCACGGCAAGCTCGCGGCTCATCGCGAGGACGGCGCCCTTCGACGCCGTGTAGGAGATCTGCGAGGTGGCGGAACCGGCCAAAGCCACGAAGGAGGCCACGTTTATCACCGAGCCGCCCCCGCGCTCCAGCAGGTGGGGGATCCCGTACTTGCAGCAGAGGTAGACCCCGCGGGTGTTCACCGCCTGCACCCGGTCCCAGGCCTCCGGCTCGGTGACCAGGATGGAGTCGTCGTCGGCGGGCATGATGCCTGCGTTGTTGTAGAGGACGTCGACGCCGCCGAAGCGGCGCGCGGTCTCCGCGTACATGGCGCGAACGCTGGCCGGCTCCGCCACGTCGACGCCGAAGAAGAAGGCCTCCCGGCACTCCTGAGCCGTCCGGTCCCCGGCCGCTTCGGCGACCGGCAGGTCGGCGACGCAGACCCGGGCCCCCTCCTCGGAGAAGAGGAGCGCCGCCTCGCGGCCCATGCCGCCGGCGGCTCCCGTGATGACCACAGCCTTGCCTTCCAGCCTTCCCATCACGCCTCCGTCGAGATGTAGACGTTCTTCACCTCGGAGTAGCCGTCGAGCGCCTGCCGGCCCAGCTCGCGCCCGAGTCCGGACTGCTTGAAGCCACCGAAGGGGGTCGTCACGCGGACCGAGGTGTTGGAGTTCACCGAGATGGCCCCCGTCTCGAACGCCCGGGCCACGCGCAGGGCCCGGGACCCGTCGCGCGTCCAGACCGATCCCGAGAGCCCGTAGTCCGAGTCGTTGGCAATTCGGACCGCGTCGGCCTCGTCGCTGAAGGGGATGATGGCGGCCACCGGCCCGAAGACCTCCTCCTGAGCGACCCGGTCACCGCTGTCCGCCTCCAGCAGCGTGCACGGGAACCAGAAGCCGGGGCCGGCGGGAGCTTCCCCCTGGTAGAGCGGCTCGCGTTCCACGAAGCCGGCCACCTTTCGCCGGTGCTGCGCCGAGACCAGGGGCCCCATCTCGGTCGCGGGGTCTTCGGGGTCGCCGACCCGAACCTTCTCAGTCGCCGTCACGAGCAGCCCCAGGAAGCGGTCGTAGACCGAGCGCTGGACCAGGATGCGGGAGCGCGCGCAGCAGTCCTGGCCGGCGTTGCCGAACACCGCCGAAGGCGCGGCCGCCGCCGCCCGCTCCAGATCGGCGTCCTCGAAGACGAGGTTGGCCGACTTGCCGCCCAGCTCGAGGGTGACCCGCTTGATGGTCGCCGCCGCGCCTGCCATGACCCGCCGGCCCACCTCGGTCGAGCCCGTGAAGCCCACCTTGGCAACCTCCGGGTGACGCACCAGGCGCTCGCCGCAGACGGAACCCGGGCCCACGACGACGTTGAGCACCCCCTCGGGCAGGCCGGCTTCCAGGGCCAGCTCGGCAAGACGCAGAGCGGTCAGCGGGGTCAGCTCGGCCGGCTTCAGGACGACGGTGTTGGCGCAGGCCAGGGCCGGCCCCAGCTTCCAGCTGGCCAGCATCAGGGGGAAGTTCCAGGGCACGATCAGGCCCACCACGCCGAGCGGTTCCCGAAAGGTCAGGTCGACCCCGCCGGCGACCGGCACGGTCTCGCCGTAGAGCCTCTCCACGGCGCCCGAGTAGTAGTTGAAGACGTCGGCCACCATTGCCATCTCGCCCCGCGAGTCGGCGATGGGCTTGCCCACG
>Ga0209526_10002518_pt1 | contig 12359 bp, 9 predicted proteins | sample JacPinW_OM2H0_M1_FD_188566 | JGI IMG/M metagenome (GOLD analysis project Ga0209526, IMG submission 188566) | Forest soil microbial communities from Algoma, Ontario, Canada - Jack Pine, Ontario site 1_JW_OM2H0_M1 (SPAdes) (version 2) | ecosystem: Environmental > Terrestrial > Soil > Boreal...
TTTAGAAGTGCGTTTCGCCATGTTTGGGCGTGAAAAATTTGGACTTCCTAGGTATGAAGTACACGCGGCGCATCCTTTGTCTCTTGGTGCTGGTTCTGGCCATGGCAACAGGCGCGATTCCTGCCCTGACTCAGTCGGCCTCATATACGTCAGGAATGTCGAGCGCGGCGACCTATCCGGCCGTGGTATCTGATGCCTCAGACGATCCACAGGGCTCCGTTCTGACCATCCGTGAACGGGTAGATGAGGTTAACGTCCTCTTTATTGCCACTGACAAACATGGCAAGTTCGTGCGGGATCTCAACCAGACTGATTTCTCTATCCTGGATGACCACAAGCCTCCGCAAGCGATTGTAAATTTCCGCCGCGAAACCGATCTGCCGCTTGACCTGGGCCTGCTGATTGACTCCAGCGGTTCCGTGCACGGACGGTTTGACTTCGAACAGAGCGCCGCGACTAGTTTTCTGGAACACACAATCCGGCGAGGCTTCGATAAAGCATTTATCGTCGGCTTTAACACCAAGAGCCAGATGACACAGGATTTTACAGACAACGTCACGCTGCTTTCCGCCGGGGTGCATAACCTGAAAGATGGCGGAGGAACAGCACTTTATGATGCGGTTTACCGCGCCTGTCGCGAAAAGTTCTTGAAGGATCGGCCTGATCATCCTGTTCGCAAGGCCATTGTCATCGTCAGCGACGGCGAAGATAATCAGAGTGAATTCACGAGGGCGCAGGCCATCGAAATGGCGCAGCGTGCTGAAGTCATCATTTACGCGATTTCCACGGATGACAGTGGCTTGATTCTGCGCGGCGACAAAGTTCTCGAGCAGATTGCCGAGGCTACCGGCGGCCGGGCATTCTTTCCTTTCAAGATGAAGAACATCACGCACTCCTTCGCGGCGATCGAAGACGAACTACGCAGTCAGTATGTGGTTTCCTACCGTCCAGCTAACTTCGATGCAGATGGCCGCTATCGCTCGATCGAGATTTCTGCATTAAAGAAAGATCTACAAGTCCGCGCCCGCAAGGGCTACTTCGCACCCCAGCAGTAACTCCGGTTTCCGCCGCCCGACGAACAAACCGCTATGTCTCGCGAGCCAACCGTGATTGCGCCTACGGCCTCGCTGTGCTACCGTCCCAATGATTCCGGAGGAGACGTTGATGAGCGCCATTATCCTTCTGGTTATTCTGGTCGTGATCGCCGCCGTCCTGGTCGGCATGTACAACACGCTGGTGCAGTTGCGCGTGCGCTGCGACTCAGCCTGGTCTGACATTGATGTACAACTCAAGCGTCGCCACGACCTGATTCCCAATCTGGTCGAGACCGTGAAGGGTTATGCCGCCCACGAAAAAGGCACCTTCGAGAATATTGCAAAGTTCCGCTCGCAGGCGATGCAGGCGACCACCCCGGAAGACAAGGCCGCAGCCGAGAACCAGCTCACCGGGGCGCTGAAGAGTTTGTTCGCCGTGGCGGAGAATTACCCGGAGCTGAAAGCGTCAGAGGAATTTACGCAACTGCAGGGTTCATTGAGCCAGACCGAAGACTCGATCCAGAACGCGCGCCGTTATTACAACGCGGTCGTGCGCGATTTGAATACTAAAATCCAGTCATTCCCAACCAATATTCTTGCCGGCATGTTCAACTTCCAGGCGCGCCAGTTCTTCGAAACCGCGGCCACAGACCGCGAGCCGGTGGCGGTAAAGTTCTGAGGCCAAGTTCTAAGGCAATGACCGGGCGGACAAGCTTTGTGAAGACCTTGCTTGCGACGCCGGGAAGAGGCGGCAGGCTGCGTCTCTACCGGGCCGCCGTGGGCTTGCTCGCGTCCATAGTTGTCCTCGCCGCTCCCGTCGCGGCCAAGAGCTGGCGGATCGCCGACATTACCGACAACATAACCGTCAATGTCGACGGCAGCGCAGTGATCACAGAGCGGATCAGTCTGGTTTTCGAAGGCGAGTGGCACGGCATTCACCGCACGATTCCTATCGAATATCCCGGCCCGAATGGGACGAATTACCAGCTATTCATCAGCATCTCCAGCGTCACCGACGGCAGCGGCGGCAAGCTCAAGTACGAGTCCTCAACTTCCGGTGGATCCCGTGACCTGAAAATCTACATTCCCGACGCCGTGGATGGCACGCGCACCGTTGAGATTACCTACCGCGTACGCAACGGAACGCGCTTTTTCAGTGACTATGACGAGTTCTACTGGAACGTAACCGGCAACGATTGGCCCGTGCCGATCGATCACGCCAGCGCCACGGTGCATTTTCCTGGCACCGCCGCAGGCTCCCTGCGGGCACAGGCATTTACTGGAGCATATGGATCAGCCGAGCACGATGCGAGGGCAACGGTCAACGGTGCGGACGCTCAGTTCGAGACCAATAGCCCGCTACCCATGCGCGGTGGGATGACCATCGATGTTTTTATTCCCAAAGGAATTTTCAACCCACCCAGTGCGCTGACCAAATTGATATGGTTCATCGGTGGAAATCCCATCGTCTTTCTGCCGCTGGTGACGTTGGCCGTCATGTTCACGTTGTGGTGGTACAAGGGGCGCGATCCCGATCCAGGCGAGTCGGTTGCGCCGATGTATGAGCCGCCTGCGGGGATCTCGCCAGCCGAGGCGGGCACGCTGCTTGACGACACGATTCATCCTCGCGACATCACTTCGACGATCGTGGACTTGGCGGTGCGCGGCTTTATAAAGATCGAAGAGAAGATGGATAAGGGACTCGTATTCAATCATAAAGATTATGTTTTGCATCTGCTCCAGAAGCGTCAGGACTGGCGGGGCCTTGCGCCGCACGAGCGTGTGATGCTGGAAAATATCTTCGTAGGCGATACCACGGAGGTCCATCTTTCCAACCTCAAGAATCGCTTCTACACTGCCGTTCCACTGATTCGCGAAGACATTATGTCGGCACTCAAGAACAAAGGCGTCTATATGCTCGATCCGGAGTCGGCCAACGGCTATAGCATCGGCGCGGCTTTCGGTGTCCTCATGATCTTCGCTGTTCTGCAGTTCTTCCATGTCGCGAACTTTTTGAGCTCAGTCCCGCTGCTCATTGGATGTGTGCTGATTTCAGCTTTGATCTGGTGGCTGTTTGCGCGAGTGATGACGGCGAAAACCACGAAGGGCGCACGTACGCAGATTGCGGTGCTTGGCTTCCAGGAATTCATGAACCGCGTGGATGCCGACCGTCTCAAGATCATGCCGCCCGATACTTTCGAAAAGTTTCTGCCTTACGCCATGGCTCTCGGCGTGGAACACCATTGGGCGCAGGCCTTCGCCGGCATCGTGAAAGATCCGCCAAGTTGGTACGCGGCACCTGGATACGTGCCCGGCATGGGCTTCAATCCAATCTTGTTCTCCAGCGCGATGCAGGGCATGGCCACCGATATGCACCAGACATTCGTCTCAGCGCCGCGCGCGAGTTCGTCAGGTTCTGGCTGGAGCGGTGGCGGTGGTTTCAGCGGTGGCGGATTCTCTGGCGGTGGTTTCGGCGGCGGAGGCGGAAGCGCATTTTAAAAGAAAAGGGCCCGCTGGCGAGCAGGCCCCTTCAGTCCCGTTCAGAGATTCTTATTTCTCTCCGCCCAAAGCATTGCTACCCCAGAGCGCATTGCTCCCCCACAAGGCATTGCTGCCCCATAATGCATTGCTTCCCCACAGCGCATTGCTGCCAGAAACTTCCGGCATGCCAGTCATGAACTCGGCAGATCCCCACACGGATGAGTATGCCCATGCACTAGAGCTGTTCCAAACCGCGGAGGGATTGTTGGAAATGTATACTTTGCCGGTGTTCGGATCGTAAGTAGCAGTGGGAGACATTGCGCTCCCTTTGGCTATGTCGGTGTTGATCAGGGCGGCCTCGAGGTCCACGTACCCCGCGCCAACCGTAAAGACGTCGTACTGATCGGTGTAAGTGATGCCGGTGGCGGGATCAGTAACACTGCTGTAGGCGGGGAACGATTTCCATGCCGTCTTCATCAGCCGGGCCTTCACTTGGTCCGGAGTAAGCCTGGGACTCTTCTGCAACAGGTCCGCCACGACTCCGCTGACCACGCCGGTAGCCATACTGGTTCCGCTCAACGTGAAGTAGTTCGAGGATGAGGCGCTGCTCCCTCCATTGACGTAGTAACTGTACGGCACGCGATTGGCGGGCTGTTGCTTGTAAAGCGTAGAACCGGGAGCCTCAAGCGATACCAGAAGATTGCCGGGGGCCACCAGATCAGGTTTCACGATCCGGTCGACCACGGTTGGACCCTTGGAGCTGTAGCTGGCAATCAGGTCGTCGACGCGCGTCGGCGTTCCCATGGTCTTCATCGCGCCGACCGTGATCACATACGGATCATTGCCCGGCGAAGTCACAGTGGCGTAGCCACTGGTCGGCTGATAGCGTCCATTATTTCCCGCCGCCACTACCACCACGATTCCATTGTGCCAGGCCACCTCCACCGCCTTACACAGCGGATCAAGCTTGTACGTTTCATATACCGCGCGGCCAAGCGAAAGATTGATCACGCGAATGTTGTACTGCGATTTCAGAGAAATCGCCTGGTGGATGGCAGCGATCACCTGGCTGTCGGTGGCGCCGCCGTTCGCGTCAAGTACTCGCAGGTTGACGATATTTGCCCGCGGGGCAATTCCCTTGAAAGTCTTGCTGAAGAGCCAACCGGTTGAACTGAGACCATCTCCCGCGATCAGCCCCGCGATGTGAGTGCCGTGCCCGTACTGGTCACTGCTCCTCGAGTTTCCGGGAACGAAAGACTGTTGATATACGACTCGCGAGACCGGAAGAATGCCTTGATTGAGATCCAGGTTTGCGCTCACGCCACTGTCGATCAACGCAACCCCAACACCGGCACCCGTATAATTCGACTGCCAAGCGAATTCCGCGTTCACGGCAGAGGCGGCATTGTTGAGCGATGGCATCAAAGGCCGGTCTTGACTGATGTATACGACATTCGACTGATTCGACAGGCTCACAATGCCGTTGCCGTCGAGCAAAGCGACGACGCCATTGATCAGCGGCAACTGCCCCAGGATCGCACCCCCAAGTTGCAGAACGTCGTTCACCACGCAACCGATGAGGCCGAACAAGCCGCCGCAATTCAGCTGCGTGCCGGGCGCGTACTGCACAATTACCTGCGCCTGCTGGTTCGGAGGCAGATTACGCAGCTCCGATGATATTTTCGAATCGTCGGCGCGGGCAACCGTCACCGCGGCCAGCAACAGCAAAACTACAAGTCTTTTCATGTCCCCCTCGGTCATTCACCCACTAAGTGGCCGGAGATCGCACCCTCACTAGAGCAGGTTCGGGTCCACGACGAGAGGAATTGCGCCTTAGGAATCAATGATTTAGAGAATTCCACGACGGGTGCGACCGGACACTTTGTCCCATTCGCACGGTCAGGGGACAAACCGTCCCGAGACGGGCAAACACGAAGGTAACCAAACCATATTGTTTTGGGCGGACATTGTCCCCCGCTTCGGCAAGAATTTAGGGATTCGATGCTCCAAGAACGAAAATCTGGCGCAAGTGTGTTCATCGCTCTGATGGCGTGGGCAGCTCTCGGTTGCTTCGCCCTGGCTCTCACACACTGGCAGTCCAGCGACCCGGTCAAGTTTGCCTGCTACCTGGGCGCAGCTTTGCTTGCGTCATCGTTAAAAGTTAGTTTGCCCAGCATCGAAGGCACGCTGTCGGTCAACTTCCTGTTCACATTGTTGGGAATTCTGGAACTGAGTTTGCCCGAGACCCTGCTGATCGGGCTGGCCAGCACCCTGGCTCAGTTCTATTGGAGGCCCGCACGCCGCCCCAAGTTTATTCAGCTCGTCTTCAACGTGTCGCAGGTGACGGTTTCCAGCGCAGCCGCATATGGCGCGTACCAACTGGTCGCTACTCACGTTCTTCATGGTCCCGGACCTCTCGCTCTGCTGGTCGCGGCGATTACTCACTTCGCCTTCAACAGCACAGCGATGTCGGCGATCATTGGTTTGACTGAAAGCAAGCCGGTCTCGAAAGTCTGGACCGAAAGCTATCTCTGGTCGTTTCCTTATTACATGGTCGGAGCCGCCATCGCCGGCTTGGTCCACTTCCTGAACGGGCACATCGGATGGCAATCCTCTCTGTTAGTTTTGCCTCCGATCTACCTCATGTACCGGTCGTATCGTCTTTACCTCGGCAAGCTTGAGACGGAAAAGCGCCATGCCGAGCAGGTTTCCAGTCTCCACCTGCGGACCATCGAAGCCCTTGCCCTGGCCATCGAGGCCAAGGATCAGACCACCGGAGAACATTTGCAGCGGGTGCGGGTTTATGCCATGGAGCTGGCCAGAGACCTCGGCTTGACCGAGGACGAAACCGAGGCCTTGCGGGCGGCGTCAGTTCTGCATGACATAGGCAAGCTTGCGGTCCCGGAACATATCATCTCGAAGCCCGGAAAACTTACCCCGGAAGAGTTTGAAAAGATGAAGGTCCATCCCATCGTTGGGGCGGAGATTCTCGAACAAGTCGACTTTCCTTACCCGGTGGTGCCCATTGTTCGCGCCCACCATGAGAAGTGGGATGGCAGCGGCTATCCTGGCGGTCTGAAGGGCGAGGCCATTCCAATTGGAGCGCGAATTCTCTCCGCCGTCGATTGCCTCGACGCACTGTCTTCGGATCGCCAATACCGCAAGGCGCTGCCTCTGGATGAGGCCATGCTTAAAGTGGCTTCGGAAGCCGGCACCAGCTTCGACCCGGGGGTAGTAGAAATCCTGCAACGGCGCTACGTGGAACTGGAAAAACTCGCTCGTGAGCATCCTCTGCAGGCTCCGTCAAAGCTGTCGACTGACATTCGAGTCGAGAGAGGCCTGGCTCCGGCTGCCGGCTTTGCGGAATCGGCGGAGTCGGCATGTGAGGTAGGGGTAAAAAACCATACCGCAATCATGGCCACGGCTCGCCAGCAAGCGCAGGCACTCTGTGATCTCTGCTCGGAACAGGGCGCGTCGTTCGCACTGGAAGACATTCTTTCTTTGCTGGCGGTGCGGTTGAAACATTCTGTACCCTACGACTCCATGGCCGTATATTTTTCGAAGAATAATGTTTTGGTTCCCGAATTTGTGAGCGGAGAGAACCTGAAACTGTTCTCGTCTTTGCGGATTCCGCTCGGCGAAGGAGTGTCGGGCTGGGTGGCGCAGAATCACAAGCCGATTTTGAATGGGAATCCGTCGGTCGAGCCCGGCTACCTCAATGATCCAAGCAAATACAGCACATTACGCTCGGCCCTTGCTCTGCCGCTCGAAGGATCCACGGGAGTCGCTGCGGTGCTGGCTCTCTATCGGGCCCGTCAGGATGCGTTCACGAAAGACGATCTTCGGGTGCTGGAAGCGTTCGGCGCGCGGCTTGGAGGGGTAATCGAAAGCGCTGCCCGACCGAAGGCCGCGGGAATTGGGGCCGGCGCATAGTGAAGGATTTGTTCTGCACCGCCTCTGGACCGGACACTGTCCGCGCCACCTGGCTGCGAGCCCTACTCCATCTCGAAGCTCTCGTACCTCAGTCCATTATCGCGCTCCACCTGCAGCGCCACGGAGTCGCCCGCTTTGAGTTGCCGCACCGCGGTCTGCAGCGCCTCCATGGACTGGATAGGAGTTGTGTTCAACTGATGAATCACATCCCCAGCCTGAAGACCGGTTTCGGGCCTGATGAGATCAGCAGCTCGGCCCACGACCAGCACGCCGGAGGGGATCCGCAAAGAGCCGACTGCCGCGCTCAAGTCCGTGGTGAAGTCGATCGCCAGAATGCCCAGACGTGGGATCAGACTGCGTTCAGTGCTCACCGCGTCGAGCAGCTGGTCCATAGGATCATGGTTCTCGACGGCAGGGACGTAAATCGTCTTTCGTTCGTGGCCACGCAATACCTCGAGCTTCAACACGCGATCCAGTGGGTGTAGATAGAGCGCGGCGGTAATGGACGGCAGCGTCTCCACACGCCGGTCGTCAGCAGAAAGCACAATATCTTGAATTTGCAGGCCAGCGCCCGCAGCCGGGCCATCGGGCTTGACGTCGTCGACCAATACCCCCCAGGACTGTGGCAGGTGGAGACCCTCCGCCAGCGTCGGAGTAATCTCCTGCAGGCCGGCGCCTATTTCCACGCGGTGGACGTGTCCGTATTTGCGGAGGCTGCGATAGACAAACTCCACGATGGGGGCGGGAATGGCAAAACCCAGGCCTTCGCTACCGCCGCCCTGTGACAGAATGAAGGTGTTGATTCCGAGCACAGTGCCATTCATATCTACCAGCGGACCGCCACTGTTGCCCGGATTGATGGGCGCGTCTGTCTGTATGTAAGTCATGGGTTTGCTGGGGTCGGGCTGTCGGGCTACGGCGCTGATCACCCCCATCGTGACTGAGTTCTGCAAACCTTCGGGACTCCCGATGGCAAAGACCAGTTGTCCGACAAGAGGCCGCTCGTGCCTTACGAAGGGAAGCGTCGGCAACCCTTTGTCCTCGATCTTGAGCAATGCCAGATCCGTCTCCTTGTGGAAACCCAGCAACCGCGCTTCGCGAATCTGACGTTTGCCGACAGGCACTAAACCCGCAGCATCGCCCACCGGAATCGGCAGAGCAACGCGGATACGCTGCGCGCCTTCGATAACATGGGCATTGGTTACAATGTAGCCGTCTGCATCTACGATGACTCCCGAGCCCACCGCGTGCTGACGTACGATCAACGCGGTCTGCGAACGGCTTTCCTCGTGCGCGGGGCCGTAACCGGTCGCAAGAATCTGCACCACACCCGAAGAAACCTTAGCGGCCAGGCCCTCTAAGGCGCCGTTCAGCTGCGCCAAAACGTCCGGGGCCGGAGCGGGGGATTCACCTGTGTTTTGAGTCGCCTTTTTCTCCGGCGACTTGCTCGTCGAGGCCCGGCTGGTGCTGGCACTCCCGGCTGCCTGATTGGGCGCTGATTGTGCCCCTGCGCCGGCTATTGCAATCGAGGTTACAAGCAGCAGCGGCCAAACCGGAATGCGAATCTGCCATGCGCTGGCACTGGGGAGACGGGGCATGTGAACCTACTTTCCGATAGTCCGTGACTATCTCAACAAACTAACACGCGCCCTTAGGGGCTGGCGTGAATGGGCTGAGCCAACGCCAGTCGCGAATGGCGAGTCGTGGATTGTCCGCAACAATGGTCCCCTGTCCGCTGGGGGAATCTAGTTCCTACCCTTAACTAATCAGTTATCAGGCTTTCTTAGCGGTATCATCCGTGATATAACGCCAGCGTAAGCAAAAAGCGGGCGTGCGCCCGCTGGGAGCTTGTTTCGATGGCCCTGGCCCAGTCTAAACAAGGGTGGGGATCAAGCCACGGCAGAGGAGGCATTGTGTCCGAAGCACGGACCGGGAAAAGATTTCCGCTGGCACTACCCATCAAGATTCATAAGGACGACTCCAGCAGCGACTCCAAGGGAATAACCGGGAATCTCAGCGCCGCCGGGGTGTACATTCGCGCTGACGCCTCTTTGGAGATGGGTTCACCCGTGGAGTTTGAAATCACACTGCCGCCGGATGTTACCGGAGGCAAAGAGAATGTAACCATCCAGTGCAAAGGGCGGGTAGTGCGCACGGATGAAGCCGGCAACGAGGGCCGAGGTGTGGCCTGCGTGATCGACTCGTATGAGTTCGTTAGGAACTCCTAGAATTTTGGAGCGATGACAAAATGCTCAAACTGATTTTGGCCGATAACCAGGCAATCTTCCGGGCCGGCATTGCCAAGGTGCTGGCGGTGGAAGACGAGATGCGTATTGTTGCCCAGGCCCAGACGCCGGAGCAGATGTTCATGGCTTTGGACAAATTCCGTGCCGCGGTGCTGGTCGCGGCGGCGGGATTTCACAACGATTTTGCCGCCATCGTGCAGGCTGCGAACAAAGCGAAGACTCGCGTGATCGTCCTCGCCGATACCGGCGAGAGTGCGCAGCGGCATATGGCCAACGGCGCCCATGGCGTGGTCTACCGCAACGTCACCAGCGCAGCCTTGGTGGACTGCGTGCGCAAAGTTGCTCGCGGCGAAACTTGGGTGCAGGATGTGGCCGTGCCCAGCGAACTCACTGAAAACGATATGGTCGGATTGCGCGTGCGCGATCGCCTTACGGCCAAAGAGCTGCGCATCGTCGCTCTCATTGTGCAGGGCTACAAGAATAAGGAAATCGCTACTCAACTCGGCACCACCGAGCAGGTCATCAAGAATTACCTGCGCAATGTGTATGACAAGATCGGCGTCTCCGACCGGCTGGAGCTGGCGCTGTTCACTATTCATCACCGAATACTGAACGAGGCTGCCGCAGCCACGGCTGCGGGGAGTGTGCCGCAACCGCCGGCGGGAGTCGCGCCGTAGGAACTTTTCGGTCCATCAAGAAAGGCCGCCCTCTGTCTCGGGCGGCCTTTCTTGTTTCTGTAGCCACGGTCACACGCTTAGCTGACTTTTTCCGCCACCGACTTACCCTGCGTGAACAAATACAGATAATCGGGGCCGCCAGACTTGGAATCCGTCCCCGACATATTGAATCCCCCGAAGGGATGCGCGCCCACCATGGCTCCTGTGCACTTGCGATTGATGTACAAATTGCCGACGTGGAACTCGCGCACGGCGCGATCAATCCTGTCGCGCGACTTGGTATAGACAGCGCCGGTCAGGCCGAACTCGGTATCGTTGGCGATCTCCAGCGCGTGGTCGAAGTTCTTCGATTTAATGACGGCCAGCACAGGGCCGAAGATTTCCTCCTGCTCGAGTTTCGATTTAGGTGGAATGTCAGCAATCACCGTGGGCCGGATAAAGTACCCTTCCCCCGCCTCGCTGGCGCGCTCGCCGCCGGTGATGAGCCGCCCATCTTGCTTGCCCTGTTCAATGTAGCTGAGGATCGTCTTCATCGATCCTTCGTTGATGACCGCGCCCATGGCTGCGTTTTCCGTAGGATCACCAATCTTAATTTTCTCCACGCGCGATTTGAGTTGGTCGAGAAACTTGTCGTAGACGCGCTCGTCCACAATGGCGCGAGAACAGGCTGAGCACTTCTGCCCCTGGAAGCCGAAAGCAGCCTGCGCCACACCTTCGACGGCAGAGTCGATGTCGGCGTCGGCGTCCACGATAATGGCGTCTTTGCCGCCCATTTCGAGGATGGTGCGCTTGATCCAGATCTGTCCCGGAACCTGCGCCGCTGCGCTCTTGTGGATGTGAAGGCCCACTTCGCGAGAACCCGTGAAGGCCACATAGCGCGTCTGGGGATGAACCACGATCGCGTCCCCAAAACTGGCGCCCGAGCCGGGACAGAAATTCACCACGCCTTCTGGCATCCCGACTTCTTCGAGCAGTTCGACAAACTTCGCGGCGATGGTGGGAGAATCGCTCGAAGGCTTGAGGATCACGGTGTTTCCGCAAACGATGGAGGCCAGCGTCATGCCGGCCATGATGGCACAGGGAAAATTCCACGGTGGAATCACGGCCCCGACACCCAGGGGAATGTATGTCAGCGAATCGTGCTCACCCGGCATCTGCGCCGGCGTCTCGGTTTTCGCCAGGCGTAGGGCTTCGCGAGCGTAGAATTCGCAAAAGTCGATGGTTTCGGAAATGTCTGCGTCGGCTTCTGCCCAGTTCTTGCTGACTTCGAAGACCAGCCACGCCATGTATTCCATCTTGCGCTGGCGCAGAAGGTCCCCGACGCGGAACAGCAGATCGGCACGCTCTTTGACCGAAGTGCGGCTCCAGGATTCAAACGCCTTCAGCGCGGCGTTCATCGCAGGCTCAACCTGCTCTTTGCCGGCTTTCTGGTGGATGCCGACGATCTCGGAAGGCCGCGTTGGATTTAGCGAGCGAATCTTGTCTGCCGTCTTGACGCGCTTACCGCCAATAATCAAGTCGTACTCGCGGCCCAGCTGGCCGCGGACTTTCTCGATGGCCGCCCGCATCTTGCGCGCGTTTTCTTCGCGAGTGAAATCAAAAAACGGCTCGTTCACGAACCGGCCTTCGCGCGGCATCGTGCGCGGACGGGAAGCTTCAACGGTTGCCATGGTGTACCTCGTGGAGGAAATAAGTCAGATCTTCGCTAGACGACGGAACCAATTATTTTAGCACCGGCGAGAGAACTCTCGCTGCAGGAGGGCTCGCTCTTTGACAGGGCGCTACCATCGGAGAGGAGCGATACCATGCCCACGTTTTCCCTGCGTGGCTGTGGCTGCTGCAGGCTGGATCGCTACTCTCAAGCGGTTTCAAGCTAAAAGCATCCGACGCTCTGCGTATACGGAACCAGGCCGCTGGATTGCCTTCTTCCGGTTAACGCCAATCGTCCCGGTCATGCCAGCGGTAGTAGTCGTCACGATCGCCGTCCC
>Ga0209526_10002519_pt1 | contig 12358 bp, 8 predicted proteins | sample JacPinW_OM2H0_M1_FD_188566 | JGI IMG/M metagenome (GOLD analysis project Ga0209526, IMG submission 188566) | Forest soil microbial communities from Algoma, Ontario, Canada - Jack Pine, Ontario site 1_JW_OM2H0_M1 (SPAdes) (version 2) | ecosystem: Environmental > Terrestrial > Soil > Boreal...
CCCGCGCCTAAACCAACCACACGGTCGCTAAATCCCAAATCTCGCGGCATTTGTAGAGCGGCCGCGCCGACATTCATGCGGTCTAGAAAATTGATGACGTAAAGGAGGAACACATACGGCATGATTCGCCGGGCGATACGACGACGCGCCCGTTGCTCAACTTCCGGGGCGTTCACCGAGGAAAGCACGGTTCTGTCGGTTACGGTCGCTGGGAAATCATTGGTCATAGTTCGTGTGAAAGTTGTGGTCAAAATTTGTGATCATGCCGTGTTTTGAGCGCCGCCGGAAAAATAAGTAACCATAAACTTTATTGGCAAGAACCAGCCGACGCTAACGGGATCCGATAATGTCGCTCAGTGAATTGATTGCGCGAACAACCTGAAAAACGAATGACAGCCGAGTTTGACCGAATAGCAAAAAAGCCTTCACTGCTGACGCCGACAACGTAGCAAATTCTGGGAATTACGGGTGAAGCTTATTGGTCATTCAGGTCCTTGATTCTGAACAGTTCCTTATAATTTCCTTACCGCATTGTCATCGGGGATTTTGAGACTTTTGTCGTCATCGCCCGTATCATAGCAGCACGATATGAAGATACTGGCGATTGAAGATGAACCAAAGGTGGGCAAAGCTTTGCTTCAGGGCCTGAAAGCTGAAGGATATCAGGTGACGCTCGCGCCCACAGGTGAAGACGGATTTTTTTTACTTAATTCGTCTGCATTCGACCTTGTGGTACTGGATGTGATGCTACCGGGGAGAAGTGGAATCGAAGTTCTGAAAGCCATGCGCCGCCAGGAACTGAGAGTTCCAGTTTTATTATTGACGGCCAAAGATTCGGTGGAGGACCGGGTTGTCGGACTGGATGCAGGTGCCGACGATTATCTTGTTAAGCCGTTCGCGTTTCCGGAACTATGCGCCCGCATACGCGCACTATTGCGCCGCGGTAAGCCCGAGCAGGTTCTTACCTTGAAAATCGACGCCCTCGAAATGGATCTGATTACACGCTCAGTGACGCGGGAAAATAAACCTATCGAATTAACGGTTCGCGAATTTGAACTCCTCGAATTTCTTCTTCGCAATAAAGGCAAAGTGGTTTCACGCGAAATGCTTGCGCGGGACGTCTGGAAGGAGACGAGCCGTGCGACCCCGCTTGACAACGTCATCGATGTTCATATTGCCCGATTGCGACGAAAAGTAGACGATGACTTCCAGCCCAAACTCGTTCGAACGGTCCGTGGCGTGGGATTCATGCTTTCCGAAGATACTCGGTAATGCAAAGGTTTCGCACCACACTTCGTGCACGCCTCACACTGCTATACATTTTCCTTGTTTCCATAGTGCTTATCCTTTACGCCGGTGGTGCATCTGTATTTTTCTGGCAAAAATTAATCGGTGAATTGGATCTTAGTCTGGATCGTGATGTCGAAACAATTGAAAACTTGATCGTCGAAGAACCTAACCATAAAATTCGGGTAGACACCGGGGATGAATCCGAAAATCTCTTGCTTGAAGTTTGGTCACAACAAGGAACGCTGCTTTATCACAGCACCGAGCTTCGTGGCGGTTTATTAGGTCCGCCGATCGCGGGTAATAGTCCGCGCCATCCACCAAACCGCTCGATTAACCTGGCCAATAACAAAACGGTCCGCGTCATCACCGTGCCGCATAAGCTCGGAGCACAGGTTGTAATTGTGCGTCTGGGCCTGAGTGAAAATGTGTTGCGGGAACAATTCGCAGAAATGATCAGCGCTCTGGCCCTGGGTTTTCCCGTTGCGCTGGTCATTGTAGGCCTCACCGGATATTTTGTGGCTCGGCGAGCGTTGCAGCCTCTGGATTCCATGGCCCGCCGGGCAAAACAAATTAATGCAGAACATTTGAACGAACGCCTAACCATTAGTAATTCTGAAGACGAGCTGGGACATTTGGGCAGCGCATTCAACGAGACGTTATCGCGGCTTGAACACTCATTTGGCCAGCTGAAGCGTTTCACTGCGGATGCGTCTCACGAATTGCGCACGCCGCTGACTGCCATACGCAGCGTTGGCGAAGTCGCATTGCAGAACCCCGTAGACGATCAGAGCCATCGCGATGCTATTGGCAGCATGTTGGAAGAGGTTTCGCGATTGACGCATTTGGTGGAGAGCCTGCTCATTCTGTCGAGAGCCGAATCTGAACATCTGGTACTGCAACGTAGCGCGGTATCGCTCAGGGAACTCGCGAACGAATCGGTCACACTCCTGGAAGTGCTTGCTGAGGAAAAGCATCAATCCTTAAAAGTAGAAGGCGATAAATCGCTCGTTGTTTCCGGAGACCCTTTGATCTTGCGGCAAGCATTGGCGGCACTGATACACAATGCTGTTAAATACTCGCCGGCAGAAGGCAGTATACAAGTTCGTGTCGGAGCTACAAATGGAAACGCATTTATCGAAGTACATGACAGTGGACCCGGCATAGCGCCCGAGCACAGGGTCAAAGTATTTGAGCGTTTTTATCGCGTGGACAAGGGCCGTACGCGCGATCTCGGGGGGGCTGGGTTAGGCTTATCGATCGCGGACTGGGCAGTAAAAGCGCATGGCGGAAAAATCGAATTGGAATGTGACTCCGGACCTGGTTGCACGTTTCGCATCAAGCTGCCCGTAAGTCCGAAGTAGTTCAAAACTTTCACAAATTATTGATAAGAAATTTAAGGAGCGTTGAGCCGCTCACATTTGTATCTCTCAAGGGTCTCCGGATTAGGCGGATATAAACCGGGTAGCGGAACACCTTTTGAAATTTCCTGCATAATCCAAGCTTCGAGACGCTCCTGTTCCGGCCCTTCGGCTACGATTTCGTCCACGAGAGCGGCAGGAATCAATGTGGCCCCATCGGAATCGAGCACTAGTAAGTCGTCAGGAAATACCGCAACGCCTCCGCAGCCAATCGGCTCCTGCCAATTTGCAAAAGTTAGACTCGTGACGGAAGGAGGCGCTGCCGCACCCTGGCACCACACCGGCAAACCGGTAGCGAGGACGCCAGCAAGATCCCGAACGACACCATCCGTTACGAGGGCCGCCACACCACGCTTCTTCATTCTTGCGCAGAGAATATCGCCATAAATTCCAGCATCAGTAATCCCCATAGCATCCACTACAGCAATGCAGCCTTCCGGCATGGCTTCAATTGCTGCCCGGGTCGAACGCGGTGAAGACCAGGATGCCGGCGTCGCCAAGTCCTCACGAGCTGGAATGAACCGAAGAGTGAACACTCTTCCTACGAGGCGGCGAGATTCTTTCTGGAGGGGCAACACGCCTCGCATCCACACTTTGCGGAGACCTTTTTTCAACAACAGCGTGGTTATCGTTGCCGTCGAAACGTTCGAAAGTATTTCTATTGTTCGGCGATCGTTCGTCATAGTTTCACCCAAGTGAGGAATCCGCCAGCTCAACACCGTTCAACTATTCGGCTTAATAACCGCTTGCGCGTTGAAATCGGCACGACGATCAGAGTGACCAATTCGCGAAAGCAAATAATCAACCTCAGCTTTGGCCGTGGACGAAAGCGTCTGTGCAGGCGTTCGTTGCGCATCGGAATCGAGAATGCCCCGCCTCATCAGCACATACTTACGCACCGCGAGACCAATTCCAGGCTGTTGCTCATACCGGATTAATGGGAGGTGTGTGTCGAAAAGATTATGCGCAGCGTCGCGCCGCCCAGCCGCCATCAATTGAATAAGCTCAACTAACATGTCGGGAAAGCAGTAGCCCGTCATGGCGCCATCGGCACCACGCTCCGTCTCAAAATCCAGGAAAAGGCCACCATTGCCACACAGAATAGGAATATGTCGCATGGAGCCTTCCCGTTCAAAAGCACGAAGGGCGGTAATCTTTTCCAAGCCGGGCCAATCTTCGTGCTTGAGCATAAAGCAGGATGGATTTTCGGTAACAATGCGGCGAATCACCGCAGGCGTCATCACCACACTGAAAGTTAATGGATAATCCTGGATCACAAAAGGTACGTCGGGACCGATTGCCTCCGCAGCCTGGCGATAGTACGCGACGATTTGATCGTCGGTCCGGAGGGATACCGGAGGCGCGATCATTACTCCTACAGCACCGGCCTCCATCACTTCGCGTGATAGGGAACGCATCGCGGCAAAACCTGGAGCAGAAACTCCAACAATCACAGGAATTTTAGCGCGCGTAATCACTCGCGAGGCGATGGCGATGGCCTCGGGATGGTCCAGCTTCGGCGCTTCTCCCATTTGGCCGAGCACGGTGATGCCGGCTACTGCACATTCGAGGAAGAAATTTGTCATGCGATCAAGGGAAAAGTCGTCGACCGCCCCGTTGGGATGGAAGGGCGTAGAGGCGATAACGTAAACGCCTTTCGCGGTTTCATTCGAAGACACTGATTGCCTTTTTCATGAGAACTTTCTCTACAACATAATTAGCAACGCTAGGATCTATTTTCGTTTGCCAATGAGAGTCCAACGTTGACCATCGGTTGGACAATATTTGGCAATCGCGTGATCATCAAATTCGAACCCTAATCCCACATTCTGCGAGAGCATCAATTTGCCATTTTTCGTTTCCATTTGACGATTAATCAGCCGGCGGAAATTAAATACTTGATCGTCGGGAAAGTATTCGACATAACGGGCATTGGGGGCGGATGCGACTAAATGTCCGTGCAAATCGTGGAACCAGTGTGGAGAGATAGTTACGCCGTAACCTGAAGCAGTCTGTGCAATGCGCCGCCATTCGGAAATCCCGCCGCAAACAGCGGCATCGGTCTGTAAAATCATGGCAGCGCGTTTGTCAAGGAGCTCTTTGAACCGCCAGCGGCCCGCTTCGATTTCTCCGGTCGCCACAGGAATAATGCCGAGAGCCGCGAGTTCAGAATGGTTCGCAATGTCATCTGGACTAAAAGGCTCTTCAATCCAATACGGCGCGTATTTCTGATAGCGTTTACAGTGGAGGAGCGCCGTGGGCAGGTCGTCCCAAGCATTATTGGCGTCGAGCATCAAGTGAACATTAGGCCCGATCGCCTCACGCGCGGCTCGAACTCGTTCTTCCTCTTGCTCCGGGGACAAGCGGCCGATCTTGATTTTTACGGCTTGAAATCCAGCCTGGACATAACTTGCAACTTCCTGTCCCAAGTGGGTCGCGGTTTTGCCGTCAAGATAGTAACCGCCACTGGCGTATGCAGGCACGCTATCCTTCGCCCAGTGGCCCAGATATTTATAGAGTGGCAATTTAGAGATGCGAGCATTTAAATCCCATAAAGAAATGTCCAAAGCGCTGATGGCTCGCATGACGGAGCCAGCCCGTCCGTGGAGCAGGCTCTCCCGGTACATTTCCTGCCATAAACCTTCTACCCGCGTGGAATCTTCGCCAATCAGTATTGGTGCTAGTAATTCCTCAACGGCAACCCGCGCTATATTGCCTGCACTGCTTCCCACATAACAAAAACCCATGCCCTCAAAGCCATCCGCTGAAGTTAGTTTGACAAGACAATAATCCCGCATTGCTACACTGCGGTTGGAGAACGAGGTAATACGATCAAGAGGGACACGAACGGTACAAACTGAGATCGAGGAAATCAGAGACACAGCACCTACCCAAAATCTGAACTAACAAATCTATTTCTGATTTAGACGAATCCGCGGCTGAGAGCGCGCCGCTGGAAAGGCAACGCGCTCTCAATCAGCCGGCAGATTGCGAAATTTCAATACTATTGCGTTACTTCGTAAACGCGAACGGCAGCGGGTGCCGCACCGTGATGTGGAACTGCTACGTAGTAGCGATTGAGTTCAGGAACGAGAATGGCGGTCTTCGCCCGAAAGGCCGTGGGAATGTGCCCGACCTTCTCGTAATGGTCGGCGTCTTTCTGTTGAAACACGTCGGTGAACATCGTTCCCGCGAAGTAAACGCGCTTTTGATCCTGGCTGTACGGCATGTCATCGACCATAGCTGGAGCGGCCATGCTTGTGATAATTTTCCCTGAATCCGAGTCCACGACAAAAAGCTTGGCAGGAGTGCGTGTCCCCACGAGCAGTCGATGATCCTTTGCATCAAACGCTATGGTCGTCAGCCCCTTAGCATCAGGTACGGGCCACGTGGCAATGACAGTGCGCTTTTCGCGGTCTATTACCTCGATAGTACTATTGCCGCGAATGTCCACGAACATACGAGGACTGGAGGAATCAAAGACCATCGCTTCCACATCATCGGAGTCCATTTGGATCTCGCCAATTTTTTTGGATTGGGTGGTATCAATGATGTCCAGGTAGGCGTTGGGCATTTTGGCGTCCTTCCCGCCGTCCACAACATATAGGTATTTACTGGAAGGATCGTAGCCGGCTGAGTCAGCGCCTTCGCGGACTTTAATGCTACCCACGGGTTCATAAGAGGTGGTGTCGTAGATCTTAACCTCACCTAAGTCACTATCCACCACGAAAAGCTTTTTTAAGTCGCCTCGATACAGCATGGAGTGTGGCGCTTTGAGATCGGTTATAGTGTGAATAAGCTTGTTGGTGTTCAGATCAAAAACTTCTACTTTAGAATTCTCTTCCGCAGTGAGAAATAACCTATTCCCTTCGACATCGACGGCGAAATGATCGAAGTCGCCGTCTTTTAATCCCGGTAGCGGAATTGATTGCACCAGCTTTAATGGAGCTTTATTTGATGAGGGGCCTTCCTGCTTTGATGGGGCTTTCTTCGATGAGGGGTCTTGCTGCGCCGAAATGGCGGCACCCATCACCGATGTCAAGAATATACTTCCCAAAAGCACCGTCTTTAAATTACGCACCATTGCCTCCATTTTATTTTGTGAATTTTACCGGCCGCCGACTTGCAATAGACTGCTATCACAAAAATCGGCCTCAATTGTAGTGAAGTCGAAATTTTTTGGAACACGATAGGCACGCGATACTATCCTAACACCCGCAACCGCTTGCTTAATTTTGACTGAATAAATATTCAGGCGAAATTCCTTGACCAGAGGTTATGGCCGAGCGTACGTTCCTGCCAAATCACGCCATAAACCCATGCAAAAACGCGCGTCTAGCTTGGGACAAACTCGGCCATGTAAAGACCGCTTTCTATCAGGCTAACTCTAGTGAGGTGAGCAATGAGCTTTCTAAGCCGTCGGAAAATTAAGGTTTGCGCTTGGTACCTGGCCGCTCTTGCAATCCTTACTGCAACGTCGATCACGAATGGCAACGCGCAAGTTGTTGGCGGCACTATTCAAGGCACCATAACCGATGGGACTGGCGCCGCGGTGTCAGAGGCAACCATTCTGATCGAAAATGTGGCAACTGACATTGATACAACGGTGCTCTCCAACGAGGATGGTTTTTATAGTGCACCTAACCTCGCTCCCGGAAACTATAAAATAACCGTTTCCAGACTAGGGTTCGCCACAGTGGCGACACAACTCGTACTTAGCGTAGGAATGGAACGTGTTTTGAATGTTCCGATGCACGTGGGCGGAGCTAATGAAGTAGTGCGCGTTACGAGTGACGCTCCTGAAATTGAATTAGGAAGTTCAGAAATAAGTGGAGTCGTTAATGCGGCAACCATTCGGGAGCTGCCACTGAACGGACGCGACTGGACGCAGTTAGCCACCCTCCAACCAGGCATTGCAACCATACGAACTCAGCCAAGTGTGGGCGCCAGTGACAGAGGCCAGCGAGGATTCGGAACGCAGATGACCATCAATGGTGGTCGCCCTGCGCAGAATAATTACCGCTTGGATGGAGTGAGTGTCAATGACTATTCGAACTCAGCGCCTGGAAGCGTTTTAGGTGCTGATCTGGGCTCTGATGCCGTGGCGGAATTTTCAGTCCTCAGCAGCAATTACCCAGCCGAGTATGGTAGATCGTCGGGCGGTGTGATTAATGGCATTACTCGGTCCGGAACGAATGAATTCCATGGAAGCGTTTATGAATTTCTTCGCAACAGCGCTTTGGACGCCAAAAACTTTTTTGACGCGGCGAAACCGGCATTCAAGCGCAATCAATTTGGAGCGACGGCAGGGGGGCCCATAAGAAAGGACCGCACCTTCATTTTTGGTAATTATGAGGGGCTGCGGCAATCATTGGGCATAACCCAGCTAAACCAGGTACCTACGGCAACAGCCCGTACGGGACAGCTTTCTTCTGGATGCGCGGATCCTCGTTTCGCGACCTGCGTGGATCCAGCGGTCGTACCATATTTAGCGATCTGGCCTTTGCCAAACAACGGCGTGGTGCTTGATAGTTGCCTCAATGGAGTGTGCGACGTAGGAAATTACAAATTCTCAGGGCAACAGGTCACGCCTGAGAATTACTTTACATTTCGGGTTGATCACAAACTAAGCGCGAAGGATTCACTGTCAGGCACCTACATGCACGACGCTGCAAACATTACCCAGCCGGATGAGTTAGGAACGAAATTGACAGGCTACACAACGGGCCGGCAGCTAATAACCCTCGAAGAAAACCGTATCATCAGCCCGCAAGTCGTAAATGCGGCGCGGATTGGATATAGCAGAGTAGTTGGGCTCATTGGACAAACGCGAAAGGCTCTTAATCCTCTCGTGGCAGACACGTCTCTCGGTTTTGCGCCTGGCCGACCGGTTGGAGAAATCGATGTTAGCGGTCTCACAAATTTCAGTGGAGGATTGGGAGCAATATCTAATTACAATTTCCACTGGAATTCGTTTCAGGGATATGACGATGCTTTCGTAACGCGGGGAAAGCACGTTCTAAAATTTGGGGTTGCGATTGAGCGAATTCAAGAGAACATGAGCGCCGCGGACTCTCCCAACGGCATATACATCTTTGGCTCCCTTTCGGATTTTTTATCCAACCAACCTGCTTCACTCGCCGTGAACCTGGGGACAACAGGTGTTCCGCGTTATATCCGACAAACTATTTTTGGAACCTATGTGGCGGACGACATCCGATTACTCAAGAATTTGACGGTGAATCTGGGGCTGCGTTACGAAATGTCAACAGTGCCGACGGAAAAGAACGGGAGGATAGCGACGCTCCGAAACATAAGCGATGCGACACTACACACCGGTGATCCATATTTTGCAAATCCCACACTTCACAACTTCGAACCACGAATAGGTTTTTCTTGGGACCCATTCAAAGATGGTAAAACCGCTGTCCGGGGCGGATTTGGTATGTTTGATGTGTTGCCTCTACCGTACCAGACCCAAAATTTGACGCTGTTCGCCGCCCCTTATTACTTGCTGGGAACATCTGGCAGTCTTAGCCAAGGAGATTTTCCGCATGCGTTCCAGCTCCTACAAGCCACCAACTCGCATTTCCGTGTGAACTATATTCAACCCGACCCATCCCGCAACTATGTTATGGAGTGGAATTTAAATGTTCAGCGTCAGCTCTCGGGAAGCATCGCTGCAATGGTAGGTTACGTCGGCTCTCGAGGGGTGCATCAGCCCTTTAGAATTGAGGACATGAACATTCCTCTGCCAGATGTTAAGACGCCACAAGGGTATTTCTTCTCGGGCACTAAGGATCGAGTTAATCCGAATTTCGGACAAGTAGAAGGTTTATTGTGGTCTGGCAGTTCTAATTACAACGCTTTGGAAGCCCAGATAAAAAAGAATATGAGCCACGGATTGCAGGCTCAAGCCTCCTTCACCTGGGGAAGGAGTATCGACACAAGCTCCGCGGGCTCAATCGGCGACAATTTTCACAACGCGATCTCCAGTTTGCCGTGGTTTGATCCGAAATTGAACCGCGGACCATCGGATTTTAACGTTGGCAAAAACCTCGTCGTGAATTTAGAGTGGGAAATTGCTTCACCCAAGTCGCTATCTGGCGCGGCTAAATGGGCGTTAAGCGGGTGGCAGTTAGGTGGAATTTTCGAAGCGAGTAGTGGTGTCCCTTTCAGCGTCATCATCGCCCCTGACCCGCTTAATCTGGGAAACTCGGACCCGTTCGCTCGGCCAAGCCGCGTTGCGGGTCCTGGCTGCGACAACCCAGTGAATCCGGGAAACCCTGGACAGTACATCAACATCCAATGCTTCGCGCTACCTGCTGCGCCGCCCTCGCTCGCTGCCCAATGCACGCCCTATGGTTTTGTGGCGCCGACTGGTACAACTCCTGGAAACCCTGGCATCCCCGGCACCTGCATGAATCTGCTCGGGAACTCCAGTCGTAATCAATTGACCGGTCCGGGGTTGATCAATTTTGATATGTCGCTATTCAAGAACAACGGGTTCAAGAGAATTTCGGAAACGTTCAACGCCCAATTTCGGGTGGAAGTTTTTAACATCTTCAATCACCCGAATTTTTCTCCTCCCTTAGACTTCAACGCTCTATTCGATGCGACTGGCACCCGCATTCCGGGAGCCGGCACCATCACCAGCACGGACACCACGTCGCGACAGATCCAGATAGCGCTTAAGATCATTTGGTGAGAAAAAGCGGCCAGCGCAGTAAAACCTTTCGCGAGAATGCTTGCATGACCACGACGCTGGTCTTCGTTTGATGTCCCATAAATGACGGCAGACTCCAAGGATTTCAAACACCATATCGTTCTGATTACCGCGACGCACTTCGATGACGCCGCATCTGCCTATCTGGAGGCTCATAACTGTACGGTGCGCACTTCCGGATTAGCGCCGGGTGTACCGGACACTACTCTTTCGACCGAACGATTGTTCGAACTCTTAACCGGCGCGGATGCGTGGATTGTGGCGACAGCTCGAGTTACGCGCGACACGCTTAAGAAATTCCCATTACTAAAGGTAATTGCCAAACGTGGCGTCGGCTACGACCAGGTAGACATCCAAGCAGCTCAGGAACTGGGTCGCGTGGTTACGATTGCACCGGGTGGGAACGAACCATCCGTTGCGGATCACACCATTGCGTTGATGTTAGCCGTCGGTAGAAGACTGTGTGAGTTTAGCGATCGCATGCGCAGCGGCGATTGGTCGGTGCAAACGGTCACCGAACTTTATCGCAAGACCGTCGGACTGATCGGCTTAGGCAGAATCGGACGAGGAGTGGTGCAACGATTAAAAGGGTTCGAAGCTACGATTCTGGCATTTGACGAAAAGCCTGATCACGATTACGCAAACGCTAATGCAATCAGGCTTGTCGATCTGCCGACGTTACTCAAGATGAGCGATTATGTCAGCCTCCACCTTCCACTCACGGGATCGTCACGAAATCTTATTGATGCAGCTGCACTGGCGATAATGAAAGAAACCGCCATCCTAATTAACACTGCACGGGGCGGGCTCGTGGATGAAGCTGCGTTGTTACAAGCTTTACAGTCTGCGCGCCTTGCCGGCGCCGGTATCGATGTACTTTTGGGAGAGAACGATGTGGATGCGCGGGCTGTCGCCAATGAGCTAATGTCTCTGCCCAATGTAGTTGTGACGCCCCATGCGGCAGGAGCAAGCCGCGAAGGGCTGGCCAGGGCAAACTTAATTGCATGTCAGGGAATTGTCGCGGTGTTCGATGGAGGATCTCCTCCTACGAATTGTGTAGTGGCAGATGGCCGACAAACAGGAACTATCCGCCTAAGGTCTTGAATTGAAATGAAGCTTTCTGGAGCACCAATGTCAAAGGCAGTTTAGTTGCCCAGAACTAGCTTTTACCTTGAATACCTAGCCGCTCACTTGTATTCACGGGACGTTTCCGCAAGAAGCTGAAATCGCAGCCCAACTCGGGGCCTAAGACGGAATCAACATACAATTTCGCGTAGCCACGACCGGGTAACTTCTTGGGCGTATTTTCACTATGCCTCTTTTGCAGCTCCGACGAGGGAAGCAACACATCGATGCGGCGTTCTTTGACACTTAATCGAATCTGGTCGCCGGTTCGGATCAACCCGAGCGGTCCACCTATCGCAGATTCGGGAGAGACATGCAGAATAATTGTCCCAAAAGCTGTTCCACTCATCCGCGCGTCAGAAACACGGACCATGTCGCGCACTCCGGCGCGCGCGAGCTTCGCCGGAATGGGCAAGTACCCGGCTTCGGGCATTCCCGCTCCCACTGAGCCGGCATTTTGCAAAACGAGAACGCTATCTGGCGTGACGTCCAGATTCGGATCATCGATACGATTTGCCAAGTCGTTAAGATCATGGAAGACTACGGCACTTCCAACATGCTCGAATAAACGCTGGTTCGCGGCGGCACATTTAATCAGCGAGCCGTTGGGCGCAATATTTCCAAACAATGCGAGAAGGCCGCCGTTAGGTCGAATGGCATCAGCTATCGAATGTATGACTGCGCGGTCTACGAAGGCAGGCGGAGTGCGTACGTACTCTCCGAGCGTTTTGCCGGTTATAGTTAGAGAATTCAGATGCAGTAGGGATTTCAGTTCATGCAGGACTGCTGGAATACCGCC
>Ga0209526_10002520_pt1 | contig 12356 bp, 10 predicted proteins | sample JacPinW_OM2H0_M1_FD_188566 | JGI IMG/M metagenome (GOLD analysis project Ga0209526, IMG submission 188566) | Forest soil microbial communities from Algoma, Ontario, Canada - Jack Pine, Ontario site 1_JW_OM2H0_M1 (SPAdes) (version 2) | ecosystem: Environmental > Terrestrial > Soil > Boreal...
CGCCTTTTGAGCCAGTTCTTTCGACTTTTTGAGCTTGCCCTCTTCGTTGTCCGGCCCGCCGACACTGACGCGAACAATAGCATCGTTCCTCAAAACATAGAGAGCGCCGCCCACGCGATTGGCGCTCCAATAGGCTTCATCGCCGATACCTTCGATTTTTTTCGGCGGAGTGGATTTTTCCTTTTTTTCTTGTTCCCGAAGGCTCTCCTTTTTCTCTTTATCGCCCTCGCCGGATTTTGCCTCGCCTTCGAATCGTCCGAACGTCTCCTTCCAGAAATCCTTCGGGCTGCGCTTAGTCGCCGAAGCTGGATCGCTCTGTGTCACTGTGAGAACTACGGACTTGTTGAAAGGGTCCGTCGTGTAAAAGCATTGAGAGACGCGAAGGCCGGCATCTGAATGCTCGCTACCTTTCGTATCCTTGACGGGCGATCCCTGTGTCGCTTCGATTTCTTCCTTTGTAAGAAGACCACACGCGTCAAACGTCGCTTGGCTCGACGTCTGGTTTGTTGGCGAAGCGTTTGCTTGAGAATTTGCCGAGAGCTGAGTCTTGGCGGTTTTGTTGCATCCGACAAAAGCCAGGAAAAGAAAACAAAGTAAAGATAGAGAATATTTCTTTGGCATCAGAAGGCTTGCTCCCAAAATCATATCATCCCAGCCATAGTAGGCGCAGCAACGATCTCTGGTTAATTAATCCGAAGCAGGGCGGGCGACGACCAGGCCAGCAAGCAAGAAAATCATCGCTGCTGAAAACAAACAGTAGCGGCAGAACGCGTGGAGTAGGAACGCTTGCACAAAAAGTAACCACAGTGTGCCGGAAAACATTGTCCAGACCAATAGAGCAAATAATTTTCGGGCACGCGCGTAACCGAACGCGGCAAACGTCGCAAAACTAAACGCGCCGAAGTAAGCTACAATTCCAAAAGCTGCCACGGGAATGCCGAAGACTCGGGCGTACTTGCTGCCTAACACTTCAAAGCAGCTGGCCGAGCCGCCACAGACAGCAGTTTCGCCGGTTAGAGAGATAACGGTGAGATAGGTTGCTTCGGCGAGACCAATCAACGAGACGAACGCAGCGACTGAATAAAAAATAGTCGTCAGACGTGATTGGGTGATTGTCGATCTTGCGTTCGCGGTGGCGTTTGACATGCGTTCTAAGATGATGGTTTGGCGCTCTTCACGGCTGCGTCGACCGCGGCTCGCACATCGGCCGGGCTAAGAGCCGTCGGGGCTAGAGCTTTGTTGTTGAGAAAAATGGTCGGGGTATTTTGAACACCAATGGACGCTCCGTGTTTCTGATCGGAGTCAACACGCGCGCGGGCCTTTTCGCTGTCCATGTCTTTTTTGAAGCGTTCGACGTTTAGACCGAGTATTCCGGCGTAGGCGTTGAAGAGTGACCGCACGTCGGCCGCTTTACTCCAAACGGATTGCTCTCGATAAAGTAAGTCGTGCATTTGCCAGAAGCGGCCTTGCATGTGCGCAGCTTCCGCGGCGTAAGCTGCCTCCCGCGCGTGTTGGTGAGCCGCGAGCGGAAAATGATGGAAAATAACACGCAGGTGCGAGCCGTAATCTTGCTGCAGCCGGTTGATTGGATCGGAAAGCGCACCGCAAGGCGGGCACTGGAAATCGCCGAACTCCTCAAGTGTGACCGGTGCATCGTTTGGACCGAGAACGTGCATCGATTCGCCGCTCTCCTTTCCCGACGGTTCGGCTTCTTTTGAGATCGTCGCCGTGGGAAGCCGCTTGGCGCGATAAAGCATCGCCCCGCTAACAAGTGCGAGTAATGCGACCGCAGCAACAATGACAAACGGAAGGTATCGTCTCAGAGAGTATGTCCCAGCTTGATTTTCTTAGTCTCAAGATATTTGGCGTTGTGCGGATTCGCTTCTGCACGGATCGGCACTTGTTCCACCATCTCGAGCCCGTAACCTTCAAGTCCTACGACTTTCTTGGGGTTGTTCGTCAGAAAACGAAATTGGCGCACGCCGAGATCGAAGAGAATCTGCGCGCCTAATCCGTAATCGCGCAGATCGCTCGGAAATCCGAGTTTGGCGTTCGCCTCTACCGTATCGAGTCCTTCTTCCTGCAATTTGTAGGCGTGGATTTTCGCCGCCAGACCAATGCCTCGCCCTTCCTGTCGCATGTAAACCAGAACGCCAGCGCCTTCCTCGGAGATTTGTCGCAGCGCTGCATGCAACTGATTTCCGCAATCGCATCGGCGCGATCCGAAGACGTCGCCGGTGAGACATTCGCTGTGCACCCGCACCAGCGTTGGCTTGTTCTTGTCGATCTTGCCCTTCACCAGCGCGAGATGGTGCATCCCGTCGAGTTTTGCCCGATACAAATGCAAATCGAAATCGCCGTAATCAGTGGGCAATTTCACGACCTGCTCGAGTTCGACCAGCTTTTCCCGCACCCGCCGATGCGCGATCAGACTTTGGATCGTGCAAATGCGCAGTCCATGTTTCTTGCGGAATTCCATCAGCTCCGGCAACCGCGCCATCGTGCCGTCGTCGTGCAAAATCTCGCAAAGCACGCCCGCCGGCTGCAATCCGGCCATCTGTGCAAGATCGACAGCCGCTTCGGTGTGGCCGGCGCGGCGCAATACTCCACCGTCCTTGGCGCGCAGCGGAAATACGTGCCCGGGTTGCACCAGATCTTCGGGTGACGATTTCGGATTGGCGATCGCAAGGATCGTAGTCGCGCGATCGTAAGCGCTTATGCCGGTGGTAACTCCGCGCGACGCGTCCACCGAAACCGTAAAGTCAGTGCGATGCGTTTCTCGATTCTGCATCACCATTCGCTGCAGGCCAAGCTGCTCGGCGCGTTCGTTCGAGATCGGCACACAGATCAAGCCGCGTCCATATGTCGCCATAAAGTTCACCGCTTCCGGCGTCACTTTCTCGGCCGCAATCACCAGATCGCCTTCGTTCTCGCGATCGGCGTCGTCCGTCACGATGACAATGCGTCCCTTGGCGACGTCGCTTACGACATCATCAATCGCGTCGAACTGAAACGTCTCCTCCGCCTTCGTAATCATCGGAACAATAAGGTTAACGCCGCCGCCGCTCGAAGCAAGAAATCAGACAGGATTAACAGGATTCACCGGATTCGGTCTCGTAAAAATCGGGCAAACCCTGTCTAGCAAATTATTTTCGTGTTCTCTGTGGTTAATCTTGTTTCTCGCTCGAGGCCACAATCGCTTCCGGCCGATACATGTCGTGATTGCTTCCTTGGAACTCGGCCTTCAATTTTACTTTGAACTGCGCGAGATCGACACGGTCCCAGCGGGTGATCGACTGGCGCCGCCCTACAAATTGCAATCGCAGCAAAAACGACAACTGAAGCGATCCACAGCATTGGTGGATTCAACCCGCGAAAGTTTTCGGAGTCAAAGTCTTCGATCGCGACCTCACCTAGGTAGGAAACCACCGCGCATCGTCGTTTTGTACAGGACTACCAGCGAAATTTTTGAGAACCTCGCCTCACAAACATCGTAGTGCTCTTGTGATGGAGAAAATAACAAGCCATTGGGTAAGTGTGGTGCAGGTGAAAAAAGTATTGACCCGGCTCCGAGAAAACGACTTAATCGGCGACGTCTTGAAGTCCCCCCTACTGTTATTGATTCGCGTTGCCAGAGCGAGGGTGCCGCGGTTACTTCGACCGCTAAACCCAGGTCATTTCCGCGGGATGACTATCGGCGCTTTCGTCGCTGTCGTTTTGGCCGGATGTGCCGGTCTCAATGTGAGCGCGGTAGGGGATGATACGAAAGCAAACGGCATTCGCTATTACGAGCCCGCGAATTTTCTGCTCGTTTATTCCGACGCACCGGGCTCCGTAAAAACAGAAATCATAACGCTGCCTGATACAACTCGAAAGATGGTTGCCAAGCCTCACACGGTGTTGGCAAAGAACAAGCAAACGTTGACGTTTTCCGATGGGGTCCTTACGGCGAGTTCCCAAGAAGCAGATGCTACGGCGATTCCAAGCGCAGTAATTGCAGTCCTCAAGTCGACAGCCGCCCAAGCAATAAGCAAGTCGCTGATGAATGCGCCTGAAGACAGCGCAGCTCAACGTTTGAAGTTACAGGCTCCAAAACTCTACAAGATCATTGTTAACGGCGACACGATCGAACTCGTGGGCACGGATAGTGGCGACACCATCCATTTACCGATCGCACTATGAGGCTCGCACGTTTAGCAGCAGTAGTATTGATACCTATATTTCTCTGCGCGTGTGTGACTACGGTCAACTCTAACCGCGTTACCGCCACTGACAGTCGTCGGGGAGTTCGTTACTACTTGCCTGCGCCATTTCTTCTCGTGACTCCGAAAGCCGATGGTCTTCAGGTCACTAAGCTCATGCTACCAGACTTAGGCAATCAATACACCCTTGATATCCAGGCCTACATGACGAGCTACAAGAGCGACGTTACCATGAGCAACGGAATGCTTCAGAAAGTTGTGTTCGATCTGGACAATACCAAAGTCGCATCCGACGCGATCGCTGCGGCAGGCGACGTCACGAAAGCCAAAATCGATCAAATTGGTGCAGCGGCCGCGACTGAACAATCCAAACAACAGCAGGCCCAACTAACACGGGATAAATTGCAGCTTCAAATCGAGCTGAAGAATATGGAAATCCAACAGCTGGAGAGCCAGCAGCCAGTGGATTCGAGCAAACTTCAAAAGGCTCGCGCGGATCTAGCCGTTCTCGAAGACAAACTTAGATTCCTGAACAGGACCGGCGATTCGGCAGCTGTGAGTAACGCTCCGTCTACAGCTTCCAATAAAACAATAGCTTATTTGGAGCAACCTGGCGCCGTTCTATATAAAGTTGTTCAAGGTCCTGATTCCGTCCGTCTCGTAGCTGTCAATAAGCAAGCGTTTCTCCGAACTGTGCTAAAGTCGCCAGCCGGATCCCCGACGAAGCCTAAGGATCAGAGTCAGCCCGTAATTGGCCCCACGAGTGGCAAGGCAAAAGCGGGAGCCAAAATGGAACTTCCGTTGAAAAGTGCGCCGGAAGGCTTTCAGATTGGAACCGGTTCGCTGAGTCAAGGTGCCAAGGAAGTTGGTAAGCTAAAGCCCGTACTAAGAGACGAGAAGACCATCCTGGTGCCGATTCCTGAGAATACTTTGCCCGGCATCTATAAACTAGAGATCACCTGGTCGGCGACCGGTAATCCAAGACCGGGCGATCCTATTTCTTTGTCGGTGATCGTGGAATGACCGGAACTTCGCTATCGTGCCGTTTCGGTCTGTTTACGGCAACGGCCACTGCACCGAATTGGTTGTCAACGGAACTCCCGCAGATTGCCCAGATTTTTTCCGCGGCTTCAAATGGGGATATTCAACTGGATACGTCTCAACTCCTGACAATTCCACGGGTCAGTTCTGGTGGCGCCAATGCGTTCGAACTACAGGAGGCACTAGAAAGCATTACCAACAACGCGGCGACGGCCGGTCCCGCTTCTAACATCGGCGTCATATTCACCGACACTTTCGCACCTCGGCCCGACTTGTTCGGATTAATGTTTGACCCGGGACCCGGCTTCGATGGGCTGCCTGATACAGACAGTATTCCCAGAGAGGGCTGCGCGGTTTTTCTGGACGCGGTCAAGGCTCGGCGACAAGGCACGGCTCCTCAGGAGCCGGGGATCTTTGCTGATCCCGTTGAGGCCGAAAGCTTCTTCACCACCGTGCATGAGTTAGGTCATGTCTTTAACCTTTGGCACTCACAGTTGTCCGATAATTACATGTGGTCGAGCGCGCAACAGAAGTTTGCACCTCAAAGCCAGGCCGGTTTTTCCAAGACACATCGGGAGTTTCTTGCGCAATGTTCAACTTCTTCATCAGTGCGCCCGGGGGGTTTACCTTTCGGAAGTCGTGACTCGCTGGGACCGACCGATACCGATTTGGAAAATGCGCCGGCCCGGTTCAAGGCACTGAAATTATCGATTCGGATTACGGATGAGGAGTTTTTCCCCTTCCAGCCAGTCGAATTGGAAATCGATGTAAAGCTTGTAGGAAAGGATATCCACAGCCTTGGTATCCCCGATGTGATTGATCCGGGTTATGACTCTTTTGATATCTTTATAGAAGAGCCTGACGGCCAGCGGCGTACCTTGCGATCGGCTCGCCGCTATTGCCATAATGGTACTATGCGGAGGATCACGCGCCGACAAGCTTTTCACCGTGATATTAGCGTATTCGGGGATGCAGACGGATTCTTTTTCCGTCGGTCAGGTCCTCACAAAATTTGGGCAACATTACGTTTTAAGAGGGGTCGCCAGCTCGTCTCCAACGTTGTCGACTTAGAGATTCTGGAACGCGCTGATGCGCCGCGCCAGTTCACGAGCTTGGCACCTGTGCTTTCCCGGCCGGATGTTGCTCGATTCTTGTATCATCGATTTGCGCCCTCCGGCAGCACAGCCGTTCAGCTGGTGGAGGCTGCCACGCCTCGTTTTTCCAGATCGAGTGCCAAGCTGGCCAAGGAGCTGCACTACACTCTTGGCCGTTTTTATACGGCACATTCTTCGCGCGCTGATAAGGCTACGCGACAGACGGAATTAAAAAAAACCGCGCGACATCATTTTGACAAGGCATTAGCGGGCGAACATCTCAGTGCACATCGGAGGCGAATTGCAGAAAACATCCTTACGACAAAAATATGAAATCCATCATTAGAAGACTCAGTTGGGCAGTCATAGTAATTGGCGTCTCGAGCTCCAATATCTTAACAGGCCAAACAGCGGTATCTTCCCCAATTGGTGCAAGTGTCGGTACTACCACGACACAACCACCCGAGGCAGTTCCGCCAAGAACTGATCAGCCTACCGCCGACAAGGACGGCAAGAAACCGGGCCTTGCTCTTGTTGCCAACGAGACCAAGGACAGTGTATCCAAAGGCGGCACGACGACCGCAAAGGTTCTCCGTCTGAGAGAAGGCGACCAAATAGGTGTCGAGATCTCGGATCTAAAGAAGAGAATCGAGACTAACCCCGACGTCGCAAAGGCTGCCCGGCTCGTCTTGGACTGCAAGCGAATAGACGAGCTGATTCCCGATTGTATACGCGAAAACAAAATTCTTTTCACAGTTCCTCGAGCCACAATCGAGCAAGTCACGCCTAGAACAAAAATTGTGCCTATCAGTGTTGACCTTGGAGATGCAAAGAACACGCCGGCAACACCTGATAAGGTAGAATTGGTTTTGATCGCCTATGATTGGCGCTTCGCTCTCGTTGTCGCTATCATCGTGATAATCGCGATGCTGCTCCTTATTTACGGTCGTTATACGAACTTGTTACGTGACGGGCATCCACCAAGTCCGCAAAGCGCTGAGGCAAGTAGCGTCCCCTTCCGGCGTCTGAGTTACCTCCCCGGGTTCAAAGCGGCCATGCCAGATCGAGGCGAGTTATCTGCTTACAGTCTGTCAAAAGTTCAAATGGCATGGTGGTTCTTCGTTATCGTTGCTGCGTTTCTCTTTATCTGGTTGGCGGTGGGTGATTTTAATTCGTTAACAAGCTCCACTCTGATTCTTTTTGGGGTTTCGGTCGGAACAACGACGGCGAGCAGAATGATTAGTTCCAACAAACAGTCGACCGCGCAGGATTTGAAGGCAAAAGAAGCCGCGCTCCAGCAGCAAATTGCCCAATTAAATAACCAAGTGACTCAAGCAGCCGCCACACCGGGTTGGAATACGACTATGCTTACACAAGATTTGGCGGCGAAGACGACCCAGTTCAATCAAATCCGAGAGCAATTAAGCCAGCTTACAGTAGATCCGAGCGACGCAAAAAGTAACGGTTTTTTAACGGATATCATGAGCGATGAGAATGGTATTAGCATTCACCGGTTTCAAATGGTCGTATGGACCGCTGTTCTAATGCTTGTTTTCATCCACGAGGTTTATGCCAATCTAACCATGCCGCAATTCAGCACCGAATTGCTGACTTTGATGGGCATCAGCTCCGGAACGTATGTCGCGCTAAAGGTGCCCGAAAAGCACTCTGTTGTTGGCTAAAGATTAACCGCATAAAATAAAGAAGATCGTAAGCAGGAATTGAACATGAAGATTAATAAACGATCTCCCAAATGGTATGGATGTTTACCCGATTCGCCCGATCATCGCGACCTGCTTTACTCAGCCTAGGCGCGCCATATTGGTTCAACCTTCTGAAGACATTGACAAGCTTCCATCCGTTGATTGCTCAACAAATGGACAAAGATCGAAAATAGGCCCTGAATAAGCCGGCTTAAAGAGTTACCCTTTTAATTAGTCGTTAGGAAAGATATAACTGCAAAAACAACCACCAACCCAAAAAAGGAGTAGTTTATGTTAAATAGAAACCTAGCCTTGGTCGCGGACACCAAGAAGATCACACCGTCAGAACTAACCAAAGTCGCAGCCGCCTTGCAGAAACAGGCTACTCGCGACTTCGGCCATATCTGGGACATCCAGGCGAGCGTCAGCGCCTTTGCTAAACTCGAAGACGTTCCCACTGACTATTGGCCTATCATCGTGCGCGATGATATCAATACGCCAGGTGCGGCCGGTGTCCACGAGGACAAGAACGGACAGCCGTTCTCGCTTGTCCAGTTCAGCAACGATTGGCCCCTCACGGCAAGCCATGAAACGCTGGAAATGCTTGGCGATCCTTTCGGTAATCGCCTCGTCGCAGGAAAATCGCCCAAACAAGGTCAAGGGCGTGTGAACTTCCTCGTGGAAGTCTGCGATCCGAGCGAAGATCGACAATTTGCCTACACCGTTAACGGCATAACGGTGTCAGATTTCTACACGCCGCACTTTTTCGACCCGGTCGCCGCTCCGAGCGTACGTTACAGTTATACCGGCGCAATTACGAAACCGCGGACCATCTTGCAGGGTGGATACTTGAGCTGGGTTGTGGCGCAGAGCAACGAATGGTTTCAGATGGTGTGGTTCGATACGGCAAAGCCTGTCTTCCGTAGCCTCGGCGTGCTCAGTGGGAAGATGACCGGCAGTTTGCGCGCGACAATTGATCGTTTAACACCTACACCGCTGGAAACGACGAAGTTGGTTGCTAAATCGCCATTAATGGCCGCGGTACGCGACGCATTTGAAGAAGTTGATGATTCATCGACTGCTCGCGCCGAATTTTTGCGGAAGTACATTGAGGAAATCAAGAAAGCGAAGTAAGCTTCGAGCATGGCTCGGAAAAAGTCAGGCGCTCGCAAGACGCGCGCGATGCAGTTGCGCGCGGAAATTACGCGCTTGACTAAGGAATCGTCCGTCCCGCCTGCGGGACCGGAAAGCCCGGCGGCATTTGTGCACCGCCGAATGGCGGAGCTCGATAAGCAGGAGAAAAAGCAATCCGGATCGCGGCGCTCTAGCTAACTGCGACCGCTTTTTCGAGCAGCGGCATAACGGACTGGAGCGATTGTTCGTTGCGCGCGTGCAAGAAAAGCAACGGCTCATCAACATCGACATGTTCGCCGGTTTTCTTGATGCCGGAAAATCCGACCGCGAAATCAATCGCGTCACCCGCCTTTTGCCGGCCCGCGCCAAGCAAGACTGAAGCGCGTCCGATAAGTTCCGCGTCCATTTTTTTAACGGCGCCGGCAGATTTCGCCGGCAACGATCGAATGATCGGTGCGCGGTGCACTTCTAATATTTTCTCCAGCGCGGTTGCGTCGCCGTCCTGGGCATAAACGATTGAGACGAATTTTTTCCAGGCGCTGCCATCTTTTAACCGCTTCGCCAATTGCTTTCGCGGAGTTTTGGAAACTTTCTCGGCAAGCTCCACAATCAATGTCACCAGATCGGGCGGGCCGCCGCCCTGCAAAATCTCGACGCACTCTGCGACCTCCAGCGCGTTGCCGACCGCGCGGCCGAGGGGTTCGTCCATCGGACTCAGCAAGTGCGACATTTTCACGCCCATTGAATCGCCCACGCTCGTCATCTCCGCTGCCAATTGTTGGGCTTCTTTTTTCGTTTTCATGAACGCGCCGCTGCCAAATTTCACGTCCAGCACCAGGCGATCGAGATTCTCCGCGAGTTTCTTGCTCATGATGCTGGCCACGATAAGCGCCTGCGACGGCACGGTGCCCGTCACGTCGCGCAACGCGTAAAGTTTTTTGTCGGCGGGACAAATATCTTCCGTCTGGCCAATCATGAATACGCCGATCATATCCAGTTGTTTGAGCGCGCGCTTTTCATCGAGATTGACGTTGAAGCCGGGAATGCTCTCGAGCTTATCGAGGGTGCCGCCAGTAATGCCGAGTCCGCGTCCGGAAATCATCGGCACCCAGGCTTCGTCGCAGGCGAGCAGCGGCGCCAGCACGAGCGAAACTTTGTCGCCTACGCCGCCGGTGGAATGTTTGTCGATCTTCGGCGGCGAATCCTTCGGATATTTCAGCACGCGGCCGCTTTCCATCATTGCCTCGGTCAGATGCCGCGTCTCTGCCGGCGTCATTCCGCGAAAGAAGACCGCCATTGCCCAGGCGCTCATCTGGTAATCCGGAATTTCGCCGAGAGTGAAATCTTCGATCAGCGACTTGATTTCGTCAGCGGACAGTTCCTGACTGTCGCGCTTCTTCTCGATCAACGCAGGAACATGCATGAATTCGAGAGATAATCAGCAGGACGCGGGCCGTTAGGCGCGCTTACAAGCCGATCGGAGGCCAGACCGTTTTTCACTCTACAATGTGAAGATTCTCTCGACTGGAAGTCGCGATCGAGACTTCTGTACGAACTGAGGATTGCGCAAAGGGCAAAAAAAGAAAATGCTAACCCTCGCATTCAGATGTCGATCCAAAAATCAGATAAGATCTTTGTCGCGGGTCATGGCGGCTTGGTAGGCAGCGCACTAGTGCGCCGGCTCGAGGCGGATGGTTTCTCCAATCTGCTCAAGCGCGATCGTGCGCAGCTCGATCTGGCCGATGCGCACGCCGTCTCTGATTTCTTCGCAAAAGAAAAGCCAGCTATTGTGATTTTCGCCGCGGCCAAGGTGGGTGGGATCAAGGCGAACAACGATCTTCCGGTCGAATTCCTGCTCGATAATTTACGGATTCAAAACAGTGTGATCGAGGCCGCGCACGCGAGCGGTGTGCGCAAGCTGCTCTTTCTCGGCAGCTCCTGCATTTACCCCAAACACGCCCCGCAACCGATTCCGGAGAACGCGCTTCTTGCCGGCCCGCTCGAGCCAACCAACGAAGCTTATGCGATCGCGAAGATTGCCGGAATTAAACTTTGCCAGGCATTTTCTCGCGAGTATCGCGACAATTTTATTTCGGCCATGCCGACCAACCTTTACGGGCCTAACGACAACTTCGATCTGGAATCGTCGCACGTTCTCGCCGCTCTTTTGCGCAAGGCGCACGAGGCCAAGACGGCTGGTGCGCGCGAGCTGCTCGTCTGGGGATCAGGCAAGCCGCGCCGCGAATTTCTGCACGTGGATGATTGTGCGGCGGCCTGCGTTTTTCTTCTCGAGAATTACGATTCGCCGGAAATCATCAACGTCGGTTGTGGAGAAGACATTTCGATCCGTGAATTAGCGGAATTGATTTGTGACGTGGTCGGTTTCAAGGGCGAGCTCGCCTGGGACGCGAGCAAGCCGGACGGCACGCCGCGCAAGCTTCTCGATGTTACGAAACTGCGCGGTTTGGGATGGCGGCCGACAATTCCGCTTCGCGAGGGTATCGCCCGCACCTACGATTGGTTCGTGAAGAATGCGGTGCGCTAAATTTGATCGATGAAAAAACTTCGCGTTGGGGTGGTTGGCGTTGGTCACATTGGAAGCAATCACGCGCGGCTCTATGCGGACATTCCATCCGCTGACTTTACCGCCATCTACGATGTCGATCCTGGCCGGGCGAATTCGATCGCCAAGAAATATCGCGTTACGGCGGCGAAATCGCTCGATGAATTTACTGAGCTTGTCGACGCCGCTTCTGTCGCTACGCCGACAAACTCGCACTACGAAGTTGCGCTGCCGCTTTTAAAACGCGGCAAACATTTGTTGGTAGAAAAACCGATCACCGAAAATACGGCGCACGCGAGTGAACTCGCCGAGCTGGCGGCGCGCAACCATCTCATTTTGCAAGTCGGCCACGTGGAGCGGTTCAATCCGGTGCTGAGCGCGTTGGAAGCTCGTCTGACTCATCCGCGTTTCATCGAAGCGCATCGCCTTTCGCCTTATCCAAATCGCAGCACCGATATCGGCGTGGTGCTCGATCTGATGATCCACGATCTGGAAATTATTTTGCATCTCGTCCGGTCGCCCGTGCAAAGCATTGATGCGGTAGGCGTGCCCGTTTTGAGCCGGGGCGAGGACATCGCCAATGCGCGGCTGCGATTCGAGGATGGCTGTGTGGCCAATA
>Ga0209526_10002522_pt1 | contig 12348 bp, 11 predicted proteins | sample JacPinW_OM2H0_M1_FD_188566 | JGI IMG/M metagenome (GOLD analysis project Ga0209526, IMG submission 188566) | Forest soil microbial communities from Algoma, Ontario, Canada - Jack Pine, Ontario site 1_JW_OM2H0_M1 (SPAdes) (version 2) | ecosystem: Environmental > Terrestrial > Soil > Boreal...
AATCGCTCTTACCAGCCGCCCTCGAGCCCGTCCTCCACACCGAGCCGCACTTACTCGGCGCCGAGGTCTAACTACCCGGCGGCCCGATCGTACTCGGCCCCCTCGCCGTCCTATTCCGCACCCCGCAGCTACTCGGCCCCGAGTCGCAGCTACTCTGCTCCGAGCCATAGCTACTCCGCTCCGAGCCCCAGCTCTGGCGGCGGTTCCCGCGGCGGCGGGGGCGGAGGCCCTCACGCCGGTGGAGGAGCCTCTCACGGAGGCGGCAGTCGCCACTAGTTCCTGAATTGCACCACGTCCAGGCCCGCGCCGATCCATCGCCGCGGGCCTTTGCCATTGCCCGCTCGCGACGACCCGGAACGCGCCGCTGCCCGACGCAACTCTTGGTGCTGCTGGGTGTTAGATGAGGTGAAGAATCAATTCCGACGGTTCCTGTTTCGACATACAGAAAACGCCGGATAGAGTCGCAACCCGCAGTGCGGTGATAATCTTTACTATCTGCATTCCGGGAAAAAATCGGCCTTGGTCGAAAGCGCGGCCAATCCCAATCTTGCCGCAGAAGTTCCAGGAGAGAATTGGCTATGAAAAAACAGGCGATCCAGTTTGTGGGCCTGCTCGGCATCGCGCTGGCAGTCGCTCTTTTTGCGCCGCAGCGCGCGGCGGCGGATGACGACGATCCACCGTCTCGCGTAGCGCGCTTGAGTCATACCGATGGGTCGGTTTCCTTTGAACCCGCCGGCACCGACGATTGGGTTTCCGCGGCCGTAAACCGGCCAATGACCACGGGCGACAAATTGTGGGCCGACAACGGCGCGCGCGCCGAGTTACACATCGGCTCAGCATCGATTCGACTTGGCAGCACCACCGGATTTTCGTTTCTGAACCTCAGCGACAACGTAACCCAAATTCAGGTCACCGAAGGCTCACTCCGAGTGCGTGTGAAGCGCTTGGACGAGCATGAGACGTTTGAGATCGACACACCAAATCTCGCTTTCTCCGTGCTCCGCCCGGGCACCTACCGGATCAATGTAAATGAAGCCGGTGACACTACGGTTGTGACTGTGCACGGCGGAGAAGGCGAAGTAACCGGCGGTGGCCAAGCCTTCACCGTCCACGCCGACCAGACCGCCACCTTCACGGGAACGGATCAACTGAATGCCGACGTCCAGGACCTGGCCGACGATGATGGTTTCGATCACTGGTGCTCCGACCGCGACCGCCGCGAAGACCACTCGACCTCCGCGCGCTATGTTTCCAGCGATGTGATCGGCTACGAGGATCTCGATGAATATGGTGGCTGGCGGGAGGTCCCCGAATACGGCACGATCTGGTTCCCGCACACCGTCGTCGTTGGCTGGGCGCCCTATCACTACGGTCACTGGGCCTACATCGCTCCTTGGGGCTACACTTGGGTTGAGGATGAGCCGTGGGGTTTCGCACCGTTCCACTACGGTCGCTGGGTTGCCGTTGGCGGCGTATGGGGCTGGGTGCCGTGCCGCCCGGCGGTCGTTGTCGGCGTGGCTTATGTTCGCCCCGTTTATGCGCCCGCGCTTGTCGCGTGGGTTGGTGGGCCGCACTTCGCTGTCGGCGTAGGCATCGGTGGTGGCGAGGGTGTCGGAGTCGGTTGGTTCCCGCTGGGACCCCGTGAAGTTTACGTCCCGTCTTACCGGGTCAGCCGCAACTACGTGAACAACGTAAACGTATCGAACACCACGGTGAACACGACCGTCGTCAACAATTATTACAACACCACCGTCGTCCACAAAAACGTCAACGTCAGCAACGTCACCTACGTCAACCAGCGAGTGCCGGGTGCCGTCACGGCTACTTCGTCGCAAGCCTTCACTTCCGGCCAGCCCGTAGCCAGGAACGTCGTCAAGGTGGATCAACGCGAAATAGCGAGCGCACCCGTAGCGGCGTCCGCACCCGCCGTTGCACCCACCAAACAGGCCTTCCAGGGTGGAGGCCAAGTGTCGACCGTCAGGCCTCCGGCCTCGTTCGCTAACCGCGCCGTGGTGGCCAAGAGCACGCCGCCGCCTCCTCCTCCGTCGGTCGAGAAGCAGCAAGCGGCGATCAAGCAGAACGGTGGCCAGCCGCTGGCCGTGTCGCAACTCCGCCAAATTCAGCCGGAAACGTCGAGGGCCGCTGCGCCCGTGAGAATCGCGCCACCCGCAAAACCTGCTACACCCGTCGTGCAGCAAAACGTTCAGATCAACAAGGGCGTACCCCCCCAGAACAACTCCGCAAACAAGCCAGTGCAGCCGAATACCAACAGGCCGTACACGCCCAACAACACCGCCAATCCTCCATCGAACGTCAACCAAAAGGCCTACAACGATCGGCCTCCATCATCGCGGCCGGTGAACCCGAACCCCTCGGCCAGCACGAATTCGAATAACAATTCGAATGTCAATCCGAATGTCAATCCGAATCTCGACCAGAAACATCAGCAGCAGCTCGAGAGCCTCCGGAAGCAGCAGGACGTCGAGCGCCAAAGAGTCGAGCAGCAACAGCAGCAACAACAGCAAAAACTGCAACAGCAACGTGCCGACGACCTGAAGGTGCAGCAGACGCAGCAAAGACAGCAACAACAGCTCGAGCAGTTGGAGCGAAAGCACGACACCCAGCAGCAGCATCTCGAGCAGAAACAGGTGCAGGAGCGCCAGAAAGTATCACCGCCCCCGCCGCCACCCAAAAACGAAAAATCTCCGAAGCAGGACCGGCCTCCGGGACACTAACTCGTTCCCTCGAGGCGTTCTTCCGGGCGGATGATCTGCTGCCAGCAGGTTCTCCGCCCGTAGTTTTTTCAAGCCGTGCCCGGCGCGCTCGACGTCATGCAATCTCTCGCCGATTCGCATAAAATCTCTTCCGAACGCACGGGGATGAAAAAAGCATCTACCCGCCCAGCAGGCCAGAAGAACTCGCTCGCTCCGTTCGCATCCATGGAGCTTGTGCCCCTGCCCGGCCTGCCGGAAATTCGCAAGGGCGATGACCTTGCCCGCTGCATTGCTGAAGCGGCCCGCCGGGCGCAAATCGTCCTCGAACACGGCGATGTTCTCGTGATCGCGCAGAAAATCGTTTCCAAGGCCGAGGGTCGCGTTGTCCGGTTATCCACCGTAAAGCCGTCCCGCAAAGCCTTGCACCTTGCCGCCAAACTCAACAAGGATCCACGCTTGGTCGAAGTCATCCTCTGGGAATCTCGCCGTATTGTCCGCAGCGATCCCGTGCTCATCGTCGAAACGCACCACGGATTCGTCTGTGCCAATGCCGGTGTCGATCAATCGAACATTCCTGGACGCGGTGTGGTTTCGCTTCTCCCGCGCCACCCGGACCGCGCCGCCCGCAGCCTGGCCGCCGCCCTTGGCAAGCGCGCCGGCAAGCGCATCGCCGTGGTCATCAGCGACACCTTTGGCCGCCCCTGGCGCCTCGGCCTCACGAACGTGGCCATCGGCGCCGCAGGGGTGCCCGCGCTGCTCGACCTCCGAGGCACGCGCGACCTCCACGGCAAGCCCCTGCACGCTACGATTCTCGCCGTAGCCGATGAGCTGGCTGCTGCCGCAGGCCTCGCGATGGGCAAGGCGGCCGGTATTCCCGCCGTAGTAATTCGCGGCTTTCGCTACAAACCCGTGCTCGATCCCGCCGCACGCATCATCCGTCCGGCCAACGAAGATCTTTTCCGCTAGCATGGAGTGCGGCGCTTCGCGCCGGCACGGTTGCGCCGTACGCTCGAGGGTAGGAGCGTGTGCCAGGGCCATTCCTCCAGCCAAGCTCGGCCCCGGCTAGAAATAGCCGAGCGAGCATGTCATCCTGAAGCTATCCGAAAGGGATGCCAGGCTCTCAACTGAAGATGCGCTCTGAACTCTCGCCGCGAAGCCCCCTGCAGTTTCCAGAGGACGTCCTCGGTCGCGCCCGCGCAGGCCGTCTGCTGGATCGCGAAGCCGCGCTCCGCCTGGCGTCGGAAGCTCCGCTGAGCGATCTTCTTTCCGCCGCGACCGAACTGCGCGCCCGCGGGAAGGGAACGGTGGTCACCTTTTCGAAAAAGGTTTTCATCCCGCTCACGACGCTTTGCCGGGACTATTGCAGCTACTGCACCTTCCGCAAAGATCCCGGCCAGCCTGGCGCCCATTTCATGACTCCGGAGGAAGTGCTCGCCCTCGCCGAACGGGGCCGCGGCGCTGGCTGCAAGGAAGCTCTGTTTAGTCTTGGCGACCAACCCGAGCGCGTCTTTCCGGAAGCGCGCGACTTCTTGCATCACCAAGGTTTTTCGCGCACCCTCGATTATGCTGCGGCCATGTGCGAACTGGTCCTCGACCGCACCGGCCTTCTTCCGCACGCAAATCCCGGCGTCATGGACCGTCCCGCCCTCGCACGCTTCAGAGACTCAAATGTCAGCGTTGGCCTGATGCTCGAAACGGTCAGCGTGCGTCTCATGCACGACGGCTTGGCCCACGCCAAAGCTCCGGACAAGGTTCCGGCACTGCGCCTGCGCACCATCGAGGAAGCCGGCAAGCTCTCCATTGCCTTCACCACCGGAATCCTCATGGGCATCGGTGAGACGCTCGAAGAGCGCGTGGACTCCTTGTTTGCGATTCGTGCCCTTCACGAAAAATACGGCCACATCCAGGAAGTGATCGTCCAGAATTTTCGCGCTAAACCCGAGATCCCCATGGCCAACCATCCAGAGCCCACCCTGAACGACATGCTCCGCACCCTTGCCATCGCACGCCTGATCCTGGGCCCGCACATGAACCTGCAGGCTCCGCCGAACCTCAGCTACGCGGATTTCCCGCGCTTGCTGGAGGCTGGCATCAACGATTGGGGCGGCATCTCGCCGGTCACAAAAGATTTCATTAACCCGGAAGCATCTTGGCCGCAGATCAGCAAACTGCGCGAGGCCACCCAAGCTCGTGGTTTCACCTTGCGCGAACGTCTCGCCTTGTACCCCGAATTCGTCGCCAATGATGGTTTTCTTTCCTCGCGCGTGCGTGACCATGTCAGCCGCCTCGCCGATGCGGATGGATTTCCCGTGTAGCGCCAGCCTGCAGGCCGGCATCTACTCTTCCATGACGACAGCCAAGCACCCCGCCATCACCGCTCTCGCCGGCGGCGTCGGCGCATCGAAACTCCTGCTCGGCCTCTACGACGTCATCGATCCCCATTCCCTGACCGCGATCGTGAATACCGGCGACGACATCACCCTGCACGGCCTCAAGATTTCTCCCGATCTGGACATCGTCACTTACACGCTCGCGGGCGTCATCGACCGAGCGAAGGGCTGGGGCTTCCGCGGCGAAACCTTCCACACCCTCAAACGCCTCGCCATCTTTGGGCGCGTCCCGTGGTTCCATCTCGGTGATCGCGACCTCGCCACGCACATCCACCGGACCGCCATGCTCGCCGACGGCAAATCGCTCTCCGACGCCGCGGAATCCATTCGCACCGCACTGGGCGTGAAGTCGCGCATCCTCCCCATGTCCGGCGAGCCTGTGCCGACCGTCATCGAGACAGACGAAGGGGCTTTGCATTTCCAGGAATACCTGGTGAAACGCCGCGCCGAGCCCGTGGTACGCGGCATTCGTTTTGAAGGTGTCGATGCCGCGCGCCCTGCACCGGGGGTACTCGAAGCTATTCGCGGTGCAAAGCGAATCTTCGTTTGTCCGAGCAATCCACTCATCAGCATCGGCCCAATTCTTGCCGTGCCCGGCATTCGCGAGGCATTGCGCGCTCGCAAGAAGGACGTCATCGCCGTCTGCCCCATCGTGGGCGGCAAATCTTTGAAGGGCCCGTCGGACAAAATGCTCGCGCAGCTCGGCTATCAGCCGTCAGCGCACGGCGTTGCGAAGCTCTATTGCGATTTCACCGGAACATTTGTAATCGACTCGGTCGATGGATCGCAGGCAGATGCCATCCAAGCATTGGGTATGCGGGTCGCGGTCTTCCCTACGGTGATGAAAACGCGGGCCCAGAAGCGCAGGCTCGCGCGTACCCTGTTGACTCTCTAACTCTATTTCAAGGGCAGGCCTGTGAATCTGATCCCCGCGCTGTGCACCTTGTAGCGGATGTTCAATCCGATGAGCAGCGCCGTAATGGACTCCACAATCCGCGCGTTCTCGAGCTTGCCGCCATTCAACGCCCGCACCCCAGAAATTTTACCGGCAAGCTCCATGGCTATCTGCTTGGTTTTCTCATCGTCACTGCAAACCAGAACATCGCAGTCCACCGGCGCGCTGCCCGCCAAAAGCTCCGCACTCAGGTTCTGAAACGCAGCCGCGACGCTCACGCCTTGCGGCAGCAATTCCTTAGTCGCTTCCGCAGCCGATCCTTGCCAGACGCCAAGCATTCGCGTGGCCGCGCCCCCCACAGCGGCCGCCAGCGGCACCGTCGTATCGATCACGATCGACCCCGGCCGCCATGCACTTTTCAATTGTTTCAACAGCGACGCCTGCCCGGAAAAGGGTACAGTCAGAACCGCGACCTCGCATTGCCCGGCGGCGGAAACATTGTCGGTTCCTTCGACCTGCACCGCTCCGCCAATCTGCTCACGCAATTGCTTGGCCGCTTCCTGAGCGCGTTGCGCATCCCGCGATCCGATCATGATCTGCTCACCCGCCCGCGCCAACCGATTGGCCAGCCCTGATCCTTCCGCTCCGGTGCCACCCAAAATTGCGATTTTCCGTGCCATCAAGTTTTTGCTCCCCTTTCGATCCCACCGCCCTGTGGTGATCTTGCGGTTTCACTTCGCTCCGTCCGGTATGATATCTTCGAAAACTTCCACATGGCGTCGAAACCTCCCACTGCAACAGAGTTCCGCTTGGCCTTCGCGCAATTTGCCACCGGGGTTACGGTAGTCACCGCCGAGCGCGCCGCCGGCCAGGTACACGGCATGACCGCCAACTCCCTCACCTCGGTGTCGCTCGATCCCTTACTGCTTCTGATCTGCGTCGCGGAACAAGCTCATCTCCTGCCGCTCGTCAGGGCCAAGAAACGCTTCGGTGTGAACATTCTCAAGGAAAATCAGCTGGCTATATCGAAATACTTCGCCCAGACCGAAGAAAACGCGGAAGTGGAAGCGAACCTGGGCATTCGCTTTCGCTGGACCTCCAGTGGCATTCCGCTCCTGGAAGGCTCGCTGGTTCATCTCGCTTGCCAGGTCGTGGCTTGCTACATCGCAGGCGATCACACGATTTTCATCGGCGAGGTCGAAAGCGTGGAAGTCTTCGATGGCGAGCCCCTTCTCTATTTCCGTGGAGGCTATCGCGGCGTCGCCCCCTAGCTAAATCCCGATTTCCGGTGTCGATTCTTGCATTCTTAAACTCCCGCATTCTTCAACGGCGGCATCCATGAAACCATCTCAGTGATGCCCGCCCAGTGGATCCCTCTTTGTGCCATACTCCGTGCCCCAGCGATCGGTCATCTGCCCGCGAATTTCCCACAACTCCGGAAAAAAGTTGTGCCGCATTCCTTCTTCCAAGATCTCCACGGGCCGGCCCTTCAGCGACTTCGAGCCAAAGCCAATGGTCCGGCGAATGAGCTGCATGTGCTCGTAGCGAAATTTCTGAAATAGCTCATCAAACTCTGCGAGCGCCTCGGCCACGACGTACGCGTCGCCGTGCGAGTATTCCGAATCGTAGATTTTTTCGACGGTGAGTCCATGCTTGTCCAGATAGCTCTCCTGGAAGGAATTCCATAGCGGCTGGTACATTTTGAGTAGCACGCGAAACCCCGGGGACTCCTGCCCGCTCCCGTTTCCCAGCCGTTTGCGAATCTCCTGGTATTCCTTCGGCGACATGATCTCCAGCAGCGCAATCTGTTGGATCATCAATCGCTGCGCCGTGTGCACGCGCCGGAACAGCGTGATCACCCGGTTCGTATTTTCCTGCTGGAGGTACTCGTCGATATCCAGCAGCGAATATGCGATCAACTTCATCCACAGTTCCTCGACCTGGTGGACCACCTGGAACTGCAACTCGTCGGCGTTGCACAACTCCTCGAACTTTGACTGGCACGACAGCAGTGTCTTCGTATTCAGGTACAGTTCGTAGTCGAGCGTGCCTTCTCCGCTCATAATGGCGTAGAACTGTTCGCGATTCATGCCACCCTCCCTGAACTGGCGAGCCTGTCGCCGGAAAAATCCCATGTTTGGGGATCCGTGCTTTAGAGCGCGTTTCTGAGTGCGGGGTAAAAGGGAATGGGCCGCTTAGGCGCGACGCGAGGCGGGATTGCGCCGGAAAAAGGAGAGGTCATTATCGCTCGGAATTTCCCGAAGGCCGCGCCTGCTCCGCGGAGTCCCCCATCTCTTTGCGATGGCTCTTCACTTCGCGCAGCGCGTAGATCGGCTTGTTCTGAGATTCATAGTACGTTCGCGCAATGATTTCGCCCAGCAATCCCATCGAAATGAACTGGATTCCGCTCACAAACAGCGCAACCCCCATCAGCAGCAGCGGCCCGTGCTGCGTCATGATCGCCACATTGTGGAGAAACTTCTCCACGGCCAGGTAGCCGAAGGCCACCATTCCCAGGCCGGCCCCAGCCACGCCCAACAAACCAAAAAACTGCAGCGGCCGCGTCGAATAGTCCAGCAAGAATTTCACAATGATCAGATCGAGAAAAACGCGCACGGTCCGGCCAATCCCGTAATTGCTCTTCCCGCTCTTGCGGGCCAGATTCGTAATCGGCACTTCCGTGATGCGCGCCCCCGTCGAGCCCGCCAGCGCCGGAATAAACCGGTGCAATTCGCCGTACAGCTGAATCTCTTGGATAATCTCCCGCCGGTAGGCCTTGAACGTCGTTCCAAAATCATGCAGATCGATGCCGGACAGCTTGGCCATCATCCAGTTTGCCGCGCGACTCGGAATTTGCCGCATCAGCCAGTGGTCCTGTCTTGCATACCGCCACCCGCTGACCAGATCGAATCCTTCCTCGATCTTTTCCAGGAAACGCGGGATCTCTTCCGGATCGTGTTGCAGGTCACCATCCATCGAGATGATGACCTCGCCGCGCGCAAAATCAAACCCCGCCTTCAGCGCCGCGGTCTGCCCAAAATTTCTGCGCAGCCGCACCAGGTTCACGCGGTGATCGTGTTCGTAAATGTCGGACAGGACTTTGAAGGTGTTGTCGCGGCTTCCATCATCCACAAACACCAATTCGTAGGTTTCCCCGAGCGCGTCCATGACCTCGGTGATCTTCATGTACAGAGGAGGGACATTCTCTTGTTCGTTGAACAAGGGGACCACGATCGAGTATCGAATGCTGGAGTCGCTTTTCATGCTTGGCTGGCCACGAGTCCATAGTCTATCAGGCGAATCCCCTGAGAGGCGACAAGATTTCGTATCTCCACGTCCGTCAAAATCTCCACTTCCGTCTGCCGTGAAGCCTGCAGACGCGTAGCCGTACTCTGCAGCGCCTGATCCCAGTATCCTGGATGGCACATCAGTTCCGTGGTGCCTTCCGGCAAATTCCGTAGCAATCGCCCGACACCCTGTTTCGTCATCTCCCCCGTCTGCGCGATTCCGCAAAAATAGTCCGCCGCCGAAATCCCCGCGCGTTGCGCTTGCTCCCGGGCATCCCGCGCCAGCAGCTTCAGTCCGCGCGCCTGGACCCCTTGTTTTAGTACCACAGCCGCATGTTTTTCATCACCCGCGGAAAGCGCCGCCCGCAAGCTCGATGCCTCATGTGCAATGCGTACCGCGCCGATGCCATAGCGCTTGGCCAGCCGCAAGGTAATCTCAAACAAACCCGGCAGCATGTGCACGTGTTTGTGTCCATCCAAGTGAGTCGCTTGGATTCCCGCATCGCGCACTTTCTCGATCTGCGCGTCCCATTCTTGCTCGACCTCGTGCGGCGCCAAGCGCCGCTTGGCGATCCTTAACAGCAGGCTCTCCGGCCCGCCCTCGAATTCACCGGCGTCATTGGTCAAGCTGGTGACCAGCTCCCGCGGCGCCACCGGCTCGCCGTCGCTCAGGTTCAAATGCACGCCCACGCCCAGACCGGGCATGGACCTCGCCAGCTCCACACCCGACCTCCATGCCGCGCCATTCGCCAGGAGCGAAGCGCTGGTCACAATGCCGTTGCGATGGGCCTCCGCGATTCCCCGATTCACACCCTCGGTCCACCCGAGATCATCTGCATTGACGATTAGATTTTTCACGACCTGTACTGGACAATCGGGCCATCCTGTCCTTTCGGCCAGCTACTCTTTCGTATGCGTAGTGTCTTGCGTACCATTGACCCTCTCTCTGTTCAACTTTAGCATGACGTCATCGAGGGAAATATGCCCGTGAAGACCCGCACATCAAAGCCGGTCGGCGTCGTGCACCATGAGCAGCGTCGCGGCCATCGAATGAACTCCCACGTCCCTGTACGGTTGGAGTGGGACAATGCTGCAGGCCATCGCGTCCGCGTCGAAGCTCACACGCGCGTCGTCAATCCGTACGGTTGCATGGTCGTCCTTGAGCACGATCTCAACATTGAGCATCGCCTCGCGCTCACCAATGTCGCGACGGAGTCCAGCAATTCGGCCATCATCGTCTGGAAGGGCAGTCAGCGTCCTGAGGGAGGCTGGGAGTACGGCGTCGAGCTCGTCGCGCCGGAGATGGACTTTTGGGGCATGGAACTGTGAAACCGTTGACCAACACCAAACCAGCAAACGCAAACACAGCGCGTCCGGGGCTAACCCGTCCACCGACCGCGGAGGAGCGGCGCCGCGCGCAGCGCGTCCTGCTCCGTATTTTCGTGGTGATCCACGTCAACACCAAGGAGCCCCTCAAGGGATACACTCACACCGTCAGCGCCAGCGGCGCGATGGTGATCATCCCTGAGCCTTTGACCGAAGGCACCAACGTGATCATCGAAAATCCCAAGACGCAGGCCCAAGTCGGTGCCAAAGTCGTCCGCCCCCCACAGATCACCGCCGAGGGCTCCCTCGTGCCTTTGGAGTTTTCCACCCCCTCGCCGACGTTCTGGAACGTTTTCTTTCCACCCTCTGTCAACTAACTCGAGCCCGGCCGTGGTCTTTAACCATGGCCGTAGCTAATCGTTTTCTGGGAGCGGCGGGCAACCCGCATCCCTCAGCCATTTTTCTCCGCCCTTCTCTATCAGAATTCTGCAGGGTTTCCTCCGCTCGCCGAAAGAACCGCACTCTTACATTTTGATTGGACTCGATTCCCTCTGTTTTCACACTCTTGAAAAAAGAGAGGAGTAGCGATGGGGTTGTCCGCCTGCACGGACCGTTCAACAAAAGCGGCTCGATTCCTCGGAGCCGCCTTGGGCCATACGGTCAGCGCTTCTAGTGAATGGAGATCATAACTGCCGGCGATGTCGACGGTGCGAACTTGGCGTCTCCGCTGTACACCGCCGTAATGCTGTCGGTGTGTCCGCCGCCACCACCACCACCCTTGGGCAATCCGCTGCAACCGGCGACTCCTGCAGCGACGCACGCAAACAGTAGCAGACCCGCATAGACATATCCGCGCCGCTTCGCCACCGGCAATCGCCAGCGGCTAAGCAGGAAAATCGCCAGGAACAGGCATGCAGCGATGCCCATCGGCACCATCGGCAAGTTGGGTATCGGACGGAGGTCCGGTTGTGGTGCCAGCAACGACAGCGTCGTCATCAGCGTCGCGGTGCAGAACGCCGTCGTCGAACCCGAACCAGCGGTGGGGGTGCACGTCACTGCGCTTCCGAGCGCGACCGACCCGTTCATGAACTGTACTGTTCCCGTCGGGCCCGCCCCGGTGCTCGCGGTGGTCACTTTCGCGGTCAGCGTTATACTCCCGCCGGATGGGATACTTGTCACGCTCGGTGTAACGGTCGTCGTGGTCGGCGTGGTCGTCGCTGCTGTGATCGTAAATGTCACCGCGGCAGAGTTGCTGGCGGTAAAACTATTGTCCCCGCTGTACTGCGCGACGATGGAATGTGCCCCCGCCGCGAAGGAGGAAATCCCTGCTGCGGTGAAGGCCTCACCGGTTGCGTCTACTTTCACATTGCTTGCTACCGTCGTCGCCAAACCGTTGATGGTGTCAACGAAGTTGACCGTGCCCGTCGGGAGCAGCGTTCCGTTCGGGTTAATCACCGCCGAGAGGAACAGGGTTACTGGTCCGGGCCCGCTGGTGAACTTCGCAAAAATTCCGGCGCCGCTTGACGAGAGTACACTGGCGACCGTGGTACTGCTCGCTTTGCCCACGGTCACAGTTACCGCGGAACTCGAGCTCGGCGCGAACGTGCCATCGCCGGGGTAATCAGCCGTGACCTGATACGTGCCACCCGTCAACTGATTGGTCATGCCGGCCGTCACCGCGCCGTTGGTCAGCGGGAACCCGTCAACGCCTTCTCCACTCGCGGCGTTCGACACCA
>Ga0209526_10002523_pt1 | contig 12347 bp, 27 predicted proteins | sample JacPinW_OM2H0_M1_FD_188566 | JGI IMG/M metagenome (GOLD analysis project Ga0209526, IMG submission 188566) | Forest soil microbial communities from Algoma, Ontario, Canada - Jack Pine, Ontario site 1_JW_OM2H0_M1 (SPAdes) (version 2) | ecosystem: Environmental > Terrestrial > Soil > Boreal...
GCCTCAAGCCCCGTTCCCCCACCCTGCTTCGCCTCCGGCTACGCAGGGCACAGCCCCGGGGCAGCAGACACAGCCGCAAGGAACCCAGGCATTCATTGCTAACGCTCCCAGTCAGCGGGTTTCGCAAGGCAGCTTCGGCATGGCTCCGGGCACCTCGGCCGGCGCCGACCCTAACATCAGCGCGCAGCTCGATGCATTTTTCAAGGGGGCGTGATGTCGTTCCAGTCCCGATTGAAGCGGATCATGCGGCGGCGCAATATGCGCGTCGCTGATCTCGCTCGCCGCCTCGACAAGCCGTACACCACCGTGCGCGAGTGGGTGCTGTACGGGCGAGAGCCTGGAAATGACAAACGTGTCGAGAAGCGGGTGGCGGCGCTCGAACGATGATCGAGCTCTGGCGTCTCGCGTGGGAATGGCTTGTGCGGCACGTTCGCCGGGAGCCTAAGCTGCGATGGAGGGTACATGAGCGAGCTTGAGAAGGCGCTGCGCGACATCATCAGCGTGGCGCAGGATGCCAACGCTACTTGCCGCCTTGCGCAGATCAGGAAGATCGCTGAGGAGGCGCTACGATTTTTTGCGAACAGAGAAGCGCCCGGAGAGAAACGATGACGATAGATGTGAACCATCCGCCGAGATGGTATACACTTTTGATCTGGGCGCTGTTTTATTCGGCAGTAGTATTGATGATCGCAGGAGCAGCATTCTCATGAACTGGCTGCCCGAGAAAGAGGAGTTCGAGGAAAACATGAGGCGGTTGCGCGAGCAGAACAAGCCTGCTCCGCGTCCGGAGCCGCCACGCGAGAAGCGGGAGCCACACTGGACGGACGCGATCCGGCTGCCAAACTTCTGGACCGGCCGGTAGAGAAAACAACGCCATTGAGCAAACCGCGAGATCAATGATGAAAATAACTATCGTTGGCGACCGTTTCCAGATCAGAGGCGCGCTCACCATCCTGAAGCGGGCAATGGCTACGCCGAAATCTCTGTATCCGAAACGACGGCCGAGCGCGATTGCAATACGAAACAAGAAAATAGGAGAGGAATCTCGCACGCTCGTCGCGGCCTTCAAGACGGTCAGGAATGACCCAAACCAGCAAGAGATCGCCGCCGATCTACTTGAAGCATTCCGCGACATTTCAAAGAGAACTCCGGAAATTCTAGCTATCGCCGCGCAATTGAAGGACCCCCGCCCATGACCTCGCCGGAGCTTCTGCCGTGGTGGAAAATTCTCGCTGACAATTGGCGGGGCCGAAACGGCAATTCGACTACAGGGGACTCCGTGCGCAATTCCTGCGCCGACGAACTCGAAAAGGTCGCCCAGCGCGCCCTCACCCGCGCACCTTCCACGGTGGGGGTGGAGGACGAATACATTTTGCCGTGCGATGTCATGTTGCCTGCGATAGAGACGCCGCTCGGCGTCGAGCGCGACACGATCCTCAAAGGCTGCACGCTTTCGGCGCTGCTGCACTCCCTTGAAAAATACAAAAAGTATCCGCTGCACGTCCCCACCCTCGCGAGTGAGAAAGAGGGCGGGAAATGACCGGACATTGGATTTGCGAAGATTGTGGCTATGATGGCGAGCACGCAGAATGGTGTAAATGCTTGCGCCCTGCCAAAGACCAATGGAAGGGGCACCGCACGCTAGAAGAAATGGAAGCGCTCAAGGCCAAGAAGTCCCCCGCATCGTTGATCGCAAAGGGAGAGGGGAAATGATGAAGTGTCCCGAGTGCGGATCGGAGAACGTCAGCCGCTACACGAACAACGGTATCGACTGCAACAAGTGTGGCCACATGGGGCGCAGTGCTGACTTCGGGGCCAAATGCACCTGCGAACAGCCGCACCATTTGCCAGTCTGGTACTGCGAACAACACGGCGAAGTGACCGTGCCAATGGATTAGGAAACAGCCAATGAAAGACGAACAGACGCTCACCCCCGCTCTCCCTGATGGGGAGGCGGTCGCTTGGCGGGAGGCGCTGGACGATCTGAAAACGCATCGTGAGGCGTGGCGGCAAGCGTTGGAAGATTTGGCGAAGAACGGCACCGATACATCGGTCCGCGAAGACGAGGAAGGTTATTGGCAGCACGAGTTGAAAGCGTTTGATCGCACATTCGCCGCCCTCGCCTCCCCTCCCCCTGTGAGCGGGGAAGTGAGGGAGGCGTTGGATGAAAGCTGCCGCTCAATCGAAAGTGCAATCCGTCTCCTTCAGCAGGACATCAACACGCCGCGGATCAACTTCACGGCGCAAGACTTGATCGACGGGCTTACGAGAGCCGCAGCCGTTGCGCGTATCGCCCTCTCAGCACATGGGAGCGAGACGTGAGCGATCTGAAAGAACCTGACGCGCTCGAACTGTGTTGAGCCCATCGCAAGCGCGTGCTGACAGTCCTGTAGACATGATATCATCGTGATGGCGAGCAGGAAGGCGAGGATACGTCTTTGCGTGCCTACGTGCATTAGTTCACCCCTCCGGCTTTCGCGATCAGCAGTAACACAAGGCCGCTTCCCATCCAGCAGCCGGGCGCGGTCGCGTTCCTGTCCCAGCTTTTCCAGAACATGCCGACAAACGCGGCGACCGCTCCGGCGCTTCCGATTAGACCAAGCATGTCAGCACCTATCGTAAGTCGCGACAGGCAGAGCGGTGCACCGGATCATGCTGCCGCATGCATCGATGCCAATCGGTTTCGCTCTCCGGGTTGGCCGGCTTGTGGTAGTCGGCCCAATCCTCACCGCAGCCAGCGAGACACAGGAGAGATAGCAAAGCTATTACGACGCGCATGTCAGCACCTATTAACCAGAACCGTGCGGGTTTACGATCTGATAGCCCGCAATCGAACGCGCATGGATTCGTGTCGCGTGCCCGCCCGAATTGGCGTCATAGGCCAGCCACGTATATCCGCCCAGATGTTGCTCCAGGACGAATACATGGTGGTTGCTCACTGCCACCATGCCGGGAGCTGGCGAGGTGCGAGGGAATTTGAACCAGTTGGCTGCCAGCCATAATTCGCGTACCGAATGCCCGAACACTCTGACCGCGGCGCCGCAACCACAGAACGCCGAACGAGGGCAACCTTCTGGGTGCGGAAGCATCTGCGTCGCAGCGCCTGCGACCTTCTCGGCTACGCGCGTATAGACACGTTTGATCTTGTAACGGACCTGCGGAATTGGGTCGTCGTGATGCCGCACTGAACCAAAGCCGCCCATCGCCTTGACCACGCGCTCGCCTCTGGCGACCCGACGCGCTTCCTTGAACACAGCCGGTCCCCAGGAAAAATCGCAGGGCATCGTGACGTTGCACATCGGATGATGCGCAGTCTGTCGCGAGCGAGCTTCCGCCCCGGTCGAAAACACGCCGATCAAGATCAGCACGAATAAAATGATACGCATGATTTACCTGCCCTGTTTAATTACCCAAGCTGCGTCGCACGGTGATGACGAACTTTGCTTTTACTCTCCTTCAAAACGGAAAACAATGGGTTGAGTGTTACTTCATAAAACCTGCCGTCGAATAGTTGACCGCGATCGACCAGCAGATTTTGCAGCATGTATTCACCGATGGATTGTTGCTCGGGCAATCCTTCAATATCGAATTGCGATTTGATGATCCCGTTGTTGGCGGTCACAATCCGGCAGCGGGCCTTGTAAAGGATACGCATGTCACGAATGTTCCTCGCTGCGTCCCTGTTGAAGCCCGGCGGCCGTGCCTTCCGCAAGCGAGGCTTTAGCGGTCGCAGTCACCAACTCATCCTTCATTGAATTGGTTGCTTTGTGAACAGCTTCGATATTCTTGCCGTTTTTTCTGCTTTGTAGATAGGTCAACAGCAACACCACTGCGGTGATTAATTGCGCGATCTCGCCTACTGTCGGCATGCGTTACCTCGGCTTGCCTGTCGTGAGCAGCGTCTCAATGCGGTTAGCTGTCGTCTGCACCGCAACCAGTTTTTCTTCGACTCTCGTCAGTCGTTCACCTTGTGCGGCTACGGCATTCTGCGTTTTCTCGGCCACCTGAGTGGCGGCAGTCTGTACTTTTTCAACGACTTCGACCCTGGTATTGAACTGACTAGCATACCAGATGAATCCGCCGAACTGCGCTAATCCGATAAAAGTGCTGCCCACGATCCACACGACCGGAATGCCTTTATTGACGTGCCAACGCTCGGATTTTCCATTTCCGTTGTCGCTGAACTCGGTCACTGGTCTGCGCCTTGTCATGACAGGATAACGTCGGGGCACTCCTATCGTTTCAGGCAATTGGTGTATTGAAGTCGGTTATCATGGCGTCGAGCGTCGCTTCGGTCGCCGCTAATTCTTCGGCGGTCACGGTGCCGGCCTGTGCTCCGGTAATCAGGTTGGTGACAACCTTGATTGCGGGAGCGGCGTCCTCGCCGATCGTAACCAGTGTGGAGATGATGCCGACCCCTTTCAGGATCAGCGCCAGTACGGCTGCGATATCCATTGGCTCAGCTCCCGATGTTGACGCCGCCGGCAGCGGCTTGAGATTTCACGGTGCCGATCAGGTCGGCGAGATTGTTGAACACCACAGTGGCGTTGACCTGATCGTTGGTTTTCACGAAAGTACGGAGTTGCGCTAAATAAGGCGGAATTTGCCTGGTGTAGACCTGCACGCCGTTGATCTGCGTCTTGCATGCCGGCGGTATCAAGCCTTGCACGCAGGACTTCTTCCACGCATTCAGCCCGGCGAATACCAGTGTGAACGCGCTTTCCATCTGGTTGAGACGGGTCGGCGTTACCGGGTTGGCGACCGAGGCGGTGCCGAGCGAGATCGCGGTTTCGATGTTTTTGATCGTGGCGCATCCGGCGAGGGACAGCGACAGAGTGAGAACCAGGATAATCTTGCGCATATTACGATGCCTTTGTAATGGGAGTGGCTATGACGGATTGCACTTCCGGTAAAGCTCGAGTTGCGGCGATCAAGGTGTTTTTCGCGTCCACGCTAGTCGGAATCGTAGGATCTTGAGCGATGGCTGTAGTCGCTTCGATCAGCGCTTTTTGAACGCCTGCAGCCACGTCACTTGCTGGTCCGGTCGCAACCGCTTTAACCGCCTGGACCTGATTGACGGTTTTGGCGCTGTTGCTTGCCATTTGAGCCATCCAGATGCCAATGGCCGGAAAAGCCACAACCAGGATACCCCATAGCGAAGTAGCGCCATGGAAGATTTGCCCGAAACCGTTGAAAATCTCAGTGAAGGCGTCCATGACGCCTTTTTGCTGCGCAGCCGACATCAGGCCAATGCCGCCGATGAATCCAACGATCACGCTGACGTAGTTTCGTCCCGAAGCCAGGAGCTTGCCAACCGTCTCGCTTGATAGCGCCATGTGATGCTCCTATCGGTTGCGGCGGAACCTGCCACAATCCTGTGGGCTTGTCTAACCCAGTGCCGCCTTCCAGCGCCTGAGCCAGGTTATCCGGTCGGCCAGCCCCGTCAAACCGCCGTTTAAGTGTCTGGTAACTTGGACGATATTGTCCGCTTGCGCCCACGGCAGGCAGCCGCAGATGATGAAATCGGCGACCCCGCATTCGAGGAAGTAATGGGGATCGTTGATCAGCTCGGGATGCTTCTTGAGATCCAGCACGACGCCGTGCTTGGCGAGGAAGGCTTGCAGATTGGCGTAGCCCTCGGCTCCGGTGGTCTGAGAGAACCCGCGGCCGCGGTTCATGTAACCGTCGTTTGAGTTAGGTTGGTTACCCATTCTGCCCCCATACACTTTGTTTGCAAGCGCTTGGGGGTTATGAGCATAGGGGATAGCGGCGTTGATGTTGGGAAACCGGGAAGGCCACACTTGGCACATTCGAGCTGCCGAGTAATTTAAATTTTCTTCGACTTCTGTCCCAGCTCCGCATTCTAATGACCCCTGGGCCATGACATGAGCAATTAGTAAATTCGAAGAAATTCCGTATTTAGGAAAAACGATAGGAGCTTGTGCAGCGATCCCATCTCGCAACCCACCAATCTTACTGTCCCCGTTAGGCCACAAATTATAAAGCGTATTTATGAAAGCCATTATGTGACCCTCGCGAATTCGCCGTGTAATTGCTTTGCTGCTGAGCAGTACGCAGCGTGAGCTTCCTCGGGCGTATCGAAGAAACCCAGCGTTGTCAGTTTTCTGTTTGACATGATTCGAGAATGCCAACGTCGTTTTTGCTTGCTGAAGTAAGCGCCTTTTAGGGGGTTAGGACTTGCCGCTTTCTTCTTTGATTTCGCGTTTTGTGCATTACCTTCTGATGTTGCTTCTCGTAAGTTCAGCCAACGGTTGTTTTCGCCGTCAGTGTCCTCATGGTCGATAAGCACAGGCCATTTGCCGGTCATGTAACACCAAATAATGTGATGTGCTTTGTACTGAGTACCGTCGATGCTGATCTTTACGTAGCCGTCGACCACACATCCAGCTATCATGCCCGCTTCAGGCACGCCTTTGCGCTTGTGTCTCCAACGAAGTAGTCCTGTATGTTTTTCGTAAATCAAAAGCTCACGAAGTCGTTCTTGCGTCGGTAATCGATGCTCAGTGCCCAACTTCGTTTTGCTTAAGTTGCTCACGTTACAATGCCGTCACGCAAGCCGGGGATGCGGCTGTCGCCATTAGGCCAGAGATTGTACAGCGTGTTGATGAAGGCCATGGGCTATTCCTTTTTCGGCTCGGTCCTGGCTTCCAATTCCTTGATCCGCGCCTGAGCCTTGGCGAGCTGATCCTGCAACGACGCGATTACGTCCTGATTGTTCTGGTTCTGGATAAATTGTCGCCCGAGTTCGGAGGCGATACGCTCGGCAGCCGTCTGCTGCTGCGCGAACGATGGCGACGCCATCAATATGGCAACTAAGATGATCGCTGTTTTCATCCGCCCACCCAAGCAGTCCCATTGCAATATGCCGAAGTATGAACTGTGCCGCCACCAGTAAATGTGCCAAGGAATGTAGGGGCCAGTGCGTCGGTTACCCCATAACGAGAACCTTCAGCCGCGGCATTACACGTTGGTAAATTGGCTACCGTATTTCGGGCTGTTTGAACTGAGCCATTCATCGTCATCCATTTTGTATTGCCCGTTTGCGCAGATGGTCCGGTCGTTTGAGTGTTGAAACTGACATTCGCGCCCGCTGCTGGCGCAGCGATATACGTATCTCCCGTTCCCAAAATCTGAGTTGATGGATTTGCGCTCGCATCTAAAACTCCGATGTATCCGCCAGCGCCAGTATTCCAGCGCAAAAACGCTTGCACCGTACCCGCATTCGTAATGTCAAGACCAACATTCGCAGCGCCTTTGGTTACAACCTGTGTAAAAGTGCCAGTCGCCGGTGTTGTCGCACCAACAGTGCCGTTGATATTAATGCTCGCGGTGCCGGTCAGATTCGTCGCGACCCCGGACGACGGCGTTCCGAGCGCCCCATTGAATGTAACGAAGGCGCCGGCCGAACCTACGTTGACGCCAAGCGCGGTGGCTACGCCCGTGCCGAGCCCCGTGATGCTACCAACGGCGGGCGTGATCGTCGCCGAACTGACAGTTGTCAATCGCCCTTTGGCATCATAGGTGATGATGGGCGCGACCGTGGCGTTTCCAATTGGTCCTCCTGCCGTGATCGTCGAAGTAAGCGTTAGCACGCCCGTATTCGCTAACGTAGCGTCACCGGACATTGCAACGTCAGTCGCGATGTTGCTCGCGTTGCCGACGAAAATATGCGTGTTGGTTAGCGCCACATCCGCCCCCACCACTGCCGCGAACGTACCATCGCCGCGCAGGAACGTGGTGGTATTATTGGGCGGCGTCGGGACTAACCCGCCTGTTGTCGCAGTCATAGTTGCACAAGTTAATACTCCCGATGCTGCAACTGTGCAGCTACCGGAAATCGTTTTCGGTAGCGGCGCGGCGCTGGTCTGACCGACGAGCAACTGACCGTTGGTCATCGCGGCGGTCGAGGTGGGCTCAAAACCGAGGCCCTGACTGACCATCACGCCATTAAATATATTGCTGTTGCAGCCACTGGTGGCGGACGACAGCGGCGCCGCGATATTGTTCGTAATGTTGTCGTTGTTGAACGTGCAATATGACGAGTTCAGCGTGATGTCGATGCCGGTCGTCATGTAGGCAGACGCGGCATTTTCAAAGATATTGTTACCGAACGTAAACGAATAGATGGTCGTGCCGGAATTGATCAGGATGCCGCGACGACTGCCTGCGGTAGAAGTAGCTCCAGTATCGACGCAACGATTGCCCCTGATCTTCCAACTTGTCGACGTATTTAGGGCGTTGCCGTTGTTGCCGATGCAGGGACCGTTCGACGTGTGAACTAAGTTGCTTTCGACTTCAAGATTTTGAACCTCGCCGATGACAATCGTCGGATCGGTCGCGGCAGTATTAATGGCCTGCAGCCCTGTGACGGTGTTGCCGATAATCTTGATATCAGACGCGGTTCCCGCCGTCGTCTCAGTACCGCAATCTATGAAGCCTAGACCGAAACCAACCGGTTCGGCCGAGCGCGTGAACGTATTGGCGCCGATCACGACGCCCTGAAGCGTCTGCCCGTTCAACGCCCAACAGGTGACGCCGAACTGCACATTGGTAGCGGAATTACCGACGAACGAAAGCGATCGGCCGGAATGTCCGACTTGCGCAACGATGTTGGACGCTTTGTTATATAGCCCGATGGCGTTACCAATTGCCGTCCCTGTGATACCGTGCATCTCCATCGCGGTTGCCTTGATGGACTGCGATGAAAATGTGAAGTTGTTCGAGGCAATGGAATAATCATCGGCCACAACGAAGATTGAGGAATGGTCAGTGCAGGACGATCCTGCAATCACGTCGCAGGCGTCAGTGAAACGGTTGTTCGTGATCCTGACGTCGTTAGCGTTGACGCCGCTGTTATTGCCGACCTGTACATATTGCGAACCGGGATTGTTCGAAAACGTGACGCCCTCGATCCGAACGCCGGTGCAGTAATTGCAGCCAATCGCCACGTTTTGATAAGTAGCAGAACCCGTCAGATTGTTGACGCCATTTTCGTCGATTTTGAAATTACGAAAGGCGATGTTGAGATAGGTATAGGTGCTAGTCGCATCTGGAGGATAAAACACGAAGAATTGGCTGCCGCCCGTGTTGAGGCTGTTCGCGACTTTCAGAGCCGAACTGTCACCGCAACCAGCATAGGTCACATTCGAATAGGGATGAAGGATCGCGTTGCCGGTGCCGGCCGCATCCTTTGACCCGAGCAGATAAACTTTGTTGCAGGAAAACCCAACTGTGCCGCCGTTAGTCTGTGCCGCAACTTGAACCGCACAAGCACGAATAGCGGGGGCGTCGTCCGTCGTACCGTCGCCTTTCGCTGTGCAGGGACCAACTCCAGAATCAACGTAGGTAATATTTCCATTAAAAACGCTCGGCGATACGTTACCTAAAACACCTGCATTATTGTAAAACAGCGCATTATTGATACCACCGCCAATCGTCGTCACACCGACCTGAAGCCCCGCGATCGTGCCGCCCGGCGTGTAGCAGGTGCCATTGACGCACAACTGCAACGGTTGCGCGGTATCGGTGCCATAATTCTGCAACGTGATCTTGCCGCCACCTGCATCCGTCACACCCATGCAAAGCGTCTGCCGCCCTGCCGCCGTGATGCGCTGCGAGTTCGTGCAAATGCCGTTGTAGCCGTTGTTCGTTACTCCAAACGAGGAGATCGGACTATCGGCCGACGTTACCCCGCCTGCAATTACGCCAGATGAGATCCACCATGGCACGGAATTAGGCGTGACATTGCCAGATTGTTTGACTGCAACGCCGGATTGAGCGAGCGCGCTCGATGCCAGCAGCGAGAATACGAAAGCAAGACGCATGCGCATGATTACGAACCTATAGTGAGATCGATTCCGATTACATATATGTCGGCAGTTGCCGGAACACCTTGCGGCGTGGTCAGCGAGAGCACGATCTGCGCAGTCGGCAGCAGCGCGGCAGAAAACCGGGCACTCTGCGCGAATGCAGTCAGCGTCGCTTGCAGCAACAGGTTCGCCGTCGTCAGCGCCGAGTACGCCTGTCCTGCCGCTACGATCGGCGATCCCGCCTTCGAGAGTTGCGGATAAAACCCACCGACTGCCGCGGATAACGAGATCGAGGCATTGGTGATGATGATCCCGGTCAACTGGAACGCAGTAATGGTGTTCGGAATATTGAGCGGCTGGTCCTGCACACTGTTGAAGTCGGCGCCTTGCAAAAAGGCCAGCACCCGCTGCCCCGCGATCTGGGCTCCGGCATCCTGGATCACGCCTGACGTCGTCCATTTTGCGAGGTGGCCGGGAGTGACGTTGCCGGATTGCTGTACGTTGCCGCCCATTTTATCGGTAACTCACGGTGATGTCCGATGAGGCAGTGGCCGTGATAATCGTCAATCCCGCACCATAAGACACATCATAAAGCAGACATCCCGGTTGTGGCGACGCCGGAATGGTGATCGTTCCGATCAAAGTGCCTGCCGAGGACACGCCATCGTAGATCGCGATGGTCTCGGTCGCAACCGGCTTGTTGAAGCAGACAGTGTGCAAAATCCCATTGCCCGTTCGCACTACCGCGGTCGCTTGCCCCGTGATGTTGAGATAATTGTAACCTTGCTGCTGCGCCGATGCGCCAACCCACGGCAGCGCGAGAACGAAACCGAGCGTGAGGCTTTTCAAAAACCGCTTCATTTTTGCCTCACAATGTAATTGGCCGCCAACGTAAACAGCGCGTAGATCGACAAGGAAACGATCTGATAAACGTCGGGCTTCGGCGTCATCATCCACAAATAGAATGCCCCGCTGACTGTGATCAGCGTAAACAAGTCGGTCACCGCCGTCAGCGCTCGCTGCGACAGTGCTTTGAGTCCAATAGTCACCATCGCGATCGCCACGCCGTTATCGGGTGACTTGCGAACTTCCGGAACGTCAGTTTCCGGGCCGCCCTGGATGACCTCGAACCCCGGGTTCGTCTGCGCCATTACCGTTCTCCGCTTGACTGATCGCATTCTGGAAGTTGTCGAATGTCGGAAGACCGTCGTCGTCTTCGTCGCTCTTGCCTCTGTTCTTCAAAAGCAGCGCGTAATACGGCATCAACACCTTGAAGGCGTCGAGCCGGTCGCCGAAATTCTTTTCCGCCATATTGGCGTCCTTGGCGAGCTGGGCAGCCAGTTTGTCCATCTCGTCGGTAAAATCGGTCATTGCGGCGGTCCTGAGCCCTGTACAGCGGCCTCGCCGGCTCCGGCGCCGACCGCACCGCCTTTCTGTAGCACAGCAGCAACACTCTGGCGAATTGCTTCCCGGTCGGCCGGCGAGCCGTTGAGGCCCTTTTCCAGCCAGCGCAATAAAGCAGGCGATGTCATCAGCTTGCGCATGGCACCATAATAGGCGCCGAGGGCGGAACGGGCAGCTGCTCCCGATCCCGGGATCACTTTCATCGCGGTACCCACGGCCTTGCCGCCGATCCCGGTGCCCCAGGGGTGTTCAACCTTGGCCATCGCCGCCATGCCCTGCGCGGTCCCGCGCGAGCCCGAGCGGGTGTCGAGCAAAAAGTCCATCTCCTTGGCCAGCGTGCGCGCCTGGTTGAGCGTGACGCCGGGGAACATGATCTGCTGGATTTCAGGCGAGACTTTCGCCAACTCCTGCCCCGGCCGCATGCCGCCGGTCAGCAAGCGCTGCGCCCATACTTGCCGCAGCATCTCGAATTCGGGCGACTTCTCGCCGAATTTCGTCGCAGCGGCGAGGATCAAATCCTCGGAGCCGAGAATCTTGTCCACGGCCTCGGATGCGCCGGTCGTGGGATTATAGAGGAAGCCCAGCGGGTCTTTACGGCGCTCATTGGCAGCCTTCGCCGCCTCGCGCTTATGCTCGACCTCGACCTTGCGCATCTCCTTGTTGAGAGCGGTCAGCGGATCGCGCTTGGCTTCCGCCTTTGCAACTTCTTCCGCCTGCCGGGCACGCGCGATCACTTGCGTGACGGTGTCCCCCGGCCGCACGGGAATATCGAGCCTGCCGTCCAGCATCTCGATACGCCGGGCCTGCTCCAGCAGTTTCTCCGATGCTTCTTTGCCATGAACCAGTTCGAGCACGTTCTCGCGATGACGAGACAACACCTCGCGCGCAAAACTACGGCCGTCGATCACGCCGGGCTCCAGGGTCTTGGAGGCGTCCAGCATCGCCTGCATGTCGGCACCTTTGACCCCCGCCCACAGGTTAGGTCCAACGATGTCTTTTAGCTTCTGCGTGAGTTCAGTCTGTCCGGACTTCACCACGACATTGTAGAGGTTCTTCGGATCGGCGGGCTCGCCGGATTCCAAGCCCTTCATCACCGCCTTGACCTGCTGGGCG
>Ga0209526_10002524_pt1 | contig 12346 bp, 9 predicted proteins | sample JacPinW_OM2H0_M1_FD_188566 | JGI IMG/M metagenome (GOLD analysis project Ga0209526, IMG submission 188566) | Forest soil microbial communities from Algoma, Ontario, Canada - Jack Pine, Ontario site 1_JW_OM2H0_M1 (SPAdes) (version 2) | ecosystem: Environmental > Terrestrial > Soil > Boreal...
TGGACAAACGTTTGCGATCCCTCTTTCATACGCGCCGCTCCCCGGACCGGTGATCGCTGCCGAGGAAAAGCAACTCAAGATACTCAGACTCTCCTTGCCCTGATCGAGCGGCTGCGAAAAGCTACCGACCAGAAAGATCAGCTTTCGACAATTGCGACAGCCATCCCAACGTCAGAAGGATACGCTATTAGCTCAATGGCAGATGTAATACCATTCGCCGATCTCTCCCACGCCGCTCCCGCGCCTCCGTCCGTACTACGGCGCTTGTCGTTTCTCGATCGATTCCTCACGCTGTGGATTTTTCTTGCGATGGCCGCGGGCGTGGCGCTGGGTTACCTCTGGCCGGGCGTCAAGGCGGCCTTCGACCGCCTCAGCATCGGCACGACTTCGATCCCGATCGCGGTAGGGCTCATCCTGATGATGTACCCGCCACTGGCCAAGGTTAATTACGACGAGCTGGGCGATGTGTTCCGGGATTGGAAGATCCTCGGCCTCTCGCTGGTGCAGAACTGGATCATCGGGCCGTTGCTGATGTTCGTACTGGCGCTCGTCTTTTTACACGATCGTCCGGAGTACATGGTCGGGCTGATCATGATCGGACTCGCGCGCTGCATCGCGATGGTAATCGTATGGAACGATCTCGCCGAGGGCGACGCGGAATATTGCGCCGGGCTGGTCGCGTTCAACTCGATCTTTCAGGTGCTCCTGTACTCGGCCTACGCATTCGTCTTCATCACTGTTGCGCCGCGATTACTCGGTCTTGGAGGAGCGGTGGTTCACGTCGCGATCGGCGACATCGCAAAGAGCGTCGGTATTTATCTTGGCGTTCCGTTTATCGCGGGTTTGGCGACATGGAAGTTGCTGGTTGGCCTGAAGGGAAAGGCCTGGTACCGCGAACATTTCATTCCGAAGATCAGCCCGCTGACTCTGATATTCCTGCTCTTCACGATCGTCGTGATGTTTTCGATCAAAGGCGCCGCGATTGTACGGGTGCCGCTGGACGTGGTGCGCATCGCGATCCCACTGCTGCTCTATTTCGCGATCATGTTCGGGCTCTCGTTCATCCTAAGTTACAAGGCCGGGGCCACCTATCCGCAGACGGTTACGCTCTCGTTCACTGCGGCTTCGAACAACTTCGAACTGGCGATCGCGGTGGCGATCGCAACCTTCGGTATCGACAGCGGCGCCGCGTTTGCCGCCGTCATCGGGCCGCTAATCGAAGTGCCTGTGATGATCGGCTTGGTTAACGTGGCGAGGTGGGCGCGACGCAGATATTTTCCCGATGCGACCGCGACTATCGCGGCTGTTGAATGCTGCGATACGGCCAGCGGCGCGCCTGCGCGGCTCGATCGGCGAGCGTAGTCTTCCTTCGCAGACAGCCGGGACGGCTGGCACTGACGCTCGCGCGGGCAAACCTGCTATAGGACGGATGCGTAATCGCCGCGCCGTAGCGGCGAAGACATACGATGGCCGCCCGCGAAAAACCGATTCCCGTCACCGACGCACTCTCGCAGCCGTTCTGGGACGCGGCGAAGCAGCATCGGCTGGTAATACAGCGATGCGGTGAATGCAGGTACTACAATCATCCGCCACGTCCGGTCTGCGAGCGGTGCTCCTCGCAGCGCCTGGAGTTCGCGACGGTTTCGGGCCGCGGCACGATTTACACCTTCACGGTGATGCATCAACCCAGCGTCGCGGGCTTCGAGGACGAAGTTCCCTACATTAATATTGTCGTCGAGCTCGACGAGCAGCCGCTGCTCTTCATGGTCTCCAATTTGCCGCACGCGGAGAAGGACAAAATCCGAATCGGCGGCCGCGTAGAAGTCCGCTTCGAGGAGCGCGGGCCGGAGTTGGTGCTGCCGCAGTTCAGAGCGGTCTGAGCGCGGGAGGGCGTGGCGATGTGGCAGGGCAAGGGCAAGACCGCGATCGTCGGAATCGGCTACTCGGAACTGGTACGCCAGTCCCAGCGCCCGCTCGGATTGCTCGCACTCGACGCCTGCCGCGGCGCGATCGCCGACGCCGGGCTGAGCCCGCAGCAGATTGATGGGCTTGCGACTTATCCCGAGGCGCCGTTTCTGGGCGCCGGCACTCGCGACGGCGTCGATATTGTGAGCGTCGCCTGGGTCATCAACCATCTCGCGCTCGCGCCCGACGTGCGCTGGTACGCACAGATCGAAACCGGGATGATCGCGGCCCCGGTCATCGAGGGTGCGCATGCGCTGATGGCCGGCGCCTGCGACTACGTGCTTATCTGGCGCGCGTTGCATCAGCCGCGCAGCTACGGAGCGTTCAGCGGCGCGCGCGCGGCGGGCGACGCGCAGTTCCTCGCGCCCTGGGGATGCATCAGCGTGATCCAGTCGCACGCGATGGCGTGGCGGCGTTATATGCATCAGTATGGCGCCACCCGCGAGCACCTATGCACCTTCGTGGTCAACTCGCGGCGCAACGCCAACCTCAATCCGCGCGCGTTCTTTTACACCAAGCCGATGACGCGCGATGACTACTTCGCAGCGCGGCTGATCGCCGAGCCGTTTTGCCTCTTCGACTGCGACGTGCCGATCGAGGGCTGCGTCGCCTTGGTGATGACCAGCACCGAGCGCGCACGCGATCTGCGCCATCCGCCGGCCTACATCGCCGGCCACGGCCTGAACACCGTCAGCCGGCCGAGCCTGCTCTACTACACGCTCGATGACTACGTGGCCTGCGGCCAGTCGCTGGCCGGCAAGCTGTGGTCGTCGGCGAGTCTCGGGCCGGACGACATGGACGCCGCCGAGTTGTACGACGGCTTCAGTCCGTCAACGCTCTATTGGCTGGAGGCGGCCGGCTTCTGCAAGCGTGGCGAGGCCTACGCGTTCATCCAGGACGGGCGTATCGCGCTGGAGGGCGAACTTCCGGTGAACACTTTTGGCGGCAGCCTGAGCGAGGGGCGGCTGCACGGGATGGGGCATATTGCCGAAGCGGTGCTGCAAGTGACCGGGCGCGCCGAGCGCCGACAGGTGCCAGGCGCGGCGGCGGTATGCGCCATAGATGGATCTCCGATGCTGCGAGGTAGCGGAATCGTCGTCACACGGGACCCATAACCCGTCCGCCCTGCCTCCGTAAAACTTTCCTAGGCTCTTCCATTGCTACTCGAAAACGCATAAAGTGAGGGACGTAACGGTCGGAGTGTTCCCTTTCAAACTCCCGGGAATGAGCCCGGGTTCTCTGTTCGAGAGCTTCCCGACAAATACCAACGGAGGGCAATTAATGCCCAGCAAATTGTATGTAGGCAACTTGGCCTACGCGGTTTCCAACGACGACCTGCAGCAGTTATTTTCGCAGGTGGGACAAGTGCAGAGCGTCGCGATCATCACCGACAAGTTTTCGGGCCAGTCAAAGGGTTTCGGTTTTGTCGAGATGGCTAACGCGGAGGATGCTTCCAAGGCGATTCAGCAGTTCAACGAGACTGAGCTGAAGGGGCGGAACATCAAGGTCAACGAGGCTAAGCCTCGGGAGTCGAGCTTCGGCGGCGGTGGCGGTGGCAACCGTGGCGGTGGCGGTGGCGGCGGTGGAAATCGCGGCCGCGATCGCTGGTAACAGTCGATCGAAACGGGGGCGGGCCAGGCCCCGCCCCCGGTCTTTTTCAGCGCAGTAAAATATTGATGCCCGATAGGTGCCGAGCGCTCCGGCGCGTCGGTAGCGTCGGGCGTGTCAAAGGGGCGAACAGTTGGAAAAACGTCGCAGAGAACAGCTTCGTCGCCAAAAGCAACAGGACAAGGAACAGCGCCGCGTCAAACGCGTCGCAGAGCGGCAGACTCCGGGAGTGGCCAAAGATAAGGATGCTGATCTCGCCGATATGATTCCCGGCCCGCAACCCGGCCAGATTATCGATCTCGATCCCTCTTAAGTCTTACGGGCGAGTCTTCCCCGGGTTCGCCCTTCGCGCTTCTTCCATTAGGTCGTATCCATATGATCCGGTTGGCGCCGAGTCCCCATCGGTTACGCGTCGCTCTTGCGCTGTGGCCGGGAGATTTACGCGCGGCTGGCAGCCAGCGCGAGAAAATCCGCGAGATGTATGACCCTGACGCGCGAGCCGCGCCGGCGTAACTCGGCGGCTATCTGAAACTCGCAGCCGGGATTGCCCAGCACGACGTACTCGGCGCCGGTCGCCTCGATATTGTCGGCCTTGCGCCGCGCGAGCTGATGCGCCATCGCGGGCTCGAGCAGGTTGTAGCTCCCGGCCGATCCGCAGCACAGATCGGACTCCGCCATCTCGACCAGACGCACGCCATCAATAGAAGCCAGAATTTTGCGCGGCCCCTCGCGCACGCCCATCCCGTGCGCCAGGTGACACGAATCATGATACGTCACTATAGCCTCGAGCCGGGCCGGCGGTTTGCCGCGCGCGAGCAGCAGCGTGCTCAGGTCGGTCGCGCGCGCGGAGACCTCGCGCGCGTCGGCGGCAAGCTCCGGATCGTCCTTCAATAGCTCGCCATACGACGCGATCGCCGCGGCGCATCCCGACGCCGCCGAAACGATTGCCTGAGCGCCGGATCGTTTGAGCGCTCGCACGTTGCGTCGCGCGAAATCGAGACCGCGCCGCAGGTTGCCGTCGTGCAGGTCGAGCGCGCCGCAGCATACCGTGGGCGCGAGCTGTACGACACGGTAGCCGGCCGCCGCCAGCGCGCGCTCCGTGTTGCGGTTCTCCGAGGGCGTCAGGACCTGCGCGACGCATCCGTGATGCACCACGGCGATAGGCCCGCCGGCCTCATGCGATGTCGCTTGGGGCGCTTCAGGCGATTCGGGCGATTCAGGCAATTCAGGATAAACCGGCGAGTCCCGCGTCAGCTCCGGCAGCAGGTCGATCCACTCGCCTATCGCGCGGGGCATGAGGCCGCGAACCGCGCCGCGCATTTTGAGCCGCTCGGCGGCGCGCAGCGGCCATAGCATCACGCGAAGCCGCGCCGGATACGGAAAGATGAAGCGGACCGCCGCGTGCCGGATCGCGTCGATGAATCCGCGCCGATGATTGCGGCCAACGAAGTCGCGTGCACGCTCCAGGAGCCGTCCATAATGAATGCCTGAGGGGCAAGCGGTCTCGCATCCACGGCATCCCAGGCACGAATCGAGGTGCCGGACGACGTCGTCGTCGAGCGCCACCCGCCCCTCGGCGAGCGACTTCATCAGGTAGATCCGTCCGCGTGGCGAATCCATCTCGGCCCGCGTCAGCAGGTAGGTCGGGCATGACTCCAGGCAGAGCCCGCAGTGCACGCAGTCGAACAGGAGGTTGTATTCGACTACATCACGCACTGGCCCGGGGCGCACGGGCGTGGCGGTTTGCAGTGCTTCGGGATTCGCCATCACAGTCCCCCGACGAAACATCCGGGGTTGAAGATTCCCGCCGGGTCGAACGCGGCCTTGAGCCGGCGCATCAGCTTGAGCGCGCCGGCCGCCGGCTGATCGAAAAAATCCAGGTGCGGCCGCAGCGCCGGCGCTGCGGCGAGCAGCCGCAGATGGCCATGCGCGGCGCGCGCCGCGATGCGCCATCGGGCGAGCGTCTCGCGCGCTTCGATTGGGTCAGGCTCACCGCCGGCGAAAATCTGTGCGATGCCGCATGCCGCGTGGGCGCGGAACTCCGCCCCACAGGCCTCGACGCATCGGCCCAGTTCGGCCGGCGCCGTGGCGAGTTGAGCGGCCATCGCAGCCGGCGCGAATTCGAGATCGCGCAATCGCTCGTAGGTACCGGTGGCGCGCCCGCCGTCGGCAAAGGTGGCCCCGGCAAGCCCGTTGAGATGGCCACGTTGGTAGTCCAACTCGGGCGCGCTGCCGGCGATCGCGGCCAGCAGCAGGAAAGCGCCTGGATGGCCGAAGGATGCGGCTGGCGCGGGGCTCAGCACTTCGAGGTGCACGAGCGGCAGCGCGTCGTGAAGCCTCAGCGCTGCGTCGAAAGCGTCGCGCGCGCGTGCAAACGGCGCTGTGCCAAGCGTGTAGCCCTCGGGAATCGGCCGCAGCTTGAAAGCCGCCTCCGTGATTATTCCCAGTGTGCCGAACGATCCGGTCATCACCTTCATCAAATCATAGCCGGCGACGTTTTTGACTACCCGACCGCCGCCGTGCACCAGGTGCCCCCCGTGGCCGATGAAGCGCACGCCAATCAGCAGATCCCGCGGCGTGCCCTCGGAAAGCCTGAGCGGGCCGGCCTGCGCGGCGCCCAGGAGCGCGCCGAGCGAGGTCGCGCCGGGGTTGGGTGGATCGAGCGGCAGGCGCTGGCCTTCTTCTCCCAGCCGCGCATTGAGCGCGCCGAGCGTCATCCCGGCTTCGACGATTACCGTCATGTCGTCGGGTTCGTAGGAGACGATGCGGTTCATGCGGGCGAGCGAGACCCCCAGCATCGCAGGCGCGGGGCGGATTTCGCCGAGCGTGCGCGCCGCACCGAGCGACGCAAGGGTGATCCTGTCGGCTTCACATCGGCGGACGACCGCGGCGATTTCGTCGCTGTCATGCGGCGCGATGATTATCCGCCCGGCCAGGGCCTCGCGCCCGCGCGGCTCGCGTATGCGGTCGGCGTCCAGCAGCCGGCGGATTGCGTTCTCGACTTTGTCGAAGTTGGCGTCGCTCACCGGTTACAGCGGAGCCTGGCGGCGCGGCGCGGCAACCTCGACACAGCCGCCGGGTTGCGGGATGACCTTATTGGGATTGGCATGTCCGGTGGGATCGAACACGCGGCGCAGTTCGCTCATGACGATCAGATCTTCGGGCGCGAACAGCAGTGGCATCTCCTGCAGCTTCTCGACCCCGATGCCGTGCTCGCCGGTCAGGCTGCCGCCCATCTCGACGCAGGCCCTCAGGATCAGGCGGCCAACCTCGATCGCGCGTCGAACCTGGTCGGGATCGCGCTCGTCATAGAGCACAATCGGATGGATGTTGCCGTCGCCGGCGTGGAAGACGTTGCCGATCGCGAGCTTGTAATGGCGGCTGAGCATCGAGATCACGCGCAGGATATCGGGCAACCGCGTGCGCGGAACCACGCCGTCCTGAGTGGCGTAGTTGGGGGCGAGCCGGCCGACCGCGCCGAAGGCGCGCTTGCGCGCCTTCCACAGCAGCGCGCGCTCGGCCTCGTCGCGCGCAAGCTTAACCTCGACCGCTCCGGCCGCCGTGGCGATGCGCGCGATGCGGTCGGCGCGCTCGCTTAGCCCGGCCTCCAGCCCATCGATCTCGACGATCAGCACGGCGCCGGCGTCGGCGGGGAAACCTACTTTGAAGGCCGCCTCGACCGCGCGAATGATGAGCTGGTCCATCATTTCGATCGCGCCCGGGATGATCCCGGCGGCGATAATTGCGGTGACCGCCGAAGTCGCGCTCTCGACGTCGGCGAAAATCCCGAGCAGCGTGCGATGGGCCTGGGGCTCGCGCAAAAGTCTCAGCGTTGCGCGGGTGACGATTCCGGCGGTGCCTTCGGCGCCGACCACCGCACCCAACAGATCGTAGCCCAGACGCTCGTCGGCCGGACCGCCGAGTTCGACCACCTCACCGCCCGCGAGCACCAGTTCGACGCCCAGCACGTGGTTGGCGGTGACGCCGTACTTCAGCGTGTGCGGCCCGCCGGAGTTCTCGGCGATGTTGCCGCCGATGGTGCAGGCGGCCTGCGAAGAAGGATCGGGCGCATAGAAGTAGCCGGACGCCTTGACCGCGTTGGTCACGTTGAGGTTAACCACGCCACTTTCGACCTCGACACGCCGGTTGGCGAGGTCGCAGGCGAGGATGCGATTCATCCGCGACGTGCATATCATCACCGGCGCGTTGAGCGGCAGGCATCCGCCGGACAGTCCGGTGCCCGCGCCGCGCGGCACGAAGGCCACGCCACGCCGCTCGAGCGCCGCCAGAACGAGGCTTACGTGCGCGGTCGTGCGCGGCAGCACCAACAGGTCGGGCGCGCTCTTGGCGATCGTCCAGCCGTCGCATTCGTACACTGCAAGTTCGCTAGCGCGCGAGATGACCCCGTCGGCGCCGACGATTTCGGCCAGTTCCGAGGCAAGCGCGCGGTCGAGTTGCGAGGCTGCGGCGAGGCTTTCCACAGCCAGCCACTTTAGCACGATCACGCCGAACCGGTCCGGCCCGCGCAGCGCGCTTTTGCCATGCGCGTCCGTCGGGTAAATAATGAGCGGGCCGCAAAATCGGCGCCGTGGCCGGCCGCGCCGCGAGCGCCGTCTCAACGTACCGGCATTGAAAAGGGAGACCGCCTTGGCAAGTTCCTCGTTTCCAGAGTTGCAACCATCCGCGCGCGTGTTGCTCGGACCCGGCCCTTCGAACGTTCATCCGCGGGTGATGAAAGCGATGCTGTCGCCGGTGGTCGGTCATCTAGATCCCGACTTCATCAAGGTGATGGACGACATCAAAAAGATGCTGCGGATCGTCTTTCGCACCGCCAATGAGATCACTTTCCCGGTCTCGGGGACGGGGTCGGCGGGGATGGAGACGGTACTGGCGAATCTTATCGAGGAGGGCGACGAGGTCGTTATCGGCGTGGCCGGCGTGTTCGGCACGCGCCTGGCCGAACTGTCTACGCGGCTTGGCGCGCGGGTCAATCGAGTCGACGCCGAGTGGGGCCGCATCGTCGAGCCCGAGCGCATCGAGCAGGCGCTCAAGGCGGCCAAGGCGCCTAAGCTGGTCGCGATCGTGCATGCCGAGACCTCGACCGGAATCCATCAGCCGATCGAGGAGATCTCGAAGATGGCGCACGCGCACGGCGCGCTGATGGCGATCGATGGAGTGACGTCGCTCGGATGCGTGCCGCTGGAGATCGACGCCTGGCAGATCGACGCCTGTTATAGCTGCACGCAAAAAGGTATCGGCGCGCCGCCGGGACTCGCGCCCGTGACCTTCAGCACGCGCGCGATGGAAGTTGTACGCAAGCGCAGGACGCCGTGCCGTTCGTGGTACTTCGACCTCGCGCTGATCGAGAAATATTGGGGGCCCGACCGGGTTTACCATCACACCGCGCCGATCACCATGAACTATGCTCTGTACGAGGCGCTCAGAATTGTGGTCGAGGAGGGGCTCGAGGCGCGCTTTCGGCGTCATCGCGCCAACGCGGCCGCGCTGCAGGCGGGCCTCGGCGGGATGGCGTTGGGTCTCGCGGCACAGGAGGGCTTCCGCTTGCCGCAGCTCACCACGGTCGCGGTGCCGTCCGGGATCGATGAAGCGAAGGTACGCGCGGAATTGCTCGAGAAGTTCAACGTCGAGATCGGCGCCGGGTTGGGGCCGCTTAAGGGCAAAGTCTGGCGCATCGGCCTGATGGGCGAGTCGTGCAAGCGCGAGAACGTGATGCTGATCCTGAGCGCGCTGGAGACGATCCTCGATTCGATGGGCTTCGAGATCGCGCGCGGCAAATCACTCGCCGCCGCCGACCGCGCGTATGTCGGATCGGCCGCTTAGTGCCGAGGCTGGACGAAAATCAGGCGGCGGCCGACGCGGGTTGATCGGGGCGGTCGTCGCGCGCGGTTTCGCGAATGACGCGCAGCAGAGTGCTGCGCTTGAGCGGCTTACCCAGGTGCGAATCGCATCCGGCCTCGACTGCCTTGTGTACGGTCTCGTCGAAGGTCGACGCGGTGAGAGCGATGATCGGCGTGCGGCGCTCCCCGTGCTCGTGTTCCCATTGACGGATACGGCGCACGGCCGAGAAGCCGTCCATCACTGGCATCTGGATGTCCATCAGGACAAGGTCGTAGCGCCCGCTTAAGAGCTTGTCGACGGCGACCTGGCCGTTCTCAGCCTCGTCGAGTCCGTAGCCGGTCTTGCCCAGATAGGCGCGGATCAGCAGACGGTTGTCGACCGAGTCGTCGGCAACCAGGATCCGGCAAGGCGGCGTGGAAGGCTCCGCCGGGGCGGCGGCGGCCAGAGCGGATGGGTCGAGCGATGCTGATGGCGGATTGTCTGACGATGGCGACGCGTACTGACCAATCGGAACGGCGCTCGCCGCGACCGCCGAACCGCTCGTTGGTTTGACCACCAGGGGCGCGCGTCTTGCGAAGTCGGCCGCTGCGGCGAGCAGGTCGGCACGCTTGAGCGGCTTGACCACGTAGTGTTCGAGGCCAGCCTCGCGCAATCCGACAAAGGCATTCGAGAGATCGTACGAGCTGACGGTGGCGACCACGAGCCTGGCCGCGGCGCCCGCGCCGGCGCTGATGCGCTGTGCGAGTTCGAAACCGCCGGCGTCGGGCCGCGAACAGTCGACGAACACGAGGTCGAACGGTTGCGCGTTGCGGCGAGCCTGTTCGACCGCCTCCGCCGCCTCGTCCGCCGAGGAGGCTTCGAGCACGGCCGCGCCATGAGCTTCGAAGATCTCGCGGGCGGCGCCGCGGCACGTCGCGTTGCGGTCCATCATCAGCACGCGCACACGGTCAAGGTCGAGGCGCGCCGATGGAGGCGCGTCGGCCGCACCCTGCGGTACGCCGAGGCGGGCGGTGAAGTGGAAAGTGCTGCCCCTGCCGACTTCGCTTTCGACCCATACCCGGCCGCCCATTAGATGCACCAGCCGCTCGACGATCGCCAGTCCAAGCCCGCTGCCGCCATATCTGCGCGTGGTCGAGGAATCGGCTTGCGCGAAGGCCGAAAAGATCGAGATGAGCTTATCGGGGGCAATGCCGATGCCGGTGTCGCTCACCGAGAAGTGCAGCGCGCCAGGGTCGCGGCTTTGCGTGTCGCGTTCGACGGTGACGACGACTTCGCCGTGCTCGGTAAACTTGAGCGCGTTGCCGATAAGGTTGGTCAGCACCTGGTTGAGGCGCAACGGATCGCCGACCAGCGTGACCGGCAGGCTGGGCGCGAAGCGCGTCACGAGTTCAGCCCGGCTCTCCCGCGTGCGGATGGCGAGGGTGTCGGCGACGCGCTCGGTCAGCTCGGCGACGTTGAAAGAAACCTGCTCCAGGCTGAGCTGTCCGCTTTCGACCCGGGTAAGGTCGAGGATGCTGTTGAGCAGATCCAGCAGGTTGGAACCATTGTTAATGACGCGATCGACGTAATGGCGCTGCTCGGGACCGAGCTGGGTGTCGGTGAGCAGATCGGCCGAGCCGAGGATAACGTTGAGCGGGGTGCGGATCTCGTGCGACATGCAGGAGAGAAACTGCGACTTGGCTTCCGAGGCTGCCAGCGCAACCTCGCGCGCTGCGACCAGCGCCTCGTGGGCCTTGCGCAAATCGGTCACGTCACGCAACGCACTGATGATGCACTCCTGGCCGTTGATCATTGCCCTGACCGAAGAGATCAGCGCCGTGACCGACTCACCGTTGCGCATCCGGAAGCGTCCTTCGACGTTGCGAACGAAGCCCACAGCCTTGATGGTCTCGGCTAGCAACTTGGCCTGGTCGCGGTCGTCCCACAGTTCAAGCTCCGACGGTCTGCGATTTATCACTTCTGCGCGGCTGTAGCCGGTGCGGTCGACGAACTCGCGGTTGACGTCGATAATCTGGCCGCCGCCGGTTCGGGTAATGACAATTACGTCGGAGCTGGTCTCGAACACCCGTCGGAATTTTTCTTCGCTTTCGCCCAGTTGCAGATCGCGTTCGCGCAGCGCCTTGTACTGTACGGTGCGCTCGCGGTAGCGCACGCCGAAGCCGGTCGCCGCCTGCGCCAGGCAGGCTGCGGTGAGGATCCCCAGCCAGTGATAAAAAATGTTGGGATCCACTTGGGCTGCGTAGATGGTATTGGCGCCCATCGCGAAGGTCGCGAGCAGGCACAGCCCGCACTGCCATCGTCCCTCCCACGGCACCAGCATCGCAGAGCCAAGCATGATGAGCAGCAGCGAGACGAAGAACGCTTCTTCGCGGCCGCGCACAGCGACACTCATCACCGTGCTGCTGAGCACGATCATTGCGCACAGCGTGAAGGCGGCGGCTCGCCAGTGCTCACGGAAGGTGGGCTTCCAGCTTACGCTCAGGCCGATCAACGCGGCCATGAAATTGAAGAGATGAAAACCGATCAACAGCCGGGGGTCACAGCCGGTGCCCTCCAGTCTCAGTTCGGAAACAATGAACAGAGGTTGGGTGAAGAGAATGATAGCGATGCCGACCCGCGTTAGCAGGACGGCCCAGGCGTCATCGCCGAGCGTGGGTTTCAGGTCGAAACTTAAACTGCCCGCATCTTCAGAGTTTGCGGCAAGAAACTGGCGCATTTACGGGCTCCTAGAGTCTCAAAGCGTGCGTAAACGCAAAGAGCATGCCCAGGAAAAAGTCGAGTTAGTTAGCGGTAAACTAGATTCTTCGCCGACCAAAAGCAGGCAATTCCGCATCAAGCCCTATGCAAAAGCGCAACATTAGGCTAAAAAATATGTCAGAAAGATAGAGATATCGGTCTCAAGATGAACTGCGGA
>Ga0209526_10002525_pt1 | contig 12345 bp, 7 predicted proteins | sample JacPinW_OM2H0_M1_FD_188566 | JGI IMG/M metagenome (GOLD analysis project Ga0209526, IMG submission 188566) | Forest soil microbial communities from Algoma, Ontario, Canada - Jack Pine, Ontario site 1_JW_OM2H0_M1 (SPAdes) (version 2) | ecosystem: Environmental > Terrestrial > Soil > Boreal...
GTTTCCGGCGGCCAAAACTTTCTTCATATCTTCGTCGCGAACGATTTCGCAGTCACCGCTACGACAGCATTGCCGGCGCTCGGCAGCGTAAGCACCGGGGTCCGCATACTCTCAGAAACGTGGTCGTCGTCGCATGACCAGCTCACGCTCGACGTTTCCGGATTCGCCGGCACGCAATACGAACTGGAAGTGTGGGACGCGGCACAAATCGAACGCGTCGAAGGCGCTGATCTCAAGAAAAAGCCCGAAGGCGCGATCCTGTTGCTGCAAATTCCGGTGAGCGGTTCGCAAACTTACGCGCGCACGAAGGTTGTGATCCATTTTGCAAAGCTGCAGAACAAAGGCAAGCACCCGTAGCCAGGTACAGCGAGCGCTAAAATTGGAGCAATCGCTGAGGTCGAGGTTGTCGTGTTGGCTGGCTCCGTCAGTGCCGTTGGTACCGACATCCCGCGTGGCTGAAGGAACTAAGAACCCGCGGCTGCCGCGTGCTCCTGTAAAACAGTCGCCGCCGCGAACTATTTCTTGCTTCCACCAGTTTCTTCTTGCTCCGGTAACAGTGCCTGTCGGGGCAGCTTGGCGTCGAACACGAGGTTGAAGAACCCCACCATCATTTCGTCCCAGTTCTGTTGGCCCCAAATCACTGTCTTCGTAGGGTCCGGGTTCTCTGGATTGTTCGGTGAATTATCGAAGTGGGCCGTGCATTCGATCTTCGTGCCTTTCGGCAGCACAATAGGTTCCGCCAAGTTGTACCAGAGCTGCCAACGCCAGTTGTACACCGGGACTCGCAGGAGGGTGCGCGTTTCTCCGCTGGGAAATAGGAGCCGGTACTCGAAATCCTTGCCTCGCATGTGCATGTGCGGATGAAGTCCTGACAGCTTTACGTCTCTCACCACTTCGAACGACGCATCTACGCGGTGGTTCGGCTCCCCTGGCGGTATCTTAAATGTCCCGTTAGTCGCAGACAGCGTAAGCACGCGTTCTTTGGGCGGCTCCTTGGCGAATACGATTCCGACTCTCGCACGGTCTGTTGCCGCTTTTCCAGTCGGAGTGTAGTGCACCTCCAAAACAATATCGGAGCCTGCTTTGATCAACTTTGCTTGCCCAGGGCTCAAAATCTCGGCCGGCTGGCCCGGTGCATACCCCACGAGAAAATCGCTCGGCAGTGCGCTACGATCCGTCTTCTCATCGGCCTTTGGCGGCGGCGCTTCGAAGAAGACCCCGGTCTTCTGATCTTTGAAGTAGTTCGATCCCGGCTCGCGTATATACGCCACGATGTGGTGCACTACGGATCGTTCCGTCGGCCGCGCCTCCGCCATTTGCACCCATTTGTCTTCCGTGAAACCGGTGGGAAAAATCACATACTGATACTCCACCATTCCCGATGCCGGGACCGCGAAAGGCCTAGGCAACTCAAAAACTTTATCGGGCTTCGGAATGCCCCAACCGTCGACGAAGTTCGCAGCGGGAGGCGCGTCCTTGGGATCACCTTCCGGCGCGCCAGCATTCGCCCATGCCACCAAGGTGCTTATTTCTTTCGCGGTCAGCGAACGATCGTTCGAGAAATGACCATATGTCGGGTCCGCGAACCAGGGCGGCATAATTTTCTGCTGCACGACGCGCTTGATACTCGACGCCCACGGACGCACTTCCTGGTAAGTCAGCAATGGAAAGGGCGCCGCCTCCCCTACGCGATGACAGGTCTGGCAGTTCTTCTGAAGAATGGGAGCAACATCTTTTGTAAACGTCGGAGCCGCCATGTTGCCCATTTGCGCAAGCACTCGAGCATTCCAGCAAAGCCCAAAAACTAAAATCATCAGAATTCGCGCTATCGCCTTCCGCTCGCCGCCCCAGCCATGTTTGCCCAGCATCCGCCCTCCAACTCGTCTCTTGCGCTTGTAAGCGGCCGCAGTCTAGCACACCCCTCTGAGTTGCTTTTGCTCCGGAGTCTGCAATCTATCTGCAGCGGAACAGTTCAATAGATCACCTTCAGTGAAAACTGGATCTGCCGGGACGACCCCGCCGTCTTGCTGATGATTCCAAAGCCGCTGCCGCGCACAATGTTTGACGGCAATCCAAAATTCACGATGTTGAAGATGTTGAAGAACTCCGCGCGAAATTCAAGCACTCCCATCTCGCTCTTTCCTCGGCGTCCGAACGGCGTGTCCTTGATCAATGCAATGTCAAAGTTCCGATAGCCGGGACCCCGGAACGTGTCGCGGCCCAACAAGCCAAAGCGCCCGTGATTAGGTCCCGTCCCTCCGGGAACGTTGATCGGAATGAAAAACAGTGAGGTGTTATTGGCTCCCAGCCCAAAATAATCTTCACGGATTGCGCGGCCGGTCGAGAAGTGCGGCAACGCAACCAGATCCGGCCGATCCGTTCCGCCGGCTCCCGCGCCGGTTTGCTGCACGCCCGAGTACACGCTGAACGGCGGACCGCTGGTAACGGTCGTGATATTCAGGATTTGCCAGCCGCCGGTTACCTTGTGGCTCAATCGCCGCAAAAAGCTCACGCGATCAAATGGCAACGCCTGAAACAGGCTCAGCGCAAAGACGTGCCTCACGTCAAAAGTAGAGGCGCCCTTGTCTGCCTCCGGATTCCAAGGATTCTGCGGCATGGTTTGTAAAATCACGCCGGCATTCGAGGGCAACCCGCCGAGCACCGCACTGGTATCGTCAATCGATTTGGAAAACGTGTAGCTCGCCTGGAAACTCAGCCCGATGCGCGACTGGCTTTGACTCAAGCTGGTTTGCAGTGCGTGATAGCTGGAATGCGAGCCGGTTGTCATCACCAGCTCCGGCCCAAAACCGCCGGTCGCATGACCCGCTGCGTTGAACTGGGTAAACGGCGCGAACGGCGGATCGGCGCCGTTGTAACTGTTCGGCGAAAAAACGGTTGCGAGATGAACACCTGCCGTTGCGACATAGGCAGCGCTGACCTTCACGCTACCGAAATCCTGATCGACTCCCGCCGTGTACGTCCCTATATATCCATTGCGAAAATTCCCGTCGATCACCCCGGCTGTAAACAATTGCACTTCATGTCCAGGCGTTACGGCAGCGAGATCGTTCTGAAAGCGTTGCAAATCGATTGGCGTATTCGCAGGCACATCCGCGCTGCTTCCCGAAGCGAAAAGAAGCTGCCCCTGGGTTGTGTAAGGCGCGGGAAGGATCAGTGGGACGACGTCCGAGTGAAACGGCACAGGAACGTCCGGCAGAGCCGTAACCACAGGCGCGAAGACCAGCGGAAATCCACCGGTCACAAAATTGTCCTGCCACAAATTCGGCAGGATCGTCGTGATGGCGCCGCCTGCGTGCAATATCGTGTGTTTGCCAACCGCATAGGCGATCGAAACGCGCGGCCCCCAGCCGTTCCAGTCCATCGGGTACACAGGCTGCGGGTTGTACAAAAAAACTTGCGTCGCGCCCGGAGCCAAAAAGGCGGTCGGCTTGCCATCTGGACCGACGGGCTCGGCAATCGACGTCCGGTGCTTCGCTTCCTTAATGCGGCTGTTCACTTCATAGCGCAAGCCATAGCTGACGCTCAAACGCGGCGTGGCTTTCCACGCATCCTGGAAGTAAAAATTGTAGGCCTCGCGCCGCACAGACGCTTCATCAAACTTATCCCCGCCCGGCGTCAAGCTTCCCGCAGCAATCACCGTGTACGAATAAGGCGTCGCGGTCAGCAAACCTGTAAGTGAGTCTGGCAGCGGATCTCCCGGTTGGATATCGTGTCGTGCGCTCGCGGAACGGATCAGGACCGGAGAGTAAGCCGTTCCGCCGCCAAACGAATACAGCCCATTCGGATTCGTGGCAAAAATCGTAGCGTCGCGGTTCGCGCGAATCTCCGCGCCCCACTTGAACGTGTGGGAACCATACGTGTAGGCCATATCGTGTTTCAGTTGATAGACGTTCCCGTATGAGCCGAAGATGGAACCGTCGGCGGAATTGAAGCCTTCGAAAAGTCCGTCACCGAATGCCAGCGCCGGCTGCGTGTGATTCGTCGTAGGAAAAATAGGCGTGCTGCGAATGTATCCCAGCGCAATCGTAAAGCTCAGGTGCGGAGAAATCGTTCGCGCATACCTCACGGTAGCGCTGCGCTGGTGATCGAAAAACTTTACGCCGAAGCTCGGGTCGATGGCCGTCTGGTCCGGATTGGTGGTCGGGCCACGTACCTGGTTCAAGCTGAATCGCGCTGTCAGATCTGCTTTGTCGGAAATGCGGTGATCGATGCGCACGGAAAACTGGTCAGTGTACGTGGCTACCTTGGAGGACGCGGCGTACGTGCGCGCACCAAAAGCTCCCTGAGGATCGTTAGGCAACGGATAACGCGCCAGCAGCGCCGCAATCGCCGGACTCACGGGAACGCTCAGCGTATCGCCCGGAAATGTGGTCGTATCGATTCCTTGCCGCTCCGCAATCGTCGGGACCGGAAACACCTGCGTCGTCCCCAGCACCTGCCGGAACCCCTGGTACTCACCGAAATAAAATGTCTTTCCCCGGCCGTCATAAATCCTGGGTAGGATTACCGGCCCGCCATTGGTCATCCCAAACTCATTGCGAACAAACGGAGGAATGCGCCGCGTATCGAGATCACTTTTATGATCAAAGAAATTCCGCGCATCGAACGCGGCATTGCGTACAAACTCAAATGCGCTACCGTGCACCAGATCGTTTCCCGATTTTGTGAGTACATTGGTGAAGCCCGCCGCGCCGTGCCCTGTCTCCGCCGGCATCACCCCAGAACTTGATTGCACTTCTTGAATAGCATCCACGTTGAAATTGGAAAACGTCGCGCCTCCCAGTTCCGGGTCAGTCGTGTCGGTTCCGTCGATGGCAAAGACCGCCGCCACGCCGCGTTGCCCGTTGACCGCGAATTGCTGCGTAAAATTCGCAGCTCCGTTGGCGTCGGTCATCGTCCCCGCGGCGAGTAGGAGCAGCTTGCTGAAATCACGTTGGTTTAGCGGAAGGCTCGCCACCTCCGCGCTCGATAGATGCTCGCCGCCTGTCGCCTGCGTCGAAGTTCCAGCATCCACAAATGACAACCGTGCCTCTTCGGGAGGAGAGAGTTGCAGCCCCATGGTCGAGGTAATCCCATCCGTGATAATCAGCGGTTTCGCCGCTCGCCACGTCTTGCCGGCGGCCGTTACGCTAACCTCGTAACTCCCGCCAACAAGACCCGAAAATGAAAATTGGCCATTCCCCGAAGTCCCGACGCCATAGTCGCCATCTCCCGATATCCTGTGGAGCGTAATCTTTGCTCCCGCTACCGGACTTCCCGCGGCGTCGCGCAGCACACTATTCCAGGATGGCTTCGGAAGAGCGGACATTGTGGCGACAACGACCAGCAACGCAAAGCTGAGCGCCAGAACCACGCTTCGAGGGCCAACAAACATGAAAGCATTATACGCACTACCTTCGAGGTGGCTGGTTGATTGACAATGAAGGTATCTAACGGTAGCTTTTGAAACTCCTCTCATTTGGGATAGTCGCGTGTCTTGAAACCTTAGAGCCGCGCCTGACATTTCCAAACGAGGACGCATCAGCCTGGCTCAGCGCTTTCGAGTACACGCCGTATCCGGCATCCGACAGATTTTGTTTTGGAATAGAATTCACCCACCCGCCGCGTGACGCGGCGCATCTAAGACGTGTCGCAATGGACGGCGGGCGCTCGCCCCGCTCAGGAGCTAACGTGAGTCAGCCGAAGACCCAAGTAGATCTCGACCTGCTCAGCATCAATACCATTCGCACCCTGGCCATCGACGCTGTGCAGCAAGCCAACTCTGGCCATCCTGGCGCCCCCATGGGGCTCGCGCCTGTAGCTTACGAGTTGTGGCAGCGCTTTCTCCACTACGATCCCGCTGATCCGCTTTGGCCCAATCGCGATCGTTTCGTTCTCTCCAATGGACACGCCTCCATGCTCCTCTACGCGATGCTGCATCTCACCGGTGTCCGCGACGTTTCTCCCGACGGCAAAGTTCTCGATAAACCCTCTCTTCCCATGGAAGAGATCAAGCGCTTTCGCCAGCTTGACAGCAAAACTCCCGGCCATCCGGAATCGCACATTACCGCCGGGGTCGAGACGACTACTGGCCCTCTCGGTCAAGGCTGCGGCAACAGTGTGGGTATGGCCATCGCCAGTAAATGGCTCGGCGCGAATTACAATCGCCCCGGCTTCGAGGTTTTCAATTTCAACGTGTACACCATGTGTGGCGATGGAGACATGATGGAGGGCGTGGCGTGCGAAGCCGCGTCTCTCGCCGGGCATCTCGCGTTGTCGAATCTCTGCTGGATTTACGACCACAATCATGTGACTTTGGACGGCCCCGCGGCTTGGTCCTTCAGCGAAGACGTGATGACACGGTTCGTCGGCCTCGGCTGGAACGTCACCCGAGTTGCGGATGCCAACGATCTGGACATGCTTGGCCGCGCGTATCAGACCTTCTTGAAGACAAAGGACCGTCCGACTCTGATCGTCGTTGACAGCCATATCGGCTATGGCTCACCGAATAAGCAGGACTCTTCCGATTCTCATGGCGAGCCGCTCGGAGAAGTCGAAGTCAAACTGGTAAAGCGAAACTACGGCTGGCCGGAGGATGCCAAGTTCCTCGTTCCCGATGGCGTCTACGACCACTTCAAGAACGGTATTGGCAAGCGCGGAGCAGAAGCGCGTTCCACGTGGAACGCAAAGTTTGAGGAATACAAAAAGCAATTTCCGCAGCTCGCCGATCAACTGCAGCGCATTCAGAACTTTCAATTGCCCGACGGCTGGGACCAGGATCTGCCCAGTTTCCCAGCCGACCCCAAGGGCATGGCCACGCGCGAATCCTCAGGTAAAGTTCTGAACGCTTTGGCGAAGAATATCCCCTGGCTGATCGGCGGCTCGGCAGACCTGGCGCATTCCAATAAGACAAACCTCACCTTTGAGGGTGCCGGAGATTTCTTCGCGAACGAATACCGTGGCCGCAATCTGCACTTCGGCGTCCGCGAACATGCCATGGGCGCCGCCGTCAACGGCCTCAGCGTCTCTCGTTTGCGGGCTTACAGCGCCACGTTCTTCAACTTTAGCGATTACATGCGCCCAGCCATGCGCCTCGCCGCGCTGATGGAAGCGCCTTCCATCTTCATCTTCACCCACGACTCCATCGGACTCGGCGAAGACGGACCCACGCACCAACCGATCGAGCAACTCGCCGCGCTGCGCGCCATGCCGAACATGATCGTGCTGCGCCCAGGTGATGCCAACGAAGTCGTGGAAGCCTACAAGGTCCTGATCCAGCTTAGGCACAGCCCGGTGTCTCTGGTGCTAACTCGCCAGGCCCTCCCTACTTTCGACCGCAGCAAGTACGCGCCGGCTTATGGTGTTGCCAAAGGTGCCTACGTTCTTGCTGACGCCGCAAACGGTAAGCCCGACGTAATTCTCATGGCCAGCGGCAGCGAAGTTCAGCTCTGCGTTGCCGCCTATGAAACGCTGAAAGCCGGGGGCATCAACGCTCGTGTCGTGAGCATGCCGTCCTGGGAGCTCTTCGAAAAGCAGGACGCCGCGTATCGCGAAAGCGTGTTTCCATCCAATATTACGGCGCGCGTCTCCGTCGAAATGGCCGCAACCACCGGCTGGGAACGTTACGTCGGGCCCAAGGGCAAAGCCATCGGCATGCACACCTTCGGCGCTTCCGCGCCGCTGAAGGATTTGCTGAAGAAATTCGGCTTCCTCCCGGAGCGCGTCGTAGCCGCAGCAAAAGAAGTTCTGGGAAAGTGAGCAGCGCATGAAACTTGTGATTGGCTCCGATCACGCCGGCTTCCAACTGAAAGTTTCCATCGGCGATTTGCTGCGCTCGCTCGGCCACGAAGTGCTGGATGTCGGGGCCTTCAACGAAAATCCCTCGGATTACCCGGATTTCGCGGAAGCAGTCGGCCGCGCGGTGGTCGACAAAAAAGCCGAGCGTGGCGTGCTGATTTGCGGCAGCGGCGTGGGAGCCAGCGTCGCCGCCAACAAGATTCCCGGCGTCCGCGCCGGCATGTGCCACGACACCTATTCCGCGCATCAAGGTGTTGAGCACGACGACATCAACGTTCTCGTGCTTGGCTCCCGAGTAGTCGGTGTCATGCTCGCGCAGGATCTGGTGAAAGCTTTCCTTGGCGCAAAATTCACCAACGAGGAGCGCCACGTGCGCCGCCTCGGCAAAGTAAAAGCGATCGAAGCCAAGTACTGCGGCGGAGGGAAAGTAGCGAAGGCCTGATTAGCATTTTCTGAACAAGAGCTCGTACCGTACTCGCTCAGCAGCAAGGCCCAACCCAGCGGCGTACAATAGTAATTTGACGAGTCTGCAGCAAAGGAGAAAGTCATGACAACTACAACAACGCTTCCGAAAGTCGGAGCCAAGGGTGTGAATCCCCTAAGGGCGTTGCTGGAATTCGGCCAATCCCCTTGGATGGATTACATCCGCAGAGACCTGCTGACCAGCGGCGCCCTGAAAAAAATGATTCAGGAAGACGGCCTGATGGGGATGACCTCCAACCCCACGATTTTTGAGAAGGCCATTACCGGCAGCAAGGATTACGCCGACATCCTGGAATCGCCCGAAGCCAAAAAGCTCGACGCCAAGGGCGTATACGAAAAAATCGCCATCCGTGACGTGCAAGACGCGGCCGACATTTTTAAGGGCGTGTACCAGCAGACCAAGCGCCGCGACGGCTACGTCAGCCTGGAAGTTTCGCCGCTGCTCGCCAACGACACACAGGGCACGATCGACGAGGCCCGCCGCCTCTGGAAGACCGTTGCGCGCGAAAACGTAATGATCAAGGTCCCGGGCACCAAGGAAGGTCTGCCTGCCATTCGCCAGCTTCTTGAAGAAGGCATCAACATTAATATCACGCTCTTGTTCGCGCAATCAGTCTATGAACAAGTAGCGGAGCTTTTCATAGCCGCGCTCGAAGCTCGCGCGAAAAAGGGGCAGGACATCAGCCACATCGCCAGCGTCGCCAGCTTCTTCGTCAGCCGCATCGACAGCTTGATCGACGGCCAGATCGACGCCAAGCTGAAGACCGAAACCGACGCCGGCAAACGCGCCCTGCTTACCAGCTTGCAAGGAAAAGTCGCCATTGCTAACGCGAAGCTGACCTACCGGAAGTACCAGGAACTCTACAGCACGCCGCTTTGGAAGGCGCTCGCCGCCAAAGGTGCACAGACGCAGCGTCTGCTCTGGGCCAGCACCAGCACAAAAAACCCGAAGTATCGCGACGTGATGTATGTCGAAGAGCTCATCGGCCCGGACACCGTTGATACTATTCCGCCGGCAACTTTCGACGCCTTCCGCGATCACGGTCGCGTGCGCCCCAGCTTGACGGAAAATGTCGAGGAAGCCGCCAAAGTCATGGCTTCCCTCGAAAAGGCTGGCATCTCCATGAGGGAAGTTACCGAGAAGCTCGTCGTCGACGGCGTAAAACTTTTCGCCGATGCGTTCAAGCAGTTGCTGGAGGCGACCGGCAAGACTGCTGGCGTACGTGCGTGAGCCTCAATTCCCAGCTCTACATGCTGCCGGAGAAGCTCGAAGCTTTGGTCAAAGCTTCTCTCGATGATTGGAAAAGGAACGATAAGGTTCGCCGCTTATGGCAGCGGGACGCCTCGGTTTGGACCGGCAGCGACGAGGCGCAGTGGCTGGGCTGGCTCGACATCACTGAAAAGCAGCTTGCCCAGCTCGACGTCTTCAAAAAAGTCGGTGGCGATGTAAAGAAAGCCAAGTTCAAACACGCCCTTTTACTCGGTATGGGCGGCTCCAGCCTCTGCCCCGAAGTCCTGCGCATGACCTTCGGCAAGATCAAAGGTTTTCCGGAGCTGCACGTTTTGGACTCCACCGATCCCGCGCAGATCAAAGCCATCGAAGCCAAAGTTGATCTCCAGAGCACGATCTGCATTGTCTCCACCAAGTCCGGCAGCACGCTCGAACCCAATATCTACAAGCAGTATTTCTTTGAGCGCATAGCAAAGAAAGTCGGGCCTAAAGAGGTAGGCAATCGTTTCATAGCCATCACCGATCCCGGCTCGAAGATGCAGCAAGTCGCCGAAGCCGATAAGTTCCGCCACATCTTCTTCGGCGTTCCCAGCATCGGCGGCCGCTATTCCGCGCTGTCCAACTTCGGGATGATCCCGGCAGCCATCATGGGCCTCGATGTCGCAAAATTTCTCAAGAACACGCAGGAAATGGTCAAGGCTTGCGGCGCGAATGCTGCCGCTGACAAAAACCCCGGAGTGGTGCTTGGCGCGATTCTTGGCACTGCTGCGAACGAAGGCCTCGACAAACTCACGATTATTTCTTCTCCGGGAATTCATGATCTCGGAGCGTGGCTCGAACAGCTCATTGCCGAATCTACAGGCAAGCAAGGGAAGGGCATCATTCCCGTCGATCGGGAAAAACTTGCCAAGCCCGAAGCCTACGGAAGCGATCGCGTCTTCGCCTATCTCCGCCTCGAAACCAAGCCGGACAAGAGGCAGGATGCCGCTGTAACTGCCCTCGAAAAAGACGGTCTGCCCGTCGTGCGCATCTCCGTAAAAAACACGTACAACTTGGGCCAGGAATTTTTCCGATGGGAGATCGCCACCGCCGTCGCCGGCTCCATCATTGGTATCAATCCCTTCAATCAGCCGGACGTGGAAGCGAGCAAGATCGAAACCAAAAAACTCACCAGCGAATACGAAAACACCGGCAGCCTTCCTCCCGAATCCCCCTTCCTCGAGACCGAAGGAATAAAGCTATACGCCGACCAGAAAAATACCGCTGCACTGCGAAATTCGAAGACGCTCGTCGACGCGCTGAAGTTTCATTTGGATCGCATCAACGCGAATGACTACTTCGGCGTGCTCGCCTATATCACGATGAACCAGCAGAACGAAGACGCACTTCAGGCCGTTCGCCATCTCGTCCGCGATGATAAGAAAGCCGCCACTGTTCTCGGCTTCGGTCCCCGTTTTTTGCATTCCACCGGTCAAGCCTACAAAGGTGGGCCTACCAGCGGAGTTTTCCTGCAGATTACTTGCGACGATAAAATTGATCTACCCGTGCCCGGACAAAAATACACGTTCAGCGTAGTGAAAGCCGCGCAAGCCCGCGGCGATTTCGCCGTTCTGTCCGAGCGCGGCCGTCGCGCTCTACGCGTTCACATCGGCAAAAACGTAAAAGCTGACCTGGCAAAACTTACCAGAGCCACGAAGAAGGCCCTGGCAATGCAAAGTTTTTAATCGCGCCTCATTTAGAGAACAGGGAGCAAACGAAATGCAGCTTGGCATGATCGGTCTCGGCAGGATGGGCGCCAACATGGTGCGCCGCCTGCAAAAAAACGGACACCAATGTGTCGTCTACGACCGGAGCGCCGATTCGGTGAAGCAGCTCAGTAGCGAAGGTTCCATGGGCTCTTCTTCCCTCGATGATTTCGTAAAGAAACTCTCGAAGCCTCGCGCCATCTGGCTAATGGTTCCCGCCGGCGTTGTCGATGCCACTTTGCACGATCTCGTCCCCAAGCTCGAATCCGGCGACATCCTCATCGACGGCGGCAACTCCTACTACATCGACGATATTCGCCGCGCCAAGGAACTTTCCGCCCGCGGCATTCACTACGTTGACGTCGGCACTAGCGGAGGCGTCTGGGGACTCGAACGCGGCTACTGCCAGATGATCGGCGGCGAGAACAACACCGTCCGCCATCTCGATCCCATTTTCAAGACCCTCGCGCCAGGTCGCGGCGACGCACCGCGCACTCCCGGCCGCGAAAAGGTCCCCGGCACCGCGGAAGAGGGATACCTCCACTGCGGCCCATCCGGCGCAGGTCATTTCGTGAAAATGGTTCACAACGGAATCGAATATGGCCTGATGGCCGCCTACGCCGAAGGCCTGAACATCCTCAAGCACGCCAACGTCGGCAAGCAGCATCACGAAACCGATGCCGAAACCACGCCGCTGCGCAATCCCGAACACTACCAATACGATTTCAATCTCGCCGACGTCACCGAAGTCTGGCGCCGCGGCAGCGTCGTCGCCTCTTGGCTGCTAGACCTCACCGCGATTTCACTGCTCGACCAGCCGTCCCTCGAGCGTTTCTCCGGCCGCGTCTCTGATTCCGGCGAAGGCCGCTGGACCATTCTCGCCGCCATCGAGTCCGGCGCCCCCGCTCCCGTGCTCACCGAAGCGCTTTACGAGCGCTTCTTGTCACGAAGCGAAGGGGAATTCGCCGCCAAGCTTTTGTCGGCCATGCGTTTCCAATTCGGCGGTCACGCGGAAAAGAAATCCTGATCCAAGGGCCATCGCAGCAAGCGCGCGCTAAACTCATAACAGGACATCTCTCATGAATCGCT
>Ga0209526_10002526_pt1 | contig 12342 bp, 10 predicted proteins | sample JacPinW_OM2H0_M1_FD_188566 | JGI IMG/M metagenome (GOLD analysis project Ga0209526, IMG submission 188566) | Forest soil microbial communities from Algoma, Ontario, Canada - Jack Pine, Ontario site 1_JW_OM2H0_M1 (SPAdes) (version 2) | ecosystem: Environmental > Terrestrial > Soil > Boreal...
CGCGCTTTGCCGTGTACAAAGGTTGGGGAGCACGCCTTGAACGTGCGTTGGCGAATTTCTTCCTAGACGTGCACACCCGCGAGCACGGCTATACAGAGATTCTTCCCCCTTTCCTCGTTAACAGCGCCTCACTACTAGCCGCCGGTCAATTGCCGAAGTTTGCCGCGGACCTATTCAAGGTGCAGGACACTGATTTCTGGCTAACGCCCACGAGCGAGGTGGAACTCCACAACCTTTATCGCGACGAAACACTTCCCGAGGAAAAATTGCCGATCATCTTGACCGCGTGGACCTCCTGCTTCCGCTCCGAAGCAGGCGCAGCCGGCAAAGACACGCGCGGGATCCTGCGTCAGCATCAATTCCAAAAGGTCGAGCTCTTCAAGTTCACGCATCCAGAGAAGAGTTACGAAGAGCACGAATCGCTGACTCGAAATGCCGAAGCGATTCTGCAGAAATTGGGTCTCCACTACCGGACGATGCTTCTCTGCACGGGGGACATGGGCTTTGCCTCGGCAAAAACGTATGACATCGAGGTCTGGCTGCCTTCCAGCAACGAATTCCGCGAGATTTCATCCTGCTCCAACTGCGAGGCCTTCCAAGCGCGGCGTGCAGGCATCCGCTTCAAGCCCAAGAGTGGGGGAAAAAGCGAATTCGTGCACACGCTGAACGGTTCTGGCCTGGCCGTCGGACGCACTTGGATCGCCATCGTCGAAAATTATCAGCAGGCCGACGGCTCCATCCTCATCCCCGAAGTGCTGCGCCCATACATGGGCACTGACCGTATACCCGCCGAGTAGCCGCTCCGGATGGACGTTCCCAGGACATACGCCTCTCCCCTTGAAAATGTGCCTGAGTCCGATGTATGTTGCTGATAAATATATACTTATGTATTCGAATCAAGCCGATTGCTGAGCACCCCGCATGAAACCGCTCTACGCAAGCTATTGAAATCAGAGGATTTCGTTTGACTCCGCCTTTTCCCCTTGCATACGATGGCACAGGGCCAAACAACACCGAATGAGCGTTCTTCCCCGTTTATGCGATTTTTGATTTGGCTAGTGGTACTGTGCTGGATCGTCGCCATGTTGCGACGCGTCGTGGCTTGGATGCTGCGCGGATTCGTGAATTCGCTCGCAGGCCGCCAAAGCGCGCCCGCTGACCAACAGCAATCTGCTATCAGTTCGCGGCGGCTAGTACGCGATCCGGTCTGCGGCGTGCACGTAGCCGAGGAGAGAGCGATTCCGCTCCGCGTCCAGGGCCAGGTCGTACACTTCTGCTCAGCAAAGTGCCGCGATGAGTATGCGGGCGGGGAACAAAAGTTCGCCGCGAACGGCTAAATGGTGGGCTGAGACGGTTTTTGATTTCGGGTAACCCAGAAAAGCAAAGGACCAGAAGGACAGGCGAGCGGATTTGCGTCACGCCGCCTAAACGAAAGGACCGAAGCCGATGGCCACGGTCGCAAAGCCTACAGTTGCACCGATGATCCCGCGCATTGCGCCGCGGGAGGATTTAAATCCGTTTCGCATCGCACAGATTCAATTTGACATGGCCGCCGAGTTCCTGAAGCTCGATCCCGGCCTGCGGCAGATATTGCGTACTCCGAAGCGCATCCTGGAAGTCTCTCTGCCCACGAAAATGGACAACGGCCAGGTGAAAGTCCTGACCGGGTATCGCGTGCAGCACAACGTCGCGCGAGGCCCCGGAAAGGGAGGGATTCGCTTCCACCCCAACGTAACGGTTGATGAAGTGAAAGCGCTCGCCGCGTGGATGACCTGGAAAACCGCTCTCGTTAACGTGCCCTTCGGCGGCGCTAAGGGTGGCATCATCTGTGACCCCAAGCGTATGTCCAAAAGCGAGCTGGAGCGCATGACGCGCCGGTACGCTAGTGAGATTCTCCCCTTAATTGGTCCGGATCAGGATATTCCCGCGCCGGACGTGTACACCGACTCGCAGACGATGGCGTGGATCATGGACACCTACTCCATGATGGTTGGCCACACAGTACCCGGCGTTGTGACCGGCAAGCCAATTTCCGTCGGCGGCTCGGTTGGGCGCGCGGAAGCTACCGCTCGCGGCCTTGTCTTCGTAGTCGAAGAAGCTTGCAAAGTGAAAAAGATTTCGCTGCGCGGTGCGACTGTAGCCATTCAGGGCTTCGGCAACGCCGGTGCCACTGCGGCGCGGCTCTTCGTCGAAAAGAAAGCCAAGGTCATTGCGCTCAGCGACACGCGCGGCGGCGTGACCAATTCCCGCGGTATCGATCCCATCAAAGCCATCCGCTACAAGGAGCGTTCCGGCACCGTCGTCGGCATGCCTGGAGCCTCGCGCATTTCCAACGACGACTTGCTCACTATGAAGTGCGACATCCTGGTACCCTCCGCTCTGGAAAACGTAATCACGCTGAACAACGCCGAAGCCATCAAGGCCCGCATCGTCGCCGAAGCCGCCAACGGCCCGACGACTCCGCACGCCGACGAAATCCTGGCGCGGAGGGGCATTACCGTTCTGCCGGACATCTTGGCCAATGCTGGCGGCGTCACGGTCAGCTATTTCGAGTGGGTGCAGAACCAAGAAGGGCTGCTCTGGGACACCGAAGAGGTCAACCAGCGACTGCAGCGAATCATGGTGCGCTCGTTCCACGAAATGGTGGACACTATGCGCAAGCATCACGTTCCTCCGCGCGCCGGCGCCATGATTCTCGCCGTCGGCCGTGTCGCGGAGGCCACTCTCGTCCGCGGCCTGTTCCCGTAAAAATGCGCCGGCTTCGAATTCATCTCGCGCCGCGATTTTCTTCAAATTTTTTCTTGCGCTGCAACTGAAAACGTGCGTACATTCGCACTTGCCGGTGCGCTTGCTTAGGCGTCACCGGCACTTTTCACTTAACGCATCGGAATACTGCGGTATTCATGCTTAAGTTCGGTGCACCTGGTAAGAATCCAGGTTAAGAGGCGCAAAGCACGACACGATGGGCAATCACAATAATCACTCCAACCCCACTCCCCCGATTCTCCTTACGATCGCAGGATTCGATCCTTCCTGCGGTGCCGGCACGGCGGCGGACCTGAAAACCTTTGCCGCACACGGCTGCTATGGCGTGGCGGCGATCACTTCGTTGACGGTGCAGAACACGCAAGGCGTGCATGAAGTGCAGAACACGCCAAGCGCAACTCTGCGCGCTCAGCTCGATATCCTCGTAAGCGACTGCGAAATCGCCGGAGTGAAGATTGGCATGTTAGGAAATCGGGGAAACGCCGTGGTCGTCGCGGAATTCCTGGACGCCAACAAGTTTGCTCATGTCGTTCACGACCCCGTGATGAAGTCATCGACCGGAACGGAATTGCTGGACGCCGCTGGAATCAAATACATCGCCGCCGAACTACTCAAACGCTCCAGCGTCATCACTCCGAACGTGCCCGAGGCGGAAATTCTCACCGGCTTGACCATCAAGGACACCAGCGACATGGAAGCGGCCGCGCGAAAAATCGTGGAGATGGGCGCCCACGCGGTAATCGTGAAGGGTGGTCACATGGACAAAGCCGTCGACATCTTGTTCGACGGCAATGAGATCATGCCGCTCGCTGGCGATAAGGGTAAGGAAGAACTCCTGCACGGCACCGGCTGCACGTTCGCCAGCGCCATTGCCGCTCACCTTTCCGCCGGCCGCTCGTTGTTTGAGGCCGCAACGCTGGCTAAAGCCTACGTAACGAAAGCGATCGAGAAAGGCTACCCCGTCGGCAAAGGCCGCATCCCCCTCGATCACTTCTATCGCCACAAGATCGAGCCGCCAGCGCGCGGCCTCCACGAAGTCCCGCAACACGGCATGCATCCCGCCGCCGAACCGGCCGCCCACTAAATCATCTGCTGGGAAATCGCCCCTGCTAACCTCTGCGTTGTCGCCGTCTCTTCGTTTGATTTCTACTTATTGGATTGTGAGTAGCTAGTCCTTTGCGAGGCGCCCACCCACAACAGTGGCCACCGGCCCGCCTTTGAAGTTGCGTCCATCGAACGGCGAGTTGCGCGATTTGCTGGCCGACTCAGCGGCGCGGAAGGTCCACGGACGATCGAGGGAAAAAATCGTGAGATCGGCGGGCTGGCCGGAGGCGAGCGTGCGCTCGAGCCCGAGAACGCGCGCGGGACCTGCCGTGAACAACTCGACCATCCTCATCAAAGGAACACGCCCAGTGTGGACCAGTTGCTCGAGCGCAAGGCTCAGCGCCGTCTCAAACCCAGTAACGCCAAACGGTGCGCGGTCAAACTCAACGTCCTTTAGCGCTGGCTCGTGCGGTGCGTGGTCTGTAGCAATCGCATCGACTGTTCCATCAGCGAGGCCCCCGAGCAGCGCCTCACGATCCTCGCGCGCGGCAAGCGGCGGATTCATTTTGTACCGCGAATCGTATTGCACGTCTTCATCAATCAACGTGAAGTGGTGCGGCGTTACCTCGCACGTGACACGTAAACCGCGTTGCTTTGCCGATCGTACTTGCTCGAGCGACCCTTTGGCCGACAAATGCGCAATGTGCAGACGCGCGCCGGTAAGTTCCGCAAGCTGGACATCACGAGCCACGCAAACGGATTCCGCCGCGGCAGGCATGCCCGCCAAGCCCAGTCGCGTCGACGTTATGCCTTCACGCATCACCGCCCCCGCCGCCAGCGAAACATCTTCGGCGTGCTCGATCACCGGAATGTCCAGGGAGCGACAATACTCCATGACCTGGCGCGCAAGCTTCGCCGTGGCGATCGGCTTTCCATCGTCGCTCACCGCCACAATTCCCGCCTGCTTCATGGCTGCGATTTCCGCGATAGCTTCGCCTTTGCTGTTCACGCTCGCTGCGCCGATGGGCCAAACACGCACACTGGCGCTTGCTCTTGCGCGATCGAGGATGAAACGCGTGACACTCGCGCTGTCGTTCACCGGTTTTGTGTTCGGCATGCAGCAGACCGCGGTGAATCCGCCGCGAGCCGCCGCACGCGTTCCGGTTTCAATCGTTTCGGAAGACTCCTGGCCAGGTTCGCGTAGGTGCGCGTGGAGGTCGATAAAACCGGGAGCGACGATCAGCCCGCTGGCGTCGAAGACCTCGAAGCCGTTGGTCGAAGAAATTTTCCCAGTCGGTGCGATCTCGGCGATTCGCTCCCCGTCTAGCAGAATGTCCAGTGACGCGTCGGTTTTTCTCGCCGGATCGACAACCCGTCCATTCTTAACGAGAAGCATGCGATGGATCCTTTATGTCTGTGGCGCGCCGATTCCGCGGTTGCGGAGCTTCACCAGCCGGATGCGTTCCTTCGTATTCGCTGTGGGCGGTAATCAGCAAGAAAAGCAGCGCCATGCGCACGGCGATACCGTTGGTTACTTGCTCGAGCACGCAGGATTGCGGGCCATCCGCAACTTCCGGCGAGATCTCGATGCCGCGATTCATCGGTCCCGGATGCAGCACAATCGCATCCCTGTTCGCGCGGCGCAGACGCTCGCTATTGAGTTGATAGAGCAGAACATAATCGTTGGCCGAGAGCGCAGGCTCGTGCAGCCGCTCGGCTTGCACCCGCAACACAAGCACAACGTCCGCTCCCTCCAGCGCTTCCTCAATATTAAAGACGCGTCGGACGGATGTTCCCTGTGGAACGATTTGCTCCAGCTCACGGGGAACCCACATCGCCGGCCCGCAAAGCGTAAATCGGCAGCCGAATTTTCCGAGCAAATGAATATTCGAGCGCGCCACCCGGCTGTGCTGAATATCGCCCAAAATCGTAACGTTCAAATTATCGATCCGGCCCTTCCGCTCGCGGATTGTAAGCGCGTCAAGCAAGCCCTGTGAAGGATGCTCGTGCGTTCCATCACCCGCATTGATCACTGGAATATCTAAATTCCGCGCAACAAAGTCCGCGGCGCCCGAAGCCGCATGGCGCATCACCAGGCAATCCGGCTTCATGGCATTCAGCGTATGCACCGTATCGAGCAGAGACTCGCCCTTTTTCAGGCTTGATGCTTCCGCCTGCAAATTCATCGTGTCCGCGCCAAGGCGTGAAGCCGCGGTTCCAAAGCTGATGCGTGTTCGCGTGGAATTCTCAAAAAAAGCCAGCGCCACGGTTTTGCCCCGCAACGTGGCTAATTTCTTCAACGAATGCTTCTGGATTTCCTGGAACGGCTTGCTCTGATCGAGGAGAAAAGTGAGTTCGTCCGCGGTGAGCGGCTCAAGCGCAAGTAGATCGCGAAACCGATGCGTCACATTTTCACTCAAATACCGTCACGGACCTCAATTTTATCCCAGCAGGCAACAAACTATCCATCCATGCGGTCGACGAGCACCACTCGCTCTTCGCTATCTACCTCGCGCAGCCGCACTTCGATAATCTCTGTGTTGCTGGTCTGCACCACGCGCCCGGTAAACTGCGCCTCAATGGGCATCTCCCGATGCCCGCGGTCGATCAACACACAAAGCGACACGCGCTTTGGCCTGCCCAAATCGAAAAGCCCGTTCATCGCCGCTCGGATCGTGCGCCCGGTATACAAAACGTCGTCGACTAGCACCAAATCCATATTGTCTACACCAAACGGAATGTCGGATGACTGCAGCACTGCGTGCGATGCAACCTTAGACAAGTCATCGCGATAGAGCGTGATGTCCAGCGTGCCCACCGGAACCTCCACGCCATCGATGCCGCGCATCGCAAATGCAATCCTCTCCGCCAACGGAACGCCGCGCCGTCGAATACCGATGAGCGCCAAATGTTTTGTCCCACCGCTTTTTTCCACGATTTCGTGCGCCAGCCGTTGCAGCGTGCGGTCGATTTCCGGCGCCGACATAAGCTGTGCCTTTTCAACGATGCGCATGGTCGCGTAATCCTAGCACACGTGGCAGAGCCTCAGCCTATCTCACGTATGCGTCGCAAACCCGCTCGGCTAGAACAGAATCAGCAACTTAACTTTTGATGACGGCGACCGAAACCAGCCTGAAATCAAGGTCGTGGTAAACTCCCGCGCAACAAAAATCGAGGTGAACATGTTCGGTGGGGAAACTCGCACTGCGACAATGAAGAGAAAATGCCTGCTTGCTACTGGCTTCGCAGCCCTAAGCCTTGTCATATCTGTCCCAGGCATTGATGGGCAAACACCGACCCGCCGGCCGGCCGCCGCGCCCACAACGAATGCTCCTGCCCATCCCAAACTCGTGGTCCTGCTCGTCGTAGACCAGATGCGCGGCGATTACGTCGACAAATTCCTGCATCAATGGACCGGCGGCCTTCGCCGCCTGGTCGATGAAGGCGCCTGGTTCCACGAGGCAGCCTATCCATACGCCACCACCGAGACCTGCGTCGGCCACACCACTATTTCCACCGGGAGCTTCCCTGCGTCGCACGGAATGGTGTCCAATACTTGGTGGGATCGCGAGAGCCGCAAGATGGTGGCTTGCACCTTGGATCCCAACGCCAAAAACTCTGGGTATGCAGGCGTTACAGCAAAGGGCGGCGACAGCGCCTGGCGCATGGAAGTTCCCGCCTTCGCTGAGGAGCTGAAATTTCAGACAAATGGCGCCACACGCGTGGTCACCTTTTCCCTGAAAGCGCGCGCTGCGATCACGATGGCCGGACACAAAGCTGATGCTGTCACCTGGGCCGATGCTGGCGGCTGGGTAACCTCAAGCGTCTATGGCGCGATGCCCTTCATCGATCAATATGCCAAGGCCCATCCGATCAACGACGATTACGGCAAGACTTGGACTCCCACGCTTCCCCGCAATTCCTATTGGTACGATGAAAAAAGCACCGGCTCAGTCCCGCCCGAAGGCTGGAATCTTACGTTTCCTCATTCCCTGCGCGGCAAGGCCGGTGGCGACGTGCCCGACCCCGCCTTCTACGAACAGTGGGCTTCAAGCCCATTTTCCGACACCTACCTCACAAAATTCGCTGAAACGGCTGTCGATTCCCTCGGTCTTGGCCAAGGTGGTGGTATCGATTTTCTGGCCATCAGCTACTCCTCCGTGGACTACGTAGGCCACGAATTCGGCCCCCGCAGTTGGGAAATTCAGGACATCCTAGTGCGCTTGGATAGTGACCTTTCAGATTTATTTGCGCACCTCGATAAGAAAGTCGGTCGAGGCAATTATGTCGTAGCTTTGAGCTCGGATCACGGTGTGGTTCCCATACCGGAAGACATGCAGAAGACCGGCGCCGATGCTGGCGTGTTCCGGCTTACGGAACTGCAAGAGCGCATGGAAAAAGCCCTTGAACCCTTCGATTTCCCAAAGCCAGCCATCGCGCAAATTGCTACCGGCGAAGTGTACTTCGCTCCGGATGTGTACGAGAGACTAAGGCAAAACGATAAGGCCATGCGTGCCGTGATCGATGCCGGGCTCGCCCTGCCCGGTGTAGCCGCAATTTTTCGCGCCGGGCAAGTGGAAAATCGCCCCGCGACCCAAAGTCCAATTCAATCGGCTCTCGCCAACGGCTATTTTCCTGGCCGCAGTGGTGACCTTTTCATTATTCCCAAGCCCTACTGGTTCATGGATCGCAGTCCTGCGGATAAACCCCGCTCGTACGGCACCTCTCATAGCTCCCCTTATAACTACGACCAACACGTCCCGATCCTCTTCATGGGTTTTGGCATTCGCCATGGCGAGTACTTCGACGCGGTAACTCCGGCCGACGTAGCCCCAACTCTAGCCGCCTTATGTGGGATCACTCTAGCCACACGAGACGGCCACCCCCTGGCACAAGCCCTGGCAAAGTAACCGCCAGCGCCTCAATTCGCTTCGTGGTAAGCTTTTGCCGAAGTGAGTGCCGCAGACGCTGTCGATCTCAGCGTACAGATTGGCGCCCTGCGCCTGCGCAATCCCATTCTTGCCGCCAGTGGCACCTTCGGCTACGGCGTCGAGTTTGCCCACCTCGTTGATCTGAATCGCCTCGGCGGCGTCATCGTCAAAGGCCTCTCCCGAGAACCGATGGAAGGAGCTCCCCCTCCCCGGCTCTGCGAGACACCCTCCGGAATGCTCAATGCTGTCGGCCTCCAAAACATAGGTGTCCGCGCCTTCGTCGGGGAGAAGCTGCCCTTAATGCGAAAATACGATACGGCCGTCCTGGCCAATGTCTTTGGCTACTGCCTCGAGGACTACGTGGAAGTGATCCGCATTCTCGAGGATGCCGAGGGCTTGGCGGGCTACGAGCTCAACATCTCCTGCCCAAATGTGAAAAAGGGCGGAGTGCAGTTCGGAAATGACCATGCCCAGGTTTCGGACGTCGTAACAGCAGCCCGAAAGGCTGCCGCACGGCGACCGCTCTGGGTGAAATTGTCGCCTCTTGTTGCGGACATTGGACTTATCGCCCGAGTCGCCCAAGAGGCCGGAGCCGACGCCCTGACGGTGGCCAATACTTATCCGGCTATGGCGGTCGACACTCGCACCCTAAAGTCACGTTTGGGGAATCTAACCGGAGGCCTTTCCGGCCCGGCCATTAAGCCCATCACGCTCCGACTCGTCTGGGAAGCAAAGAAAGCAGTGAAGATACCGGTGATCGGGCTGGGTGGGATCGAGACGGTGGAAGACGTGCTTGAATACCTGTCCGTAGGGGCTTCGGCCGTGCAAGTTGGAACGGCCAGCTTTGCTGACCCAAGGGCCAGTGAGCACTTGGCAAGCACCCTTACGAACGCTCTAGTACGGCTTAAATACAGCAGTATCAATGATATATGGGCAAAAGTCAGAACAGAAACCGGTTGACATAATGACTCCCTTTCGCTACACTTTTTTGGAAGCTGTAGCACAAAAACAACACTATGAGAAACCGACTCTTCGTGATTTGGGCTGCACTCCGTTGGGTTCCCTTAATGTTCCTCATCGCTCCGGCGATGGAAGCACCTCTTGTGGCGCACTTGAGCCAACCTCCTAAGGCGATCAAGAAGTGGGTAGGCAACGCCAGTTGGTATGGCCCCGGCTTTAACGGTCGTAAGACGGCCAACGGCGAAATCTTCGATAGCGAAGCCTTGACCGCCGCGCACCCGCACCTGCCATTCGGCTCCCTCGTACGTGTCGTAAACACGCGCACCGGGAAATTTGAACTGGTACGTATCAATGACCGCGGTCCCTATCAAGAAGGGCGTGAAATTGATGTATCCTATCGCGTCGCCCGGAAACTTGGCCTTATCCACTCGGGCGTGAGCCAAGTCCGGCTCGAGCTGATGGAGCTGCCCCAGAAACGTTGAGCTTCGACGCCCATCCACGTAGCAGCTTAGTGGTAGCTCTTGATTTTGATTCATTATCTTCCGCATTGAAATTTGCCAAGCAGGTTGCCGATCTTGTGGGTATGTTCAAGATCGGCAGCCAACTGTTTACCGCGGCGGGTCCCCAGGCGGTTCGGGAAATAGCCGCACTCGGTCCCGGTATCTTCCTCGACCTGAAATTCCACGACATTCCCAACACAGTAGCCGGCGCCATACTCTCGTGCGCCGCCATGCCCGGAGTGCAGCTCGTGAACGTGCACGCTCTCGGCGGTCACGCCATGCTCCATGCGGCAGCGCAAGCCATCAGCGCCGCACAGCCCATGGGCGCGGACCGGCCCCGCCTGCTCGCCGTCACCGTTCTCACCAGCATGGACCAGAAAGCTATGCGCGAAGTCGGTCTAGGCGGCACCTCCCAAGCGCGCGTCCTGAAGCTCGCCCAACTCGCGAAGAAAGCCGGAGTCGACGGCGTCGTGGCCTCTGTAAAGGAAGCGCGTGCCATCCGCAAAGCCTGCGGCCGCGATTTCCTGATCGTCACTCCCGGTGTGCGCCCAAAAGAAAGAGTCGCAGGGGCGAAGGACGATGACCAGGCCCGCACCGCAACTCCCAGCGAAGCGATTCGCGCCGGCGCCGATTTCCTGGTCGTTGGCCGGCCCATCCTCGCCGCCGCTGATCCCCGCGCCGCCACCCAAGCTATCGTCGAAGAAATCACCGCCGCCAAGTAATTCTCTAGAGCCCTCAGCGAACCACGTCTCTTCCCTCTCGACAAATTTTACGTTGTGCTACCTTTTTGGAGCGGCGAACGATCGAATGGAATGACTGAACAAACCATAAGCGTCATCGTCGGCACCGCCGGCCATATCGACCACGGCAAGTCTTCGCTAGTCGAAGCTCTGACCGGTACACACCCCGACCGATTGGAAGAGGAAAAGCGCCGCGGCATCACCATTGACCTCGGCTTCGCATTCCTCGAACAGGACGGCGTCCGCTTGGGCTTTGTCGATGTCCCTGGACACGAGCGTTTCGTCAGCAACATGCTCGCGGGAGCAGCCGGCCTGGATCTGGTGCTGTTGGTCATCGCCGCCGACGAGTCCATCAAGCCGCAAACTCGGGAGCATTTTGACATTTGCCGCCTGCTCGGGATCACGCGCGGCATCGTCGCGCTGACCAAAAGCGACTTGGTCGATGCCGATACTGCCGGCCTGGTTCGACTCGAAATCGAAGATTATCTGCGTGGCTCATTTCTAGAGGGCGCTCCTATCATCCCCGTCAGCACGAAAACGCAAACCAGCCTGGCAGAACTGAAAAAGACGTTGTTAGCCGCCGCCCTGCAAGTGCCTGAAAAAAATCCCGCTCGTGACTTCCGCCTGCCTATCGATCGCGCATTCGTCATTAAGGGTTTCGGCGCCGTGGTGACGGGCACCCTCATTTCCGGAAGCGTCGGCCCAGGCGACGAGGTCCAGTTATTTCCCGGAGGCCAGCGCTTAAGAGTGCGCGGTGTTCAGTCCGGCGGAAAGTCCGTTGACCGCGCCCTCGCCGGCCAGCGCACTGCGGTAAATCTCGCTGGCATCGAGCACACCACTTTACGGCGCGGTATGTCCCTCGCCACTCCCGGCAAATTTCGCGTTACGCGAAGAATCGACGCGCGGCTCGAGCTGCTGCAATCGGCCCCCAAAATGAAGCAGCGAGCTCGCGTCCATTTTCACTCCGGAACCAGCGAGACCGTCGCGGAAATGTTTTTGTCCGGAAGCAAAGAACTCGCTCCCGGACAGAGCGCCTTCGCCCAATTTCGTCTGCAAGACGATGTGCTCGTCCTCGCCGGTGACCGCTTCATCGTTCGCCAGTTCTCTCCGGTGACTACCATCGGCGGTGGCACAGTGTTAGACCCGCTCGCCCGCCGCCCGACTCTGCGCGATACGGGCCGTGTGGCTTTCCTCGAAACCCTGGAGCGCGGCGATAAAGCAGAGATACTCGCAGCCATGACCGAACGCGCCGTACTCGGATTGACCTCCGAGGAGATGGTCGCGCGCACCGGCTGGCTTGAAGACGAGATTGCCGCCGCCGCAAAGAGCCTCATCGACAGCGGGCGGGCGAAGAATATCTCCACGGAACCGCTCATCTTGCTCGCCGGAAGGGCCTTCGAC
>Ga0209526_10002527_pt1 | contig 12341 bp, 10 predicted proteins | sample JacPinW_OM2H0_M1_FD_188566 | JGI IMG/M metagenome (GOLD analysis project Ga0209526, IMG submission 188566) | Forest soil microbial communities from Algoma, Ontario, Canada - Jack Pine, Ontario site 1_JW_OM2H0_M1 (SPAdes) (version 2) | ecosystem: Environmental > Terrestrial > Soil > Boreal...
AGGGGTGTACTCCGATGTGCCCGCCGGAGGTGCTATCGGTGGCGGCTTTTTCTACTGGAACACCCGTTACCTGAGTGGGTATACAAACAACGGAAACTTGCTCGGAAGCTGGATTGGACGAGACGGGCAAGGCGCACAGGGCTGGGCTAATTATTGGTTCACCCCCCGGAATCGGCTGAAGTTTTATTATCGCCACGAGAAGGTCAGTCAGGACCCACGCTTCATTCCCGGCGGCGGCACCATCACCGATGGAAGCTTTGGCGCAGACGTTTGGACCACTCGCTCGATAGCATTCTCTGGTAATGTGCAATATGAGGCATGGACTTTCCCCTCAATTATACCGGGGCAGCAGCGCAATATAAGCGTTTCGATGCAAGTTCAGTTTAACCCTACCGGTTGGTTGTCTCGTGGGAGCAATCCATGAGGTCTGGCCTAATTAAACAAATTAAGACAACCAGAAGCGGGATTACAATGGAAATATCATTATATAGGATATGGGAATCAAGTTTAGTTTAGAGGGCGAGACGTGGCACAGTCCGGTTTAAAGACACGAACAGAGGTTTCTCCCGCTCTTCCTATGGAAGACCTGAGAGAAAACGACCTCACCTTTGACGATCTCAAATCCGTCACCTTGGTGAGATCGCAATTGCTCTGGAAGAATCGCCGCTTTTTGGCCCAGGCAATATTCGCCGGCCTTTGCGTTGGTCTGGTTGTAGCGCTTCTGATTCCGTCACGCTACGAATCTACCGTGCAATTGATGCCGCCAGACAGTCAGTCAGGGGGATTGGCTATGTTGGCTGCTCTGACTGCCAAAGCCGGCGGTGGTAGCGGCGGGGGCCTTGGCGCGGTCGCAGGCGATCTTTTGGGCGTCAAGAGTTCTGGTGCTCTTTTTGTTGGCATTCTTAAGAGCCGAACGTTACAAGACCGCTTGATCGATCGTTTCCAGCTTAAGAAAGTTTATTCCGTCAAGCACACGGAAGACGCCAGGAAGACGCTTTCCGAGAATACCGCGGCATCAGAGGACCGCAAGACCGGTATCGTCACCGTCACAGTCACCGATCACGATCCCAAGCGCGCCGCCGCCATTGCTCAAGCCCATATTGAAGAACTCAATCAGCTTTCTGCTCAGCTATCTACTTCCGCCGCACACCGCGAGCGGGTTTTTCTCGAGGAACGCCTCATTGCGGTTAAGCGCGACCTGGACGATGCTGCAAAAAAATTCAGTCAATTCGCCAGTAAGAACGTGGCTCTCGATATCAAGGAGCAGGCGCGGGCTATGGTAGAGGCGGCCGCGGCTATCCAGGGAGAAATGATCGCTGCGGAATCCGAGTTAAAAGGCTTAGAGCAGATTTACACCTCCAGTAACGTGCGCGTGCGTGCCATACAGGCGCGAATCTCTGAACTTCAACGTCAGCTTCAAAAACTCGGCGGCAAGGCCCCTTCCGAAACAGATCCGCTCGCTTCTTCCGATGCCCTGTACCCCTCTATTCGGGAACTTCCAATTTTGGGCGTGACATGGGCCGATCTCTATCGACGCACCAAAATTCAGGAAACAGTTTTTGAGATTTTGACGCAACAATATGAACTTGCCAAGGTGCAAGAAGCCAAAGAAACTCCCAGCGTAAAAGTCCTGGACGCGGCAGTTGTGCCGGAGGAAAAATCATTTCCTCCCCGGGTGTTAATCACTGTGTTGGGCGGGTTAGTGCTTTTCTGCGGAGCGGCTATGTGGGTCTTTGCGCGCGAGCGGTGGAATGAAACCGATGCAAGCGATCCCGGCAAAATGTTCGCACGGGAAGTAATCGGTAGCGTCCATCCATTTATGCCCTGGTCGAGTCCTTTTGCACGTAAACGCCAAAAGCCGAAAGCCGCTGATCGTACTTGAGTAGATTCGTCGGATTTTCTTGTTGCGGCTTTTGGTTGTTAACGGCCGCGACACGATTCTGTATCTTGAGATGTGCGTATTACCCTAAACAGAGTAATTGTTTTTGAACCCAGGGCAGCCCGTCTAAGGGCGCCTAATCATGACCCATGCAGAAAGTGCAGCAGGGCGCAGAAAATTTGATCTCTGACTCATTCTCACGGTCTCGTATCCGCCAAGTGACATTTAGCGTTGCCGATCAGGCACTGTCCGTCGGTGGAATGTTTCTCGTCACTATCGCCTTAGCGCGAACGCAGACTAAAGAAGCTTACGGCATCTTCACCCTTTCCTATACGCTCCTCACGTTTCTGACCGGTCTCCACAATGCAGCCATACTCGAAACATTTACAATTTATGGTTCGGGTAGATACGTCGATCGCTACCCGGAGTATTCTGGGCTTCTTTGGCGTGCCAACGCCGCCTTGCTGTTAGGACTCACGGTCGTTCTTCTGGTCTTATGGCGAGTGTTGTTATGGGCAGGGGACCCTGGTCTGGTCTCGAGGTCATTTCTCGGCATGTCTTTGTCTTTTGGAGTGCTGCTGACCTCTTCATTTGCTCGGAGAACTTTTTATATACGGCGCAAACCGGAGCTCGCGGCCAGGTTCTCGCTCATTTTCTTTCTAGCTTGCGTTCTTCTCCTGTGGCTTTTTCTTCGCATTGGCCGCTTGGACGGCTTCTACGCTTTCGTCATCCCCGGCTGCGCCTGGGTTCTTGCCGGGATTGTACTCATGGCTGAGCTTCCGACCCGAAATCGTGGGCAGGCTTTCACCGCTTCGGAGCCCGATTATTGGATTCAACATTGGAAATATTCGCGGTGGGTGTTTGTTACCGCGTTGATTTTTCAATTCACCACTCAAGGATATTATTGGCTTGCCGCTGGTTTTCTTTCCATCAAGGATGTTGCGAATCTGCGTGCCATGTACAACGTCGTCACTCCAGTAGACCAGGTATTCGTCGCCACGGCCATGTTAGTGTTGCCGATTATGTCGGCGCGATACTCGACCCGCCACTTACCGGGCTTGTTAAACGTATGGAAGCGCTATGCCCTTGTCTCGTTTCTCGTTACTGCCAGCTTCGCGGCACTGGTTCGAATTTTTGGACGCCCCATTCTCCATCTGTTTTATGGCGGACGCTTTGATGACACCGCAACGCTGGTTGGGACGTTTGCCCTGTTTCCTGTAGTCATGTGCATCGGGAACTCCGTCAACGCAGCACTGAAAGCCATGGAAAAACCCAACATCGTTTTCTGGGCTTATGTCGCCAGCGGAAGCGCAACGATCCTTATAGGGCTGCCGCTGTTGATTTACTTTGGATTGCGTGGTGCCGTTTACGGCATTATCGCGTCGGCTTGTGCCTACACTATGACGCTTTGCGCGGGTTTCTTCCGTTTTGTCGAAAAACAGCCAGACCGTGTGCAATTTGCACGCGCTGGCAGAGTAGAGCCGGTTTAACAGTCGAGATGAGCAACGGGACCCACAATTCGAATGCGGTTTCACAGCCGATCGCTAAATCACATATTTTTCTGCACAGATTTGGCCAGCGCGCGCTATTGCTCCTGGGAATTCTAATTATGATCGGGTGCTATCAATGGGCCTATATAAATTGGCTTTCTGTTATCTTTACCTACTATGGTTTTGAGTATTACGTTCCACCGGTCAATTATCTGAGGCTCGCTTGGTTCTTAAGTGCGCTCCCAAGTTTGTGGATGCCAATCAGAATGACTCGGCCATCCCAGCTCGCATATTGGATTTTGTATTTGACGGTAATCATCCCCTCGATGTTTGTCCCGCTCTTTGTCAAATTGAATTCGCCCACGGATGTCGCAAAATTAATGATCGTGTTCATAGTTGGGTTTGCCATCTGCGGGGCAGGTTATCTTTTTCCGCTTCGAACTTTCAAACGAGCGGCTTTGTCTCCAAAGGTTTTTTGGTTTGGCATGGTACTGCTCACCGTAGTTTGCACCGTTTGGGTAGTAGTAGCCTTTCGCGGCAACATACACCTTGTGTCCTTTGCTGATGTGTACGACGTACGCGACGAATCGCAGACGGTTATGGAGGGCACCCTTCTAAATTATCCTTTGATGTGGCTGTATGGTGCCATTAACCCGTTTCTTGTCGCCTGGGGTTTGTATTACAAGCGATGGCTGGTATTTCTGGCGGGATCGCTGGGGCAGGTCATTGTTTACGCCATGCTGGGCACGAAGGCCTCGATTCTTTCCATTGTGTTTATTTTGTTGTGGTATTTTCTGCTTCGCACTGATCGATTACCGTTTGGGCTTAAGCTGACCTGGAGCATCGCGGGACTGTTCTTGTTCTTGTGCCTTTGGTACGCGCACAATCCCACGGATGCTGGATTGGTGCTTCTCGGGCTCCTTTTTCTGGTTTTCTTTCGATCCTTTGGACTCGCGGGGCTTCTCAGCGCCCAGTACTATTATTTCTTTGACCATAATCCGGTAACCTACTACTCGCATATCAAGGGGATAAATCTCTTTATTCATTACCCTTTTAAGTATCCCTTGGGGACCGAAATCGGCTACTACTACTATTTTCCACTTGTCGATACAACCGCTCACTTTTGGGCGACAGACGGTTTGGCTGCTCTGCACTTGCCAGGCGTTTTGATAGCCTCGGTAGTATGCGCCTTTGTTCTCTGGCTGATTGATTCCGTGGGTCAAAAACTGGACATGAAATTTGTCGCGCTTACTACGTTCTACGCGACGTACAGTCTCGCAAATCTGTCGTTGTTCACAACCTTACTGTCCGGGGGCTTGGGCCTATTGATTTTGTTTCTGTATTGGATGCCTTTGCCCAGCGTTGGGAAAGTGTCAAGCGCAGCTCGCCGTGCGATCTTGACCGCCCAGCCAGGCGCCTCACCACATTCATAAGATGCCCGGCCTTTTGCATTCTGCGAGATTTATCAAGCGAGGAATAAATGCCCTGCGAGGTCGCGCTTTGTGGCAGCAAGTGCAAATGCACTGCGACCATGCGTATTTTGGAAATGATAGGGCGGGCTGGACTATCTGCCCCAACAGTTTATCGCCGGAGAGTGTGGTTTATTCGTTTGGGGTCGGTGAGGACATCTCATTCGACCTGGAGCTTATTAAGCGTTTTGGTCTAAGGGTTTATGCGTTTGATCCAACCCCGAAGTCAATCGAGTGGGTTAACAATCAAGCCTTGCCTGTCGAATTCAAATTTTCCCCATGTGGTGTCGCGGATTATGATGGGATTTGTAAATTTTTGCCTCCCGTGAATAGCGAACATGTTTCTTATACAGCACTCAATCGACAAACTCCATGGCCCGCGATTGAGGCTCCGGTTCGGCGTTTAAAGACCATCATGCGCGATCTGGGACACGACAAAATTAATCTAGTAAAGATGGATATTGAAGGCGCCGAATATTCCGTGCTCGCAGATTTAGTTGCGTCTCAAATTCGCGTAGACCAGCTGCTCGTTGAATTTCATCATCGCTTTCCAGAGGTCGGGGTTGATAAGACAAAAAGCGCCATCAAAGCTTTGAACGCTGCGGGGTACCGAATTTTTAGCGTTTCACCAAGCGGGGAAGAGGTTGGTTTTTTGCCGCTTGATAACTCATCGAAGAGTGAGTCGGGCCGCTAGGAGAGAAGCGTTAAATCATCGATGTTTGACTCCTAAATATTGAGGACACGTCTATTGCTACCGTCGGTAAGTAAAGCGTTACGGGCCAATTATGCGGAGTACTACGAAGACAACGCCGCTTTTACGGAGTGGCGGCGCCTCGGTGGAATCGATAAATCCGAAAATATCATGCGTCTGTGCGCCGATCTAGAGCACCACAGCATTCTGGAAATAGGTTGCGGAGAGGGCGCAATCCTGGAACGACTGGCGCACTTGGGTTTCGGTGCGCAATTTATCGGCCTGGAAATTTCACCGAGTGCTGTACGCAAAGTTCAAGAAAAGAAAATTCCCAATTGCGAAGTAAAGTTGTTTGATGGATATGATCTGGCGTTTCCAGAAAAGCGCTTTGACCTCGCTATCCTTAGTCACGTACTGGAACACGTGGAATACCCCAGACGGCTCATTCATGATGCTGCCAGAGTGGCAAAGACCGTGTTTGTTGAAGTGCCTCTGGAAGATAATTGGAGAATGCCGCAGAATTTTGTTTTTGACCGCGTTGGACATATAAATTTTTATAATCCTGGAACGATTCGCAGCCTCGTTCAAAGCTGCGGAATGACCGTTCTTGACGCATATCTTTGCCATAGTGCCCTGCCGATTTACATTTTCAGGAAAGGCAAGCTCCGTGGAACGCTCTCCTACTGGTTCAAAGAGATAGCGCTTCGCGCTACACCCGGCCTCAGCACGTCCGCTATGACGTATCACTATTCCTTGACCTATAAGGAAAAAGATAAGGACGCTTGATGCGGTTTACACGTGAGACCAGAATTCGTCGCAACCTTCATGGGTGTTAACCGGCTAATTCATTCCTTTGATCAGGCGCTCGCTAACCTGACGCTGCAGTTCGGTGCGGAAAAAAATCGTCTCATCAGTTTTTTGTTTCACGGCCTCTTCGCCGGAGCTGATGAACTGGCCTCAGGCGCCGTGGACCCCCAGCAAGCGATTACTGTCGACATGTTTCGCACTCTCGTTGGTCATTTCAAATCTCACTCTTACCGCTTTATTTCTCCCTTGGAAATTCTCCAAGGACTTGCTCCAGAAGGAAAATATATTTTGTTAACATTCGATGATGGTTATTACAACAATACACGTGCCCTGCCCATTCTCGAAGAATTTGATATTCCGGCTATTTTTTTTATCTCGACCGGCCATGTAAAGAAGCAAAAAGCATTCTGGTGGGATGTGGTTTACCGCGAATGCTGGAAAAGGCCTGAACAGTCCTCGGAAATGAATCGTGTGGTCGCAGCCTACAAACTGCTCAGGACCCACGAGGTCGAAGCACATTTGAAGAAAGCCTACGGCAATAATGCGCTTCGTCCCGTTGGCGATTTAGATCGTCCCTTTTCCTCAAGTGAATTGCGTCAATTTGCGAAGCACAAGTGCGTTTTTTTAGGGAATCACACAATGGACCACGCCATCCTTTCCAATTATTCCCGTGCTGAAATTTACGAGCAGATTAACGGCGCACAAGAAGACCTTAAGGAAATAACCGGACAAGTTCCGGCGATTATCGCCTATCCTAGCGGTAAGGTCTCCATAGAGACTCAACAGATTGCGCGGGACGCCGGCTTGAGTCTCGGTATTGGCGTGCGGCCTGGAAGAAATCATCTGCCCATAGAAATGTGCTCCAGAGACGCGATGAGCTTAAAGCGATTTACCTTATGGGGGAATCGCGAAATAGAACAGCAATGTCGCGTTAGCCGCTCCGGCATATCCTTGTATCGATTCTTTCGCGAACTAAAGCATTTGGGTTACGCAGGCTGACCAAATTAAATTACGTGAACGGTTAACGGAATGCGCATTCTTCAGGTCCACAACAAGTATCGTCCCGGCTGGGGCGGCGAGGAGACCGTCGTGGAACTGGAGGCCCAACTGCTACGGGAGAACGGGAACGAGGTAGAAACTGTTTCTCTGTGGACCGGAGAACTCGAGAGCGCCAAGGCTTTTAAGCTTATTGCTGCGGGGTTCGGTGCCGTATGGTCGTTTCGAGGCCACCGCTTGGTACGGCAAGCGATCGAGCGTTTTCGTCCGGACCTCGTGCACGTCCACAATATTTTTCCGCTGTTTAGCCCGAGTATTTATTGGGCGGCTAATGGGGCGGACATCCCGGTGGTGCAGACATTACACAACTACAGATTAGCCTGCGCTAATGCGCTCCTCCTGCGCGACGATCGGCCTTGCGAAGAGTGTGTCGGACGCTTTCCGTGGGCCGCGCTTCGCTACCGATGTCATAGTTCATCCTTTTTTCGAACCTTGGCAGTTACGTCTATGAATGTTATTCACCGTTGGATGGGGACCTACCAGAATAAAATTCAAGCGTATATCGCATTAACTGAATTCAGTAAGGCGATTCTGATTCGCGCAGGACTGGCGAGTGACAAGATTTTTGTTAAGCCTAATTTCACTCCCGACCCAGGTGCCCTCGTTGCCTTGCGGTCTCCCAGGGTTATTTTCGCCGGTACCATCAATCGCGCCAAAGGTGTCCATCTGCTGCTACAAGCTTGGTCTCAGCTAGCCCTGCCCGGTTATAAATTGGTCTTACTAGGGGATGGGCCGGACCGACCGACATTGCAGAGTCGTTACGCCAGTGACTCAAGTATCGAATGGCTTGGCTCGCAGCCGCGGAACATCGTACTGCAATATATCGCCACGTCTCAATGGGTGGCGCTTCCTTCGCTAGCCTATGAGAATTTTGCTATGTCGGTTCTAGAAGCTTTTTCCGTCGGTACCCCGGTTATCGTTCCTGGCCACGGCGCTTTGGGTACGATTGTCTCGGACGGCCGGGATGGACTGCATTTTTTACCCGGTGACGTCGCCTCTTTGTCCGACACTCTTCGCTCAGCGTTGTCTTCATCCCCATCGCAGTGGGCCGAGTGGTCTGCCGCAGCACGCGCCAGATATCTTCGCAACATGACAGCCACATCCAACTATCGCCAGTTAATTGGCATCTATCAGGGCGCTATGAAATCTTTCTCGACGCCCCTGTCTCCCAGATTGGAGAAAAGATGCGTTGACGGAAACCTCGGAGAATCCTAACTCTGTGCCGGTGACGCCCAAAGCGAGCTTGAGCCTCAAATATAAAATGACGGTTGTTCTAGTCTCAGAATTCTTTGCGCCTGGCATGGGATATTTGGAAAACGTGTTTCCCAAATATCTGGCGCGCACTGGAGTTGAAACCCACGTTGTCGCGACGGACCTTCCACTCTCTTATCGAGAAAAAGGTGAACAACAGGCTTACAAAAATTTCGCTCGGCCCCTGCCAGCCGGCACGGTAGAAATCTTGGACGGCTACACCTTGCACATTTTGGGGCACAAGCAGCTCCTTGGCCACATGCGCATAGCTGGTTTAGGAAAAAAATTGGCCTCATTGCGACCCGACGTGGTGCAGACCATGACCCCTATTGGTTGGATTGCCAATCAGGCCGCGTGGTACAAACTACGCTCGGGCTATAAACTTTTTTCCGGATGCCACTATCACTCTTCGGTTTTTCCTTTGGCCTCCCAAACAGAGCAGGCTTCATTGTCTGAAAAATTTCACTGCCTAGTCACGCGAACGATCCCTGGCCGGTTGGCAAGTTTCGCCACTGAGAAATGCCACTGTATTTCTTCCGACTGCGCTGATGTTGCCCGGCGATTCTTCGGCGTGCCGCAGCAACAAATTCTTATCTCTCCGCTGGGAGTGGATACCGAACTGTTTTTTCCGGCCGCACAGACAGAAGAAACCCTGGAACGAGTTTCCTTGCGTACTGAATTGGGATTTACTGATGGGGATATTGTGTGCGTATATTCAGGACGATTCACCGAGGATAAGAATCCTCTGTTGTTGGCGCGAGCGGTGATGGAGCTGCGTAGCCAGGGCGAACCTTTCCGAGGCCTTTTTGTCGGCAGCGGGACGCAAGCGGAGACAATTCGAAAGTACGATGGATGCGTGACCCGCGAGTTTACACCTGTCCGCGAGCTGGGCGCACTCTACCGCGCTGCAGACATCGGCGTTTGGCCTGCGCAGGAGTCGCTCTCAATGTTGGACGCGGCCGCGTGTGGCTTACCTATCGTTGTGAACGACACTATGAATGCGCCGGAGCGGGTTGAAGGAAATGGATCGACTTACGCTCTTAACGATTTGAATGATCTTGTCCGAGTTTTGAGAAGCCTTCGGAGTAAGGATGAGCGTCGAAAATTAGGATCCTTTGGTGCGAACAAGATGGCCAGTAACTTTAGCTGGGAATCAGTGACCAAAAGACGCCTAGCAGATTATGAAGCTGCGTTGCGGTATGGTGCTCCAATTCACGAAGCTGCACACCAGGGTTCGGATCGATGATCGATTTTTCCGTTGTACCGCCCGATACACTTGCCGGGAAGGTCGTTCGATTTCCGTTCCGGCTTTTGCCGCGCGGGATGACCGTTCCGATCCTGCAAGGACCGCTCCGCGGAAAAAAATGGATACTTGGTTCGCAACGACACGCTTTCTGGCTCGGCGGTTATGAGCCTAAAATGCAGGCTTTGATCGCCCGGGAACTAAAACAGGGCCGTACGTTTTACGATATCGGCGCCAATGTCGGATTCTATACTCTTCTCGGCTCTTTCTGCGTTGCGCCCGGAGGCGTTTTTGCGTTCGAACCCCTACCGGCTAATGTGGAATTCCTCAAACGACACCTTGCCATCAACCAAGTGAAAAATGTTCGGGTGCTGCAGTTGGCGATATCCGACGAGATCGGGACCGCCAAGTTTCGCGCAGAGCCAACCGGGGCCATGGGACAACTGGATTCCTCCGGCAATGTGAACGTTGAAATGTCGACCATAGATGCTTTATTGGCTACGCGCGACATTCCTCCGCCGGACTTCATCAAAATGGATATTGAAGGCGCAGAATGTAAGGCCCTGCTGGGCGCGCGCGAGTGCTTTCGGCAGCACAGGCCCGTACTATTCTTAGCGACGCACGGGAAAGAAATTCATGACCGTTGTTGCGATTTGTTGTGCTCTTGGAGATATAAGGTGGAGATTATTATGAAGGAAACTGAAGATCGCTCCGAGATAATGGCTACCGCAACGAAATGACAGAACGTTATAGATCTTGATGATTATTTTTAATAATTTTGCTTATTATCCTGTTAGAGACGTTCTCCATTATCGTACTACTCACGGTGCAAACGTAACTTGAACAGCGCTTTGCAAAATTCGCTTCCCGTGCCTGCCTCTGACTCAGGCCGTATGACAGACCCTGGCCGTTACTCTGGATGTATCGTGTGTCAGGGCCCTCTAAAGGAAAGTGTAATCAGAACGTTCGATACCCGCTTTGGTATCCGTGGGAATTATGAAGTCTTGCGTTGTAGCCTATGTCAATTAGAGCAAATTTATCCGGTTCCCAAGCCTGCAGAACTTAAGAGCCTTTACGAATTGCACTATAACTTTGGCGGCGAAAAGGGCACCGCCTATACACGGCTTCGCGAGTTGTTTTTTTCTTCGTTTTTGTATCGTGCTTGGGTTCGAGTTGATGGCGACCTTTCTTTTCATGCCCGCAAAGGTGCCGGCCGATTGATTGATATTGGTTGTAACGAAGGCCGTGGTTTAAGTCTCTACGCCCGGAATGGCTTTCAGGTTGAAGGCTTGGAGTTGAACGAAGCTGCCGCAGCGCAAGCACGAGAGCGCGGCTTTATTGTGCACGGACGGCCAGTCGAAGATTTCACACCAGCGGCTCCCTACGAAGTCGCTATCTTGTCCAACGTTTTGGAACACGCGGCCGAACCCCGGCAAATGCTGCTGGTGGTGAGCCGCATTCTGTCGTCGAAAGGGCAGATTTGGATCAGTTGCCCCAATAATCGAAGTTGGCTGCGCAGGGTGTTTGGCAAGTATTGGATCAACTGGCACCTTCCTTTTCACATCTCGCATTTTTCGTCGCAGACGATCACAAACTTGTTGGAGCAGACCGGATTTACCGCTATCCAGATAAGCCAGGTAACGCCTTCCGCGTGGGTCGCCTCGTCTGCAATCGTTCGCATTTTTGCCAAAGAGGGACATGCTACTCGTCAATTGCGTAATCCAATTCTTTTTGCGCCATTAGTGCTGGCCATTCGTTTCTTTTTGTTCCCGATCTTGTGGCTAAAAAATCGTACCGGCCATGGCGATTGTCTTTTGATCACCGCTGTTAAATTTTGATCATGAGGATTTTGATCAATTCGATTAATTTTTACCCCGAACTTACCAGCACTGGCAAATATACAGGTGAGATGGCGCAGTGGCTCGCTGAACGGGGGCACGAAGTGCGCGTTGTGACTTCTCCGCCGCACTACCCAACTTGGAAAGTCTTCGACGAATATTCTTCTTGGCGCTACAAAAAAGAACGATGGTCGCCTTCCACCGGAAGTGGCGTACTCGAGATATTCCGTTGCCCTTTATGGGTCCCGCACACGCCTCGTGGATGGAGGCGTTTAACATATCTAGCCAGTTTTTCACTCAGTAGCTGTCCGGTAATGTTGGCTCAGGTATTTTGGAAGCCGCACTTGGTTTTGCAGATCGAGCCGACGTTTTTTGGTAGCCCGCAAACTTTACTGTCAGCATGGCTATCCGGCGCGATCTCCTGGTTACATATTCAAGACTTCGAAGTAGATGTTGCATTTCAACTGACCGATTTTTCTTCTCCCCACTTGCGACGCTGGGCTCATCGGATGGAAAGTAGGTTGATGACGAAATTTGCCCGCGTTTCAACGATATCGGATCGAATGATAGAAAAACTTCGCACGAAGGGTGTGCCGGCATCGCGAGCCGTTTTATTT
>Ga0209526_10002528_pt1 | contig 12341 bp, 13 predicted proteins | sample JacPinW_OM2H0_M1_FD_188566 | JGI IMG/M metagenome (GOLD analysis project Ga0209526, IMG submission 188566) | Forest soil microbial communities from Algoma, Ontario, Canada - Jack Pine, Ontario site 1_JW_OM2H0_M1 (SPAdes) (version 2) | ecosystem: Environmental > Terrestrial > Soil > Boreal...
CTAATTCCGCGCATAAACGATTCAAAGATACGCGATCGTCGACATCGTAACCGCTTGGAAGGAGCTCTACGTCGATCTTAAACTGTTTCGCCCGCTCAATGGTCTGATTCAAAACGCGCTCAGTGCTCCAGTCGATTCGTTCGAACAACTCGCGGTGATTTTGCTTAAGACCGATCAAGTAATAGCCGCCATCTTCAGAGGGACCGAGAACAACTCGGTCGCCGGAATGGGCCAGCAACTCAACTGCTCGCGTATAGATTTCGCTCGAAACAGTAGGGCTGTCCGAATCGATCAGGCAAACGGAGCCAAAACCGCAGCGAAAAAGGTCTTCGACCGCAAAGGCGAGTCGTTCGCCGAATTCTTCTCCGCGCTGAGGAAGCAGCTCAAATTCACGCGGCAAGATGTCGATGTAGGCTGCTTCAGATCCGATCGGCGTGAACACGCCTATTCCGACAGCGTCGTCGCGACAGGCCGACTTGATCGCAGCAGCGGTGTCACGAAGAAAACAGATGTTGAGCTGGGCAGCTTCCTCAGGCGTGAGCGGTGGTTGGAGCCTCGTTTTAACCCGACCGGCGCGCGGGGCTTTGGTCATTACTCCCAGCGCGCAGACGTTCTCGGCGCAGCGTACGGGATTAGCGGGATCCAGGATTTGATGAGCCGTCTGCATCGGAGTGGGCAGCTGCTTACTCTTTTTCGCAAAGCGCGTATTGGTAGCGACCATCCTGCCAAATCCGTACCGACTTCCATGGGTGGTCAGCAAACAATTCTTTGAACGCCTTTGCATTCAACACGGTGGCTTTTGTCGGTTCGCGATAACCGTTGCCAGAATGAATGACACTCGCCAGCAACCACATTGAAAACAGTGGGATCGACGCCCAAAATGCATAACGGGGTTCGGCAACAAAACAGCGGCCGCCTGGCTTCAAAACACGAAACATTTCGGTGACCGCCCGCTGTTGCTCAGACAGAACAGTAAACATCCTCGACGCGATCAGAGCATCGAAGGATGCGTCTGCACAAGGAAGAGAGAGAACATTCAGACGTTCGAACGAGCAGTTTGGAATGTAACCAGCGGTGACCCGTTCCCGCGCCCAACGCAGCTGCCTCTCGGACCGATCCACGCCGAGAACAGCAATGTGGGGAAATCGCTGGGCCAGTTTCCTTGAATAAAAGCCCGGCCCACAGCCGAGCTCGATCACGCGGATACCAGAAGGCGGCGTCTGATTTTGCCAAAGCGCAGAGATAATGCGGTCGGTGTCATCGCGAAAGAGTCGTTCCCGACAGAAAGCGTAGAGCCAGGCGACGCGTTCGAACAAACTGTCGGTGGATTTCGCTGACACTGCGACATTGGATGTCGATCCCGGCGAAGTTCGCGATACGACGACGTCACGCGGCATAGCTCTGCTAGTTAGTTTCGCGACGAACCCGCAACTTGTTCGCAAATTCAATTACTATTTCTAATTGAGTCCCCATTAATTCTTCTCCTTCTCCGCGCGAACAACTGCGGCGCTGCGCCGAGACGTAGCGGCAGAGCAAACTGTTGATAACACTGTCAACAACCGCACACAACCTTGATCGCGCGTGCCGGGCGGGAAGTTATTACGAGTTATTGGAACTTGTTGGCTTGTTGCTGCGCGATCGGTTAACAAGGCGACATGAAGGCAGAAATGGGACACGTGTTTTTGGCGGCGACGGGCATTGGTTTTATCTCAAACGCACTCGGGACGCTGAGAAAAAATGAGATCGCGTTGCTGACAAACCTGGATCAGGTTCCTAAATTCGGCGCCATCGCTGTTGTAAGCCTCGCGAAATCCAAGGTGGCTCAGAATTTCCGACCCGCATGTTCGCGATTTTACCTTAGTGCTGTAATTGACCTGAGGCTCGCCCGGCGGTAATCGCAAAACGCGATGGATTTGCTGGCGGAACTAGAAGAGCACCTCGTTTGCGGCGACGGCGCGATGGGTACGTTACTGCTCGATCGCGGTGTGCCGGTGGACCATTGTCTGGAGGAACTTTGCCTTAGCGAGCCGGACCGGATTCTCGCCGTTCATGAGGAGTACGTCGCGGCCGGAGCCAGAGTGATTGAAACGAACACCTTTGGCGCGAATCGGGTGCGATTGTCCCGCTTCGGGTTGGAGGATCGCACCGCGGAGATAAACAAAGCTGCCGTGCGCCTGGCGCGAAAAGCTGTGCGTGGTAAGGAAATTTGTATCGCTGGAAGCGTGGGCCCCCTTGGAATCAGCAGTCATGAAGCGGAGGAACGCGGAATCGACCGCAGCAGCTGTTTTCGCGAGCAAATTGCGGCGCTGACCGAGGCCGACGTCGATCTAATTTTTTTCGAAACCGTCCTGAATTTCGAAGAAATGGAAATTGCGCTACGCGCAACTCCGAAAAGCGATTGTATCATTGTTTCTTTATTCGCCTGCGAGCCTGAGGCACGGCTTCAGTCCGGAATGCCGTTGGTCTACGCGTTTGCTCGCTGTCGTGAGTTGGGCGCAAGAATCGTGGGTGCCAATTGTCTGAACGGACCACGCGCGATGGTGCAGCTGTTTGAAAAATTGCCGGCTGGAGATTTGCTGGCGGCATATCCGAATGCCGGATATCCGCGTTACACTGAAGGTCGCTACGTTTATCCAACGGATCCGGATTATTTCGCGAACGCGGCACGAGAAATGGCCGCGCAAGGTGCACGACTGATCGGCGGTTGCTGTGGAACAACACCAGCACACATCGCGGCGGTATCGAAGATGCTTGTCGATCGTCGGCCGGTCCGTTCCAAATCAAGGTGCTTGGTCGGTTGAGCAAAAGTCAGAGGAAGAACGAAGATAGAGTCAGAATTCATGCATATCACAGATATCATGCAGGGGGATTCGCCCACATTTTCGTTCGAGTTCTTCCCTCCGAGATCGCCGGAGGCGGCCGAGATTCTTTATCAAACCATTCGAGACCTCGAATCGTACATGCCCCATTTTGTGAGCGTGACTTACGGTGCGGGTGGATCAACCCGGGATTTAACTCATGATCTTGTCGAGCGCATTCAACATACAACAAAACTCGATCCGATCCCTCATTTGACCTGTATCTGCCACAACGAAGAAGAGGTTGAAGCGATTCTGACTCGATATGCCAGATCGGCGATTGGAAACATTCTCGCGCTTGGAGGAGATCGACCGGCTGAAATGGCCTATGATGAATCGCGCGACTCGTTCCGACATGCGATTGATTTGGTGAAGTTCATTCGCCGATTCAATGAATCCGGCGTCCATCCTGATCGTCGCGGTTTCGGCATTGGCGTAGCCGGTTTTCCCGAAGGCCACCCTGCAACGCCGAATCGGCTAATTGAAATGGATCATCTGAAAGCAAAAGTGGATGCCGGCGCCGACTATATTGTCACGCAGCTATTCTTTGATAATCGCGACTTCTTGGATTTCCGTGAGCGTTGCGCGTTGGAGAACATCAACGTTCCGATTATCGCCGGCATCATGCCAGTTACTTCAATGGGCGGGTTAAGGCGGATCGCTGAGCTCGCCGGTGGCGCTCGGTTCCCGGCGAGACTTCTGCGCGCGATACAGCGGTGCGAAAAGGATAAGGAAATGGTCAAGCGTGTTGGCGTTCACTTCGCGTTGGAGCAATGTCACGACCTTCTGGATAACCACGTGGCCGGAATTCATTTCTATACTCTCAATCGCTCGGACGCTACGCGCGTGATTTTTGACAGTCTCGGCATTCCACGTCGTCGGAAAGCAGAGTCTCCGACCGCTTAATCAGGAACGGACCGTTTCGGGTCGGTGGCGGACGACACCACTTTAAGCAAGCACCCGGAGTTTGCACGGAGTCTCTCAGCCGGGCAAACTCCCGGAATGCTGGAAAGTCGACGCACCATCTATTTTCAGCTTTCCGGTATTGGGATCGTAGTCATTGGGGTGGCGCTGCTATCGCACTTTCTTCCCATGATCGCTTTAATCGGGGAACTGCAGCGTCGGGTTACTGGAATGGGAAGCTCGGGCGGAATTTTCTATCCGCTGCTTTTTGCCGCGTGTAATATTCTCCTTTTACCGGGGGGAATTTTGAGCGTCGGGGCCGGATTTTTCTTCGGGCTCTGGTGGGGATTCTTGATCGTGTTGCTGGGAAACAGTGTTGGTGCGGCAGTTTCGTTTGCTCTCAGTCATTGGCTTGGACGCCGATATTTGAGCCAGCGCTTTTCAAGCAGTCCAATGCTGCAAGTTTTGGATAGAGCCGTGGCACGCGATGCATGGAAAATCATTTTTCTGAGCCAATTGCATCCACTTTTTCCGACCAGTCTGCTCAACTATTTGTTCGGACTGACCAGAATTCGATTCGGCGCCTACATGCTCTGGACCGCACTTGGTCGTGCACCCGGGCTCTTTCTTTACACTTATCTGGGAACGCTGGGACAGCTTGGGCTAAACTTAGCGCGTGGGAAAAGTCACCCTCGAATTGTAGAGTATTGGACTTGGGGCGGTGCATTTGCGATTACCGTTCTCCTGTTTATTCTCTTAACCCGCATGGCCTTGAATGCTCTCCGAGAGAGCCGCTTGGAGTCCGCTGGAGAAGAAATGTGTTCGATCGGGCAAGTGCACTAGGTTAAATATCTACAGATAAGGAGCTTATGCAATATCACCCTCCCATAGAGGCAGCGTGCGCTGCCAGGGGTCGCGCGCGGACAGGGCCGCGGTGGCCGCGGCCATTTCAAACGGGAACAGAGGCTTTTGGGGCCATGGCTATCGTGAAAGACTCGAACAAGCCCCCGGTGCCTTGCGGGGCTTGCAGGCAGGTGTTGTCCGAACTTAGTCCGAACCTCAAGATTGTAGCCGCGACTGTCAGCGGGCAAGTGCAGGAATTTGACTTGGCAAAACTTTTTCCAGCGCCAGGCCAGGACGTCTTGGAGACAATGCGTCGTGTTTAAACTACCCACTGTTTACGACGTGATTGTGGTCGGCAGCGGCCATGCCGGGATCGAGGCGGCGCTAGCCTCGGCACGACTTGGCTGCCGAACGCTCATGTTAACACAAAATTTGGACACGATTGGGCAGATGTCGTGCAACCCAGCGATTGGTGGCTTAGCAAAAGGCCAATTGGTTCGCGAGATCGACGCACTCGGCGGAGCTATGGGTTTGAACGCGGATGCAACCGGCATCCAATTTCGGATGCTAAATAGATCGAAAGGACCAGCCGTTAGAGCGCCGCGAGTCCAATGCGACAAGAAGGCCTATCAGTTTCGGATGAAGGCGGTCTTGGAGCGCACATCGGGTCTGGATCTAAAACAGGCTACTGTTTCCAAACTGCTCGTTGGGGATGGGGCCGTGCGTGGAGTTGAGATAGACTTGGGGCTGACGATTATGGGAGACAGTGTCGTTATCACTGCCGGCACGTTTCTGCGCGGGTTGTTACATGTCGGCGAAAACAGCAAGCCTGGCGGAAGGATGGCCGACACCAGCTCTACCCTGAGCGCCAACTTGAAAGATTTGGGGTTTGAGATCGGCAGGTTCAAGACGGGAACACCGTGTCGACTCAACGGACGTTCGATCAACTTTGATCGGTGTCACATCCAATTGGGGGATGAACCGCCGCCGCGATTTTCTTATTTTGTCCCAAGGAAGGAAAACCGCGATGCCAATGACGTTTTTACGTTGAACAATATCTATTCCGCAGAGTTCCACGTGGAACAGCTTCCATGTTGGATCACCCAAACAGCCACTCGAACGCGGGAGATAATCGAAAGGAATCTCCACCGGTCACCGCTTTATGCCGGCCGTATCCAAGGCACCGGACCTCGTTACTGTCCGTCAATCGAAGATAAAATAGTGAAGTTTAGCCATCGGGAGACCCACCAACTGTTCCTAGAGCCGGAAGGTCGCCACAGCGAAGAATATTACATAAATGGCATTTCGACGAGTCTGCCTTACGACGTCCAGCTTGAGTTCGTCCATTCTATCCCAGCGCTCGAGGAAGCCGAAATAATGCGCCCAGGCTATGCGGTCGAATACGACTACTTTCCGCCGACGCAGCTTCTGCCGACACTCGAAACGAAACTGGTGCGCAATCTCTATCTTGCGGGTCAGGTCAATGGCACCTCGGGCTACGAGGAGGCAGCGGCGCAAGGACTGGTAGCTGGCATTAATGCTGGTTTACGAACTCAAGATCGGCCGCCATTCGTTCTCAAACGGAGCGAGGCTTATATCGGTGTGCTGATAGACGATCTGGTTACCAAAGGAACTGAGGAACCCTATCGGATGTTCAGCAGTCGGGCGGAGGATCGGCTGCATTTGCGCCAAGAAAACGCGGACCAGCGCCTGACGCCCCGCGGATTCGAAATAGGACTAATCGATCAACAAAGACGGGCTTGCTTCGAGGAAAAAATGGAACTGATAAACAGATGTCGGGGGGCTGCAAATCAGACGGAGCTTGGCAGCACACCGCTAAGTCAGCTGCTGAAACGCACAGACTTCACCCGCGTTGATTTACCGGCCGGCATTCAATCCCTGGCCCCCGCAGAAATTTGGGAGTTAGTCGAGAACGAGATCAAATACGAGGGTTATGCCCTTCGACAGTCTCAGCAAAACATGGAGTTGGAGCGAAATAGCCTTCAAAAGATTCCAAATGGCTTCGATTTTGGAAAAGTGACAGGCCTGAGTTCTGAGGCCCGGCAGAAGCTGAGTAAGGTGCGTCCGGGTTCCTTGGGAGATGCGGCGCGCATCAGTGGTGTAACTCCGTCCGATGTATCTATTTTGCATATATGGCTAAAACGCAACAAGTTAAGATCTGATAGTAGACGGCTTTTCGCTGCTCGAAAGTAATCTAGGCCGTGTGATTGTTCCTTCTTTGATCGTTGTAGCATTGATCGGATACCTCGTTGGCTCGGTTCCGACTGGTTATATCGTGGGGCGAATGGCCGGAATCGATGTGCGCACAGTCGGCAGTGGAAACGTGGGTGCCACGAACGTCACACGTGTTCTCGGCAAGCGGTTTGGATATCCCGTGTTTGTAATCGATTTCCTGAAAGGCGTTGTTGCGGTAATGATGTCCATCTCTGTTGCCGCGAGAGTAGGTTCGACTCCGACTTCCGCCGATCTGTTCGCTGCGTTCGGCGGTGTCTTTTCCGTTGTCGGCCACAGTTTTCCTGTTTGGCTTGGCTTTAAGGGCGGCAAGGGAGTGGCTACTTCGCTTGGCGTTCTTTTTGGAATTAACTGGATAGCCGCGCTGGTGATGTGCGGCGTGTGGGTCTCCGTATTCCAACTTACCCGCTATGTTTCTTTGTCTTCAATCGCCGCGGCAATCGCGCTTCCGCTGGCAATGACAGCGATGCTTTTTCTGCATCAACTGCGATCGACGATTCCAGTGTACTTTTCCCTGTGCTTGACCGCAATCGTTGTCGTGCGACATCGGTCGAATCTATCGCGGTTTCGCCGTGGCACTGAGCCGCGCTTTACTCGAAAGTGAACGTGGAGCGAATCGCTGTCATTGGGGCGGGCGGCTGGGGAACGGCGTTGTCCGTAATTTGGGCGAAGCAAGGGCGTGCCATCTTACTTTGGGGAAATAGCGCAGCCCGCATCGAACAAATTCAAAAGACACGTGAGAACAGTATCTATCTTCCTGGCGTTGCGATTCCAAGGGCTATTGGCCTAACGAGCGATCTCCAAGATTGCATCGATGCCGATTTAATTGTTCTTGCGACGCCTTCGACAGTGGTGAGAGAAATTGCGGGGCGATTTCAAAAGCATCTACGTAAGCACAGCGCGATCTTACTCAGCTGCGTTAAGGGTCTGGAACACGGAACCGGTAAACGGATGAGCGAGATCTTGAGCGAAATCTTTCCGGAACACGCGGTGGCTGTGCTGTCCGGTCCGAACTTAGCGATCGAAGTTGCGCACGAATTGCCGACGGCCACGGTTCTGGCCTGCACCGAAACAGCGCGGGCAGGCGAACTTCAAAAGCTTCTCGGTACGCCGCGCTTCCGAATTTACACGGGCGAAGAGCTTCCCGGAATCGAATTGGGCGGCGCGCTCAAGAATATCTTTGCGATCGCAGCCGGCGCCGGGGACGGCCTCGGCCTCGGTGATAATTCAAAGGCTGCCTTGGTCACACGCTCACTCGCTGAAATGATCAGACTCGGTACGAAAATGGGCGCGGATACGCGGACGTTTTACGGTCTAAGCGGCGTTGGAGACCTAATCGCGACCTGTTTCAGCCGGCATAGCCGCAATCGCCGCGTCGGCGAACAACTCGGACAAGGCCGACCATTGAAAGAAATCACGGCGTCGATGCAAATGGTTGCCGAGGGCATTCCGACTTCAAGGAGCGCTTATCAGTGCGCGCGCCGATTCAATGTCGATACGCCTATAATTGATGAGGTTTATGCGCTCGTTCATGAGGGTAAATCGGCGGCCCGGGCAATGGAGGATTTGCTCGCCCGCGATCAAAGAGCTGAGCGCGGTTGAGCTGACCGCTCAGCGCAAAGCTGCGCGATGACTGCCAGATAAAGTTGGTGCTCGGCACTCTGAATTCGCGCGTGGAGAGTTTCGGCGGAGTCGTTAGGCAAAACAGGCACTTCACGCTGAGCGATTATATCCCCATGATCGATCTTTTCGTCGACATAGTGAACGGTGCATCCGGTGCCGGTTTCCCCGACCGCGAGCGCCTGTTTCCAAGCCTCTAGTCCAGGAAATTTCGGGAGCAGCGATGGATGAATATTAATGATCCGCCGCGGAAACGCTTCCAGCATGGGTGATTTGAGAACCCGCATGAACCCAGCGAGCACAACCAGCTCTACTTTTACGTCTTGCAGCATCCGCACGAGCTCGGTTTCTGCTTCGAGATCGAGCCGGGTTCGAAACTGACCCGGCGGGAGGTAAGCGTTTGGAACGGAAAATTCGCGTGCGATCTCCAGGATCGGCGCGTCGAACACGTCCGAAATCACAACACACGCGCGGGCCGGCAAACTTCCAGCCCGAATGCTCTCCAAGATGGCGCGGCAGTTCGATCCTTTACCCGATCCAAGAATTCCGAGCCCGAGCGGTTTCATTTCTTTTGCAGTTTCTCGATCAACTTTGAAGTCGAGTAGCCTTTTTCAAACGGAACGATGTCGATCTTGGTACCGATTTGTTCGAGCGCTCTGCGTTCCTCTGTGTTTAATGACTCTGAATCATAATCGCCGCCTTTGACATAAACATCCGGCTTCACCAGCTCGATGAATCGGGTGGCCCGCAATTCTGGAAAAATCGCGACCAAATCAACGGACTCGAGCGAAGCCACTAATTCGGCCCGATCATTTTCGTTGTTGAGTGGCCGACCGTGTCCCTTGAGCTCCCGGACCGAACGATCACCGTTAACACCGACGACGAGAGCGTCGCCGAGCGCTCGAGCAGCTTTCAGGTATCGAACATGGCCAACGTGCAGCAGATCGAAACATCCATTGGTTACGACGATTCTTTTTCCAGCTGCGCGCAACGCGTTGGTGCGCTCCGACAATTCCTCCAGCGATACCATCTTCTTCGTCATCTCACGATAAAGTTTAGCGCGCGGGGCATGATTTGAAATACCGCGGGTGCGGTACCGATGAGTTCGCCGTCCACGTTGAACCACATTCCAGGCTTTGATCTGACCGCAATTTTCCTGGCGCGTCGAAAGACAATGTCATTGCTCGAGAGATGTTTACCCAAAACGACCGCAGCCGCGAGCAACGCCAGTTCTGCACCGGGAAGCTTTGGAATTAGAACCACATCGAGCAGTCCATCGCCCGGATCGGCCGTCGGAGCGATCGGCAATCCGTGGGCGACGAAGCGACCATTCGCGATTACGACATTATAGAGTTCCGCTGCGAATCGTTCATCATCGTCCAATAAGATCTCGGTCTGATAAGCATGCAGATTGGGCAGGGCCGCGGCCGCGCCCCGCACATAAGCCAGCGGTCCCCAGGTTCGTTTAATCTGGCGCGTAGTTTTTCTGTCGACGATTCCGCTGAAGCCGCCGGCCGAAACGTTCACAAAATATCGGGTGCGCCGCTTGCTTTTAACTCGCACAAGATCGATTCGGGCTGTTTTGGCAGCAGATTTCAAGATGTCGATGTTTTCTTCCAGCGATGCCGGTAATCCAAGTGTGCGTGCAAAATCGTTGCCAGTTCCTAATGGCGCGATTCCGATTCGGATTCGGCGCGCACCGTTGGCTAATCCATTAATGACTTCGTTTAATGTTCCGTCGCCGCCGGCAACGACAATAAAATCGCTGTTCGTTCTGATCGCCTCGCGTGTCCATCTCTCCGCGTCACCAGATTTTTTAGTCAGCCGCAATTTGGCCGGGTTCAGCCGCGCCAGCTCGGAAAGAACTCTTTTCCGATCGGTATTCGAGCCCGCGGCGGGATTGAAAATGATGTAACGCTTCACAATCGCAGGCAGACGAGCAATCGACTGTCGATCTTCTGCTATTTGGCGCAAATTCCGCTTTGCCTTTAGCCGATTTCGGCCAAGGTGTGGATCGCGTAATGCCTCAAGAAACTACTAACGAAAACGAAGCGCGTGTCCCTCAAGGATATCGCGTCTCGAATGGTCCGGTCGTTCGACTGGCCAGGAGCGATTCCAAACCGCCCGCCGAATTTGCGGATGCGATTGAATTGCCACGCGTTTACGGCGCGCCCCTTTTGTTTGCGATCGCGCGCGATCCGCGAACACTTTTTGTTTACTGGAACATTGATTGGTCCGCCATTTTCGAGACCACGGCGCCGGTCGATCGACAAGTGCATTTGCGCGTTTATCGAGCTGACGGTAGCGAAGAGATGACGGAAGCGGTCGAGCCGATGGCGGGCAATTGTTATTTATCTGTTTCCGAACTGCGCGAAACTTATCAGGTCGAGATCGGATATTATCAGCCGGAAAATGTTTGGAATCCGGTGGCGATGTCCGCGCGAACCACCATGCCTCCGGAACAAGTGATTGAAAATCTCGATGTCGATGTTGCCACAATTCCGTTTCATCTCAGTTTCCAGCGGCTCATCGATCTCTTTCGCGCCTCCAACACCGACGCACTCAGCGAAATTATTTCGCGGCTGCAAAAACGCGCGGTGAGCGACGAAGATCGGGCGCTGTTAAGTCCCGAGGAATGGGAACTTCTTCGCGCGATGGATCTATCCGTCGATCAAATGAGCGCAGCTCGTCGCGGCTTCACTGATCGCCGAAATGGCGCAGCCGTGCGCCGGCGCGCCGAAGCGTTACTTGGATTTGGCGCGACTAGTCCGGCCCACGGATTTTCCGAAAGCAGCTGGAGCTAAACGCGCTACTCGCGCCTGGCAATCAGTCGGCAGCGATTCGCTACAACAAACCGTCGCGGGTCATCTTGATTCCTTCGGGCATGTCCGTTGGATGCGGCGCGTCGATGCGGCTGTGGCTCTTGCCGTAACCGAAGTAGAAGACGAAGCCGATCAGCAGCCAGACGATCAATCGCATCCAGTTGGTCCAGCCGAGGCCGTAAATCATCGCACCGCAGGTGACGATGCCGAGGATCGCGACGAGAGGTGCGGCCGGGACCCGGAACCCCCGTTCAAGCTCGGGATTTCTCACGCGCATGATCCAGACACCGGCACAAACAAGAATGAAGGCGAACAATGTGCCGATGCTGGTCATTTCGCCGGTAACATCGGCGGGCACGAACGCGGCGAGCGCGCCGGTGAAAAAGAAAAAGAGTATGTTCGATTTCCATGGCGTGCGATAACGCGGATGCACTTCCGAGAAGACTTGCGGGACGAGGCCGTCTCGGCTCATGGAGAAGAAGACGCGGGATTGGCCTAACAACATTACAAGAATGACGGACGAAAAACCGGCGAGAATCGCGATGGTGACGGCGCGCGAGAGCCATTCGTAGCCGTGCATGTATTTGCTGATCGCGAACGCGACCGATGCTTCGCGACCTGCGGCGCGGAAATCTTCGACGGTCGCCACGCCGCTCAGGACGTAGGAAAACAGTATGTAAAGAATCGTACAAAATACTAACGAACCGAGAATCCCAATCGGCATGTCGCGCTTCGGATTGCGCGCTTCCTGCGCAGCGGTCGAGACGGCGTCGAAACCGATGTAAGCAAAAAACACGACGCCGGCAGCGCCGAGAATGCCTAACAAACCGCCATAATTATGCGTGATGCCCTGCGCGGTAACATGAGTCGTCGCCGACGGAATGAACGGTGTGTGGTTCACCGGATTAATGAATTGCCAGCCGATGCCGATGAAAAGCAGCACGATAGACACCTTCAAAATGACGATCAGTCCGTTGACGAACGCCGATTCTTTCGTCCCGCGAATGAGCAGCATGGTGAGCAGGAGCAAAATGAAAAGCGC
>Ga0209526_10002529_pt1 | contig 12331 bp, 11 predicted proteins | sample JacPinW_OM2H0_M1_FD_188566 | JGI IMG/M metagenome (GOLD analysis project Ga0209526, IMG submission 188566) | Forest soil microbial communities from Algoma, Ontario, Canada - Jack Pine, Ontario site 1_JW_OM2H0_M1 (SPAdes) (version 2) | ecosystem: Environmental > Terrestrial > Soil > Boreal...
GCTATTAACTCTTCGCCACCACAACCGCTCGCACAGCACCAACCGTTGTACGCTTCCTCTATCAACTCGTAAGCACCGGCCCAGCCCTTATGTCCATTCGGAGGAACGACGGGAGGAAAACTGTGTCCCAACATTCGATAGAATTGCGCAGGCAGACTGTAATCGTATTCACCACCGCGTTGCTCGTTTTCACTCTAGCTGCGCCGCTCTCCGCTCAAGAAAAGCGCGCTCCGCAAACCGCTGGGGTGGACAACACAAAAATGGGTCCTTATCGCGCGCTCGCGCAACTGGCCTATGCGGCGTCGCAAAAAGGCGACCACGCCGGCGCTGCAACGCTCGCAGTAATTCTAGAGCGTACCTGGGACAAAGCCGAAGACTATGGCGGTGACACCGCGCTTTCAAAGACCCATCACTCCATATACGAGCAAATCGACAAGGCCATGGACCAATTCATCGCGCTATTCCTCGACCATCCATCGTCCGCGCCCGACGGCGCAAGACTGAAAGCCGCCTACAACCAATACCTAGAAAAACTAAAGCTCGCCGATTAGACTAGAAAAGTCGCAAGCATCCGCGCCGCATAGCCACTTACTTTTGGAATGCGGCGGTCTTGCCGCCGCCCTTTACGCACGTCAAAACAACACCCAAGAAAATCCCGCGATCAAAAACGCAAGGGATCAAAATCGATCGCACCTCGGCGCTTTCGTATTGCACCTACCGCGAGGGCTGAACGACGCCGACCTTGTTCACTCCGCTGCAGGCGATGTACACGCGCCCGTCGGGAGTTGCCACCATATTGCGCACCGTTCCTCCGCCCGATGGAATCGGAGCTCGCGCGAATTGCTCTGTCTTCGGATCAAATCGCACCATCGTATTCGGCTTCACGCCCGATTCGCTGTACCACACCGCTCCGTCCGGCGTGATGGCAATTCCATACGGCCCAGACGCTGCTCCTCCCGGCGAGGCCCACATTTTCACCGCGCCCGTACCGGGATCGAGCCGCCCCAAATGTCCGCCCTCGTAATCCGTGAAGTAAATCTTGTCTTCCGAGTCAATCGCCATGCGTCGCGGCCGCGCCCCTTCCGGCAGCTTGAATTCCGTAATGGCCATCGTCTGCGGATCGATCTTCGCCATTTTGTTCGTGCCGAATTCGCAGAAGAACGGCACGCCTTTGCTGTTGATAGCGATGCCGTAGGGGAGTGCGCGCTGTCCTTGCACCGCCTTCAACTCGACTTTCCCGGTATGCGGATCGAGCCGTCCCACCATGTTGCCCACCTGCACGGTGAACCACATAATTCCATTCGCGTCAAAAACCGCCGTGTGTGGATCCTCCGCCTTCTCGTCCGGCATCTTGTATTCCGTCACGCCGCCGCTTTTCGGGTCGAGCTTCCCGATGTAGCCCTTAGCGTTTCCCGTGAACCAGATGTTCCCATTCGAATCCGCCACCAGCCCATGCGGCCCCGAATCCTCGATCTTCAGCACATACTCCTTGAAAGCGCCGCTCGCCGGGTCCAACCGCCCGAGCTTGTTCTGCAACTGCTCTGTAAACCACAACGATCCATCCGGAGCCAGCGCGGGATCATGCGGATGCGCCCCTTTTGTGGGGACATCCCACTCCTTGATCGTGACCTTCAACTCCCCAACTGCTCCCGTCTTTGGAGCAGCCGTTGTAGGGGTGGGCTTTAGCCCATCCCCGCTCGCCGCACGAGCGGCGAAAACATGGGTGACGCTTGGCGTCAACGACACGCGATCCGAAAGGAAAATTCCGCATCCCAAAAGCAGTCCCACAACAATTGCAATCGCTCGCTTGCTCATGCCAACCTCCGAGTGGCACAGGGCATTTTGCCCGTGCTCCTACGATTGATCTCGATCTCGCGCGCAATGAAATACCAGCAATGGTTCTTCACTTCTTCAACGACTCCAACAACACGCTGGCCCCATTCCACAAAATCTGCACCCCAATGCACACCAACAAAAACGACGACAGCCGCATGATCACGCTCATCCCCGTAGCACCAAGCAGTCTCGCCAGCCGGTCCGCGAATCCGTAACACAAAAATACGCTCACCGCGATTAGCAAGGAACCAATGAGCGCGCCAAGAATCGCCAGCAGATTTTGCGGCAAGTGCTGCGGCGCATTCGCTCCGAGCGTAATCGCTACGGAAATCGATCCCGGGCCCACCGTCAGCGGCAGCGTCAGCGGATAAAACGCGTGACGAAAAATATCCTGCGCATCCATGTCTCGGTGCGCCTTCCCCCGGTCGTCCTCCTCTTTCTCCTTCAGCAGCGACCATCCGGTCGAAATCACGATCAGCCCGCCGCCGACCTGGACCACCGGCAGCGAAATCCCGAAAAACGCCAGCACATGCGTACCTACCAAAAACGATGCAACCAGCAAAATAAAGCTGTTCATCGCAATCCGCTGCGACAGCATCCTGCGCGCTGGCGGCGTATACTCCCGCGTCAGCGCCAAAAATATCGGGCTGCCCCCAAGCGGATTCACGATAGGGAACAGCGCGCTAATGACCAGAATCGTAGTCTTCACCGCCTCCAGCAAGAATCCCTCCGCAGCACAGCAGCGCTGAGTCTACTCGGCCTCCTACGCCAGCGCCACACTCCCGCATTCCACTGCATTTGCCTCTGAGGGAACACATCCGCTGCGTGAATAGCACAAAATCTACTGATTACAAGGCACTTGTGGAATTTTGTTTACGTTTTACTGGTTAGCCTGTAGGGTATTGACCCGATTGCTTGCGGAGAACGGTCCGTATAGTCTGATTTCGCGAAGTGTGCGGCCTCACCCTCAAGGCTGCCGGAATCGAACGTGCAGATTGAAAATTCTTATTGTGGACGATCATGAGGCCTTGCGAGCGGGAGTCCGATCGGTGCTGGAGTCACGCGGCATCGAAGTCTGTGGTGAGGCTACTAATGGGCAGGAAGCTCTCATCAAGGCGCTCCAGCTTAAGCCAGATCTTGTAATTCTGGATATCACCATGCCTGTTCTCGATGGCTTCAGCGCCGCCCGGGAAATTACAAAACGCCTTCCCGGTGTCGGGATTCTCCTGTTGTCCATGCACGAAAGCGCCAGCATGGTGAATGTCGCCAAGTCCTCAGGTGCGCGTGGATACGTAGCGAAAAGCGAGGGCATCGCTCCCATACTAAAGGCTGTCGACGCCATCGCTCACAACAAGACTTTCTTCCCCAATTAGTCATCTGTGGCAACGCATGGCGGGGAAAAACCATCCTCGCTATTTGCATCCGTCCGTGGATCCTCCGAATGGAGCTCGAGTTAATTCGAAAATGGCCAAAGGCGAAGCAGTACGCGTCGCGTTGCTAAGAAAAGCGGCGTGATCCAGCACCACGGGCCCGAGCGATTCGTTGAATTATCTCTGCCCTTCATTTCGCGCCGAATGATTTCGCACCGCGACCGCGCCCTGCTGTGTTCGCCGTAGTCGCCTTCTGTTTTCGCCGTAGTCGGCCTTACTTTTTTCTGCACTACTTTCTGTCGCTTCCCAGTGCTTGCTTGGCGTGAAATGCCAGTGTTTACCCGATTGTTTAAATTCGCACCGCCCGTAAAGTGGCTTACGTTGGGCGCCGGATCGGACCTTCATTCCTTCGCTTGCGAAACCGAATAGGCAATGAACCTTCGGCGCCCACGAAATTATGAGGACGATTTTGTTGGCGCTTCCATCGAATTTATTGACGCTGCCATCGAAGCTCCGGCGATCCTACGCTCTGGAGTCGCGGATCGTTTTCTGGAACTTACTCTTCACGATGTTGGTGTCGAGCCTGCTGCTTATTTTCTACCTGAGAAAAATCCTCGAGTTTTAGGCGGGTCTAGCTTTTCGCTTCGCTGGTGCGATCGGCAGCGAGGTGTGTGTTCGCTCGCTCTTCCAGTTTTACGTGAATCCCATTTTTGGGGCGCAGCGTGATACTGGCGCGCGGCGTGATGCGCTGATTTGGGGTCAGCCGCATGCGGTAGCGCTGCGCAATGGTTGCGAGCAGCAGCGTGGCTTCCATCATGGCGAAGCCGGCGCCAATGCAGACGCGAGGGCCGCCGCCAAACGGAAAATAGGCAAAGCGCGGCAGCTTCGCGGTTGCTTCTTCTCCCCAGCGATCGGGGTTGAAACGATTGGGTTCGCAGAACCAGCGCGGGTCGCGCTGGGTCACCCATTGGCTCAGCACGATATTTGAGCCGGCGGGCAAAGTGTAATCGCCGGCGTTAAACGGCTCTTCGGTCCTGCGAAAAACCCGCCAGGCCGGCGGGTAGAGCCGCAGCGTCTCGCGAATGACTCTGTCCGTGTACGTCAGCTTTGGAAGGTCGATCGCGGATGGCGGCCTGCCAACGAGAACGGCGTCGAGTTCGGCGTGCAGCTTTTCTGCTGCCTCCGGGTACTGCGCCAGCAGATACCAAGTCCAGGACAGATTCAGCGCCGTAGTTTCGTGTCCAGCGAGCAGCAGCGTGATCACCTCATCGCGAAGTTGCTGATCGCTCATCGAATTGCCGTCGTCGTCCTGCGCGGTCAGGAGCAAGGTGAGCAGATCTTTCGCTCCGCCGGCTTGCGCGTCTTTCGCTTTAAAGGGGGCTTGCGCAGCGGCTTCGGCACTCTTGAGTTTCTCTCGTCCGCGGGCAATCAAGCCGAATACGATTTCGTTTAGTTTCTGCACGGCGAGAAAGTGTAGCTTTCGCGTGGGTGTAGGGATACCGAGAAAAAACGCAATGGAATGGAAGCCGCTGGAACTGACCATGATGGCTTCCAAAGCGGGCTCGATTACGCTCATGTGCTCGCGTAGCTCGGTGCCGAAGAGCGAGCGCAAGACGATGCGCAGCGTGACATTCATCATGTCGTTGTGGATGTTGCGCGTTTCGCCGTTTTTCCACGATTCCGATAGCTTCGCGGCTTCGTCCACGGTGATATCCGCATAACGAGCCAGGCTTTCGCGGTGAAACGCGGGATTGCTCAGGCGCCTTTGGCGCCGCCAGAAATCGCCGTCGCTGGTCAGCAGCCCGTTGCCAAAGAGTTCGGGATTGGCGCGCGAGGTGATTCCCTTGACGAAGTTGCCGGTTTTGCCGAGTAAGACGCGCTCGATATCCTGCGGATGGAAGAGCACGTAAAAATGAAAATCGAAGAAGCGGTAGTAGACGACGTCGCCGTAGTCGCGAGCCCAGCGGGTCAGCTTCTGGGTGGAATCGCGGCTGGCCATGAAGGAGGTGCCGATCCAGGGAAGTCCGCGCGGTCCCGGTGGCCGGGTTGAGGATGGAGTGGCAGTGGCGGGCATGAGCAGGGAACTCCTCTGAGACATCAGACGGGCTACTCATGATACGCGATTCCCATGACACAGATTTCGGACGCATCGGAAGGTCGGATTCCACAGGGGCGGTTCTTCGCGGGTATCCCCACCCCCCGGTTTTTGGCAAAAGAGGCTGCAAGCTCTTGAAAACAAAGGAGGCGAGTGCGGAAAAGAGAGCCAAGAGAGACAAAGAGGCGGCAAGCTGCTGAGAATATGGGATTTGCCACAGGGGTATCGAAACGCAGAGGCGGCGAGGTGTTTCGATGGACGCTTGAGGAGTACACCCCCGGGCAATTCAGATGGTTATCAAAACAAAGGAGATGCGAAAAAAGCAATTCATAAGAATATGAAAACAAAGGGCCGACAAAATCGAAGATTGGCGAAGACACACGGGGTTGCGGAAGAAGGGAGGGACGAAACGGAGACACGGTCAGCAGAACCTTGGTAAAGAGATTACCGCATCCGTTACTATTTGTCAAGTGAGAAATTAAAGACTGTGAATTGAGTGGGTTGCGGCGGTGCGGTCCGAAGCAAAGCCCATAAGAGAGATGCTTCCGGCCATCGCGCACACGCGATGATGCCACGATTCCTTCGGCCGATTCCTCTCGATTCCTCTGGCTGCTGTGTCGAGCATGTCGCCGCACACATTCAGGATACAAAAGGGCAGACGCGTCCAAACTCCAAATGGGGGACAAACTAACAGCAGGAATAGAGGGAACGAATCGCACTAGTTAAGTGCGATGGGCTAGAAATCACTAGCATGGGCTGCAGAGGGATTTGTAGGTTGATGAAAACAAGTGACGGCATTCATAGCCATGGAACCAGCCTACTACTCGTGCCGAGGGAAGCAGGGCAATCAAGCTCTTGACTGTGACTCGGAACGCGCCTACTTTAGTCGAGATGATTCTGCTCAGGCCAATTCTGGTGGCGCTCATGGCGTGCGCGCTTGCGGGTTATGCGGTGGATTGCGCGCCGATGGCCTCTTCTGATGAGGCAATGCAGTGCTGCGAGACTATGCCATGCGCTACTCACAGCTCGCAACACAGCCAGGATTGCTGCAAGACCATGCCGTCAATGCAAGCGCCATTTGTCCAGGCACCTTTGATGCATGGTTTGTCCTTTCCGCAGGTCGCAGTTTCGAAGTTGCCAATTTCGCGCGGAACTGCCGACGTCGATTCTTGGGCTCGCGTTAGTGCGGCCGTTTGGAAGTCTCCATCACCTCCTGACTCCGTGACCTCTTTGCCTCTCCGTATCTAGTTTTCTTTCCCGATAGCTTGCGGGCGTGCGGCTACGTGTGCTTTGGCACCTTTCCAACGGGAAGGAAAAACATGAAAGTTCAAAAGCGGATTGTGGTTGGGCGATTGTTCTTTGGATTTTTGCTATTCGTGATTTCTTGCCAGGTTCCGGTGATGAAGGCACAAGGACCGGCTCCGGAGAGCGCTCCTCCGCTGTTTCCTGGCGGGGCTTTACTCTCCTACGGCTCGACTTTCCTGACGCGAGGCCGGATGAGCGGATTGGCCGGGGGCGTTCCCACAACGGCACGGCCTACGTTCTCGCACGAGGGCGATTTCAATTTCACTTGGGGGTTCCGGCCGAACTTTGATGTGACAGCGATCGTGCCCGTAGTCACGAACCACTTTGATGCCGGGGTTCCGAATGCGATCGTTGCGCGCGGGACGGGACTCGGGGACACACTCTTAGCTGTGAAATATCGCTTCTACCGGCGTGACTCCGAGCGAGGCACAACGCAGGTGTCCGTGACGATCGGCCCCAAATTTCCAACTGGGCGCACCAACCTGGCCGACAGCATGGGGCGGCGCTTGCCGGCAACCCTGCAGCCCGGCTCGGGTTCAACCGATCTATTTGTGGCAGCGAACTGGACGTATACGGGGCTTTTTAACATGAGGCGGCTGGTTGCCGACGAGGACTTCCATGCGTTGGTGCGATCGGAAGGAACCCAAGAAACGCGCCCAGGCAACGATGTCGAATCGCGATTTTGGCTCTCTTATCGTCCGTACGAGTCAAAGAATGTGGCGCGCGAATGGTTTATCGGTCCTGAAGTGACATGGCTGCACTCTGGGGATGACCGAATTTCCGGTGTTAGGCAGAAGGGAAGCGGAGGCGATGTTTTGCTTGCCGGGGTTACGACATTTATTGGGGTGCGTCCTGGCATGCACGTTTGGGTGGGTATGGATTGGGATGTTGCACATTCAGAAAGCCCGAGTTTCATGCCCGTACGCCGGCACATCAGTTTTGGGATCACGCAACAATTCCGGCTGCATCTATGAGCCAAAAAGGAGGAATGATGAACGCGAAGAAATTCGCTCTGCTCGCGCTGCTTGGCTGCGCGCTCGGTCCCGTATCGCAGGCACAAATCAAGCACATCGAGATGCGCGTAGAAGGAATGACTTGAAACTTTTGAGCCTACGGGGTGAAACAACACCTCGGACGCCAGTCTGGCGTTCAATCCGTAGAAGTCAGCTTGAATGATGGAAAAGTTGACGTGACGCCGAAGGAAGACGGCCGAATTGATCCCGGGCAACTTTTCAAGGCGGTGTATGAGAGCGGCGTGAGCGTTGCCGAAATGGATGTGCTCGCGCGAGGGAAAGTGGTGAAGGATGGTTCGGGCGGCTTCGCGCTCGACGTCACGCCGAATCAGTCTTTCGGCATTGAAGCCAATGACGTGTCGAAGGAACTGGAGGCGCTCGCCGGGCAGTCAACGGTGATTATAGTTCGCGGCCAGCTTTACAAAAAACCCGCCGGGAAAAAGAGGCAGAAGCCGGACATTTCCGCCCCGATGAAGCTCTTAATTCTCGAGGTGCAAAAAAGGGAATAGATGAGAATACTGCGAAGATATCTGTTGGTTCTAGGTTTTGCGGGCGTTGGACTCGCCGGGTGCAAGCAGCATCCGGTGGGTTCTTCGCAGGTCGCTGCAGCCGGTGTGGCGCCGGGCGAAATTGGCTCTCATTTGCCGGTGTTCGATCTAAAAGACTTGCGAGGGCACGAAACTTCATCGGCTGAGCTGAAAGGGAAGGTGGTGCTGATTGATTTTTGGGCCACTTGGTGTCAGCCATGCAAGAAAGAAATGCCGGGATACCAAAAACTGCTGGAGCGGTATGGACCGCTCGGTTTTGTTATAATCGGATTCAAATTCGACACGATGGCCGACACGGAAGACCCCCTTCAATTTGCGCATCGCATCGGGGTGCGTTATCCGCTGGCAATCGCCTCGGACGAATTGAAGCAAAGGTTCGGCGGGGTCGAGGGCTTGCCCACGACGATGCTCTATGATCGAGAGGGAATTCTGCGCAAGAAAGTCGTCGGATTCGAGTACCCGGAGGCGTTTGAGTCAGCAATAAAGCCACTTCTCGGGACAAACTAGCACAGGTAGAGAGCGGTTCGGCACGCGTTTCATGGAGTTCTTGCGGACTTGCTGAGGTTGTGCCGTCGGAGATTATGCGTGGGCCGCGGCTGTGGCGGGCAGGCTGAACTGAAATGTTGCGCCCGGCCCGGAGTGGGCGTTGGCCCACAATCGACCGCCATGGGATTCGATGATCGACCGACTGATGGGCAGCCCCATACCAGTCCCGTTATCTTTGGTGGTAAAGAATGCCCTGAAGATCTGGTCTGCCTGCTCCGGGGGCAATCCCACGCCGGTATCGCTGACCGAGATCAGCAGTTGACCATCGCCGGCTTCCGACTTGATGGTAAGTTCACGTCCGCCGCTCATTTCCTTCATGGCCTCAATGCCGTTGAGAATGAGGTTCATGAAAACCTGCTGCAGTTGAACACGATCTGCCATGACCTCGGGAAGATCCTCGGCGAGGTCGGTGCGGACGGAGATTGTGTAGCGGTTTACCTCGCCGCGCACCAGGACAATCATTTCTCGAACGAGTTCATTTACATCCACCAGCTCCCGCTGCAGAGCGCCCTTTTTGAACAGCAAGCTGATGCTGCTAATGGTGTCCGCCGCACGGGTTACGTCTTTGATGATTCTCGCGGCAGCTTCGCGTGCCTCTGCCACATCAGGCTGATCGCGTCCAAGCCACCGCAAGCAGGTCTTGGCATTGGTGACGGCCGCGGTAATCGGTTGCCGGATCTCGTGCGCCACGGAGGCAGTCAGCTCTCCCATGGTAGTTACCCTGCTGACGCGTGCTAGATTCGCCTGCGCCTCGCGCAGCGCTTCGTCGGCACGCTTGCGTTCGGTCACGTCCATCACCGCACCAACAACCTCGAATTTCCCTGATCCATCGCTAAACGTATGAGACACAACATGAACAAATTTCACGGAATGATCCGGCATCACCAAGCGGTACTCAAGTTCAAAATCGTTTCCGTTCATGGAAGCATTCTCGATCGCTTGCTTCACGCGGACCGCGTCTTCCGGATGAATGCGTTTGAGAATAAGTTCGACGGTCGGTTTTGTCGTTCGGTCATATTGGAAAATCCGAAAGGTTTCCTCGGACCAGCGGATCTCACCAGTCGAAACGCTCCAACTGAAGCTGCCGGTGTGGCTGAGTTTTTGAGCCTCTGCGAGATAGGTCTCTCTTCTTTGCAGCTCGCGGTAGAGCTCTTGAACTCTGACAATCATGTCGTTGAAGACGCTCCCGAGGCGGGCGATTTCGTCTTTTCCCGTGGCGGGCACGCGATGACTGAAATCACCTTTCGCCCAAGCGGTGGAGCCTTCCATCAATCTCCCGAGTGGCTGAGTGATACTGCGCGTGATGGCCGACCCGAGGAAGGCGGCGAACAGGAGCGTCAACACAGCTGTTATCGTCAAAATCAAAAGAATTCGTCGTTGAGCCCGGCCAATATTCAAGACGGCTTGCGCCCGCTCTGCGCCGACCTCGCGGTCAATGTTTTCGACGAGCTCCGCACTCCTGGACTCTAGCGGCCGCACTTGGTTCGCTAGCCGCAAACGAACCGCCTCCCACTCGTTCGATTTAGCCAAGGCCGTAATGGCCTCAAGCTCCGCGGGCAGCGTGTCTTGAATTGATAAGAGGGTTGGCAGCAGCGCCGGATCCAGTTGGATCTCGGGCGGTAAGCGACTGAGGGCGTCTCGACTGCGCCGGCTCTCCTGAAGGATTGCGTTACGAAGGGCTTCCACTTCGTTGACCAATTGGCCGGTGTTTTCGGAATGCGCGAGCACATCCAGCCGTTCATAAAACGACATGAGACTCGTATGCGCTTGCAATACGGCAATTAGCTCCTGGTCGACGCCGCTGAGACGGTCTGCTTGGGTACGGGCCAGGTGGAATTGCCAAAGCGAGACCGCGTTTCCCACCAATAGGGCCAAGATGATGAAAAGAAAGCAAAGCGTTAAGCGGGGACCGATATTGAAACGATGCAGGTGAAAAGTGCTATCGCCAACTTGTTTCGCCCATCCAGCAAGTTTCCCGAGCACCTGTCACTCCTATTGTTTACCTCAAATTGCGCGCCCGATCCTTAAGCGCACGAACTCGAAGCTGAAACACCTCGAAAGCCGCGTGGCAAAACTGATCAGAGGCCTTTTTTACCGGACCACGCTCAGTTGGACGGCGATCCCGGCCTGAAACCGGTGATTCGAACCAGTTCCTTTTCCAAAGCCGCAGCCGCCACCGACGGAATCTTTTCGCCAGTCAGCACGGAATGCAGTGCACGGATGTACGCTCGGCTCACATCCTCGTATTTCTCGCCCGAAACTATGGAAGGACGCGCCACCACGCGGCCTGGGTGTTGCCTCGAACGTAGAGGATATGGCTCCAGGATTTCAGGCAGATCATATAGCTCTTGTTCCTTGGACGCCTCGGAATCCGCGCTTGCGCGCATGAGGTGGGCGTCCCTTCGCAGAAGAAATCGGATCAGCTCTAGAGCTTCCCGGGGATGTCCCGAAGTTCGGGAAACGGCCAAACCGTTTCCTCCCAATGTGTCTGCGCGTCCTGCGCTGCCGCCTGGCAGGCTGGTTACCCCAAACTGGGTGGCGTTGCCTGGAGGGGTATGAAAGGTGATCAGACTATAATCCGACACCCAAGCCCGATGGAAGGCTGCCTTCCCGGACCTCCAGACGTTCTCTGCGTCCCACTTTTCGTAAGCCACCACGCCCGGTGGTGAAATGGACCCCACCCAGCGCGTAGCGCGTTGCCATGCCTGGATGGTGCGAGGATTGTTGACGCTAATCGTTTGGTCATTTTCGATGATTCGCCCCGCACCTTCGCTTACTTGCCATTCCAAACCGGAGCAGGTCAAATCTTCGCTGACGCCGCCTTGCCAAACATAGCCCCAAAAGTCTTTCTGACCTTTGGATCGTTCACCCGCCTGAATCCGGGTGGCTATCCTCTCGAGTTCATCCCATGTTTGGGGCGGCTCACGATACCCGTATTGTCGTAGAAGATCAGCGCGGTACATCAAGACACCAACATAGGCGTGGCGCGGTATTGCCACCAGCTTGTCACCCACGGTGTAGCTCGCGGCCACCACTGGATACTGTGAGGAAATCTCGACAGTAAAGTATGGTTTTAGGTCGAGAAAATACTGGTTAAATATTCCGGACCAGATCACGTCAATTCCGTACACATCAGGCGTAGCGGCGCGTTTTTGGAGTAACTCTCTCCACATTGCAAGTTGATTTAAAGAGCCCTCCGGGCGGGGAAGGCGCTTGACTCGGATTCCTGTTTCCCGTGTGAAGGCCTGCAAGTCTTGGGCTAATCCGGGCAGCCGATCGGGGGTGTCGTACTCAATATCCAGAAACGTCACAGTGACGGGTTCACGCGAAGACTGCCTCGAACAACCCAGACCTAAAGAGAGCAGCAAGATCCCCAACATGCCGATAATCTTCATTGAACTCAACCTCGGCGCTAAATATCACGGATCTTGCGTTAACACCAATGACGGCTGGCAGGAACAGCTGGTGGGGTTACGCGTGCGCCGCCGCGGCTGTGGCGGGCAGGCTGAACTGAAATGTTGCGCCCGGCCCGGAGTGGGCGGTGGCCCACAAGCGGCCGCCATGCGACTCAATGATCGACCGACTGATGGGCAGCCCCATACCGGTCCCGTTATCCTT
>Ga0209526_10002530_pt1 | contig 12331 bp, 13 predicted proteins | sample JacPinW_OM2H0_M1_FD_188566 | JGI IMG/M metagenome (GOLD analysis project Ga0209526, IMG submission 188566) | Forest soil microbial communities from Algoma, Ontario, Canada - Jack Pine, Ontario site 1_JW_OM2H0_M1 (SPAdes) (version 2) | ecosystem: Environmental > Terrestrial > Soil > Boreal...
AATTTTTCGCTACAAATGGAATGTGCGGCGGGTTGCTGATCGAGAATCCCAGCCTAGCCGTGCATCTTCGTGAGCTGTTGTCGCGGGCGCCCGAACTCGCCGAAGATACGCGAAGTCACCTGGCCAAAATCTTTCGCGCTTCCGTCACGGACTGCGACGCCGCCAATCCGGCCGAGATCGAGTCCGCTTACGCGGCTTTAACGCATGCCGCCGCGCCACGGAGCGCGGATCTGATAGGATGTCCCGAGACCAAAATCGACTGGGAAAAGGCGATTGAACACCGTCAATGCGTCGTTGATCGCTTGCTTCGACTGGTTCCCGACGATTTTCGGCCAAATGGGTGGTCTAAGTTGATTCGAGAGAACCTGCCTTTCGCATTCCCCATCTTCTGGGATGACGAAGCGGCGCTCGCCCGACTTGCGTCATCTCTCGCGATCGCCGGCGTCGACGCGGGTGTTTATTCGATCGACGCCAATAGAAATTGGGCCGCGCCGCTATTTCGACGCGCGATCCTCATTCCCTGCCATGGCGACGTCGATTCGCGCGCCGACGATGTCTTGCGCAAGTTTCCCGACACTCTGGGTTGCGACCCGTGATCGCTTTGTTTGCGCATGTGTGCTAAATTCACGCCTTACCTTCGCCGGTCAGCCTCGATTTTTTTCTAACGGCCTTACGCGACAATTCTCGCCGGTGACCAGCGACAGGGGGGGAACATTCTTGCGCACAACTGCTCCCGCGCCAATGACGGAATTTTCGCCGATCGTGACGCCGCCAAGCACCATGCTGCCCGCGCCGAGCCAAACGCCGCGCTCGATGCGGATTGGCTTGGCGATATGCGCGAATGGTGGATCCTTGCTGAAATCGAGGCCGGCGGTCTCGATCAGGACGCGTTTTGACAAGCGCACATGGTCGCCGAGAAAAACTTCGGCGGAAGCCCCGATCGTGCTATGCGGCCCGATAATGACGCGCTTCCCGAAAGTGACATTTTCCGGATATTTTACTTCCACTGACCAATGGCAAATGCAGTCGGACGCTGGGAACAGCGCCTTGGTCCGGCACACGCTGGCGAAGCGCCCGGCATAGCCGGCGGCAAGCATGCCGCCTTTCGTAAGAAGCCGCGCCGGAGGAGAACCGAGCAATTTCCGCAGCATCGACGACCCCAGGAAAAGTCTGAACGATACGCGATCGCTCCTAGCTTGCGAGGCTCACACGGTCAATGGCGCGCTTGCGGCGCGCGCCGGCGCGAAGTTGCGGGTGGAAACCTAGGGCACTATAGAATCGTCACGCATTTTGACAAAGCAGCAATTGCACGCTTGCAGGGGACCAACAAATGCTTAAATCGTTTCGTGATTGCAATGTCCGAATTTGCGCATCGCTGTTGCCGCACGGCCTATGGGAAGGACGAGCCTATGCGATCTACAATTGGGTTGGTCTCGCCCATATTCTCGACCCGGACGTCCACACAATTCTCGATGTCGGCGCCGGCCGAACTTGGTATTTCGGTCCCGAAGTCAAGCAAAAACGTCAATTCAAGCTCATTGGCGTAGATGACGACGCAGACGAAATGGCGCTCAATTCCTGCCTAGACGAACGTACCGTCGGCAACGCCTCGCAATCCCTCGGCGTGCCGGATGGATCGATCGACCTCATCCTCAGCCGCGCCACGCTCGAGCACCTACCCGATAATGCAGGATTCCTGCGGAGTTGCTCCAAGGCTTTGGCGCCCGGCGGACGACTTGTCGTGGTCTTTACGGGCAAATGGGCGCCTTCCGCGCTGCTGAACCGAGCCCTGCCCAGTCGTCTGGCCAACAAGTTGTTGAACTTACTCGTTCCCGGGTCGAAAGGGCAGCAAGGATTTCATGCCTGTTATGACAAATGCTCGGACACCGAATTTAGCAGAGAGCTGAAAAAAAACGGCTTTGAGATCGTGTATAAATATCACTCGTACTTCGCCAGTGCATACTATATGTTTTTCGTCCCTCTTTATATATTAAGCATCGCGATCGATTACATTCGAATGATCCTTTCCCGTCGCGACTTGGCGACAATGATGTTGTATGTCGCGAAGAAACCTGAATAACAGTCACCGGAAGCGCGTGCAGCCGGCGCGTCTCCTGGACCAAGCTGGCCGACACTCATTTCCCCCGGCTCGAAACGCGAGCTCGAAGTGAAAGATACTTCACCATGCACGGTTACATGGACCGGTTGACGCCCACCAGAGCTTTGGTGGCCGGTCTTTTGGTCTGGCTCGGTTTGTTTGTGATTGCGCCTGTCGAGCCGCGTTGGGGCGATTCCTGGAGCGGAGTAGCTCTCTGTGCGCTTGGCTTGGCGGGATTGTTCTTCGGTTTCGCTCTGCCCCATCTGCTGGGGCTTGATCCTCCTCGAACGAGGATATCGGAGCGGTCCGCAACCAATCTGATTTTGATTTTTACAGTGCTCGGAATGATTGGATTTGCGGTCAAGCTTGTCGACTTTACGCTTTTTCGGTCGGTGGATTTCTCAACCCAGGACGCGATACAGGCGCGCGAACAACTTACGCGAGCCGAGGGCTCGAACGCGGTTTCCCTTGTCGCGGCGGCTTTGCTCCCGTTCGCAAGCGCCGCCTTGGCACTTGCCTATTACGCGAAGAACACCGGAATAGTGAAGAGGATTGGCCTGACGACCTGGATCGGAGCGCTGGCGCCAGCTCTTCTACCCTTGCTGATGGCGAGTCGATCGTCGCTTCTCATGCTGGCGTGTTTACTATTCGTGGTCAGCTTGAACCTGACTCCGCGCATGCAATGGCGCAATGTGCTGACGATGAGTCTTGGCGCTGTCCTGATTTCGTCCCTGTTTGCCTTCCTGATTGCGCAGCGCGTCGAGCTGTCCGGCTCAAGCATGGCATATGCCGCGCGTTATTCCGTTTATACATATGCCGTGCCGCTGCAACCCTGGGCCCTGGAGTACATTAACAGCGGCGGATCTCTTGCGCCGCTCCTTGCTGGATATTGCTCCCTCTTGCAATATTTTCTGTCGGGGTTCTTTGAATTCCAATATCTGGTGGATCTTAAAGATTCCAATTTTGCTGGAGGATTCTATACATTTTCCTTTCTTCCAAAACTCATCGCCGTCGTCTTTGGCCAAAGCGGAGAGAGTAAGCTCGTCGACATGAACGCCGATTTTGTCAACCCTCGCACCGGCGTATTTCAGTCGTTTTTCGGATCGCTTTATATCGATTTTGGATATTATTTCATGGTCGCCTGCCTCCTGTTTGGTTTTGTCTCGGAATGGCTGCGATTGCATGTCATGCGTGGCAACATCCTGGCCTTCCCAGCCTATGTGTTGATGTTGACGCAATTGCTCGTAGCGATGAGCATTGATTCGCTGATCATGAACGCAGCGATCATCTCCAATGTTTCGTTCATGATCGTATTCATTGTTGGTCAAAGGATCATAACACGGGAACGATAAGCTCGTTGCTATGCTGGCCGCAATGTGCCGCTCTCCAAGGTGAGGACACAACTCGAACGAATGTACGAGTGATCTGATATAAGCGTGACACACATGGCCGTTGCCTTCAGACGTCTTTCTACCGCGGTTGTTTGCCTCGCGGCGCCTCCAATATTGAAACCATGGCTACTCAGATGCCTGGGCCATCCGATTTCTTCAGGAGCCAGGATCGGAGTATCGCTCGTCCTCGCCGATCGCCTCGCGATGGCGAAAGGCGCTTCCATTGGCCATTTGAACCTCATCTTCGCGCGCCGAATCGCGCTGCGAGAGGACGCTTATATCCGGTCACTGAATATCATCAGACGAGGCATGTCCCTACGCTTTGCAAGAATGGCGGCTATTGGAAACAGGAACATCGTGGTGCGAGGTTGGACGCCGCAATCGGTTCGGCCCGCGATGCTGACCCTCGGCGAACTCTCAAAATTAACGAGCGAACATTATATCGAGATGTGTGAAAGCATCAGGATCGGGAATTTCACGACTCTCGCTGGGGTCCGGTCGCAAATCTGGACGCACGGGTATATTCACGACGAAACTGGACCGGGCCGGAGCCTGATAACTGGCTCGGTCATTATCGGTGATAACGTATTTATCGGCTCTGGCTGCATTCTGAACTGCGGAATCAGGATCGCGAGCGCCGTATCGATAGGTTCCGGATCCAGCGTCGCAAAGTCGCTCGATAAACCAGGCGCCTACGTCTCCCAACCCTTGAGATATGTCGATCGCAGAGCCGAAGAACGATTGGCCGGGCTACAAAGACTCGAGAAAGCGTCCGCGGAGGACTTGCATTATCGACGACTCCCATAAGGAAGATCGACGAATTCAATCGATAGACGCGACAAAGCACTATCGGCAGCGCCCTCCAATGGTTCGACAATATGAAATGAGGCGGTCCACTGAACTCAGCAAGCACGCTCACAGACTTGTCCAAATGCAAAGCAACGCCGTAACAGTGACAACGGCGCCGCCGATAAGGGTTACGAATACTGTCTTGCGCGGCGTCACGCCCCGCTGAAAGAGAGACACATATTGCGCGGCGCCGCCGGCCGCCTGTTGCGCTAGCAAGGCAGCCGTCAAACCGCCAAAACCAATTTGTCCATAGTGGCGCCAGAGAAGCAACGCCGCGCCGACACACAGCGAAACTATGAGGTTCAATTGCATCGAGGCGGCGGCGGCGCGCGCGCGGGAAACCCGCATTTCGGCCGTCGCCGATGCCACCCAAAAGAAAACCTGCGCCGCGATAAGGGCAAGAGCGGGCCGCGCGGTTAGGAGAGCTGCTTTCGCCGGCGAAAACCATCCGATCGCGAGACGCTCCGGCGCGACGAGGATCAACAGCAACGCGCCAATCGCGAGAGCGCCAACGAGCGACGCGCCGATCGGATCGAAGCGTCGCGTCGGCATCTTATAAAAGTGCGCGGCGTAGGCCGTCACCGCGACTGCATGAAGCAGAACCAGAAGGCTCGCGACACGGAAAGTGAAAGCGTAAGCATAGACGTCCTCCTGCGACAAGAAAAGCCCCATATAGATGCGGCCCGAACTGACCATCCAGACCCCGGCGAGCGATGCACCTACCATCGGCAGGCCGATGGTGGCGGCCTCGCGCGTGCGGCGGATGAACGCGGGCGCAAGATCGCGCCGCGCGATCGCTACCGCGATCGTCAAAGCTACCGCCCCAAGAGTGCTTACCGCAAAGAGCAGCGCCTGCAGATCGCCGCCTTTGCCGATTGCAGCGAGCCCCGCTGCAATAACCACGGCGGCGACCGTCGGCGCATGGTCGATCCAGACATTGAAATTGCGCCGGCCATGCGCACGCGCATAGGCGACGCCGCATTGCTGGGCAGCGCATAAAGCCACAAATGCCGCGCACAGACTCCAGCGCAACGCGAAGCCAAAGACAAAGAGAGCGCCCGCCGCAAGCAAGGCCGCGAGCCCAACCACCGCCGCCGTTCCGCCGAGCAAATCGACGACCTTGCGGCCTTGCCGGATGAGCACGAGCTGGATGGCGGCGGAAGGAACGCCGAGCGTCGCCACCATCGCTATATTCAACGCGCCCGCGAGCGCGAATTCCAGAGTTCCGTAGACGGCCGGCGCCAGCAGAACGCCAAGAGCAATCGGCCCGAAAAAGGCCAATCCCTTGCCGACCGCGAAATTCGCCAGAAAAAAAAGAAATCCGCGATCGCGAGCGAGATCGAGCGCTCTCGCGACAAGCCCGTCTTGTAGCATCACAGCGGCCGGCCTTTCATGCCGCAACGGCAGCCCGGGCCGTTTTTTCGCAGCCAAATTATTTCTTGCAATAATACTGATCGTAGCGCTTGCCGTAGTATTGCCCATAATAACTGTAGTTCTTCAGTTTGGCGGTGTTCACCTTGTTCAATACGACGCCGGCGAGCTTGTCGAGGTCGGAACCGAAAGATTTCAGGGCCCTTTGCACGGCGCCGCGGGCGGTGCGGTTCCATTCGATGACATAGACGATCGAATCGACCATTTTGGCGATCAGCAAACCATCCGAGACCATAAACAGCGGGGGGCAGTCCAGCACAATGAGATCATATTGCTTGGCAAACGCCTCCAGTAGTCGCGCCATTTTCTGAGAGGCGATGACGTCGGCGGGGTTGGTTGTGTTCTGGCCAGCAAGAAGGATCGTGATCGGCAGTCCTTCCTGGCGAGCGAAAGTGTCCTCTGGCGTTGACGCGCCGGACAATAGCTCCACGAGACCCGCCCGCCCCGTGAGATTGAACCGGTCCGAAATCGAGTGGTTACGCAAGTCCATGTCGATCAAGAGAACCTGCTTGTCGGCTTGACCGGCGGAAATCGCAATGCTGGAAGCGATCGTGGATTTGCCTTCTCCGGGAACCGTGGAACAAACCATGATAATCTTGGGAGCAAGATCAAGGTTCGAGAGAACCACGCCCGTTCGGATCGCGCGTATTCCTTCCGCGAACCGCGAAAACGGTTGTGAAATTAATTGAGCGATGATGCTCGGGTCTCCGCGCTCGGCGTCGATCTCGCGCTCGCTAACGTACGGTAGGAAAGCGAGCGTTGGACAATCCAAAATTTGATCGATCTGCTCGCTCGTCTGAAAGCCTCGCGCTAACATTTCAAGAACGAAGGCCGCGCCTATGGCGGCGAACAAGCCCAGGACGAAAGAAATCGAAAGGACCGGCCCTAGCCTCGGAAAAGTTGGGTCGACCGGCTTGAGCGCCGGAGTAATGACGTGCGCTTCCCTCTCCTCCAAGGTTGTCTCCTCGCGCGCCTGCTTGAACTTCGCGAGAAAGTTCTCGTAGAGCTGCCTGTTGGCGTCAGCTTCCCGTTCGAGCTCGTGCAATTTGATAGAGGCTGCGTCGTTCTGACCGGCCGTTGCGGACATTTTTTCAAGGCTTTCCTCAAGCGATTTTTCGCGCTTGAGCGCCGCCTCATATTCATTTTGCAAACTACTTCGGCCTGTTTGGAACCCAGGTTTGAAATACTGATCAAATTTTGCCTTTGTTTCCGCCGTCTTGGCCCGTGCGAGCGCGAGTTGCGCATTGAGCTCCGAAATCTGCTGCTTGTCGACGGTGCCGGACTGCGTGCTGACGAGGCCATATTTGGCGTGATAGTCCGAGACCGCGCGCTCGCTCTCCTGGAGTTGTGATTTCAATCCAGCGAGCCGGTCGTTCAGCCATAGGATCGCTCTTTGCGACGCATTATAGCGGGCCTCGAGCCGATCGACGAGATAGGCGTCGGCGATCGCATTCGCGATTTCCGCCGCTTTGATCGGATTAGGGGAAGTGACAGAAACATCGACGACGTAAGTCAAGCCATTGCGGCGCGCGACCGTGTTGGCCATCAATTTGTCGATCGCTCTCCGAGTTTCTGGCGTCAAATTCAAGTCGTCGGATGCGTCTGTGGGCGGTTTCGAGAAATATCGGCGTATGCCGCCAAGAAATTGCGTCAACAGCCCCTCGGGGCCGGGGCCGAATTCAGGGTCTTTGCCAAGATCGAGCTTTTCGACGACGCGGCGAGCCGTGTTGAAAGAGCCGATGACCGAGGACCTCGCTTTCAATGAATCCGACATCGACCGACATGCCGCTCAAAGCTAAGCCGATATCGAGCGCTGCGTCGCGCTTTGGGTCGAGGAGAATTGATATTTTAGCGGTGTAATGAGGCGTTTGGACGAAGAGCGTCAAAATTCCAAGCGCCAACGCGCCAGCTATAATCGCCGCGATCAATCCTTTCTGCCGTCTGAAGATTCCGAGCCAGCGCGACAAGTCGTTTTCGGTCGCGCCCAAGGCCCTCGCGGTCGGCCTGGACGCCTCCGCAGTCTCCGCAGTATTGGGCAAATTTAGATTCATGATGCCTTGATCAAATATGACGCCGGAGTGCAGCGTCGTTGCTTCAAATGCATATTGATTTTGTCACCGGATGACAAATGCCGATAGCGATCTAAGATCAACCTTACAACAAATGACGACGCGATGGCAATGCCGCGCGATTAACGAGAGAATGCGGCTAAGTTAGCGCCACGCCTTTTGGGCCTTCCTATATGCTTCAGAAAAACGCTTGCGAGCCCCCTTGCGATGGCTGGCGCGTCAATGTAGTGGTCGAATTAATGGTAACGGTCGAATTAATTTGGAATTTGGCTTCATTTATGCGCTCGCTCGTGATCAGGAGACCTGCCCTTAATCGCGGCCCGCGGTGAATTAAGAGAGGTTAGCCGCGATGATCTTGTTCATTCATCCCTCGCTCGTGATTGGTAAGCTTGCGTCCTACAACCATAACCCCCCGGTAAGTCGCGCCGCCATGATTGAACACAATACAATCCGAGAAACTCCGTTTCTCCGTCAACGCCAAAACCTTATGAAGGTCATAGGCATTCAATTCCATTACCGGTTCGCCGATCGGTCGCCGCGTGACGAAATTATACGCATACTGCAACGGCGGCGGGCGGTAACGCGCCAATTTGCTAAATTGCGGACCGGATTCATGGAGCCCATCGTAAATTGGAGGGCGAAGCAGCCACCGTCTCGAACCCGATCGAGGAGCTGTTCGATTACGCGCATGCCCTGCTGCGGGCGAATGTGCTGGAGAACGATATGACTGTGAACCAGATCGTAGCGATTCGCCGCGGGTATCTTGTTCAAGTCCGCAAAAAACGACACATTATCATGTGACGCCAAATTCCTGGTCGCCTCGCCAATCATCGTCGGCGAAACGTCAACGCCGGTCACGTAGCGACATCGACTGGCGAACGCGGCCATCAAACGACCGACGCCGCAACCGAAATCCAGAACCTCGGCGTCAGCGATCGAAAACCCCCGAGCAATAAATTCCAAGGCTTTCAACGCACGGCGAACATCCCTTTCACCGGAGTTAAAAAAATCGGATCGAACCGCAGGATCGGCCATGCGGACGGTATCGATGCCCAGCACGCCTCTGTATGGGTTCTGCGCGCCCCATTTGCGCCACTCGCCGTCAGTGGCACTGGTTTGCTGCTGGTTGTCGGCGCTCATCTCTCGTCTCTCGATCGTACCTTTACGCAGGATCTTCTTTTGCGGAAGCAATACGCTAAAGACGAGCGCTTCCGCGGGAAGGCGGACATCCCGGCACATAGACGCCCACGGGAACGATGCGGGGGCAGCCGCGCACCACTCTCCAGGTAATCGCGCAGCAACTGACCGCGGGCGACGGCGCGCGAACACGACGATGAGGAGCGGCTTGTCCGGAATCAACGAGTCCCGACTCTAAATTTCCCGGTAGTATGGCGCAACTGCCACAAGCAGCGAACCGGGTCCGCACTTAAATTCTGTGGATGACCGACCCCCATGCAATTTCCGCACTCCGCCGCAAGCGCGCCGAGATTGGCGGTCACATTCACGACCTCGAAAAGCGCATCGCGCGCCAGCGGGCGAATCTCGCAAATTTGGACGCCACGATCAAGTTGTTTTCGCCTGGCACAAATCCCGATGCCATTCCGCCCAAACGGGCTATCGGCGCACCCGATACTTCGCTCACAATGAACTGTCCCGGCTTACGCAAGACGCCCTACGGACAGCGTCAGGACCGCTCAGGACGGCCGAAATAGCTGCCGCCGTTATGCAAGCGAAAGGAATGCCATCCAACGATGGGCGTTCAAGGAGATCGTCGCGGAGCGGGCGCTTACAGTGTTGCGACGTCTTGCAAAGGGCGCGGGACAGTGGCGAAGTCAGGGACAAGCCGCGACGCCAAATGGGAGCTAGCGCATCGGTCCGTGGAGGCAAAATTAATTGTTGACAACTGTTTAAAGTAATATAACTATTTCAATCAGTCGTTAGCGCATAACGGCTCATGGCAAGCTCCTTAGCCGAAAGCGCCCGCCCGACCCTCCTCCACGGCGGGCGCTTTCTTTTTCCAGGGGTTGCCCTATGGGCCAGCCCGAACGCCCAATGGGCGCTCGCGCCTTCGGTGTGATGATGTGGGTAGCGGGGGAAAGCGCCGTCGAGGCTGTATGCTTCTTCGTGATTGACCCTTTTCATTTCATAGCTGGCATGCAGCGCGTCCCAAGAGCTTCCTTCGTCCGCGTTGACAATCGTTCCCTTGGCGATGCGCGAGCGGATGAATGAAAGGGCTAGCCCTCAAACATCCAACGGTTATGCCCCGAAGCAAAGCCGGCAAGACCCTTGCCGCAGCCCGCGCTGAACGTGAGGAAGGCCGGAGGCCGACGCAAGAATTCGAGTTACATTCAATCAAACAGCGCGATATCGACGAAGGTTTTCGCTCCCGGGAGCACCGCGAGCAGGCACAACGGCAGGATTTCGTCCATCGGACAAAGCACCTTGCCGCGCTGGCGCGGGTCCGGCAACTCCCTGAAATGAAGCCTGTCACGCACTTCTTCTCCGATTGCCCTTCTCCCTGATCGTTCACGAATTGACCATAGAATCGGGAATCGGTATGGAAAATTGGGACTGAGACCTCGTTGCATCTCGAAGCCGCTGTTCATCGACATATTTCATTTGTCGTCGCCGACAGGTCAGTTGCGCGCGTGCGGGGAGACGGGATGGAGCGATATGTGGCGATGCTTTGCTTACCTCGTCATTGTCGCCCATAACACCTAGCGATCCGTAAGTCTTTCGCCGCATAAACAGGTTCTTGACTCTGGCCACCAAAATGCGCCTTTTGAGACGTCATGCCGATCCTGATCAATTCGACGAGTTGGTCGGTCTCCAGCTCGAGGGGTGTGTTTTCGGTTTGCCTTTGTGGTCGGTGGGCCGAAAATATTACGGATCGACCTTGGCGGATATCGGCGCTGAGCTTTCCTTCCTGCTCGAAGACCAGGGCAGATCCGTAATCGCCGTGATGTGCGATGTCACGAATGGTTATTTTGGCCGGTATGGAATGCCGGCGGAAGTCTTGCTCGACGAGGCCGGCGCGAGCAAGAGAGCCGTCAGTGAGGCTATCGGCGAAATCCGTCGTCTCGCCGCCGAAAATGCCAAAACTGTCGAACTCTTGACTCCTTCACCTGGACGCGCGCCCGATTTTCTCTCGGCCTCACTTGTTGCTGCGGGTTTCGAGGCGGAGCCTCATTTTCGCGCGGTAGTGGATCTTCCTTCAGGGCCCGAGGCAATTCTTGCGGATATGCGCAAGGGCCATCGTCAGCAGGTTCGTTGGGGGCGCGATAATTTTATCATCTCTCTTGTGGATCAGGAACGGTCCAACTTCGCGGATTTCGAGTCCTATCGCGCGTTGCATGCGGAGGTCGCGGGTCGCGTCACGCGTAACGAAGCGAGTTGGGGCGCAATGTGCGAAGCCGTAGCGAGCGGCGCAGGACGACTTGTCCTTTCCTATTTTGAAGGACGTCTCGTTGGCGGCACGCTCATTTTGGATTCCATGAACACGGCTTTCTACGCCAGCGGAGCCTATCGACGCGAACGGTTCGACAAACCGCTTTCCCATTACCCGATTTACGCGGCGATGATCAGTTCCGCTGCTGCGGGAAATCGCTGGTTCGATTTGGGGGATGTTTCTTTGTCGCCACGAATGTCGGATAAGGAGCGCTCTATCTCCTATTTCAAGCGAGGCTTCTCTTCGCACCTGAAGGTCGGCCATTTGTGGAGATGGCGAGCGCCAGCGGATGTTTCCGCCTCTCCGCCGCCTTCCGCCGCATTTCGAGATGCGAAGGCGGCTCCGTGAAAGGAAAATCGCGTAGGCACAGAGCGCTTGGGTGTTGCACTCGGCGTCGGATTACAGGCTGGCATTGCGCGGCTGTGAACTTGTCCTTGCGCGGCCCTGTAGGTCGCGCCGCCGCAGAAATTGGCGTTTGCGGAGCGTGGAAAAGTGCTTTTGATTCTGTGGACTTCCAATCATTCGGAGTAGTTCCGTGACCGAATTTCAGTCGAGAGGTGCCGGCAATTGCATCGGCGACGAAATGCATGCTTGGGCATCCGACTTGTTTCCCATTTGCCGTAGCCTCACCGGCGATGGCGTGCGGCGCACGTTCGACTATCTCGGGGGCATTCTGCCAGGGCTTCGGCGTCACAAAGTCGCCTCGGGGACGCAGGCGTTCGACTGGGTCGTCCCGGACGAGTGGAACATTCGCGACGCGTTCGTTGCCGACGCTAGGGGACGGCGCATCATCGATTTTCAGCGCCACAACCTGCACGTTGTCGGCTATTCGGAGCCGGTGGACAAGGTCGTCGAGCTCGCCGAGTTGCAGCAGCATCTCTATTCGTTGCAAGACCAGCCCGACGCCATTCCCTATGTCACCTCCTATTACGCACGGCGCTGGGGGTTCTGCCTGCCGCATGCCCAGCAGGAATCGCTTTCGCCCGGCCGCTATCACGTCAAGATCGACGCCACCCTGGCTTCGGGCGCGCTGACCTATGCCGAC
>Ga0209526_10002531_pt1 | contig 12330 bp, 12 predicted proteins | sample JacPinW_OM2H0_M1_FD_188566 | JGI IMG/M metagenome (GOLD analysis project Ga0209526, IMG submission 188566) | Forest soil microbial communities from Algoma, Ontario, Canada - Jack Pine, Ontario site 1_JW_OM2H0_M1 (SPAdes) (version 2) | ecosystem: Environmental > Terrestrial > Soil > Boreal...
GTTGCCGTCGACGACGTTTTCGTTACCTTGGTGATCGAGGAAAAGCAGTTCGTCGGGACCAACCGCCTAGTGCTTATGTTCGGGGCGAAGGACCTGCAGCTGCGTCAATGGACGGTGACCGACCCGCAGGGTTACGACACGACGGTCGCGGTCTACAATCTGGACACCAACAAGAAACCCGATCCGGATTTGTTCAAAATTAACTATGACAACCCGGATCTGCAGAACACACGGTGAACCGTTAACGAACTGGTAACTTTGGTAAACGATCAATGGACGCTCGCGCCAACGAATCGTAATGAAATACCAACTTGGGGGAGATGGGGCATGTTGAAAACCGTCAGCGCAATCGCAGCGGCATTAATCGTCACGGCTGCGGCCACAGCGCAAACAATACCCGTGCCACGGGCGGCGACCGGCAGAGATTCGGCTCCGAAGCCGCCGTCCGTCCAGCGTTCGACGCCATTGGCCAGCAACGCCGGTGGGCCGCAGCAGCCCCTTGACCAGGGCGCCATGGTCGAGCGGGTCAGCGCCTATCTGTCCAATATGAAGACGCTGGTCGGTGATTTCGTGCAGGTCGGCCCGGATGGGCGGCGCACGGAAGGCCAGTTCTACGTTCAGAAGCCCGGCAAGGTGCGCTTCGAATATTCGCCGCCGAGCCGCGTCGACGTGATTGCCGACGGTCAGTCGGTGGTCGTGCGCGACCGCAAGCGCGCAACCCAGGACCTCTATCCGCTGTCGCAGACGCCGTTGCGCTTCCTGGTGGCCGATCGCGTCGATCTCGCGCGCGACACCAACCTGGTAGCAGTTGGAGCCGACGAGCAGTTCGTGACTGTGGTGATCGAGGAGCAGCAACTGGTCGGTACCAACCGGCTGATGCTGAAGTTCGGGGCTCAGGACTTCAAGCTGCGCCAATGGACCGTGACCGACCCGCAGGGCTACGACACGACGGTCGCAGTCTATAATCTCGACGCCAGCAAGAAGCTCGATCCGGCCTTGTTCCAGATCAACTACGAGAATCCCGACACGCAGAATGCGCGTTAGAACAACCGGATAGAGTCGTAGATCTCCTCTGCTATGCCCGCGCTTGTCGCGGGCATTTGCATTCCTGATAGCTTCCCGACCGCAACCTGAACCGGCGGACCGCGCACCCCGTAGGCGGGGGTCTTCTCCGCCGCCGAAGTTCGTGCCAGATAATGGCGCGATGGATCACGAACTGCGGAGCCCGGGCGTCACCCGGTCATTGACGCTCACGACCTGGAACATCAACTCGGTCCGGCTGCGCATCGATCTTGTCGCGAAGTTCCTGAAGGCGGCACGGCCCGACGTGCTGTGCCTACAGGAAACCAAATGCCCGGACGGCAGGTTTCCGCTGCGGCGCTTCAAGCGGCTGGGCTACGACCACATCGCTCTCAACGGCCAGAAGGGTTATCACGGCGTTGCCGTGATTTCGCGCTTTCCGTTCGACGCGGTCGTGCGCACCGACTTTTGCGGCAAATCCGATTCGCGCCATATCACGGTCACGCTTGGCGAGAAGGCCGGCCTGCACGAGCCGATCAAACTGCACAATTTCTATGTGCCGGCCGGCGGTGACGAACCTGATCCCGAGATCAATCCGAAATTCGCGCACAAGATCGGTTTCCTGGACGAACTCACCGGGTGCGCCGAGCTGCGGCCGGGCAATGAGCGCGCGATTCTGGTAGGCGATCTCAACGTTGCGCCGCTCGAGCACGACGTCTGGAGCCACAAGCGATTGCTCAAGGTCGTGTCACACACGCCGATCGAGTGTGAAAAGCTCGCCGCCTTCCAGCGTGCCGGTAGCTGGATCGACATCGCCCGCACGGTCATCCCGGAACCCGCCAAGCTCTACACCTGGTGGAGCTACCGCGCGCCGGACTGGGCCGCGGTCGACAAAGGGCGACGGCTCGATCACATCTGGGTCAGTCCGGAGCTGGGCGACCGCTTCCGCGGGATCAAGATTGCGCGCGAGGCACGCGGGTGGCTGAGGCCGTCGGATCACGTGCCCGTCACGACGACGATCGAAACGTAATCACCCATAGCAGGATTGCCCGGCCAGTTGGCCGGTGACATGCTTGGCCGTTTCCCAAGCGTGTCTAGTGTGGTGGATTTGAAGTTCCTATCGTTCTTGCGGCATTCTCGTCATAGGAACTTCAAATCCAAAACCACCCTAGAATTATATTTTACTAGTGTCCCGTTGATTCCGAAGTTCGCTACGGAGGGGTGCCGCAAGGTAATGCGAACTTCGGAATCGGGACACTAGCGGGGGAAGGCGATGCCGCGGCCGGAGAGCTACGATTACATCATTGTCGGCGCCGGATCGGCGGGCTGCACGCTGGCGGGCAGGCTGAGCGAGGACGCCGACGTCCGCGTGTTGTTGCTGGAGGCCGGCGGCTGGGACCGCGATCCACGTATCGATATCCCGTTAGCGTGGGGGCAAATCTACGAACAACGCCTGCACGACTGGATGTACGACTGCGAGCCGGAGGAGAACGTCAACGGGCGAGCGGTTGAGTGCGCGCGCGGCAAAGTGATCGGTGGTTCCTCCGCAATCAACGCGATGGCCTACGTGCGCGGCAATCGCGCCGACTACGACCATTGGGCGGCGAGGGGACTTCCGACTTGGTCCTATGCCCACTGCCTGCCGTACTTCCGCAAGCAGGAATCCTGGGAGGAAGCTGCAAGCACCTATCGGGGCGGGGACGGGCCGCTTACCACACGCTTTTCGACCTACCGCGATCCGCTGGTGGATGCCAGCACACACGCGGTCGTCTCCGCCGGGTTTGAACTGACCGACGATTTCAACGGCGCGCAACAACAGGGCTTTGGCCAAAGTCAGTACACGATCCGCGGCGGGAGGCGGTGCAGTTGCGCGGTCGCGTATCTCTATCCGGCGCTGCGCCGCAAGAACCTGCGGGTTGCGACACATGTGCTCGCGACCCGCGTGCTGTTCGCAGGAAACCGCGCCACCGGCATCGAGATCCTACAAGGCGGGCACCGGCGTATCGTGCGCGCCGACCGGGAGGTCATCCTGGCGGGAGGCGTCATCAACTCACCGCAACTGCTGATGCTCTCGGGCATTGGCGATCCTGAGGAACTCGGCGCTCAGCAAATCCCCATCAAAGTCGCGCTCAAAGGGGTCGGCAAGAATCTGCAAGACCACTTGTCGGTGCTGGTGGTGTTTGCCCGCAAGGAACCGGGGCCGTTTCCCGAAATGCTCCGCTACGACCGTCTTCTTGTTGAATGCGCCAAAACCTATTTGTTTGGAAACGGTTTTGCGAACGACCTGCCGGTCGGCCTTATGGGCTTCATCAAGAGCAGCCCGGATGCACCGCTGCCCGACCTGCAGATGATCACGGCCGCGGCGCCGCTGACCGCCAAGCCTTATTGGCCATCTCAACAGCCGTTTCCGGACGGCTGGGGTTGCCGCGTCGTGGCGTTGCGTCCGGAAAGCCGCGGTTGGCTGCAGCTCGCGTCCGCCGATCCGACCAAGGCGCTGCGTATTCACCAGAACTTTCTCAAGGCCCAGAATGATTGGAAGGTGCTGCGCGCCGGGGTGCGCATCTTCCGCGAGATCGCTCATCAAAAATCCTTCGACCGGTTCCGCGGTCCCGAAATCCTTCCAGGCGCCGCCAAAACCGGCGATGCCGATATCGACGCCTTGATCAGGGCGACGGCGGTCGATGTCCATCACCCGCTCGGCACGTGTCGGATGGGTCCCGCCTCGGATCCAACCAGTGTGGTCGACGCCGAACTGAGAGTGCACGGTGTCGAGGCGCTGCGCGTGGTCGACGCATCGGTCTTTCCCGACATCGTCGGCGGCAACATCAATGCGCCGGTCGTGATGATTGCCGAAAAGGCAGCCGACCTGATGCGCGGCCGTGTCCCGCTTGCGCCGGCGCCGGTGTGAGGCTGAAGGACGAGCCTAGCCGTCAGGCTCGCCCGTGAAGGCGTCGCGCATGCCGACGATGTCACGCGCCGTTCGATCGAGGCGTGATGCCATGTGAGCGCGCAGCTGGTTCGCGGCGTCCGGTAGCCCTTCGAGCATTCGCAAGAAAAGAGTGCGTGGAATTCGCATCACCGTCGCGGGAGTGAGAGCAATCGCCGTTACGGTGCGGGCCGCGTCGGTAAACAGCGCAAATTCGCTGACCAGCATGCCGCGGGTGGCAACGGCGGTCTGGTGGACGCCGTCGTGTTCTCCGATTCGCAGACTGAGCGACCCTTGCTGAATCACAAAGCCTGCATCGGCCCGGTCACCTGCGCGAAACAGGATCTCGCCGGCCGCAATATGTTTGCTTTCCGCCCCGATCGCCAGAATGCGCAACGCCGGCCGGCCGAGCACCGCCAACGTCGGCACTTGCTCTAGGAATGCGACATCGTCCTCGATGGACACCCACGGCCCCGCTGCGATGTTGGTAGCAACGTCAAATCCGCCACACTACGGCACCAGCTTGTAACCGCCGGCATCGGTCACCAGGATTGCGGGGTTGGCGGCGTCCTTCTCCACTTTCTGGCGCAAGCGATAAATATGAGTTTCCAGGGTGTGCGTGGTCACTCCGGAGTTGTAGCCCCACACTTCCTGCAACAGCACGTCGCGCGCCACCGGCTTCTGCCCGGCTCGGTAGAGATAGCGCAGGATCGCGGTTTCCTTTTCGGTCAAGCGCACCTTGTTGCCGGCCGGATTGACCAGCAGCTTTGAGCTTGGCCGGAACGTGTAGGGCCCGATTGCGAACACCGCATCTTCGCTCGCCTCGTGCTGACGCAGCTGCGCACGAATGCGGGCCAGCAGCACGGCGAACCGGAATGGTTTGGGCACGTAGTCGTTGGCGCCGGATTCCAGGCCAAGAATTGTATCGGAATCGGTGTTGTGACCCGTCAACATGATGATCGGCGACTTGAAGCCGTTCTTGCGCAGAATACGTACCGCTTCGCGCCCATCAATATCGGGCAGTTCAACATCCATGATCACGAGGTCGATCTGACCGGTCTTGGCCGACTGCACCCCCTTGGTGCCGGTGTCGACCGCAACCGCGTGAAATTCCTCGTGCAGGGAGAGCTGCTCGACCAGTGCGTCACGCAATTCCGCGTCGTCGTCAACAATCAGGATCGTTCGTGTATTGGGCATGTTGCCTCGGGCGGTTCAGCGGGCAATAGACCATGCAGGGGCAAAAGAGCAAGTTGGTGATGAACGCGATACGAGCAAGATGGGTTCACGACAACGCAGCATTCTAGGCCAGATCGCGGTGATTCGGGTGGCGAGCCGGCCAGGCGCGCGGACACGCGGCTGGCTGGCGATTGGGTCGCTACGGATTCCCGTGGCACTCGGCCGCTCCGGGATCGCGGCCAACAAGCGAGAAGGCGACGGAGCGACGCCGCGAGGCTCGTTTCGCTTGGTGCGCCTGTGGTGGCGTGCCGACCGGCTGCCTCATCCACGTACGCGGCTGCCGGTGCGGCGGATCGGGCGCAACGACGCGTGGATCGAGGACCCGGGCGACCGTCGGTACAATCGTGCAGTTGAGCGTACCCCGCACGAGCCCGGCGATCGGCTTTGGCGCACGGATAATCTTTACGACCTGATCATCGAGCTCGACCACAACACCCGCCCCCGGGTGGCCGGGCGGGGCAGCGCGGTCTTCATCCATGTTGCCCGGCCGGGGTTCGGCTCGACCGCAGGTTGTGTGGCGCTTGAGCGCAAGCGATTGTCGTGGCTCCTGTCGCGGGTCGGCCCCAAGACGCGAATCATGATTCAGTAGTCAAGTTGCTAAACTTGGCTTGGTCGCGGCCCGAAAATCGCAGTCCCAATACGGACATGGGTCGCGCCGAAGCGGATCGCGACCGGGAAATCGGCGGTCATGCCCATCGAGAGGAGGCTCAGCCCGTTGCGCGCCGCGATCTTGGCTGTGAGTGCGAAATGCGGTGCGGGCGCTTCATTAAGGGGAGGGATGCACATCAGGCCTGCAATCATGAGCCCATAAGTCTCGCGACAGGTCTTGAGGAAGTCGTCCGCAGCTTCCGGGAGAACGCCAGCTTTCTGCGGCTCAGCGCCCGTGTTGATTTCGACAAAGAGGAGCGGGGCACGCGCCTGCTTCTTGATCTCCTTGGCCAGTGCCTCGCAGAGGCTGGGCCGATCGACCGCGTGGATGGCGTCAAAGAACTGCACGGCTTCCTTTGCCTTGTTTGATTGCAGCGGGCCAATCAGATGCAGTTCGACGTTGGGATAGCCGGCGCGCAGCGCCGGCCACTTGGCGCGCGCTTCCTGCACCCGGTTTTCTCCGAAGACGCGTTGGCCTTCGATCAGCAGCGGCTCGACCGCCTCGGCATCGAACGTCTTTGACACCGCAACGAGCGTCACTGACGCGGGATCGCGCTTGGCATCCGCACAGGCGTCCGCAATCTCGCGACGCACCTTGGCGAGTGGCGTTTCAAGGACGGTGGCGGCAGCGTCGGTCATCGGGTGAAAAATAGTACACCCAAACGGTCATCGGTTCATTTCGCATCATGGAAAATGACGCCCAGCGTGTGCCGGCGGCCAGAACGTACGCGGCTCACGCCGTGCCGCATATTGACCCGGTAGATCCCGCGCGTGCCGCGCACCGGACGATGATGCACCGGGAAGATCACCGCCTCGCCATACACGAGTTGCACGACCTCGGCGCGTGACTGCATGCGCGGCCGCTGTTCGGTCAACACGAACTCTCCGCCGGTAAAATCGGCGCCTGGCCGAGCCAGCAGCACGGTGACCTGCAGCGGGAACACGAGCTCTCCATAAAGATCCTGGTGCAGACAATTGTAATCGTCCGCGTCGTAGCGCAGCAGCAGCGGTGTCGGTTTTGTCTGTCCGCCGCGATGGCAGCGTTTCAGATAGTCGGCGTGGACGCGCGGATAGCGCACGTCGACATCCATCGCCTCGTTCCAGCGATCCGCGATCTCGGCGAGCCGCGGATAGAGCGCCTCGCGCAACTCCGCCACAAGATCAGGCAGCGGGTAGCTGAAGTATTTGTACTCGCCGCTCCCGAAGCCGTGGCGCGCCATCACCACCCGGCTGCGAAAGTGAGCGTCAGCGTCGTAGGTTTGCGCGAGCGCAGCGCATTCCGCAGGCGCCAGCACGGCGCCGGTCGTCGCGCAGCCTGACGCGTCGAGACGCGCAGAAATCGCCGCCCAATCGAGCGTAGCAACGCGCTCGGCGATGGCGATCGGCGCCGGCGAGGATCCGGCCTGCCGTGCCAGGGATGGCGTCGTCACGCCGCCGTCTCCCGCGTCAGCAAGGCTTCCTTGCGCTCAACGCCCCAACGATACCCGGACAGCCCACCATCGCGCCGTACCACGCGGTGGCAGGGGATTGCGACCGCAAGCGTGTTGGAGGCGCAAGCCTGGGCCACTGCGCGGCTCGCACTGGGGCGACCGATGCGCCGGGCGAGCTCGGCGTAACTCGCGGTCGCGCCCGCCGGGATGTCGCGGATCGCGTTCCACACGCGTTTCTGGAATGCAGTTCCGCGGATATCGAGCGGCAGATCGAGCCCTTGCACCGGCGCCTCGACAAAGCCGACGACCTTGGCGACCAGTTGTTCGAATGTGTGGTCGCCGCCGACCAGATGCGCTTTCGGAAAGCGATCCTGCAGGGCGTGCACCAACGCGTCGGGGTCGCCGCCGAACTCGATCGCACATACGCCCTTGTCGGTCGCCGCCACCAGGATCGAACCGAGCGAGCACTCGCCGACCGCGAAGCGGATCACGTTGCCGTTCCCGCCGGTGCGGTACTGCGTCGGCGTCATGCCGAGGAGGCTGTCGGATGTCGCATAAAAGCGGCCGTTGGAGTTGAACCCGGCGCCATAAATCGCCTGCGTCACCGTCTCGCTGCGCCCCAGTTCCTGGCGCACGCGCTCACCGCGGCGCGCATCCGCATAGGCTTTCGGGGTCACGCCAGTGACCGCCTTGAACACGCGATGGAAATGGTAGCGGCTTGAGCCAACCGCATCGGCCAGCGCATCGAGGCTTGGCATCTCGTCTGCCTCATCGATCAGCGCGCAGGCCTTCGCCACCGCCGCGGCGTGACGCTCCGCCAAGCCGGCTTCGTTGGGACGACATCGCTTGCACGGCCGAAAGCCCGCGCGCTCCGCGTCCGCGCAGGTGAGGTGGAAATCGACGTTCTCACGTCGTGCCAATCGGGCGGCGCATGACGGCCGGCAATAGACGCCGGTGGTGCGGACCGAATAGTAGAACGCGCCGGCGGCCGCAGGGTCGCGCCGCCGCACCGCTTCCCAGCGCGCTTCGTCGCTCAGGAAGCCGACCGGACGCTTGCTGGCCTGTGTTGCTGAAGACAACATTGCGTTCCTCCTTCAGGGTTGGACGGCGTCGCTTCCGTCTCCTGTCGGGCAATTTAGGGCGGGCGGCGGCGCAAGCACTCCGCTCCTTGCTGCCAAATTCAGATAGGCGCTTACCGGCCTGACCGCGACCCGATTCCCCCATCGGCCGTCGGATCATACCGCGCGCGCTCGCCACCCACGATTCGAATTTGACCGCAACGGCCGGAGTGCCGGCTGCGTGATGACGCGCCATATCGCGATCTCGTGAACCGATAGGTGTCCCATGCGCAAGCACTCGAAGAGTTCGCTGCCGCCCGCGTTTCAGCGCCTGGCGTGGTCCAACCTGGCAGCCCAACTGGCGGAGCAGATCGGGCTCGCCGCCGGTGTGCTGCAGACCGCCCAGACGCTGCCGTTCCTGCTGTTCTCGATTCCGGCCGGCGTGTGGGCCGACCGCATGCCCCGCGCGCGCCTGATGTCGCGTGCCGAGGTGCTGCGGGTCGTCTCCCTGCTGGTCATTCTGGCATTGGTGACGCTGGGTGGATTGAACCTGCTGCTGCTTGCGGTGCTCGGCTTCATCGGTGCGTGCGGCACCGTTGCATTCAGCGTCGCGGCGCCGGCACTCGTGCCGGCACTCGTCGAATCCGATGCACTGCCGGTTGCCAACGGCCGGATCGAGCTTGCCCGCACGACCGCGTTTGCTGCCGGCCCGGCGCTGGGCGGTGCGCTGGTCGGCTGGATGGCGGCGGCTTGGCGTTCGCGGTCGCGGCCTTGCTGTCGGCGAGCGCAGTGATTCTCCTCGCCGGCATCAACGAACCCAATGCCTCGATCGGTTCGCCGCGTCATCCGCTCGTCGAAGTACGCGAAGGCGCCGCGTTCGTCCTGCGACATCCGTTGCTGCGGCCGATCTTTCTGACGCAGTTCATTTTCAACACGGCATTGTTCGTGATCCAGGCGATCTATGTGCCGTACGCGATCCATACGCTGCAGCTATCCGCAACCGGCGTGGGCGTGACGTTGGCCGCGTTCGGGGTTGGCATGATTGGAGGCGCCGCGTTTGCAGCGCGAATCATGCGCGGGCTGCGCCTTGGCACCGTTGTGGCGATCGGCCCGATCGGCGGGGTCGTTGCGGCATTCACCATGCTGCTGACGGTTGCGATCCCGTCGGGACTGCTGGCCGCACTGAGCTTCTTCTTGATGGGCGCGGGCCCGATCCTCTGGGTCGTGAGCACGACCACGTTGCGCCAGACCGTGACCCCACGCGATCTGCTCGGTCGCGTTTCGGCGATCAATAGCCTCGCCTACGGGGCACATCCGCTCGGCGCCGCGATCGGCGCATTGGTTGGCGGGCTCCTTGGGGCGCCCGCCTGCCTTGCCCTCGCGGCGCTCGGCTTCCTGCTTCAGGCCGCGGTCATCCTGCGCTCGCCAGCGGTTCACCTCGAGCGGCAGCCGGACCCGGCCTGATCCGTTAACGCACTTCGCATCAGGCCGCGGTCTGCCACTCCTTCATCGCGGTTCCGCATGATTTGTTGAGGTGAATCTTGCTATCGACGTAATCCACCCAGTCGATTGCGATGATGTGATGCTTGCCGCCCGCCGTCGGGTCGTCCTTGGTCAGCAGGATGCGATCGACGCCCTCCATGTGATCGACCGTGCCAACATGCTTGTCGTCCGCGCCGACCACCTCCATATGACCCTGAATGTCTAGGCTTTTGAACATGTTGCACCTCCATTCTACCTGGAGGCAACGATTTGCTGCGCGCGAAGGTTCCGCGCCACGCCGACCCGCCGGCCGCGTTGACCGGGCGACTTTTTTGATGCCCTAGTGTGGCGGATTTGACGTTCCTACCAGCATCGCGGCAAGCCCTTCGTAGGAACGTCAATTCCAAAGCCACACTAGAATCATAGAGTCGCTAGTGTCCCTTGCTTCCGAACGCGTGAAACCATCGCATCCATGACGACTGAACGATACAACGCCCGCGAGGCCGAGGCCCATTGGCAAAAGGTGTGGGACGAGCGGGGCATCTTCGCGACCCGCAACGATGATCCGCGCCCGCGCTATTACGTGCTCGAGATGTTCCCCTACCCATCCGGCCGCATCCACATGGGGCACGTGCGCAATTACACGATGGGCGACGTGGTTGCCCGCTACAAGCGCGCAAAGGGCTTCAACGTGCTGCATCCCATGGGGTGGGATGCGTTCGGCATGCCGGCCGAAAACGCCGCGATGGAACGCAAGGTTCACCCCAAGGCATGGACCTACGACAACATCGCCGCCATGAAGGCGCAGCTCAAATCGATCGGCCTATCGCTCGATTGGCGCCGCGAGATCGCGACCTGTGACCCAGCCTATTACAAACATCAACAAAAGATGTTTCTCGACTTTCTGCGCGCTGGTCTCGTGGAACGCAAGAAGTCGAAAGTGAACTGGGATCCGGTCGATCAGACCGTGCTCGCCAACGAGCAGGTGATCGATGGCCGCGGCTGGCGCTCGGGCGCGATCGTCGAGCAACGCGAACTCACCCAGTGGTTCTTTAAGATCACCGATTTTGCGCAAGATTTGTTGGACGCGCTCGATCACCTGGAGCGCTGGCCCGACAAAGTGCGGCTGATGCAGAAGAACTGGATCGGACGCTCGGAGGGTCTGCTGGTCCGGTTTGGACTCGACCCGGCAACCACGCCGAACGGTAAACACGAGCTCGAAATCTTCACGACGCGGCACGACACGCTGTTCGGCGCCCGGTTCATGGCGCTCTCACCCGATCATCCGCTCGCGATTGCGGCGGCGCGCAAGAACCCCGCACTCGCGGCGTTCATCGCTGAGTGCAAGCGCCACGGCACCGCGCAGGAACTGATCGACAAAGCCGAGAAGCTCGGATTCGACACCGGGATGCGCGCGATCCATCCGTTCGATCGCGGCTGGACGCTGCCGGTCTATGTGGCGAACTTTGTGTTGATGGACTACGGCACCGGCGCGATCTTCGGATGCCCGGCGCATGATCAGCGCGACCTTGAGTTCGCCAACAAATACGGCCTCGGCAACACGCCGGTGGTGTGCCCGCAAGGGCAAGATCCGGCGACGTTCGTGATCACCGACACCGCCTACGACGGCGACGGGTTGCTCATCAACTCGCGCTTTCTCAATGGGATGACCATCGCGCAGGCCAAAGAGGAGGCTGCGCGCCGGCTCGAGACCGAGCTGCGCGGCAATCAACCGGTAGCGCAGCGCCAAATCAATTTTCGTCTGCGCGACTGGGGTATTTCGCGCCAGCGCTATTGGGGCTGCCCGATTCCGATCATTCACTGCGACCACTGCGGTGTCGTTCCGGTGCCGGAGCACGATCTGCCGGTGACGCTGCCCGAGGACGTTGCGTTCGATCGCCCGGGAAATCCGCTCGACCGCCATCCCACCTGGAAGCACGTCGCCTGTCCGCAGTGCGGCCGCCAGGCAACGCGCGAGACCGACACGATGGATACCTTCGTCGACTCGTCGTGGTATTTCGCGCGCTTTACCGATCCCTGGATCACGACCGCGCCGACCGAGCGCGCCGCCGTCGACGAATGGCTGCCGGTCGATCAGTACATCGGCGGCATCGAGCATGCGATCCTGCACCTGCTGTACAGCCGGTTCTTCACCCGAGCCATGCGGGCGACAAACCACGCCGGCATCGATGAGCCGTTCGCCGGCCTGTTCACGCAGGGCATGGTCGTGCACGAGACGTATCAGAGGGCTGACGGCACCTGGGCGGCGCCGGCGGCGGTGAAGATCGAGGGCTCTGAGGACAATCGGCGCGCGTTCCTGATCGACACCGGCGAATCGGTCGAGATCGGCCCGATCGAGAAAATGTCCAAGTCGAAGCGCAACACTGTTGATCCCGATGACATCATCGCGACCTACGGCGCCGACGTTGCGCGCTGGTTCATGCTATCGGATTCGCCGCCGGACCGCGACGTGATCTGGAGCGAAGAGCGCGTGCAAGGCGCTTCGCGCTTCGTGCAGCGGCTGTGGCGG
>Ga0209526_10002533_pt1 | contig 12329 bp, 12 predicted proteins | sample JacPinW_OM2H0_M1_FD_188566 | JGI IMG/M metagenome (GOLD analysis project Ga0209526, IMG submission 188566) | Forest soil microbial communities from Algoma, Ontario, Canada - Jack Pine, Ontario site 1_JW_OM2H0_M1 (SPAdes) (version 2) | ecosystem: Environmental > Terrestrial > Soil > Boreal...
GCGAGACCCAACACACGTTTGAGCATGCCACGTTTGAGCATGCGCGTTGGGTCTCGCGATAGAGCGCTCGACCCAACCTACCCACCTGCCCCGACCGCTTGCGCTGGCTTCCCAGCCAGCGGCTGCGCTCGGCCCCGGGGACTGCCGCTGGCTATGATCATCGCAGCCGAGCCAGTACCTCGGCGGCAGTCATGACATCACCAAACTGCTGGATGACGTTTTCCAAGGCGCTGCGATGCTCTTCGTCGGAGAGAGCAGCGCAACAGTCCTCGACCAGCACGACCTTGAAGTCGAGCATCATGGCATCGCGTGCGGTTGATTCGCAGCACACGTTGGTCTTGGTTCCAGCGATCAGAATGGTATCGATGCCGAGGCCGCGCAGCATGCGCTCGAGCGGCGATGAGCCGGGGATCAACGCACTGTAACGATTCTTCAGCACCGTTCGATCCGCCGGGCTGGTGAGGAGCCCGTCCCAGACGCTTTGCTTGGCAGGGACAAGACTTTCGATGGTTCTTTCCCGAACCTCGTCGGCGACGATGGTGTTGAAGAAGAGCTCCCAATCGCTCTTGCCGCCGATGCGCTCGTTTGCGTGCAGCACCCAGATCACGGGCACACGGAGAGCACGCAGGCCGGCGGTGAGAATGTTGATCGGCTCAACGATGCCTCTTGCTGCCGGCACTTCAGCCGGAGCACCCGGCGCGCAGAACGTATTCTGCATGTCGATCGCAACGAGCGCCGTGCGGACGGGGTCGAGCCGGTCAAAGAGATGGTAGCGGCCGCGCCGCTGTAAGACGCGATCGGCGATTTCCTTGCGGATCGTGACCGAATGCACCATCGCAATATCATCCGGGCCAGGGCCGGCGCCATTCGATACCGGCAAGGTCGCTCACCGGTCCGATCACGCGATCGAAGCGCATGGTCATGCGGTCTGCGCGCCGATAGGGCGGCCAGACCGGCAGGCGCGGATGATCTGGCGTTCCGCTGCGCGCAAATGCGATCCAGGCGCCGTGCATCGCCGCTGCAAGCCCTCTCGTCTCATCAGGGTCTGCGCCCTTGAGCATCGGCGAGCCGGTCCAGCTCGCAAGATTATTGAACACGAACGGGATTTCGAGACAGTGGCAGGACTCGAATCCAGCCGGCGATTGCCAGTCGAACTGATACACATAGGCCGGGTGGCCCTGGTCAGCGCGCCACTCGGCCATGCGCAGACTGCCCACCCGGAAGCTCGCTTGCGTCATCAGCTCGCCGAGCAGCGCTGCATTGCTGTTTGCGGCCCGGCTCCGCCTGATCTCGTCGTAATAGTGCCGCCAGTGGGATTTGAGCATTGCGGCGAACACGGCCTCGACCGCGGCGGGATCGGCACCGGCGACTTGCTCGTCGATACAGTAGAATGCCGCCATCTCCTCGCGCGTCGTGCCGATCATGGTCTCGATATCGGCTCCGGCGCCGGCTTTGAGCGCCGGCGCGACCTCGCCTGGATAGACGCTCCCGTCAATCACCGGCCAAAACGGCGCAAACGTATCGGCGAGCTTCTTTTCCAGCCGCGCGACCTCGCCCTGGGCTCTGACAAGCTGCGCGACCGGCAGCGATTTGAGCCTTATCGCCTGCGCGGGCTCAAGGCTCAGCACCTCCAGCAAGCGTCGTCCTATCCGGTGAGCGTCATCAAGCGTGCGCGCCATTCGTCCGAACGGCGTGCTTTGCAGGATCGCGCGCCGGAACAAGCCGCGCGCGCCCGGCATGGTCATGAGAATGACGATTGCGGCCGCCCCCGCGGACTGCCCGGCGACCGTGACGTTCTCCGGATCACCGCCAAAGGCCGCAATATTGGCGCGCACAAAATTCAGCGCCGCGAGCTGATCGAGCAATCCGAGATTGCCTTGGCTCGCGCCCGGCAGGCACAGGAACCCCAGCGCGCCCAGCCGGTAGTTAATGGAGACGACGACCATGTCGCCGTTGGTGGCGAACTGCTCGCCGCAATACCACGGCAGCGAGCCCGCGCCGCTCGAAAATGCGCCGCCATGAATCCACACCAGCACCGGACGTTTTGCGGCGTCAGGAGCCGGGGTCCAGATCGTCAGCGTAAGGCAGTCTTCCGATTGCGGGCGCTCGAAATCGCCCATGATGTGGGCAAGCCGCGAGCGGCCCTGGGGCGCGACCGGCCCGTCCCTGGTCGCGTCGCGCACGCCTTCCCAGGCCAGGGCAGGCTGCGGCGGCGAGAAGCGCAGATCACCAACGGGAGCCGCCGCATAGGGCACGCCGCGGAATACCGCGATCCGGCGCTCTTTTGCGCCGCGCACAACCCCGGTCGTGGTCTTGACCAGCACAGTCTGCGGCGTGGTTGCCATGATCGAGCTTTGATTACCGCTGCGCGAAGCGGCGCTCCAGGGGCACGATTACCAGCCGCTCGCCAGCAATGAAGATCAACACGATGGCAAAGCAGATGGCAAGAAAGGTGGTGCTATCCGCCGCGGTCTGCGCGCGCAGCATCAGATATCCCACGCCGTTCGGCGCGCCGAGCAGTTCCGCAACGAGCGCAATCTTCCAGGCGACGCCGTACGCGATGCGGGTCGCGGAAAGGCCGTAAGGCACGAGCAGCGGCAAGGTGAGACGCCAGAGAATGCGCATCTGCTGTCGGGTGAAGCTGCGGCCCATCTCGATGAGCTCGCGGTCGAGATTGCGCAGTCCCTCGGCGATGTTGATGAGACAGAACGGGATCAGGATTGCGACCTCAACGAAGATGACGCCGAAGTCACCGGGATCGAACCAGATGGCAGCCAGGATCGCCCAGCCGATCGAGGGGAAGGAGTTGAGCACCGGCTTGATCCGTGCATCAACTACGGCTGTCATCAACGGCACGCCATGAGCAAGAAACGCCAGCGCGCCGCCGATCAGGAGAGCAAGTGCAATCGAAACAAGAACGCGCCAAGTTGAGGCAAACGCATTCAAGAGAAATTCAGGATTGAGCCAGAGCTCGGCCAATCGGCGCAGGACGGGCAGCGGACCCGGCAGGATGAATTCCGGCAAGCGCCGCGCGAGCGCCCACCAGGCGAGTAGCGCGATGACGACCACGCCTTCACCGATCAGGCGCTCCACGCCGTCGGGCGCAAAGCCTATCCGTTCAGCTCGCATAATGACGCGACACTTTTGCCTGTAGCGGGCCCAGCACGTAATGGTCCATGCCGTGGACGAAGGCGATAATGATGATGACCGCTGCGAAGATCGTGGCCGTGTCGAACTCCTGACGTGCCAGGTTGATCATGTAGCCGAGACCGGCATTGCCGCCGAACAGCTCGGCCGTGAGCGTCACCTTCCACGAAACCCCGAACATGATCCGCAGCGTGGCAAATATGAACGGGGAGAGCGAAGGCAGGATCACCAGCGCAAAGATGGGGAGGCGCCGGCGCGTGAAGCTTTGCGCCATTTCGATGAGCTCGCGATCGATATTGCCAAGACCTGCCGACATATTCACGAGCGCGAACGGCACCAGCACCGCGCTGATTGCGAAAATCACCGTGACGGGCGTGACCCCGAACCACATGATCGACAGTAATGTCCAGCCGATGGCCGAAAACGAGTTCAGAAACGGACCGACGCGGCGCTCGATCGCGAAGCGAAAGAGTGGCGCATAGTACGCAATGAGCGCGAGCAGGGAGCCGAGGGCGAAAGAAATCGCGATGGCTGCGGCAACGTGGAAAAGCGAGGCACCGAGGTGGCCAAGGTCGCGCCAGCTTGTGATGAACAACCAGAGCCGTACCGTGACCTGGACCGGCCCGGGGATGAGATAGGACGGCGTGACAAGTGATGCCGCCTCCCAGAGAGCGAGAAATAGCGCCGTGAACAGATGCGCGGCGAGCTTTTGGGAGGCAATGCCGCGCCAGCGGGGAGGCGCAAGTACCAGGCCGGTGACGGCCATCAGCCGTGCAACGCGTGCTCCCAGACCAGGGTGCGAATATCAGGGTAGTTTTGAATCATCCCGATTTCTTTTGAGAGCTCATAGAGCTTCATGATCGCCTGGGCGTGGCTTTCCTCGAACGTGGCGGGCACATCGGAGCTCCGCTCGAACCACCAGGTGAAGAACTCCGGCGGCAGATTGTTCTGTGCCCCAACTGCCGCGAAGACTTCCTCGCGGTGCGCCAGCACGTACTGCACGGAGGCGCGGAACATACGGTTGAATTCCTTGAAGGCGTCGGGCCGCGCCGTCAGGCGCTCGGGATAGGATACGTTGAGCGCGCTCACGAACCGCGTTCCGAACCGCTCGATGTTGTCGCGGCCGGTCTCCGCGATCGCGCGAAACTCACCGGATTTGAAAGCGCGGAAGGCCTGGCTGTGGATCAGGGTTGCGGCATCGATCTGGCCCGCGGCCAGCGCGCCCGGCAGGTTGGGGGCTTGAATCTCGATTTGCTGGATATCGCCGCCTTCGAGTGCGGCATTGAGGCCGTATTTGTAGATGAGCGCAAAGCGTACCTGGGTGTAGCCGGTCGAGCGCAGGCCGTAGGAGCCGAGCGATTTGCCCTTGAGTGCCTTCGGGTCCTTGATTGGTGAGTCGCTTTTGACCCAGATGCCCGCGCCTTCACCGGCCGGCGATTGCTGGAGCGCCGTGGAGAGGACCCGAAGCTCCAGGCCGCGTGCCGCCGCGGGCGGGATCGCAATCACGGCGGTCATGATCACGTCGTATTGCTTGGCGGAGGTCGCCTGGATCAGTTGCGGGATTGCAAGTCCGCGCGCTTCCACAGTGATCAGATCGGAACTGACCTTGCCGTTGGTCATGGCCCAGGTGACGGCGTCATAGGCGGGATCGAGCAGATAGGCATAGGTGATCTTTTGCTTGCTTTGCGCGAAACCCGGACCGGCAATGGTCAGCACGGCCGGAGCGGCCATGAGCTTGAGGACGGAGCGGCGTTTCATCATGCGACGGTTTCCTTGTGCAACGCTGGCTGCTCGAGGGATCGAAACAGATTAACCAGTTTCTCGCGGCGCGTGTCGAGATCCCGATCAGCGAGCGCGCGCGGCCGCCCCTTCTGCAACTCGATGATCTCAAGCACGCGGGTCGGCTTGTTCGAAAGGACGACCGTGCGATCTGCCAGTTGCAGCGCCTCGTCGATGTCGTGGGTGACGAACACCACGGTCTTGCCGGTCTTAAGCCAGATGCGTTCCATTTCAACGCGCATGCGAGAGCGCATGTTGGGGTCGAGCGCGGAGAACGGCTCGTCCATGAGCACGATCTTGGGCTCGACCGAAAGCGCCCGCGCGATCGCGACGCGCTGGCGTTCGCCGCCCGAGAGCATGGACGGATATTTGCTTGTATCCGCAGCAAGGCCCACAAGGCGCAGGAACTCGATTGCGTGGGTCCGGCGCCGCTCCTTGCCGCGGGAGCCGAAACGCAGCTCACCGCCGAGCAGCACGTTGTCGAGCGCGGTGCGCCAGGGAACGAGCCGGGGAGACTGGAATGCGAACGCGATTTCCGCCCACGCGTCGCGGGGCGGGCGTCCGTCGACTGTGACGCGCCCGATGTTGGGGTCCAGCAAGCCGCCGATGACCCGCAAGAGGGTTGATTTTCCGCAGCCGGATGGGCCGAGAATGCAGATGAACTCGCCCGCCCGCACATCGAAGCTCAGACGGTCGTAAATCTGTTCCTGGCCGAACGCCAAGCCGACATCCTCTATCGTGATGATCGGTTCGGAGTGCGCCATGGTGATGTCTGGAATCTTGAGCCGTGACAACTTCGACCGCGTGTGCCTCTGCCGCGACCCCACGATAGGGCGGCGATTACCCAAACGCCACTTTGTGACTGGCAGGCCTCAGAGAGGCGGACACCGGCCAAGCTGCCCGACAGCGGCTCCTGCTTAGGCTCTGCAAAGCGCTTGAAGGATAACACGTCACATGTCATATTAAAAGCGACAGTTGACGGATTCGGTTTGAGACATGGACTACAATCGTTCAGCCGAAAAAACTAGACTGGCCGAAATCGCTGGATTGCTCGGGGCCTCGCGGACGCTTCGAAAAGTGCCGCAAAATTTCCTCGAAGCGCACGAAATGCTTCTGCGAGGTCTGCCCGCCGCGGCTTTGACTCACCTAGTCGAAAGTTTTGAATCTCTTCGTTGGGACGAATCATTTGCGAAAGCTGTTGGAATGAGTCTGCGCACTTACCAACGGCACGCCTCTACGACTGCGAAACCGGGCAACGATAAACCGATCAGTGTTCGCACAAGCCGGGACCGGAAGAAAAAGAGCGCCGAAAAGCTATTGAGTCAGGAGCAAAGCGGACGAACCTGGAAATTGGCCGAGATTCTGACAAAGGCAACGGCGGTGTTCGGAACGCAGCAAGAGGCGGAGCAATGGCTGGAGCGTGCGGCAATCGGTCTAGACCAACGTCGTCCAATAGACCTTTTGGCAACTCCGGCAGGCGCAAAGATCGTCGAGGATTTTCTGGATCGTCTTGAGTTCGGCGTTTACGCGTGATGCTGCCGCCTCCACCGCTTGGCCCTGCTGACTTGGTGGCATGGCGCTTGGATCAAGCCAGGCATCGCGACACCTGGGACAGCGGGGAGGGCGCTTATCTGGTAGGCGGCCGCTGGAACAGCAGGGGTATTCGAGCAGTCTATTGCTCAGCAGATCCCGCGACCGCAATTCTTGAGATTGCAGTTCACAAAGGTTTCCAGGCACTTGATATAATCGAGCACGTCCTTACAGCGGCAACCATAACCGAGTTGGCAAGCGTACATGTCGTGGATCCGTCGTCCGTTCCGAATCCCAATTGGTTGCGGCCCGGGATTCCCAGCGCTGGCCAACAGGCTTTTGGAGACGCGCTGCTCGCTCGACACAAGTTCGTTCTGATTCCAAGCGTTGTCTCGACTCATAGTTGGAACCTGGTTTTTTCTGCGACCGCTGCTGCGGGAGCGTATGCTCTCAGGATGCAGGAAAGGTTCGCGCTTGATCCGCGTCTCCATCCGGCGCGTTAAGATCGCTCACAGCAATGAGACCAATCCGCCGCCGTGGCGTTCGAGGCGCCCGGCAAGTTCGAGTTCGAGCAGCACCATGCGCACGATCGCAGGTGAAGAGCCCGAGAGCCGGATCACATCGTCGATCGGTGCCGGTGCAGGGCCGAGGAGGCTCAATATGCGCGCACGCTTATCGCTGCCGGGCTCGCCGGCAGCCGCTGCGGGCGCTTCCGGCTCCTCGACCGCAACCGCGCCTGGGGGGTGCCCGAGAATTGGCGCGAGCACCGTGATCACGTCGGCTGCTTGCGTCACGAGCGCGGCGCCCTGCTTGAGCAGCTCATTGCTGCCCTCGGCGCGTGGATCGAGCGGGGAGCCAGGCGCCGCGAAGACCTCACGGCCTTGTTCGAGGGCAAGCCGGGCAGTGATGAGCGAGCCCGACCGTTTCGCCGCTTCAACGATCACCACGCCTGCCGCCAGTCCCGAAATGAGCCGGTTGCGACGGGGAAAGTCTCGCGCGCGCGGCGCGTGTCCGAGCGGCGCCTCGGAAATGAGCGCGCCTTGAGTGAGGATCGCTTGCGCCAGCCCAACATGTTCCGGCGGGTAAATCTGATCGTGACCGCCCGCGAGTACGGCCAGCGTGCTGGAAGAAAGGCTTGCCCGGTGTGCCCCGGCATCAATGCCGCGCGCGAGGCCGGAGACAATGGCGAAGCCCGCCTCGCCGAGGTCGCGCGCGAGCCGCTCGGCAAAACGCACCCCGGCCGCCGAAGCATTGCGCGCGCCGACGATGGCGATCATCGGCAGCGCGAGCGCAGCGAGGTTGCCGCGCACAGAGAGAAGCGGCGGCGCGTCGTCGATCATCGCCAGCCGGTGCGGGTAGGTGGGCTCGCCGAGTGCAATGATACTCACGCCGAGGGCTTTCATGCCGGCAAGCTCGCGTTCGACATCCTTGCGCGAGCAGATGCGAGCAGGCCCGGCAGCACCGCCACGGCGGGCAAGATCGGGCAACGCCGAGAGGGCCGCTTGCGCGCTGCCGTAGCGACTGATCAGGTCCCGGAACGTGCGCGGTCCCACATGGTCGCTGCGAATGAGGCGAAGCCAATCAAGCTTGGTCGCCTCGGATATGATTTCTTCCTTGATCAAGCCGTTTGGCCGATTCTGGATTCCGTTCCCTGCCACAGCCGGACAATATTGCCGCGATGCATGATCCACAGCAGCGCGGTGAGCCCCGCAAAGAGCAGCGCCTGCGCGTGCGCTCCGGTGATCCACAGCAGCACGGGCGCGGCCGCGCTCGCAATAAGAGCGGCGAGCGAGGAGTAGCGGGTCAACACTGCCGCCGCGAGCCAGATGAGGCAGAACGCGAGTGCGATAGGCCACGCCAATCCAAGAAGAACGCCGATGTAGGTGGCAACACCCTTGCCGCCCTTGAAGCCAAGCCACAGCGGGAAAAGGTGACCGAGAAAGGCGCCGAGCCCCGCAATCATTGCGAGCTCAAGCCCCCAAAAATGCCGAACAATGAGCACGGCCGCGGTGCCTTTGATCGCGTCGCCAAGAAGGGTCGCCGCTGCAAGGCCTTTGCGGCCGGTGCGCAGCACGTTAGTCGCGCCGATATTGCCGGAACCGACGGAGCGGATGTCCTGCGTGCCGGCAAGGCGGGTGAGGATGAGGCCGAACGGAATCGAGCCGCAGAGATACCCGAAGATCAGCGCGGCGGCGTAAAACAACATAGCGGGCAAGCTAGAGCGAAATCATCTTGCGCGCTGCCTTTGCCCACCCTACGAGCTTACGACTGCCCCGCCGCCATGCGCGAATGTTTGGCAGCAAAGTTTTTCCTGGTATGAAAGCCGCTGCCGATGGCGTCGCTCTCATCGGCAAAAAACAGAAAATCCCTGACGTTCTGGTTTGTGATGCCTGCCAATGCGAACGTATCCGTCGTGTACCACTTGTTTTTGCGATTGGCGATGACGAACGCATCCATCTCGCTCTCGCAGTAAAAGCAGCGCAGCCTGCCGGCTGCGGCCTTGTCATGCGTGAGGAGATGGAACTTGTTACGCACGTAAGGCGCCTCCTTTTCCTCATGCACAATGCAATTGGGATTTGCGCATCGAAGGCCGGTGGTCAGGGGCTGGTCATAAAGAACAAGGGAGGATTTCTCGAAACCTCCTTCGAATGAGGCGAGCGCTTCTCCTTCATGCAGACCCAACAGCAGGGAAATCAACGCCATGCGGACGGGGACGCCATAGGCCGCCTGCTCGAAATAGGCGGCGCGGCTATCGGTGTCCACGGAGGCATCGAGCTCGCCGACGCGCGGAAGCGGGTGCAGCACGCTTGCGCGGGAGTATTTGGGATCCTTCAAGAACTTTGCGTCGATCCGGGGGTATTCCTGCTGCTTTTGCGACCAGCGTTCTTTCTGGAACCGGGTGACATAGACCGCTGAAATCTTTTGCTTGCGCGCCTTCTCCATGGCTGAGCTCGAACTCTCAAAACTCAGCTCAAAGTCCGGCCCGGAAAAAAGCGCAGGCTGATGAGGCTCAACAGGGGTGTGATACAGGGCGCCAATCGAGCCGTCGGCGGAATCGAACTTGCAACTGAACTCTTCCCGCAATCGCCGGTAAACGTGATGAGGGAGCTCCATGCCGGGCGCTGGCATAGGCACGATGCGCGCTCCGAAACGGGCAAGCGCATAAACAAATGAGTGAATCGTCCGGCTTCCCCTGAGATCGCCGGAAATCGCAATTTTCAGATTCCGGAGCTCTTTGTTCTTTTTCTTCAGCGTGAAGAGATCGCACAGCGTCTGCGTCGGATGCTCGTGACTTCCGTCACCGCCGTTGATGACCGGAATTGGCGAATACTCCGCGGCAAGCCGCGCGGCGCCGTCGCGGGGGTGGCGGATGACCATGAGGTCCGCGTAGTTCGCAATCACCCGCACCGCGTCGGCGAGGCTCTCTCCTTTTGCAGCCGAGCTGGTGGCGGGATCGGCGCTGGTGATGATGTCGCCGCCGAGCCGAAGCATCGCGCTCTCGAATGAGAGCCGCGTGCGCGTGCTCGGCTCGTAGAACAGACTTGCCAGAATGAAGTCTGATGCGATGTCGGTACTGCGGCCTATCCGGTACGAACGCAGCTTGTCGGGCAGCTCCTCGAGATAGGATTGAGCAATTTCAAAGATGGTTTCGATTTCGCGGTTGGAAAGATTGTTGATTGAAATGAGATGTCGCGTCGAGATGCCGGTTTTTTTGCTCATCTTCGGCCGGCTCGCACCCGAACTCGGTTCACCCGAGTTCGGCACTTTATGTGGCCGAAGCCGGATAAATCCGACTTCGGCTGTAAAACGATCGAATGCGGGCTCTATAGGCCCCCGCATGCCGCCCAGCAAGCCCGCGCGGAGCGGGTCCACAACCTTTGGAGCGGATGCTACGGTTCCCAGCTCACCGGCAGGGGCGGCATTGCCTAGCCCCCAGAGCTGCTCATGGATAGCGTGCGCGACCTCGCAACCTACGAAGCGGCGAACCAATCGCCGCCGTATGTCGATGTCGATCTCTTCGGCAGCGATCAGCCGTTGCAGGACGCGATTGCGGCCTCTGCCGGCGGTGCCGATACCGCCGATCTTTCCGCATTCGGAAGGCGCTGGGGCACGGCCGCGATGTTCGATTTGGGGCGCCAGGCCAATGAGAATACGCCCAAGCTCAAAACCTTCGACAGCAAAGGGTTTCGCCTCGACGCGGTCGAGTTTCATCCGGCCTACCATCGCTTCATGGCTGAAAGCATGGCCGCGGGATTGCACGCCTCCACCTGGGACGAGGATCTGCGGCCGGCCGCCGCTCCGGCCCAGGTCATCCGCGCCGCACGCTTTTATATGGCCGCGCAGGTCGAGACCGGACATCTCTGTCCCATCACGATGACCCGCGCCGCCGTCGCCGCGCTCGCGGCCGCGCCCGCGCTCGCGGGCACGCTCGCGCCGAAGATTGTCGCGCGCGAATACGACCCGCGCTTCCTGCCCTGGAACGAGAAGACGGCCATCACGCTCGGCATGGGAATGACGGAAAGGCAGGGCGGCACGGACGTGCGGACCAACACCACGCGCGCCGAGCGCGCGGGTGATGAGGGCTATGCGATCAGCGGGCAAAAATGGTTCATGTCGGCGCCCATGTGCGACGCCTTCCTGGTGCTGGCGCAGGCGGAGCGCGGGCTTACCTGCTTTCTCATGCCGCGGTTTCGTCCGGACGGAACAGTCAACGCCCTGCGGTTTCAGCGCCTCAAGGATAAGCTGGGAAACCGCTCGAATGCCTCGTCGGAGGTCGAGTTTGAGCGCGCCTTCGCCTGGCGCGTCGGCGAAGACGGCAGGGGGGTACGCACCATCATCAATATGGTGCAGCTCACGCGGCTCGACTGTGCGATCGCATCGGCGGGCATCATGCGCATGGCGCTCGCCCATGCGATCCACCATGCGCGCCATCGCAACGTCTTCGGCAAGCGTCTCGCCGATCAGCCGATGATGGCGGCGGTGCTCGCGGACATGGCGATCGAGATCGAAGCGGCGACGTCGCTCGTCATGCGGCTTGCTCGGGCTTTCGACGAGGCGGCGCGGGATGAGATGCAGGCGGTGCGGGCACGGCTGCTCACGCCTGCGGTCAAATATTGGGTCTGCAAGAGCGCGCCCGCGCTCGTCTACGAGGCGATGGAGTGTCTTGGCGGCAACGGCTATGTCGAGGAGAGCATGCTGCCGCGGCTCTACCGCGAGGCGCCGGTCAATGCGATCTGGGAAGGCTCCGGCAACGTCATGTGTCTTGACGTGCTGCGCGCGCTGGCGCACGAGCCCGAGGCGTCGGCCGCCGTGCTGGACGGGCTTGCTCGCGATGCCGGCGATCTTGCGGGCGTGTTGGAATCCGCGGCCTTCATTCGCACCGCGCTCTCAGATGCGCAGCCTGAGCCGATGGCGCGCGCCGCGGTCGGGCGACTTGCCCGGCTTGCGGCGTTGGCCGCCTTGCGCGCGAGCGCGCCGGTTGTCGCAGAATTGTTCGAGCGGACACGGCTCCAGGATTGCCATGAGGCGCTGTTCGGGACGACGCGCTTGAATGCACAAGAGATGCGGCTGTTGCTCAACCGCGCGTTGCCGGAGTGACGTGCCGCACGACGATTCTAGTCCCTCCCCCGTTTGCGGGCAGGGCAATCGCATATGACAAGCGTCCCGCCAACCCCGGAAGGGAAGCATATCGCGGTCGCGAAGCTTGTAGGGGCGGGTTTGAAACCCGCCCTTGTGCCACAGGTTCGCTGCGAGAGAATTGCCCGTCATCAGCAGCGCAATCGAAGTTCGTACGGCTAAGCTCGGATCAACCTCACACACCGTGAATGCCGAACGAGGGCGGGTTTGCGGGGCACCCCAAAAAACGCATCCGC
>Ga0209526_10002534_pt1 | contig 12326 bp, 10 predicted proteins | sample JacPinW_OM2H0_M1_FD_188566 | JGI IMG/M metagenome (GOLD analysis project Ga0209526, IMG submission 188566) | Forest soil microbial communities from Algoma, Ontario, Canada - Jack Pine, Ontario site 1_JW_OM2H0_M1 (SPAdes) (version 2) | ecosystem: Environmental > Terrestrial > Soil > Boreal...
GCATGGCCTGTACGTGACCGAGCTGATCGGATTCGGCGTGAACGCGGTGACCGGCGACTATTCGCGCGGCGCGGGCGGCCTCTGGATCGAGAACGGCGAGCTGACCCATCCGGTGCAGGAGATCACGATCGCGGGCAATCTCAAGGATATGTTCTTCGCGATCGAGATGGTGGGAAATGATCTCCGCTGGCGCTCATCGGTGGTTTCGCCGACGATCAAGATTGCCGAGATGATGATCGCGGGCGAATAGCCAATACAATTTGTATACGACTCGGCACGTGTCTGGCGCGTGCGGATTAGCGCCTAAGAAGGCCGAATATAAGTCACGCGCCTGGACGGCATCCGCGATCGTCTTTTCTGTGACCCGCTGTCCGCGCAGAGCGGCCGCGGCGTCTTGGGCTTTGATTGCCATGAGACCGACGCAACCCAACGCGATGGCCGCGTCTTGGCAGACTTCCCCGTCCATGGTGAGTTGCACCGCGGCGCTGGCCGTCGGATAGACCGGAGCGGAGCGCTTGAATGCCAGGTAGGCGCCTCCGCTACCGCCAGGGGGAGCCTGGACCACGATTTCGCTAACCAGTTCATCGTGCGTAAGCGCGGTGGTGTAGGCATCTCTGATGAAGTCAGCGAGCTGCACGAGACGGTGAACTTTCGCGTTCTGGCATCGTATCTCTGTCTGAAGTGTCACGAGGACTGTCGCCCAATCGCCGCTCGGATCAGCTTCCGCGAGCGAGCCCCCGATCGTGCCCCGATTGCGCACTTGCACGTCAGCGATGCCGGCCGCACAGTCGTGGATGATTGGAATTTTGGCGGCTGTGGGCGATGCCTCGATTTCAGCGTGCCGAGTCAGCGCTCCAAAACGCAGTGTGCCGTTTTCCTCCTTGACGTAGGACGTGCCCGGAACAAAATTCAAATCTACCAGATGGTCCGGATTGGCGAAGCGCAGCTTCATCAACGGAATCAGGCTTTGACCGCCAGCCAGCAGTTTGGCTTCAGCGCCAAATTCTCGAAGCATGGCTGCCGCTTCCGTCAGCGAGCTAGGGCGATGATAGTGAAAAGCTCGCGGATACATGGCGACGTTATCCTCTGATCGTCCCTTACGAAAAATACGTTCATCCAGGCGAACCAGATTAACAAAAGGAACCTGCACCCGTACCGTCGGCACTACAAAATCATGCGCCTTGCCGCATGACGCCCAGCGCCGCCGCTCCCAGACCCACGATCACCAGCGCCGAGCCGGCAACCGCTAATGCCGATGCCAACATCCCGCCATGGCTTGCCGTCTGCAAAATCACGCCCAGCGGAAACATTACCGACCCACCCAGCAAGGCCGCGGCAATCCACAAGCGAGTACGCTCGCCGAAAATCACGCGATCAAACACCACGCCCAGCACGATCATCAGCATTGCCAGTCCGATCCAGTGGGAGTGCACATCCACCTGGCGAACGTAACCATATTTCAGCGCGCTATAGGCACCCACCGCGGCATGAGCCTCCGGCATATTTCCGCCGGCCGCGTGCACGAAAGCTGTGGCCAGCGCCCCGCCCATCTGGTCGAGCATCTGATGCTCGACAAACACCGCATAGTACAATCCGTACAGCATCCCCAGTGTCGCCAGCGCGATTCCGCCGACAACAAGAAGCTTGCCCGCCCCCTTCACCATGCACTCTCCCCTTCGGCGTCAAGCCTTCCGGTATAGCGCAGCACTCCAATCAACATACCAATCAGGGCCACAACCACCATCAAGCCGCCCACATCGGCTATCCCCCCGGCGATCAGTCCCAACTTGAGTTCGAGCCCAACGAACAGCGGCAGGATTCCCGATCCCAGAAGCAACACCCGCACCCAGCGCCGTTTCCACTTTTCATGGAGGAATACATATGGCTGCACGAACGAAAGCAGAATCGCCAGCAGTCCGAACTCGATAATGTGCGAGTGGGCCGCGATATCTACAGCCTTCTCCGCCTGCAACATGCCGTAATCGTTGACCAGCTGAGCGGCCGCACTGGTCTCGTTGATAGCCGCGGCGTCCAGCATCGCACCCAGAATTTTCGTCTCCCGGGCCTCATGTTCGTACAAATTCACACCGGCGTACCATGCCCCATACACGAAACCTAACAGCACCAGGCTTGTCCCGCCTGCCAGCAGCATGCGGCCTTCCCGGCTTCGCTCCCTGGGCAACTCCGGCTCGACCGGACACGAGTGCTGGCTGCGCAAGTAATTCCAGAAACCCCTAGCCTGGCCGATCAGAACAGCGATCAGTAGCGCTCCGGCGGAGTCGGCCAAAATACTGGCCCATCCAATCACCGGAAACGGGCTGTAGGCGAGTCCAACATAGTGGATGAGAAAAATTCCCACCGGGAGCAGCAAACCGCCGATCAGAAATAGGCTTGCCAGCAGTTTCTTGCGCGCGGCGGAAAGAGCCACATAAGGCTGGATCACGGCCAGCAGCAACGCGAGATAGCCTGCATCAATCATGTGGACATGCGTATCCACCTTGGTACCGCGGTCTTCGAGCGAATAGCCAATGCGGGCAAACGCCGCTTTCACTGCCGACGGGTCTCGTGCAGACACTGCTTGCGTGGCTGCCAGTAAGGCTTGGCCGGTTTGTCCTCCGTTCTGGTGCAGGACAAACACGGCGAAGATATCGCCGAAAAGCATTCCCGCTGCGATGAGGGCAATGCCTCCGAACACCAGCAGTCGACGCGCTCCCATGGCAGGGAACGTCGCTGCGACGCTGGCGGGAATATTGGTAATTGCCATTGTTCAATCGCTGCCGAGCGTCGCTCGGCCTGGACAGGCGAGGGCGCCACGCAGTCCTTCGTTAATCTGCCGCTCTTGCCTCCGCCGGGGCCGCCCGAAATGCCGGCATCACATGTTTGGCGAACAGATGTTGCGTCTTGACGCTCTTCCAGTGCTCCAAGCCGCCGAAGTTGGAGACAATCGCCAGCTCACCGATGCCACCCTTGTCTTCCAGTACGCGTATCTGGCGGATGATTTTTTCTGGCGTGCCGATAAAGCCGATCTCCTGGCCAACAATCTCGTCGTAGGTCAACTTGGTCAATGACTCGAGCGCGCCACTGGCATAGAAACCATATCCTTTGGCACGCAGTTCCGCCTGCTTCTCTTCACTCTGCAACGATTCCACTGGGGAAGCATTAAAGGCGAGGAAGTTAAGCAGCGCTTGCTCGATTTCCTTGCGGATCTGCTTTTCATCCTGGTCGATGTACACCGGACGAATGTACACGATGTCCGACTGGTGACCGTGCGCGGCACAGGCTTTCTTGTAGATGTTCAGCGGACCCTCCAGCACTTTCCAGGGCAGGAGCGGAGGCACGAAGATGCCCCAGCCTTTCTCGCCCGCCATTTGGTAGGTAATGTCGCTGGTACCGCCAGTGTAGAACTTGGGATGCGGCTTTTGCAGCGGCCGCGGCACCACGCTGACATCTTTCACGTTGTAATATTTGCCTTGATAGGAAAACTTTTCGCGGGCAAACGCCAGTTCCAGGATGTCGATGGCTTCATCGTAGCGCGGCCGGCTCTCCTCCAGCGGCAAGGCCGAGGGTCCGAACAGCCACGCGTGGCCGCGGCCCAGGCCGCACTCCAGGCGTCCATTGGTGAGGATGTCCGCCTCAGCAATCATGCCCGCCAGGCGCATCGGATTTTCCAGCGGCAGAGTGTGGAGGGCGGTTCGAAAGCGGATGCGGTTGGTCCGTTGTGCTGCCGCCGTGAACATGGCGAGCGGGTTGGCGGAAATGGAAAATTTCTGGAAGAAGTGGTGATCAATCACCGAGTACACGTCAAATCCGGACTCATCCGCGTGCTCGATCTGGCGCATGATCTCCCAGATCATTTCGTAATGCGACTTACCCGGCGGTGTCTGAATTTCGCAATAAATGCCAAAGCGCATGCTCTTCCTCCTACCGCTTGCGGACGGCCGGCTTCGCCTGTATGCGTCCGTGGCAATCTCGCGACGCTGCACCGGAGCCGTCTATGGCCCCGTACTTCCCCCGGTAGTAGAGCAGCGGATCACCGTCGCGCACCACTACTTCCTCGACTTCAGCGATAAAAACCGTGTGGTCGCCTGCATCTTGTGCGGTGTGCAGCCGGCACTCGAGGTAGGCCAGGGCGCCGTGGAGCACCGGAGTGCCGTGCGCGGTGCGGTCGAAGCGCGCGCCTGCTTCCTGCTCCGCGTGCTGATGATCCTGCGTCGCACGCGCGTAATATTCCGACACCGTTTGCTGATCCTGCGCCAGCACATTCACTCCAAACCGCTTCTTGGCGTGCAGGTGTGAGTGGGTCCGCGCTCGCTGGTCCACGCAAACCAAAACGAGTGGGGGATCGAGTGATACGGAAGTAAAAGCATTGGCGGTCATGCCATGTACTTTGCCCTCATGTTCCACCGTGATTACTGTGACTCCAGTCGCAAAACTGCCCAGCGCCTTGCGAAATTCTGCTTGAGTGACAGCCATAGGAAGACTGGAGCCCTTATCGTTTCGTAGCGTTTCAGGCGCAGCCAGCACTGGGGGCGCACCCTTTAAAGTTTTACCACGCTAAACGCAGTGCGAACTGAACCTGCCGTGGGTTAAAGATAGCGCGAGGCGTGCCGTACGACGGATTCGGCGAGCCCTCACGATTGCCTGACGGCTTGGCTGTACAACCCTGGGACACGGGGTTGGTGGCAAAGTTGCAAAAGTCCGCCGCCCCATACGCTGTGTTGAAGAAGCGAATATTCAGCGTGTTCAGCAAATTAAAAGCTTCGGCGATCGCTTCCAGATGCACTTTTTCGGTGAACTTGAACGTCCGAGAAATGCGCATATCCACGCTCTGATAGCCGTCGCCCTTGAAAGTGTTGCGAGGGTCAATACCCACCCGGTCGTTGTTGCCGAAGATGTCGCCATTGGTATCACGGCCGGCGAATTTGGTGAAGTAGTGAGGCGTCTCCAGACTTACGATCATGCCCAGCCGCCAGCCGTTCACGATGGAATTGAGATGAGTCGGACCTTCCAGCGTAGCGTTGCCCACAAAACGGTGCGCCACGTAGTCGGCGGAAACCGCCCGCTCCCGGTCAAAGCAGCAAGTGTCTTGCGGGATGAGCACGAAGCTGGGATTGGGGCCGTTGTCAATGCCCTTGGACCAGGTGTAGCTGAGACCCCAGCCCAGGTGATGAGCCAGGCGCTTGCTAAAATCCACCAGCAAACCGTCCCACTGGGAATCCCACTTCGAGTCGGCCTCGAAATCCACCCCGAACGGAAAGGTTCGGATGTTGGGAATGACGCCAAACATCGTGCCCGGTAGGCAATCGGTTGGGTTGGTGGGACTGGTTGTGCCGCAGTAGTAGTTCTTCTTTCCGGCCCGCCCCTCAGAATCGTGAACCGTGTGGGTCGCGGCCTCTGTCCCCGTGTTGTAGAAAGGGTTCGCGTCAGGCTGATTCACGTTGTAGAAGCTTCCCAGATGGATGCCGCGCACGTGCATTCCCGTGACGCTCAGGATGGTATCTTTGAAAGGCTGCACCTCAAATCCCAGGCTGGCCTGGGCCCCGTAGGGAGGCTTGTGGTTCCTGACGAAGCGCACAATCACAGCCTCCAGCGAGCCGGCCGGGTAGTCTGCCGTGGTCTGGCCAGCGTGGAGCAGCCCGTTCAGAGCGGTAGCAGTCTTGGCGGGAGAACCCCCGAAGGCCGAGAGCCGCGTATTCGCGTTTAGATCGTCCTGGATGTTTTCCCGCCCGGGATACTTCGACAGACCACCGCAAGAAGGGATCTGGCACATCAGCAGCGGCGAGGGAATCTGGCCATGGAACAGTCCCGCCCCTCCGCGGATGACAAAATTACTATGCCCACCTGGCGCGTAGGAAAAACCGGCGCGGGGATCAAAGTTCTTCAGCGGATTGTTAATAGCCGCCGCGGGCCAGGTTTCTCCCTCCCATCGCAGGCCAAAATTGAGAGCCAGATTGTTGGTCACACGCCATTTGTCCTGCAGATACAGACCTTCATAAGTGTGGTCCAGGGTCCCTTTGGCTTGGTTGCGGATCGCGGAAGAGATGCTCGTTCCCTGGTACACGGAAGGATTGAACGTAGTTTCATTGAATCCGGAAGCCTTGTCGAAGCGCTCGAAGAAGATCACGAATGGATTCGGGGCGCCCACAAAGTCCGTCCCCAGAAAGGCGGCCAGGTTCCCGAAGTCGGCTTCAAATGGATAGAACAGCGGAAATGATTCGGTCGTGCCCACCCGGTTGAAGTCTCCCCCAAAGCTGAGGGTGTGTTTGCCGGCTACCTTGGTTACGCTGTCTACAATCTCAAAGCGGCCTTCTTCATAGAAGTCGGGGTTGCCGCGGTTCACGCCCAAGGTGAAAACGTTGGACACCTCCAGATGAGGCTGCGTGCTGGTCGTCGGAAAATCGAAGAAACGGTGTGCGTATTGCAGACGCAGCTCGTTGACCAGTGACGAGGAGAACGTGGAAACCAGGTTGCCGACTACAGATTGGTCGCGGAAGGTGTTGTTCTTGAAGCCCGAGGGCAAGTCAAAGCCATCATTCAATGGGGAAAGATTTGTAGATCGCTGGTCATTGAAGAAATAGCGGACGAATACGGACTGGCTATTGCTGAAGTTGTGATTGATCTTGCCTAGGAAGTTGTCGTAATCAATGGCGCGAGTCACGTGCAGGTTTTCCGCCGGCAGTCCCCAAGTGTTCACCTTCGCCGCGTTGATGGCACCGATGTTTTTCAGGACGGTCGAGTTGTAGAACGGCGACTCAGTGTGCCGTTGCCCTTCGTAGTTGCCGAAGAAAAAGGTCTTGTCTTTTTTGATCGGCCCACCCAACGTGGCGCCAAACTGGTTTTGGCGAAGCTTGTTGAAGCCCCCGGCGGCCAGTGGGCTGGGCGCGTCCAGGACGTCGTTGCGAAAATACTCATAGAGGGAGCCGTGCAGGTTGTTGGTCCCACTCTTGGTGATGATGTTGACGATGCCGCCCACCGCCCGCCCAAACTCTGTGCTGTAGCTGCTGTTGATGACCCGGAACTCTTCCACGGCGTCCTGTGAGGGAGTTGTTTTCTGAATGCCCGAGGCGGTGGACATGTTATCCGCTCCGTCAATCGCCACAAAATTGTAGTGAATGTTCTGGCCCGCAAACGACAGCTTGGTTACCGGTTCGATAATGACGTCGGTGCTGCCGGAAGTGGTGTCGCCGATGGTCACCCCAGGCGCCAGCAAGGCGAAGTCAATGAACTGTCGCCCATTCACGGGCAGGTCTTGGATCTTTTGCTCATCGATAACGGAGCTGACCATGATCCGCGTAGATTCCGCCACTTCGCCGACATCCTGGACAGTTATTTGCTCCGCCACCTGCCCTACGGCCAGATTGAAGTCAACGTCGCCGCTGGCGCCAATGTCGAGATGGACTTTTTTCGCCTGCCTCTGAAAGCCTGCCTTTTCGGCGGTCACTGTGTAGTCACCCACCGGCAAGAATGAAATCTGGTAATCGCCGGTCGCGCTCGCCGTCGCCGAGCGCGAAAACCCGGTAGCAGGGTTCACTGCCGTAACCGCTGCTTGGGAGATCGCGGCCCCAGTGCTGTCATAGACCCGGCCCTGAATAGTCACTGTGAGGACTTGCGCCTGCAGCGGCAGGATAAGACTCGCCAGCAAAATCAGGCATAGTGCATACTTCCGCGCTCGGAAACAGCGCGGATTTCCATTTGTAAAGTAGGTCTTCATACTCGCCTCCTCGAAGCAGCCTGGCCACCGCCAAAAACATGGTATTCAGATTGTCTGTTTTGTGTTCCTTCTCGGCACCTGACCGTTCATTACCCGGCTCAGCCTGGATTCGGAATCGTCCAGGTGCTGCGCCAGAACCGCCGCGCACTGCTTGAGCTTTCCCGCCGCCAGTAACTGATACATCTTCCGATGCACCGGAATGAGTGCGCTGGGATCGTCATGACTGCGATCCACGAGTACCATCCCCATACGCAGCTCACCGATTACCCGCTGATAAAACGACTCCAGCCGCCGGTTGCGATGAAACCGTATCAGCAGGCTGTGGAATTGCAAGTCGAAGCTGACCGCTCGAAGCCAATCTCGCTCACGCACGGCGCGCTCGTATCCCCTCACCGCGTTGCTTAGTTCAGGCAGAACGTCAGCCCGGTCGTCTTTCGCAGCCAGCACGCCAGCCGTCTCCAGCATCCGCCGCAGATGGTAGATCTCACGGACATCTTTTAGGGAGAGCTGTGAGACTGCCACCCCGCGGTGAATGCTGCGCTTGAGCAGGTTCTCCAGGGAGAGAATCCGGGTCGCTTCCCGCATGGTGTTCCGCGAAACGCCAAGAGACGCAGCCAGCGGAACCTCCTGCAGCGGAGTTCCGGGACGCAGTTCGCCATCGAGAATTCTTTGCCGCAGGATCGACGCCACCTGATCGGCGACACTGACTCGATGGATCTGCGTACGCTCCATAGAGAACCGTCACGGGCAAGGACTTTAGCGGAACGCGCGTCATCTTGCGCCAATGTGTTCACGAAGTCAAGTGTTCAACAATTCAACCAATCCACCGATGTTCTGGCCGCGCCCGCTCCTGGCCACGACGCTGACGTAGCCGGTCTCATGTATTATTTCCCTGGGTAATCTCACTTTGATCTGACCCTTGAGATCAACTAGTGGTGCGATATGAATTTCAGGAGTTTGCACGCACACGCGCTCCCATTTTTAGAATTAGGTCGATAGCATTGGCAGCCAGAGAATACAGACTGACGCCCTTTCTCGACGAACTACGCGACGGGCTGCCGCTCTCGCGTGAGGGAGCTTGCCAACTTATTCGCTGTCCCGACCACGAACTCTCAGCCCTGCTCGCAGCTGCCCTGAAGGTTAAGCAGCGCTTCAAACCGGGCGTCATTACATATTCGCGCAAAGTTTTTATTCCCCTGACCAACCTCTGCCGCGATTACTGCGGCTACTGCACCTTCCGCCGTGACCCGGGCGAATCCGGCGCCCACACCATGACCCCGGATCAAGTCCTGGAGGTGGTGAAGGCCGGGGAGAAGATGGGTTGCACGGAGGCTCTCTTCAGTCTCGGCGATAAGCCGGAACTCGCTTTCCCCGAGATGCGGGCAAGGCTGCGCCACCTGGGATATAAATCGACCCTGAATTATCTCGAAGCCATGTGTGAACAGGTCCTGCGTGAGACTACCCTGCTGCCTCATCCCAATCCCGGCCTGTTGAGCGCCGAGTGGATCGCCCGCCTGGCTGCCGTTTCCCCCAGCATGGGTCTCATGCTGGAGACCACTAGCACGGCTCTGCTTAGACCCGGCGCCGCACACGACAACGCACCTGACAAGGTCCCGACGAAACGCTTGCACACGATTGAAGAAGCTGGAAAGCAGAGGGTTCCCTTCACTACCGGCCTGCTGATCGGAATCGGCGAAACTACGGAAGATCGCGTGGACACGCTCCTGGCTATCCGCGAACTTCACCGGCGCCATGGCCATATCCAGGAGGTCATCGTGCAGAACTTCCGCGCCAAACCGGAAATTCCGATGCGCGACCAGCCAGAACCTACGCGCGGCGAGATGTTACGTACTGTGGCCGTGGCGCGCCTGCTCATGCCCGAGGTCAACCTTCAGGCGCCTCCGAATCTTTCCGCCCCGTATTATCAAGAACTGCTCGATGCCGGAATCAACGATTGGGGCGGGGTTTCGCCCTTGACGCCAGATTTCATCAATCCGGAAAAGCCCTGGCCGCACCTGGCACAACTGAAGTCCCGAACCGAATCAAAAGGATACGTCTTGCGTCCACGACTGCCGGTTTATCCTGAATTCTTGACGCTCATAACCATGCGGCCCGGCCTGCTTTCGGAAAAGGTGAAAGCGGCTGCCGATCGCGAAGGCTACGCCTGGAGGGCAGTGGCGGCATGATCGTCGTACTCACCGGTGGGACGGGAGGCGCCAAATTTGTAGATGGCCTGTGCCAGGTCGTTTCCGCCAGCGATCTCGCCATCATCGTCAACACTGGAGATGATCTTGAATGGTGGGGATTGTACGTTTCACCCGACCTCGATTCCATCACCTATGTGCTGGCCGGACTGCTGAGCAAAGAGCGCGGCTGGGGGGTGACGGGCGACACGTTTCTTTGCCTGCAAGCCATGGGGGAGTTGGGAGAGCCGGTCTGGTTTCACACCGGTGACCGTGATCTCGCGGTCCACCTGCTTCGTTCGAAATTGCTCAAGCAGGGTAAAACGTTGGCCGAAGTTACCAGCGAAATTGCCACCAAGATGGGGGTGAAAGCCCGCCTTCTCCCCATGAGCAATTCCAGAGTGGAAACCCGGGTTGACACGCCGATCGGCGAACTGAGCTTCGAAGAGTATTTCGTGCAGCGCTGGTACCAAGATCCGGTCAATTCGGTTCGGTTCGCCGGAGTCGAGAATGCGGCGCCTGCCCCGGGCGTGATCGACGCCATTATGACCGCCAGTGCCGTGCTACTCGCGCCCAGTAATCCCATCACCAGCATTGGTCCAATCCTCGCTGTTCCAGGCATCACGGAGGCGCTTAAGCAGACTCCGGCGCAGGTGGTGGCCATCAGTCCGATTGTAGGTGGTGCGGCAGTTTCAGGTCCGGCCGGTATTTTGATGGCCGCTCAGGGCTTGCCAGTCTCGATCGCCGGCGTGGCCCAGGCATACCGGGAATTCCTGGATATTTTGATTGTCGACGTCCGCGATGCCAACGCGGTCGAGGAGCTACGGCAATCCGGTCTCTGCGTCCATTGCGCAAAGACCATCATGAGTACAGCCGACGAAAAGGCTGATCTCGCCCGCCAGGTTCTGTCTCTGATTTCGACCGAAAGCGTTGCACACGCCGGCTCGGATCTGTCATGATTCTGATCCCGGTCAAGAACCTTGCCAGCGCCAAGCAACGCCTCGCCCCCATACTCGATCAGGCCGCCCGCACCGAATTAGCGCAAGCCATGCTGTTCGACGTGCTCGAGACGCTGTCCGCCTGGGCGCATCGGCCCGAAGTTAGCATTGTGACCAGCGATCCCTTTGCCCTTCAATTGGCCAATCAATTTCATTTCTCTGTGATCCCGGACAATACCAACCGTAGTGAGACAGATGCTATCGCGACGGCCACGCGCTGGTGCGAACAAAGAGACGTAGAGAGCACGCTGGTGATTCCGGGCGACATTCCCCTGATCCAGATCTGGGAGATGGAAAGGATTCTCGAAGCCGCGCCACCGGAAGGTTCTGTGCTGGTGCCTGCCGCTGACGGACGTGGCACCAATGCGATTTGGCGGCGGCCCGCAGGCCTGTTCCCCGCACGCTTCGGCAACGACAGCTTCAAGCCACACCAGGCAGCCGCGCAGGCAACAGGGAGAGCCTGTGTCGTGCTTTCACTGCCCGGCATTGCGCTCGATGTCGACAATCCGTCCGACTTGCGCGCCCTGGCCGCCACGCCCGGTGAAACCCGTGCCCAACGCCTGGTCCGGCAATGGGAACTGGACAATCTCCCTATGGCGGCGAACGAATAGAAAGTCAACCGGTCCCAAGAGCCTGTGCGAACTCCAACTATCAATTCGCAAGCCAAGTCTAAGTTCAGACCAGCCCCAGAGCCGCGGAGGAGCGCAGTCCCGCAGGAGCGCAAGAATCGAGCCCGGCTCGTAAGCCGTGGGGAGATAAGGAGCGATCAGGAAGCCTCTGCGGGGCCAAGGAAAAGCTCGCCACCCGGGGCTCGGGAGTTGCGCATCATTCCCCTTCCTATGAAAAGCGAGGTTCAACCTGGGAGCCCCCTGGCGGAGCTACTTCTTGAAGCGCTGAAGCATCAGAAGCATCAATTGCTTGACGGTGACATCCTCGTCATCAAGCACAAAATCGTGTCCAAAGCGGAGGGACAGTTGGTTGAACTAAACAAGATCAAGCCCTCCGCCGCTTCCCGCAACTGGGCGCGCCGCCACCACCTCGATGCGCGCGTGATCGAACTGGCCATTGCTCAGAGTCGTCGCATCGTGCGCCGCAAACGCGGCGTGCTTATCACGGAGACTCACCACGGCCTGATCTGCGCCAACAGCGGGGTGGACGTTTCCAACGTAGACGGAGGCCGGCACGCACTCCTGCTGCCCGACGATCCCGACCGCTCGGCCGCGCAAATCCACCGGGCGTTGAAGAAAAATCTGCATCTTTCCATCCCCGTGATCATCAGCGATACTTTCGGCAGGCCGTGGCGTGAAGGATTAACCGAGGTGGCCATCGGTGTAGCCGGCATGAAGGCCCTCCACGACTATGGCGGCCGTCAGGATCCGTATCACTACACCTTGCAGGCTAGTATTGAAGCCGACGCCGACCAGCTGGCTTGCG
>Ga0209526_10002535_pt1 | contig 12326 bp, 11 predicted proteins | sample JacPinW_OM2H0_M1_FD_188566 | JGI IMG/M metagenome (GOLD analysis project Ga0209526, IMG submission 188566) | Forest soil microbial communities from Algoma, Ontario, Canada - Jack Pine, Ontario site 1_JW_OM2H0_M1 (SPAdes) (version 2) | ecosystem: Environmental > Terrestrial > Soil > Boreal...
AGATGCGCCTGGCTCCTGGTATTGGCGATCTCCACGAGGTCGATCGTGCTGAGGCGCTTCGACTGGAGCAAGAGCGGCTCCGCGACTGAAATTTCGTCGTGCCGGGCGAGCCGGCGAACGGCGCGAAGCGGTGCCAGGTCGATGGGCGCGAGCTGGGCGCTCAACCTCGCAAGCGCCCGGGTCTCCACATAATCAATCAGCAGATTGAGAGTGTGATCGAAGAACTCGATCTTTTCCTCTGAATAGGTGGCGGCTCCGTCGAGGTAAAGGCCCGTTACGGAGCGTAGTATCTGGATAAGTTGCGAGCCCGAGCTGCTCTGAAGCGAACACTCAAGCTCGTCGAGTACTTCCCGAGCGGCAGACATGAGAGTTTCTCATTCTATGAACGAGACACCGATCTGGCACTCTGAGCGCCACATTACACGGCAGTAGTACCGCTCCTGCCCATTCCGCGCGACCACAAGTATAAATTTCTCTGGCACATCCTTGGCGGAAGGCGCCACGAGCCGCGCACCCGTGTCCGAGATGTCCCAGATCACGCAGAGGAGTTGACGGTTGCGAGGGCGCTGAATTGAACCAGCATACTCGGCAGGACGCCTTATACTGCTACGCCGTTCAACAACGGGTGGTTCAGCTGGTTGAGTCATGCGATATTTTCCGCAGCCCGAAAGATTCAAAAATAGATTTAAGATATTAAGAAAATCGCAACACAAGCCCGGGACGCCTTGGATGGGTAAGAAACCGGTTAGCCGATCTCCAAATCGCTTAAGGTTGTATTCAAGGTTGTCCTGTACTTTGGCGACGGATCGGCCGGCCCGAGCTGTTGCCGCGGCTGTTCCCCGAAGGGGTCGATCGTGGTCAGCCGGGATCGGATCATTGCCGCGAACCAGAGCCGGGAACCTTGCCCCGTTCAACAGCGGCGTCGCGCCCATTCAGGCACAGCCAGAATTCTCGACCCGTATGCGATTTTCGCTGCCATCGGTGAGGTGCCGTATGACTGGTGGATCGATTCCGATGCGCTGGCGTGGGGTCCCAATGTGCACGGGGTGCTGGGACCCCTCGATCCGGCCGCGCTCACGAGCGGAAAGTCCTATGCCCAACTGATTGATCCGCAGAGCGGTTCGTCGCGTTTCGACGCGGTCATGCGCTCGGGCCGGCGCGATGAGGGAGCCGGCATTCCCTACCTGGTGCAATACGCGTTGCGGGCCTCAGCCGCCGCCCAGGAGGCGATCTGGATCGACGAGACCCTCTCGCCGCTCGAGCCGCGCAACATCTACGGCGTCACCAAGCGCGCCGCCGAGGAGCTGTGCCGGCTGTTCAACCATCTGCACCGGTTGCCGATCCTGATCCTGCGCACCTCGAGGTTCTTCCCCGAGGAGGACGACATGGCGCACGCCATCGCCCAGTCGGGCGAGAACACCAAGGCCAACGAGTTCCTGTTTCGAAGACTCGCGGTCGATGATGTGGCGGAGGCGCATGTCGTGGCGCTGGCCAAGGCGAAGGACATCGGTTTCGACACCTTCATAATCTCGGCGATGACGCCGTTCTCGCGGTCTGACTGCCGCGAATTGATCGTCGACGCGCCGTCAGTGGTGGCGCGCTACTTCCCGGACTACCTCGACAAATACCAGCGGCGCGGCTGGACCATGTTCGGTTCGATCGAACGCGTCTACGACGCGAGCAAGGCCAAGCGGAAGCTGGGCTTTGCGTGCAGGACGGGGTTCAGGGAAATCCTTGACGGTCTTCGCTAGCCTTTAACTGTCATCGCGCGCGGGGTAGCCCCCGCGCTGAAGCGCAGCGAAGGATCTCATGCCGTGGCAACCGGCGATGAGGTCCTTCGCTTCGCTCAGGACGACAGTAAGCCCCGCACCTTCGGCATCATGATCATGTCCCACGGGCTCGGCACGTCGCCGTGCGGCACCCAGACCAGGGCGGGGGCATTCAGCGCAAACGCCTTGTGCAGCGCGTCCTCGAGTTGCCTGGCGTCGAGCGCCTTGAAGCTCGCGACGCCGAAACTGTCGGCGAGCTTGCCGAAGTCGGGATTCTGCAGGTCCGAGGCGATCAGACGGTTGCCGTAGCGTTCCTGCTGGATGCGCTTCACATTGCCGAAGGCGCCGTTGTCGAACACCACGACCACGACGGCGAGGTTGTGACGGGCCGCGGTGGCAAGCTCGCCCACCTGGTACATGAAACCGCCGTCGCCCGCGATCGCCAGCACTTTCTTGTCGGGCATCGCGGCCTTGGCGCCCAGCGCCGTGCCGAAGCCCCAGCCGAGATTGTCCTGATAGCCGGGCGACAGGAACGTGCGCGGCTTCTCGATCGGCAGCGCCACGCGCGAGGCGAAGCCGATCTGCGAGACCTCGTCGACGAAGATGCCGTCCTCGGGCAGCGCGGCACGGATTGCCTTGAGAAAACTCATCTGCGGTTCCAGCCGCGACAGCCGCTCGGCCAGCCAGGCGCGATGGCCTTTCAGCTCCTGGGCGCGCGAATGGCGCGGCCGATTGTGCTTGGCGAGCGCCGAGATCAGGGCGCGCAACTGCGGGCCGGCGTCGCCCACCAGCGCCACGTCGGGCTTGGCGTAGCGGTCGTGCTCCTCGGGATCGATATCGAGGCGTACGACCTTAAGGTTCTGGTCGATGCCCCAGCTTCCGTTCTGGATGAAGAAGCGCGTGCCGATTGCTAAAACGGCGTCGGCGTCCTTCCACAGGCAATGGCCCACCGGCATGTCGACGGCCAGACGATGCGAGCTCGGCACCACGCCGCGGCCGCGGCGGTAGGAGCTGACCGGCGCCTCGAGCATCTCGGCGAGCTTGACCACCTCGGCGCCGGCGTCGAGCGCGCCGCCGCCCACCACGATGATCGGCCGCTCGGCGGCGCCCAGGATTTTGGCGGCGGCGGAGATCGCTTCGTCGTCGATCGCTTCGGGCGGTAGGGGCATCGGTTTGTCTAAAAGGGTGACCTCGGCGCGCTTGGCCCAGGTGTCGAGCGCACATTCCAGTGCCACTGGCCGCGGACGGCCCGAGGTGGCGTGCCAGATCGCCTGCGAGACCAGGGTCGGTGCCTCCTGCGGGCTGCGGATGCGTTCCGCCCATTTGGTGATGTGGCGCATCAGGCCGAGCTGGTCGTGGATCTCGTGCAGATGGCCGTGGCCCTTGTCGATGTCGGCCTGCGGGATCTGGCCGATCAGGCCGATCACCGGTGCGTTCATGCCGTAGGCCGTGAGGAGCGCGGCGCCGGCATTCAGCAGGCCGGGGCCCGGCACCGTGGCGAAGGCCTGCGGCTTGCCGGTGGCGAGTGCTGCGCCCAGCGCCATGTAGGCCGCCGTCTGCTCGTGGCGCGGATGGATCACGCGCAGCCGCCCCTCCGTGTTATTGGCGCCCGCGTGGTAGAAGGCGTCGAACAACGGATCGTTATGCAGGCCGGGCAGGGCGTAGACCGTGTCGAGGCCGTGGCGCAGGAGGGATTCGACCGTGGCTTCGGCGGTGGACAGACGCGGCATGATGACGACTTACAGACAGCTATGGTGCCGATCAAGGTGCGCTGCATGCGGCTGATCCTGTTCGCGCTCTTCGTGGTCGGCGGGGCGGCGCTCGCAACCACGTTGCTGGCGTGGTTCGCCGAACGTCGACTCGACCGGATGGCCGAGGCCTGGTCGTTTTCCGATATCGTCCAGGTGCCGTCCGTCGAGGTGGCGCTGGTGCTGGGCACGGCGCCGATCGGACCCGAGGGCGGGCCCAATCGCTACTTCGTCTATCGCCTCGATGCCGCGGCAGCGCTGTGGAAGTCGGGCAAGGTGAAATACTTCATCGTGAGCGGCAGCGGCGAGGAGCCCGCCGCGATGCGCGCCGGCCTGATCGAGCGCGGTGTGTCGGCCGAGGTGATCTATCGCGATCCGGCGGGCTATCGCACCTGGGATTCGGTGCTGCGCGCGCGCGACGTCTATGGACAGAAACACATCATGATCGTCTCGCAGCGCTTCCATCTCGACCGCGCGCTGTTCCTCGCCCGCCGCGCGGGCATCGAGGCCTGGGGCCTGGAGGCCCGTGACGTCGATGCGCCGTATAGCGTCTTCACCGAACTGCGCCGCTATCCTTCGGCGCTGCGGGCCTACTACGACGTGTGGACGGACGCGCCTACGCGCGAGGGCGGCAAGAAGATTGCCATCGGAGTCGATCCTCCGAGTTAGCGTCAGAGGCCCTCTCCGCCCGCGCAGCGGGGGGAGAGGGAGGGGACCTGCGCGCAGCGCGGGGAGGGTGAGGTGGGTCTTCGGCTTCGCAACACGCATTACCTTCGAGCCCAGCACCACCTCCCCCTCCCATTGCTTCGCAATGGGCCCCGCCCTCTCCCCCGCTACGCGGCGGAGAGGGAGCTTGAGCGTGCTTGAAGGATGGACGTGTGAAGAACGCGTCGGGTCCTATCGCAGCCGCCCCTCCGGAACCGCCGCCATGTCGCGCAGCTCGGGGAGCGGCGAGACCACCGGCTTGCCGGCGAAGTGGTTGTCGAGGTTCTGGCGCACCAGCGAGGTCATGCGCCGCTGGGCGTGCTCGGTGCCGCCGCCGAAATGCGGCGTCATCACCAGGTTCTCGAGCGGCAGCAGTTCCTGGCCTTCGTACGGCTCCTCGTCGAAGACGTCGAGTGCTGCGCCCTCGATCACGTTGTTGCGCAGGGCTTCGGCCAGCGCTGCCTCGTCGACCGCCCAACCGCGGCTGATGTTCACCAGGTGACCGCGCGGGCCGAGCGCCTTCAGCACCGCGGCATTGATGATGTGCTTGTTGGAGGCGTCCGAGCGCAGGCAGACGATCAGGTAGTCCGCCCACGCCGCCAGCGCCATCACGTTGGGGAAATAGGCATGGTCGACATCGCTGCGCTTGTTGCGATTGCAGTAGCCGATCTCGACATCGAAGCCCTTGGCGCGCTTGGCGAACTCCATGCCGATGGCGCCGAGGCCCAGGATGCCGAGCTTGCCGCCGGTCAGGCCGGCGATGGCGCCGAACCGGTTGGGGATGCGCTTGGTCCAATCGCCGCGGCGGATCATCTTGTCGGCGCGCACGATCCTGCGCGTCGAGGCGAGCAGGGCGCCGAAGGCCATCTCGGCGACGTCGGGCGCGTTGGCGTCGGCGCCATGCGTCACCATGATGTTGCGCTTGCGCGCCGCCGCGAAGTCGATGCGCTCGTAACCCGTGCCGTAGCAGCAGATCAGCGACAGCCGCGGCATCGAGGCCATCAGCGCATCCGACGCCCCGACGCTGCCGGTCGTCACCAGCGCCTGCACGTGCGGTTGGGCGACGGCCGGCACCAAGGCCGGATCAGGTTTGTCCATGTGTCCGGCGATCTCGTATTTCTCGGAGAGTACCGCAAGCGTGGTCTTGGTGAAGTGGAAGCCGGTGAGGATGACGGGACGCTGAACCATGGCGGTAGTATGACGTGGCGGATGGCGTCGTAAATCGTCTTATCTGTCTGCATCCACGCGGCGAAAAACCGCCTTGGCAAAGAACGGCACGCTGTGCAAGGTGCGCCGCTAAATCAGCCTTCCTGCGTCTCCAACCGGCCCAAGCCTCCATGAAAATCGCCATTGTCAAAGAACGTCGGCCGCACGAGACCCGCGTGGCCGCGACCCCCGAGACCGTCAAGAAACTGAAGGCGCTGGGCGTGGAGGAGATCGTGATCGAGGCCGGGGCGGGGATGGCGGCGTCCTACACCGATCAGGCCTATACCGATGCCGGTGCAATGATCGTGCCGGATGCCACCTCGGCGCTGTCGGCGGCCGACATCGTGTTCAAGATCCAGCGGCCGATGTCGGCGGCGGAGGGCACCGACGAGATCGGCCTGTTGCGCTCGGGCCAGGTGCTGATGTCGCCGCTCGGCGCGCTCATCGATCGGGAGCTGGTGCAGACGCTGGCGTCCAAGGGCGTGACCTCGTTCGCACTGGAGCTGATCCCGCGCATCACCCGCGCGCAGTCGATGGATATCCTGTCCTCGCAGGCCAACCTCGCGGGCTACAAGGCAGTCCTGCTGGCGGCCAACAATTACGGCCGCATCTTCCCGCAGATGATGACGCCGGCCGGCACCCTGGCGCCGTCGCGCGCTTTCATCATGGGCGTGGGCGTGGCCGGCCTGCAGGCGATCGCCACGGCGCGCCGGCTGGGCGCGATCGTGACGGCGACCGACGTCCGGCCGGCGACCAAGGAGCAGGTGCAGTCGCTCGGCGGCAAGTTCGTTGCCGTCGAAGACGAGGAGTTCAAGGCGGCCGAGACCTCCGGTGGCTACGCCAAGGAGATGAGCGCCGAGTATCGCGCCAAGCAGGCGGCGCTGGTCGCCGAGCATATCAAGGCACAGGACATCGTGGTCACCACCGCGCTCATTCCCGGCCGCAAGGCGCCGGTGCTGGTGAGCGAGGACATGGTGAAGACCATGAAGCCCGGCTCGGTGATCGTCGACATGGCGGTCGAGCAGGGCGGCAACTGTCCGCTCTCCGAATACGGCAGGATCGTCGAGAAATACGGCGTGAAGATCGTCGGCCCGGCCAATCTGCCCGGCGAGCTGCCGACCGACGCCTCGGCGCTGTTCGCGCGCAATCTTTTGAACTTCATCACGCCCATGGTCGACAAGGAGACCAAGGCGCTCAAGATCGATACCAGCGACGAGGTCGTGAAGGGCACCCTGGTGACCCAGAACGGCCAGATCGTGCACCCCTCGCTCAGCCAGAACTAGGAGCGGCCAATGGACGACAGACTTGCCGGCGAAGCCGCCAAACTCGCGACCCAGGCGCAGGACCTCGCCTCCAACCTCAAGGGCGTGGCGCAGCAGATCACCGACATGGCCGCGCAAGGCACGCTCGCGCTGCCCGACGGTCACATGCCGTTCGTGTCGCTGCTCACGATTTTCGCCCTGGCCTGCTTCGTCGGCTATTACGTGGTCTGGCGGGTGACGCCCGCGCTCCATTCGCCGCTGATGGCCGTCACCAACGCCATCTCGTCGGTCATCATCGTCGGCGCGCTGCTGGCGGCCGGGCTGAAGGGCCTGGGCGCCGCGCAGCTGTTCGGCGCCATCGCCGTGGCGCTTGCCGCCGTGAATATCTTCGGCGGCTTCATCGTCACGCACCGCATGCTGTCGATGTTCAAGAAAAAGAAGTAGGGCGGGGAATACACGGGATGATCACCCAGGAACTGGCCGCCTACGGCTATCTGATCGCGGCCATCTGTTTCATCATGGCGCTGCGCGGGCTTTCCTCGCCGGTGTCGTCGCGCCAGGGCAACTTGTTCGGCGTCGTCGGCATGGTGGTGGCGATCGGTGTCACCGTCGCCACCCCGGGCGTGGTCTCGCCCTGGCTGATCGTGGGCGGTCTCGTCGTCGGCGGCGTGATTGGCGCCGTGGTCGCGCTCCGCATCCAGATGACGGCCCTGCCGCAACTCGTGGCGGCGTTCCACTCGCTGGTCGGCCTCGCCGCGGTGTTCGTCGCCGCCGCGGCCTTCGTGTCGCCCGACGCCTTCGGCATCGGCTCGCCGGGCCACATCAAGACGCAGAGCCTGATCGAGATGGGGCTGGGCACCCTCATCGGCGCCATCACCTTCACCGGCTCGATCGTGGCCTTCGCCAAGCTGCAGGGCCTGGTCTCGGGCGCGCCGCTGGTGTTCCGCGGCCAGCATCCGTTCAACGCCCTGCTCGGCATCGCGCTGGTCGTGCTGCTGGTGTGGTTCGCCATGCGCGGCCATCCCATCACCTTCATCCTGCTGATCGGGCTGTCGCTGGCGCTGGGCTTCCTGCTCATCCTGCCGATCGGCGGCGCCGACATGCCGGTCGTGGTGTCGATGCTCAACTCCTATTCGGGATGGGCCGCCGCCGGCATCGGCTTCACCCTGGGCAATACCGCGCTGATCGTGACCGGCGCGCTGGTCGGCTCGTCGGGCGCCATCCTGAGCTACATCATGTGCAAGGGCATGAACCGCTCGATCTTCAACGTGATCCTGGGCGGCTTCGGCACCGACAGTTCGGCGGCCGGCGCCGCGCACGCCAAGACCGACAAGCCGGTCAAGGCGGGCTCGGCCGAGGACGCCGCCTTCCTGATGCAAAACGCCCAATCGGTCATCATCGTCCCGGGCTACGGCATGGCGGTGGCGCAGGCCCAGCATGCCTTGCGCGAGATGGCCGACATTCTGAAGAAGGGCGGCGTGCAGGTGCGCTACGCCATCCACCCGGTGGCTGGCCGCATGCCGGGCCACATGAACGTGCTTCTGGCCGAGGCCAATGTCCCCTATGACGAGGTCTTCGAGCTCGACGACATCAACCGCGACTTCGCCTCGACCGACGTGGCCTTCGTGATCGGCGCCAATGACGTCACCAATCCGGCGGCCAAGACCGATCCCAAAAGCCCGATCTACGGCATGCCGATCCTCGACGTGGAGAAGGCGCAGACCGTGCTGTTCGTCAAGCGCGGCATGGCCTCGGGCTATGCCGGCGTCGACAACGAGCTGTTCTTCCGCGACAACACCATGATGCTGTTCGCCGACGCCAAGGTGATGTGCGAGAACATCGTCAAGGCGCTGGAAGGATTGGCGCACTAACCTCAATCACCGTCGTCCTGAGCGGAGCGAAGGACCTCATGGCATTTCAACGAGCACGTCAGTCGCAATCGTCATGAGATCCTTCGCTTCGCTCAGGATGACAACGGGATCGAATGTACGTGCACGGACCGTCGGTATTGGATTGCCAGCATGGAAGTCTCGATTGCCGAGGAAAAGGATCCGGCGCTCCGACGCCGAATTCTGGAAACCCTGACGGCGCGCCTGCCGGACTGGTTCGCACAAGGCGAAGCCAACCGGCACTATGCGGAGCAGGCCGAGATCCTGGAAGCTTGGGTTGCGCGCATTGACGGACGAGCGGGTGGTTTACTGCTGATCAAAAGGCACAGCCCTGTCAGCGCGGAAATCTACTGGCTTGGTGTCGACCCGGACCATCACCGGCAGGGAATTGGAAAGGCCTTGATCGGCGCGGTCGAGCACCGGTTGAGGGAAGAGAAAATCAGGTTTCTGTTCGTCATGACGCTCCATCCCGAAGACCCTTATGAGCCTTACCGGCGCACGCGGCTGTTCTATGAACGGATGGGCTTTGAGCTGGCGCTGTCGTCCGGCCAGGCCCTTGCCAGGTCGTCGTCCGATCCTCTCGCCTACTATCTCAAGCCTCTGTAGCCGAAGGCTGTGAACTCATAAACAGGCTTTGCCGAACCAGCGCAAAGATGTCCGCTCCACCTCACTCGGGCTTCAGGGCACCGATCTTCAGCAACTCCGAGACATTTGCCTCGTCGGACTTGAGGACCTCGGTGAACTGTGCGGGTGTCGAGGGCCGTACAACGGCGCCCAGCTCGCGCAGATGCCTGTTCGCCGCCTCGTCTTTCAGTCCCGCGACCACGGCCGCGTTCAGCCGGTCGACGATCGGCTGCGGCGTCTCGAGGCGAACGAACACGCCCGCCGTCGTGCCGCCTTCGAATGCGGTGCAGCCGGCTTCCTTGAGCGTCGGCACGTCGGGCAGATCGGGAATCCGTTCGAGGCCGAAGTTCACCAGCGCCCGCAGCTTGCCCGACTGGATATGTGGCATCGAACTGGTGAGTTGATCGGCAAAGCAGTCGATATTGCCGGCCAGGAGGTCGGCGATGCCCGGCCCCGATCCCCGGTAGGGGATGATGTTGAACTTGACCTGTTCGTTCAGCTGCAGGCGCAGGATCGCCACGTGATTGGTCGTGCCGTTGCCCGAATGGCCCATGGTGACCATGCCGGGCTTGGCCTTCGCTTCGGCCAGGAGCTTCTTGATGTCGGTGAAGCGGCTGTCCGACCGCGTGACCACAAGGGTGGGCGCCGTGGTCAGCATGCTGACCGGCGCCAGGACCTGCAGCATCTGCGGCTTGCCGGCGAAGATCGGCGCGACGTAGCCCACGGTGAAGCTCGCCATGACGATGGTGTGCCCGTCGGCCGGCGCGTTGACCGCGGCCTCCAGGCCGACCACGCCGCCGGCCCCCGGGCGATTGTCGATCAGCACCGTCTGGCCGAGTTGCCGGCCCATGGGCTCGGCCACGATACGGGAGGTCACGTCGTAGTTGCCGCCCGGCGCGAACGGGATCACCCAGCGGATCGGCTTGGCGGGGAAGCTATCGGCCCGGACGATGGCGGGGGCTGCGATCGCCAGGGCGGCACTTCCCAGAAACGAGCGTCGCTGCAGGATCATAGTTTGTCTCGCTATACAAAAGGCCGCCCTGTGGGCGGCCCTTTTTGTTTATTTTTGAAGGCCAGCGGCAAAGAACTTGGCCGCCTCGGCCTTCGCTTCCTGATCCACCTTGGCGTCATATTTGAGCGGCAGGTTGAACTTCGTGCCGAGCTCGGTGGCTTCGGGATTCGTGAACGCGTGCACCGCGCCGGGATACTCGATGATCCGATAATCGGCCTTCGCTGCATCGAAATCCTTCTTGAGTGCATCGTACTGCTCGCGCTTCACGAAGGGATCGTCCGCGCCGTTCAGGATGAGGATCTTCGCTTTGACCGTTCCCGGTGCCGGCGCCGGGGTATTGAGACCAAGCGATGCGTGAAAACCCGCAACGGCGCCGAGGTCGGCGCCGGTGCGCGCCATGTTCAGCACGACCGCGCCGCCGAAGCAGTAGCCAACGGCGCCGATGCGCTGGGGATTGACCGAGGCTTGCTTGGCGAGCTGGTCGCGCGCGGCGTTGAAGCGCTGCTCCATCACCTTCGGGTTCTTCATCACCGACCCCGAGAGCGCGCCGGCGTCCTTCGGGTTGTCGGCTGTCTTGGCGTCGCCGTACATGTCGGCAATGAAGGCCGTGTAGCCCTGCTGCGCGAACTTCTGCGCCTCGCTGTGGGTGTGCTTGGTGATGCCCCACCATTCATGCACCATGATGATCCCGGGTCGCTTGGCTGTGATGGCGTCGTCGTACACGACGAAGCCCTTCATGGTGGTCTCGCCGTCCGTATAGGTGACGGCCTCTTCCTTGATCGCGGCGTTTGCGTTCGCGACCATTGCGATGGCGCAGAATGCGCCCACTATTATCGTTCGCATGCTGACCTCCTGCGCAGTTGGCACGACTACCTTGGCATGGCCCGGATTCCGACGCTAGGCTGTGAAACCGTTGCCTTCCTAGCCTGCCACCACGTCCAGTTCGCCGCTGGCGACGCTGCTGCGGTCGAAGCCGGCGTTGGAGCGCAGCAGCTGGCGCGTGTAGTCGTGCGTCACCTGGTTGTTCGCCATGGCCGTCGCGGTGGTGATCTCCACCAGCTGGCCGCGGCTCATCACGCCGATGCGTTCGCAGAGATGGGCGATGACCGCGAGATCGTGGCTGACCATCAGCAGCGTGAGCCCGTGGTCGCGGCGCAGGCGCGCCAGCAGGTTGAGGATTTCCGCCTGCACCGAGACGTCCAGGGCGCTGGTCGGTTCGTCCAGCAGCAGGATGCGTGGTTCCAGGATCAGGGCGCGGGCGATCGCCACGCGCTGGCGCTGACCGCCGGAAAGCTGGTGGGGGTAGCGGTAGCGATGCTCGCGACCGAGACCGACTTCGGTAAGGGCCTGGACGATGCGCGCCTCGCCGCGGTCCAGCCGGTGGATGGCGACCGGCAGGGCGAGGATCTGGTCCACCGTCTGGTTCGGATGCAGCGAGCCGTACGGGTCCTGAAAAACCATCTGCGTCATCTTGCGCTGCGCCGTGGTGCGGCGTCGGTCCACCCGGCGGCCGGCCAGTGTGATCTCGCCGGCCGCGTAGGGGATCAGCCCGGCGACGGCGCGCAGCACCGTGGATTTGCCGGAGCCCGATTCGCCGACCAGGCCGACGGCCTCGCCTTCGGCGACGGCAAGCGTGAGGTCGCGGACGGCCACCACGGCGCGGGGTCCGCTGCCGTAGGTGATGGTGACGTCGTCGAGCGTGATCATGCGAGGTCGGCCATCCAGGCCGGGTCGCGCTGCAATTGCGGCAGCTCCGCCCGGCGGTGGCCGAGTTCGGGCAGCGCGGCGAGCAGGCCGCGCGTATAGGGATGCTTCGCCTCGGCCAGCTTCCCGGCCACGCAGGTCTCCAGCACCTGGCCGGCATACATCACCAGCACGCGGTCGCAGAACGAGGAGACCAGGTGCAGGTTATGGCTGATCAGGATCAGCCCCATGCCGCGGCTGCGCACCAGCTCGTCCATGATGGCCAGCACCTGGGTCTGCACGGTGACGTCCAGCGCCGACGTGGGTTCGTCGGCGATCAGGATGTCGGGGCCCGCGATCAGCATCATGGCGATCATCACCCGCTGGCCCATGCCGCCGGAGACCTGGTGCGGATACATCGTGTAGAC
>Ga0209526_10002536_pt1 | contig 12325 bp, 10 predicted proteins | sample JacPinW_OM2H0_M1_FD_188566 | JGI IMG/M metagenome (GOLD analysis project Ga0209526, IMG submission 188566) | Forest soil microbial communities from Algoma, Ontario, Canada - Jack Pine, Ontario site 1_JW_OM2H0_M1 (SPAdes) (version 2) | ecosystem: Environmental > Terrestrial > Soil > Boreal...
CCCTTACAGACCAAGCACGGTCACTAGTTCCTTCACCGAAGCCGACGACTTTTGCAGCGCCGCATTTTCTTCCGCGGTCAGCTTGATCTCGATAATTTCCTCGACGCCCTTCGCGCCCAGTTTCACTGGTACGCCCACGAACAAGCCTTTGATCCCGTATTCTCCTTCGAGATAAACCGCACAGGGCAGGATTTTTTTCTTGTCCTTCAGAATAGCTTCCACCATTTCCACTGCGGCCGCCGAAGGTGCGTAATACGCCGAGCCGGTCTTCAACAAATTGACAATTTCCGCGCCGCCCTTGCGCGTGCGCTCCACAATCGCGTCAATACGTTCTTTCGGCAACAAATCCGGCAGTGGAATCCCCGCCACGGTGGAGTATCGCGGCAGAGGCACCATGTCGTCGCCATGCCCCCCAAGCACAAAGGAGTGCACATTCTCCACGCTCACCTTGCATTCCATGGCCACAAACGTACTCATGCGCGCCGAGTCCAATACACCAGCCATTCCCATCACGCGATTTTTAGGAAATCCGCTCACCTTAAACGCCGCCTGCGCCATGGCGTCCAGCGGATTGGTGACCACGATAATGATGCAGTCCAGCGAATGCTTTACGATCTGTTCCACGACAGCCTTCACCACGGCGTAGTTGGCCTTCAACAGATCATCGCGGCTCATCCCCGGTTTGCGTGGAAACCCCGCGGTGATCACCACAATGTCACTGCCGGCCGTGCCGCTGTAGTCGCCGGTATTGGTGGAAATGCCGGTGGCGTGCGAATCCGTGCGCGTGATCGGCCCGGACTCCATCATGTCCAAAGCTTTTCCCGCAGGCACGCCGTCCAGAATGTCTGTGATCACTACGTCTGCAAGGTCCGCATCCACAATTCTTTGCGCTGTCGTCGAGCCCACAAATCCGCTGCCTACCACGGTAACTTTCTTACGCATTCCCTCAGTCTCCTGATTTCGCTTGCACGTCACGCGCGATGCTTTCGTGCAATGTGCTTGCGTATTTACGTGCAATGTCACTGCAATGTAGCCAGCAGCAATGTCACGTGTGCGATGAAACCACCGCCGCTCCACTCATATTCTCGATAATTGCCGACGCAAAAGCCGCAGTGCCCACCTTGGTGGCACCCGGCATCAGCCGTTCCAGGTCATACGTGACGCGTTTCTGCTGAATGGTCTTGGCGATCCCATCTTCAATCAGCTTGGCGGCCTCGCTCCACCCCAGAAAATCAAACATCATCGCGCCCGACAGCATCACCGAGCTCGGATTGATCACATCTTTGTCGGCATATTTCGGCGCCGTGCCGTGCGTCGCTTCAAACACGCCAAACCCATCCCCGATGTTCGAACCCGGCGCCATCCCTAGCCCGCCAACCTGCGCAGCGCACGCATCCGAAAGATAATCGCCATTCAGATTCGAAGTGGCCAGCACGCTATACTCATCCGCGCGCAGCAGCACTTGCTGAAACACCGAATCCGCTATGCGGTCGTTGATCAATAATTTTTTCTTCCATTGTCCTTTGCCGTGCGTGCCGTAAATCGTGTCGATGGTGTGCTTCACTTCGGCATAAATAGTTTTCTTGGAATCTTCGGTAGCTTGCTCCAGTCCCGGTTCCACCAGCGCGGCATTCTCTTCCACACTCAGTTGAGCATTTTTATCGAGATTATCGATGACCCAGCTTTCACGTTCGGTGATCGTCTGCGCCCGAAATTCCTCGCGTGCCAGGTCATATCCCCAGTCGCGAAACGCGCCTTCGGTAAATTTCTGAATATTGCCTTTGTGTACCAGAGTCACGCTCGGCCGCTTGTTCAGCAGCGCAAATTTAATCGCGCGACGCACCAATCGCTTCGTGCCGGTAGGCGAGATCGGTTTTATTCCCACGCCAGAATCCCAGCGAATCTGCTTTTTTCCGTCCTTCAACATGTCATGATTCAAAAATTCCAGCAGCTTCTTCGCGTCCGCGGTGCCGGACTTCCACTCAATCCCGATGTACACGTCTTCCGTGTTTTCTCGAAATATGACAATGTCCATTTTTTCCGGCTGCCGCACAGGAGACGGAACTCCCGCGTAATAACGAACCGGCCTTTCGCACGAATACAGATCCAGAATCTGCCGCAGCGCCACATTCAAAGAACGAATTCCGCCTCCCACCGGCGTTGTGAGCGGCCCCTTAATCGCCACGCGAAAATCGCGAATGGCGTCCACCGTTTCGTCCGGCAGCCACTCCTTGAAAGTGTTGAATGCTTTCTCTCCCGCGAAAACCTCGAACCACGCCACACGCCGTTTCCCGCCGTAGGCTCGCTCTACGGCTGCATCAAAAACGCGGCGTGAGGCCTTCCAGATGTCTCGTCCAGTGCCATCGCCTTCAATGAAGGGAATTACCGGCACGTCCGGCACCTGTAACTCGCCTCCAACATATCCAATAGCTTGACCGCCTGCAGGAACCGCTTGCCCGTTGTACGAACTCTTCATGAACCCGAATCCTCCGAGGAGTACCGCTTAATTTATACCGCGACCATTGCTTGATTTTGCGTCAGTGCAGGACTAAAAAACATATCACAACCCATGCATAATTCGCGCTCAAAGATGAACCTTAAAAACAATTAAGGGGCAGCATGAAAAATCGCTGCCCCTCATGAAAAGAGTCTAATAACCACTTACAATAATCGCCTCTAGAACATATTCCACAAAAACTGGTTATACACTTCGTGATGATACTGCACTTCCGGAACCTTGACGAACGTCCCCAATTGCCTTGAACAACGGTCGGCGGCCGCTTCCTTCAAATCCACATACCGTGCCTTCACATCTTCACCCAATAACTTCGTCGCCCACTCTGATTTCCGGAAATGGTCGATGGCGGTATAAATATTGTCCGGCAGATAGCGCTCCGCCTGCCGCAGATTCTTGATCTTCGCCGTTTCACCGTCAAGCCCCGATCGGAAAATCGAATACATCACCAGATAAGGGTTGGCGTCGGGCGCCACGGAGCGAACTTCCACGCGCGAGCTCTTCTCATTACCGATCGGGATTCGAATCATCGATCCGCGATCCACCGGCGAAGCCTTGATCTGGTTAGGCGCCTCAAAATGTGGATCCAACCGTCGGTAAGCATTCACGCTGGCGTTCAACAACAAACAAATATCGTTGCCGTGCGTCAAAATGCGATCCACGAACGCCCACCCAAATTTGCTGAGTTTTTCTTCGCCCTTCGGATCCCAGAAAATATTCTTGGTGCCCTTGCTGATGGAAACGTTGGTGTGCATGCCGTTTCCATTGACGCCCACCACCGGCTTCGGCAAAAAACTGGCCGTCATCCCCATCCCAGTGGCCACCTGGCGGCAAATCAATTTATAAAGCTGAATCTGATCCGCGGCCGCAACCACTTCGCCGTAGCCATAATTAATTTCAAACTGCGACGGCGCAACTTCCGGATGATCTTTCTCATTCTGGAATCCCATCGCGCGCTGCACTTCCGCGGTGGTGTCGATAAACGTTCGCAGCGGATCGCCCGGCAGCGAATGGTAATAGCCGCCGGTATTCACGTATTCGAATTTGCTCGTTTCGTGATACCGCGCCTCGGCATCCGCGCCATTAAATAAAAATCCTTCAATTTCGTTCGCGGCGTTCAGCGTGTAGCCGTCCGTTTTGTATAGTTCATTGGCATAGCCCTTGAGCACGCCGCGAATATCCGCGCTGTACGGCGAGCCATCCTTATCGATAACCTCGCCGAATACCAGCACCTTGCCGGCGCCAAAAATGTCCGACGGCCCCCAATAAAAAGACCCCCAATCCATAGCCAACCGCAAATCGCTCTCGCGCTGCGCCGTAAATCCGCGAATCGACGAACCGTCAAATGTCAGGTTGTCCCAGCTCTTGATCAAGAATTTCTTGTCGTAATCCAGCATGTGCAGGCGGCCTTCCAGGTCGCTGAACAGCACGGTAACTGCCTTGATGCGCTTTTCATCCGTCAGATACTTGATGCGCTCTTCCTGGATTTTGTGCGGAGCAACTCGGGCCTTCCGTTGTTCTTTGGCCTTAAGATTCAGCTCTTCCAGTTCGTCGTAGGAATGAGCCAGAAAATTGCGCAATTCGTTCGGCATGATGCTCCTTAAACTAGAATATTGTGGAAATTGTGCGTGAAGATGCAGTTTGGCCGCGTTGCCCCTGGCGCTAGCCTAATCTGGCTAACCGCGACCGTCAAAATCGAAAATCCAAATCATCGAATCGAAATAAGTAATTATCACCGTTCGTTTCGAATGTAAATAAACGGGGCATCAATCGTAATACTCCTGTCCCAAGTGGGTGATCAAATCTTCGCCCATCATCCAGCGCAAGGTGTTCTTCAGTTTCATCGACTGAATAAACAGATCGTGCTCCGGGTAAAGCCCCGGCGCAGTCATGGGCGACTTGAAGTAAAAACTTAGCCACTCCTGAATTCCACGCATCCCGGAACGCTGCGCCAAGTCCAGAAACAATACCAAATCCAGAACGATGGGAGCGGCCAGAATCGAATCGCGGCACAGGAAGTCCACCTTGATCTGCATCGGGTAACCCAGCCATCCGAAAATATCTATATTGTCCCAGCCTTCTTTGTTATCGCCTCGCGGCGGATAGTAGTTGATGCGCACCTTGTGATGCATCTTTCCATAAAGCTGTGGGTAAAGTTCCGGCTGCAAAATATATTCGAGAGCGCCTAGCTTGGATTCTTCCTTGGTTTTGAACGACCCGGGATCCTCCAGCACCTCTCCGTCGCGGTTTCCCAGAATGTTGGTGGAGAACCACCCGTCCAGCCCCAGCATGCGAGCCTTAAAAGCCGGCGCCAGCACCGTTTTAATCAGCGTTTGACCGGTCTTGAAATCTTTTCCCGCGATGGCCACATCATTTTTCTGCGCCAGCTTCTGAATCGCCGGAATATCCACGCTTAAGTTGGGCGAACCATTCGCATAAGGCACGGCGCTCGTCACCGATGCCCACGCGTACAGCATGGACGGCGCGATAGACGGATGGTTCGCTTTCATCCCGGCCTCAAATTTTTCCGGAGTAGAATGAACCTCTTCCGGCTTCAAAAACGATTCCGTCGATCCGCACCAGCACGTCACCAGCCTTGAAACGCCGGACGTTTTACGAAATTTCTCGATGTCCTCTTTGATCTGCAAAGCCAGTTCATACTTGTTTTTACCTTTTTTGATATTTGGCCCGTCGATCAGCCTTACGAAGTTATGATCGAATGCGGCCTTCATAGGCTTAATGGTGGAAAGAAAAGTTTTTACCTTCGCCAGGTCCTGCACATTCAATACGCCCGCATTCGCCGCCGATTCATAAGCGTTGTCGTTGAAAATATCCCATCCGGCAAACACCAGGTCGTTCAATTCACTAAGCGGCACAAACGATTTTATCGACGGCGTGCGTCCTTCCGTGCGTTTGCCGAGCCGAATAGTCCCCAACTGCGTGAGCGACCCCACCGGGTTCGATTCACCTTTGCGTACCAACTCCACTCCGGCCATAAATGTGGTGCTCACCGCGCCCATTCCCGGCAGTAAGACGCCGAGTTTTCCCTTGGCAGGAGCGATTTTTCCAGGCTTTTTCATGCCTCTCCTCTTGAAGTCGCCATGGCCCTGAGGTCATCGCGCACGAAGCCATCATGGATTGACGTCATAAATTGAAACGATGGTGCAGAAGCGCTTCACTGACGCAAACAAACCAGTAATGATGAGCGAAGCGTCCCAGATTTGCAAATTTCGAAGACTAACGAGTGGTGCGTCAGTTTGTCGATTGCGCGACACCGGGAAAGTGAACAGCCTTTTTCAGAAGCGGAACGGTCATGGCCGACAAAAAAGCAGAGTAGCCGAATCAATCGGCTCATGGCGGTAGGCCAACGCGGCGCACGAAGTCTGCAAATCGCGGGTCCCCATGTAGGGAGCGCAACTCCGCCGCTACCTTGATGTTGGCATCATATGAGACCGCTCTTGGTAAGCTTTTTCCAGCCATTCAAAGGCTGCATTCTTATCGCCAAGATCTGCGGATAACTTCGCCATGCGGAAATAGTTCGCTTTGCCACTCCCTATCCGCTGATTTTCCCATTCCAACTTTTTCCGTCGATAACCGTTGATACCCGACGTCGCATATGTGCGTTTGAAGCTGTCAACGGTCGATGGGTCGATTCCTTCTAGAGCATCCGATTCCAAATGTTCGACGATGGCTTCGTCATACTTGCTCAAACGCTCATAAACGCTGGCGAGTACCAGATGTGGCTGAGCAAAAAATGGATCTAGAGAAATCGCCTTGCGCTCCTGCTCCTCAGCCTCGTCGGTATGGCCGGAGCATTCCAAAACGACACCCAACCCGCTGTACATGAGCGCGGAGAACGGGTCCAGTTCGATAGCGCGCCTCATGGCGGCGATCGCTTCGTCCTGCCGCTCTAAAACCCCCAGGTACATTGCGTAGTGCAAGTACGAAGAGGGCGCATTGGGATTTAATTCGATCCCTCGCCTAAACTCCTTTTCAGCATCCACCCAATTCCAGTCGTACCGGAAGTGAGGGCGGTGTTGCTCTAACGGGCGGGCGTGCCGATGTACGCCATCAACGCCACCACAGGCGCCTTAACTTCCATAGGAGCGATCACCACAGGAGGCCGAGCCATTTCGGTGGCGGTGGACCGTATGGGCAAGTTCGCCTATGTCGCGACGAGCGACTCTCCTGGATCGCCTGGTGCCGTGTCCATGTACTCGATGAACTCGGCCGGCGCCTTGACGACCATAGGGACGATAGCTGCAGGAACAGGTCCTGCTTCCGTCACCGCAGATCCTGCGGGCAACTTCCCCTATGTGACGAATTCGAGCTCGAACAACGTTGCGGTATACGCCATCAACGCCGCCACCGGGACCTTAACCTCTATGGGGGTGGTCGCCGCGGGAACAGGCCCTTCTTCCATGGCCGTGGATCGTGCGGGCAAGTTCGCCTATGTGACGAATTCCGGCTCGAACAACGTCTCGATGTACTCCATCAACGCCACCACTGGGGCCTTAATGTTTATGGGAACAATAGCTGCAGGATTGTCTCCTACTTCGATCGCCATCCATCGATCCGGGCAGTTCGCCTATGTCACGAATTCCGGCTCGAACAATGTCTCGCTGTACAGCATAGATGCTGCCACTGGGGCTTTGACGCTTATACGAACGGTAGGTACGTGAAGCGTCACAACTCAGCGGCTGGGATCCCGCCAAAAAACTAAAGCGGAACCTGCTCGCGGCAGGGAAGCGAGGATTAAAACCAGTCGCTGCGGTACGCCACCCACCAGCAAAAACACCCAATCGGAATTGTCGCGCCTAGCGCCCACCACAACGGCAACACCACATCCGCCAATATTCCTAAGATGGAAAAGGTGATCCAGAAGACCTTGCGTTGCATACGTCGATTTTAGCTCTAGCAGCAGCGCATTTATGCACTCGCGAAACGCTAGGTTCGCGTAACGCACAACGGAGCGCTTTCTATGAGGGATAGCTTTCTACTTTTTGCGCGAACTGAACAAACTTGCTGGACCACCAACTAGGACGGTGCCGCCGCCGCACTCGACTCGCGGGCTTCCATGAACGGTAGTTGCGCTTTAATGGTCGTCCCCAGCTTGGTCGAAACAATATGAATCGTGCCGCCCAGTTTCTTCACCCGCTCGTACATGCCCATCAGCCCGACGCCGCCTTGCCCCTTACCGACTTCGCGCAATACTTCCTGGGTCATCCCGTGGCCGTCATCCGTGATCGTAGTATTAATCTGACGCCCATGAATTTTCAGCTCTACGCAAGCTTTTTGCCCGCCGGAATGCCTGTGCACATTGGTCAAGCCTTCCTGCACAATGCGAAACAAGGTGGTCTCCAGTTCGCGATTGAAACGCGGAAACTCCTCAGCCAAATCCAGCCGCACATTTATCCCGCTGCGTTGCGAAAACCCGTCCACGTACCAGCGCAATGCCGAAACTAAACCGAAATCATCCAGCACCGGTGGGTGTAGCAGGTACGACATGGTGCGCACTTCTTTGATGCAATCGCCTACCAGATTGAGCGATTCCTGCACCAACTCCTTATTCCTGTCGTCGGACTGCGACAAACGCCGCGCCAGTTGTCCCAGCGTAAGAGTCACAGCGCTCAAGTATTGCCCCGCGCTATCGTGTAACTCTCGCGCGATTCTGCGCCGTTCTTCGTCCTGCAACCGCACGATACTCTGGCTTAGTTGCCGAAGCGCATTTTCTGCGTTTAAGCGCTCTGACACCTCGCGTCGCAAATCCGAATTCACTTTGGTAATTTCCAAGGTGCGCTGCAATACGCGGCGCTCGAGTTCCTCGCGCGCTTCTTGCAAGACACGCTCGTTTTGCTCGCGCTGCTTAAGTAAGTCGCGCACCTCATATTGGCGCCCGCGAGCGCGCATCGCGGAACGCACCGCACTGATGAGTGTGGGCACGCGAACAGGGCGCTCCAACATATTTACGTTTCCGTGTACACCGAACAGGTGCACCAACCCCGAACTCACCTGTGAACTCTCTTCGCTTCCATTCGTCAACAGAATTACCGTTACATCCGACCACGGTTGCTGATATTTCAGAAAGGCGAATAACCGTTCCACGCCGCGAGGCACCAGCGCTTCTTCCGCGATAATTACCGCTTCTACGCTGTCATCAAGAGCTTCCGCCAGAAGCTCAATTGATTCATAGCAAGCGCCGTGGATCTGATCTTTGAGCAGGTAACGCTGCAACAGCGGACCGTCTCTTCCGGTAGGCGCGCAAATGAGTACGTTTCCCGTTTGCATCGGTCCGTCTATCCCGTGGTGGCGCCTTTGGAGCCGGACTTAGGCTTGCTATTCAAGAGATCTTCGCTTTCTCCCAGGAACCTAGGAATACCCGACAAGATGCCCTCGAATTGTCGTAACGGCGCGCCGATTTCCAGCCCTTTGTCAGTGATCTCAAATTCTCGGATGCTTGTTTCGTGTGCTGACAAGCGATTCTTGATTACCGAAATGGCTTTGCGCACGCTTCCGCCCGCTTCAAAATAACGTAAATAAATGACCAGGTCGGCCAGGTAGGTAAGTTCGAACGAAGTAGTGTCGGTGCTATTCAGCATTCCATGCTGCGCCGTGGTCATGATGGTCAGCACTCCATGCGCGTTCAAATACGCCAACAATTCATGGAGCTGCGCCAGCAGAAAGCGCTCGCTAGTCATCGCTGTAAGATAACCGTTAAGGCTATCGATCACTAACACCCTAACGCCGTCGTCTTCTACTTTTCTGCGAACCCTATAGGCAAATTCCCCGGGCGATTGCTCATTAGGATCAACCTGGTTAATCTCAATGGTCTCTTCCTGCATGTGCCCAGCGAGGTCCAGGCCCACATTTTTCGCCCGCTTTAAGTAAGTAGTCTTGGCTTCGTCAAATAGGAACGCGCAAGTTTTGAAGCCCTGCTGCGCCGCAGCCCAAACAATCTGAATTCCGATCGTGGATTTACCCGTTCCGGCTGGACCCACAAGAACTAATCCTGTCCCCCAGCGCACTCCGCCGCCGATCAAACGATCAAGCTCTTCATTATTTGTTTTGAGAAGGCCGCTTGCATCTTTCGGCCGCATGCCATTCAGCGAATCGCTGGCGATCAGCCTTCTAAAAACCTGCAACCCGCCGTGGCGAATCGTGAAATCGTGGCTGCCTTCCAGTGATGGCCCAGCACGCAATTTGGTGACTTGCAGCGTGCGCTTCACCGAGCCGTATTCGGATTGAGTTTTTTCCAGCAGTAACACGCCATGCGCAATGCTTTGCAGCAGTAAGTCGGGGTTCTCAACGGTATAGTCCTCCAGGAAAAAAACAGTGCAGTCGCACTCCGACAAAATCTCCTTCAACGCCAGAATTTGTCGGCGATAACGCAGCGGATCACGCGCCACCAATCGGATTTCGGAAAGGGAATCGATTACTACCCGCTGTGGTTTCAGGCGGCGCACATCATCAATCACCCGTTGTACTGTTTCGCTGAGCTCTACATCCGCCGGCTGAAAAACTGTGTACTGTTCTTCATTTTTTAACCGGTCGCCCAGCGTGCTCAGCGCTTGCAGGTGTATTCCGTCGAGCGCCCAGCCGTGAGACTCCGCTACAGCGCGAACCTCATCCTCTGTTTCCGAGAACGTAACGTACAGCCCTTTTTCGGAGTTTTCCGCGCCGGCCAGGAGGAATTGCAGCGCCAGAGTTGTTTTGCCGGAACCCGGCGCCCCTTCTATCAGAAAAAGACGCCTCGCGGGAAATCCGCCGCCGAGGATGTGGTCCAGTTCTTTGATTCCGCTGCTCAGCCGATTTGTGTTCCTGTTCTTCTGGGCATCTTTGGATGACGGCATTTGCGCCCCGCCTCCTTACGTGCCACTGGCTAGCGATTTCGCTCGCAGCCCATCGGTGTCAAAAAAGTTTTCCCCTTCCAACACTGTTTCGATCGCTTGCGTCAACAACTCCTCTCCGCTGGCCTTGCACACGTAACCATGAGCACCTGTCTTGGTCACATCCTTCGCAAATTGCGGCGAATTATGCATGGTAAACAAAAGTATTCTTACCTCCGGCATGCTCATCGAAATTCGGTGAGCCACTTCCAGGCCATTCAGAATAGGCATGGAAACATCCAAAATCACTAGGTCAGGTTTTAATAATTTGGTCTGTTCGAAGGCTTCTTGCCCATCGGTGGCTTCGCCGCAAACTTCCCATCCCGGGTGCGGTTCAATGGTGGTGCGCAAACCTTTGCGCATCATCGCGTGATCATCGGCGATTAAAATCCTGGCCATCTATTCTCCGTCGGGCTACCCCTATCATCGCTGTGCGGAGAGCATTCAATACATCGGTATGTCCCTGTATTTTCAATCTAAGGGAAGCGAAAGGTACCTGTGGTGAACTCCGTTGCGACTTGGGCATCGCAAGTCCAATAGATCGTCAAGATCGTATCATTTTGAAAAGGCTAATTGCCGTTCGGGTACTTTATGGCGCCGGAGTTCGAGCACCAGGTACCAAACGACCGCCACATTGATCAGTAAGAGCACGACTTTCGTGATGTTCGCGTGGCGGAAAATCTCATAGATCTCCAGTGGAATCAATGACGATGTTGCGATAATCGTGAAATATTCAGCCCAGCGTTTGCCCAATGCCAGCCCGACACCCTCGGTAAGCAGCAGCGCCGCATAAAAGAACGTGCCAAAGCTCACAGCCTTGAGCCGCTGTGGACTCAAGTCCGTGAATCGCTCCAGCAGCGCGTGCAGATAGTGGTTGTTGGGATCAACGCGAAAAACATTTACCCAGTGCTCCACCACCGTTGCGAGATCTTTATCGATCAGCGTGTGTGCGCCGATGCCCACAACCAACAATGCCAGGCCCTTTAGAAGTTTGAATGCCGCGATAAGCAGCAGGCCGCGGGAAGGATGCTCACACTGAGACATGGTTTCGTTAGCCAATTGCGATTATGCCTTCGCTTCGTGGCTCATTCCTTTTTCTCGGCCAATTCCGCCCAACGCGCGTAAAGTCGTTCCACTTTGTGTTGAACTTCTTCCATCCGCTTGCACGTTTCCAGCAATCGCTGCCCGTCACTTGCCAACTGCGGATCGGCCAGCTCCTCGCGTGTTGCCGAAAGCTCTGATTCCGCTTGCACCAGGCTATCTTCGATGTTGGCAAATTCCCGCGCCTCTTGGTAAGAAAGTTTTCGCTTCGTTGCGGTTGCCGCCGCCAGTTGTACATTAACATTCGAACGACCGTTCGAACCCTCCGCGCGCTTGCCACTTGAACTCGGCCCTTTGCTTGACCCCTTGCTTGAGAATGTGCCTCGCGTCGAGATTTGTTTTTTCTGCCACGCATCCCACTGCGAATAATCAGCGAAGCGCTCCGCGCCGCCGCGTCCATCCAGACCCAGCACAATCGTCGACACGCGATCCAGCAAGTAGCGGTCGTGCGTAACCAGCAACAACGCCCCCTTAAACTCGAGCAAGCTCTCTTCCAATATCTCCAGCGTCGGAATGTCCAGATCATTCGTCGGTTCATCGAGCAGCAGCACGTCGGCCTCTTGCAGCATAAGCTGCGAGATCAAAACGCGAGCCCGCTCCCCACCGGACAATTTACCAACACGTTGGTTCAGATCTTCAGGGTCGAACAAAAATCTTGCCGCCCACGCAGCTACGTGAATCACGCTGCCTTGATAAATCACCGCGTCACTGTCCGGGGCCAGCGCGCGCCGCAGCGTCAAATCGGGGTCGAGCTGTCTGCTCTGGTCAAAATACACCATGCGCAACGGCTCGGCGCGTTGAATTCTGCCACTCGTGGGCGCCA
>Ga0209526_10002539_pt1 | contig 12320 bp, 8 predicted proteins | sample JacPinW_OM2H0_M1_FD_188566 | JGI IMG/M metagenome (GOLD analysis project Ga0209526, IMG submission 188566) | Forest soil microbial communities from Algoma, Ontario, Canada - Jack Pine, Ontario site 1_JW_OM2H0_M1 (SPAdes) (version 2) | ecosystem: Environmental > Terrestrial > Soil > Boreal...
GGTCGGTGATGTCATGCAGTACCACCACGGCGCCAGAGGTATCGCCGGCACGCACCGCGGCAACCGTCGCCGCGAAAAAATGCTGGCGCAGCGTCCCGGTCATGATTTCGGCTTCCACGCGCGGCTCCCCGCCGAGGACCCGGCGCACCGCCTCAATCATTTCGGTCTGGCGCACGACCTCGACCAGCGCGCTGCCGGAGCGGGTCGGCGCGTCGAGTTCCAGAATGTCCGCAAAGCTCTGATTCGCGAAGACCAGCCGCTCGGCGCCGTTCACCACCGCGACGCCTTCCACCATGCTGCCCAGAATCGCGGACGACAGGTTGCGCTCTTCTGTAAGCGTGCGGATGGTGCGATCCATACGCGCGGCCGTCTGATTGAGCGAGGCGCCGAGCGCTTCGAGTGCGTCTCCAGAACCATCCCCCGGCAGGGGCCGGAAATCCCCTTCCGCTACGCGCCGTGAAAACTCCCTCAGGCGCTCCACGCGCTCGGAAAAGCCGAGCGACACCAGCAGTGAGGCCACCCCCGCGACCAGCAGAATGATGAAGGACGCGACCCATAGACTTCGGCGAAACGAGCCGAGCACCTGATCCGCCGTTTCCAGAGGAACGGCAAAACGCAGCACCATGGGCGCGCCCGCGCCGGCGTTTTGTCTCACGGCGTAGTAGAGGAGATCACGGTTCACGGTGACGCTGTGGCGCACCGCGCGGCCCTCGCCCTTCACCAGAGCGTCTCGAACCTCCGGGCGTCCGGCGTGGTTCTCCATCGTCTGCGGGTCGGATTGCGAATCCGCCAAGACTTGTCCGTCCGCCGTGATGACCGTGATGCGCGCGCCACTGGAACCGGTTTGCGCGACCCATTCACGCAAGCCAGCCAACTCTTCGGAATTTGCGGGAGGGAGATGCGGTAGCTGCGGCGGCCGAGCCTGTGCGAACCGCGCCAGGGTGCTCAGCTGCTCAAACGCCGCGCGTTCGTAATCGCTGCGCAGCGCGCGCTCCGCAAAGAAGTCCACGGCCACCAGGACGCTCAGCAGCAGGGCAAAAAACGTCAGCGCAAGTTTCCAGAAAAGGTTACGCCGCACGAGTTTCGAACAGATACCCCGCGCCGCGCACCGTCTTCAGATGGATGGGATTTTCCGGATCGCTCTCGATTTTTTCGCGCAGGCGACGTACGTATACGTCCACGCTGCGCGGGGTCACGAAACGATCCGTGCCCCAGACGGCATCGAGGAGCTGGTCTCGTGTGAAGACGCGGTTCGGACGCGAAGCAAGGTAGTAGAGCAGCCGGAATTCGAGCGTGCTGAGCGGAACGGGCTTTCCGAAATGGCTTACGCGGTAGGAAGCCGGATCGATCGCCAGCTTGCCGACCTCGATCGTGCGCGGCGAGTCGGCAGGCGGCTCCGCACGACGGAGCAGCGCCTTGACTCGCGCGAGCAACTCGCGAGGGCTGAAAGGCTTGGTCACGTAGTCGTCGGCGCCCATCTCGAGCCCCACCACGCGGTCGGCTTCTTCGCCGCGCGCGGTAAGCATCAGAATGGGCAGACGATTGAGTGAGTCATCCCGGCGAATCTCCCGGCAAATGTCCAGGCCGGAAAGCTTCGGCAGCATGAGATCGAGAAGCAAAAGATCCGGTGGTGTCTTCTTCAGCGTACTCAAGCCGCTGCTGCCGTCGAACGCAGCATGGACCTGAAATCCTTCATTGGCGAGGTTGTAGCGAACCAATTCGACGATGTCCTTGTCATCTTCAATGATTAAGACGCGCTTCATGCAGTTCGCACGTTCCGCCCGCCGGCTTGCCCGCAGTGTACCGTAGACCGGCGAAATGCGGTAGGGATGGGAGGGGTTTTGATCACCTGGACCTTGTCTCAGCACAGTGAATGCCCCCAGTCTGTCCACGCCAGGTGACACGCGGATGACGTCAAGATGAATGCCGTGTTAAAGGCGTGAATCCCCGGGTCTCGCAAAAAACCAAAACTCGTCGTTCCAAAGGCGCCCGCACCTTCCTGGCCATGCCTCTACCCCCGCTGTTTCCGCAGCCTGCTAGGCGCTCTCGGCCGCCGCGGCCGTCGTGGTGAACGCCAGGCTCAGCAAGGTCTTCTGCTCGAGTTCGTGGGCCTTCGACGAACCCGTCGCCGGACTCGCGCTCGCCGAGCGCTTCACGGAACGCACCTGCAAACCCTTGTTTTGCGCGAGCCGCTGCAGCCGCGGCAGCACGTAGAAATGCGCGCCCATGTTGCTCGGCTCTTCCTGCACCCAGATGATCTCGCGCGCGTTGGGATGGGCTTCGATGGCTGCGGTGATTTCGGTCCGCGGCAGCGGATACAGCTGATCGAGAAAGAAGATCGCCGTGCTCGTGTCGCGACGGCGGCGGCGTTCCGCGCGCAGTTCGTGGCCGACTTTTCCGCTGGCGATCAGGATGCGCCGGGCGTCCTGGATCTCGCCGTCCGGCACCAGCGGCAAAAAACGCGGCTGCGTGAACGCTTCGATGTTCGAACTTGCATCGGGATGGCGCAGCATGCTCTTCGGTGTGAACACGATCAGCGGTTTGCGCCAGCGGCGCAGCGCTTGACGCCGCAGCATATGGAAATACTGCGCGGCGTTTGAAGGCTGGCAGATCTGCAGGTTGTCCTCGGCGGCAAGCTGCAGAAAGCGTTCGATGCGCGCGCTCGAATGCTCCGGTCCCTGACCCTCGTACCCGTGGGGCAGCAGCAGCACCAGTCCGGTCGGAAGATTCCACTTGTCCTCGCTGGCGCTGAGGAACTGATCGATGATGACTTGCGCTCCGTTGACGAAATCGCCGAATTGCGCCTCCCACAGAACCAGCGCCTCCGGGTAGTCGCGGCTGAATCCGTACTCAAATCCCACGCAAGCCGCCTCGGAAAGGGGCGAGTTATGAATCTCGCAAAAAGCTTGCTGCCGCGACAGATGCGACAGCGTCAGATAGTTGTGCTCGGTTTCCGTATCGATCAGCACCGCGTGCCGCTGGTTGAACGTGCCACGCTGGGAATCCTGCCCGGTCAGGCGGATGGGCGTGCCTTCCAGGACCAGGGAAGCGAACGCCAGCATCTCCGCAAAGCCGTAATCGATGGCTCGCTTGCCGTGACCCATTTCCGCGCGTTGCTCGAATAGCTTCGCGAGTTTCAAATGCAGATGAAAACCAGCGGGTACGCGCACCAGCCCGTCGGTGAGTTCCCCCAGTTTTTCGCGCGACAACCCGGTGTCCACTTCGTAGGCGGGGTCGTACTTCCCGTGAATGTAGGGGGACCAGTAGTTCGGCAGCGTGCGTAGGTGCGGAGTTTTCTTCAACCCCCGGGCCTTGGTCTGCTCCTGTTCATATTCCTTGCGAACACCTTCGACGATTTCAGTGGCGTCGATGCCGGTGCGCTCGGCATAAATCTTCCACAGGGGCGGGTGATTCTTGATGCGTTCGTAGGTAAGAGGCTGCGTGATCGTGGGATCATCCACTTCGCTGTGACCGTGGCGCCGGTAGCCAATGAGGTCCACCACCACATCACTGCCGAATGTGGCGCGATACTCCGCGGCCAGGCGTCCGACGCGAACCACGGCGTCGGGATCCTCGGCATTCACATGGAAAACCGGCACGCTTTGGCGTTTGGCAATGTCGGAAGCGAAGCGCGAAGAATGCTCCTGCACCGGAGGGGTGGTAAAGCCGATCAGGTTGTTGACCACGATGTGCACCGTGCCGCCCACGGTGTAACCCTTCAGGTCCGCCAGATTCAACGTTTCCGCCCAGATGCCTTGCCCGGCGAACGCCGCGTCGCCGTGCATCACGATCGGCCAAACTTTGTTGAGCGAAGCGGGCGTGCGATCGACGATGGGGCCGTCCGCTCCGTGACGCGTTTGCTTGGCGCGGGCGCGGCCCATGGCCACCGGGTCCACGGCTTCCAGGTGGCTGGGATTTGAAACGATATGGATGTTGATCGATTTTCCGTCGGAGGTCACGTACGTGCCGGTCGCCCCGACGTGATATTTCACGTCACCCGCCCCGAGAACGCTCCGTGGATCGACGTCTTCAAAACCGGATACCACTTCGTGCGGCGGCTTGCATGCCGCGTGCACCATGACGTTCAGCCGCCCGCGATGGCTCATGGCCATGATGGAGTCGACCGCGCCGAAATCGCCCGCGGTATTGAGGATCACATCGAGCAGCGGGATCAAGGCCGTGACGCCTTCGAGCGAAAACCGCTTGGTGCCCAGGTAGCGGGCCTGCAGCACTTGCTCGAAAAGGTCCGCGCGAACCAAGCGCTCGAGAATCTTGCTTTGGTCGACCTCCGCCACCGGCGCTTCGATGCGCTCGGCAATCCATCGCCGCCGCTCCGGTTCCGGCAAGTGCATAAACTCGGCGCCTATCGTCCCGCAATAGAGGCGCCGCGCCTCGTCGGCCGCCTCGCCCGTCCATTCCAGGTCTGCATGCTTGACGGGTCCGAATAAACCCAGGGGATCGAGGTTCGCCTGGTAATAACCCCACCGGCGGAAGGCATCGAAAACGCGCTCTCGCTCCTCGCCATTCCCGGCCGGTTTTTTCACCGCCCGCGCCCGTTTCCCAGGCCGTTCCGCTTCCAAGGTTGTCCGATGTGCCATAAGCTTTCGCCGACAAAACTCTATTTTGCCACAGAATCGAAAACGGGGCTTCCGACCGGCACTGGTGCACCGCATCTCCAGAAACCTTCGCGGGCTGGGCAGTGCCCGCCCGAGCGAAACGACCACCTCCCTAAAGTACCCGTAGCGCTGTCGAACCCCGGATTGCGTCTGTTTCTGGCCAGCGACTTTCTCCTCAATCTGGGTAACCAGCCGACACCAGGCGGCCATCCGAGCGCCGGATCACATTGCCCGTACAAGCGATTCGAGTGTGCGGGCGATTTCTTCAGGCGAAGCCCCGGGAGGAAAACGGACCGGCGCGCCGATGCGCACGGTGATTTCGCCGATGCCCGCCAACCGGCGCCGTTCGCGCTTCATCGCCCAAACGCCGTCAAGTCGTACGGGCACGACGGGAATTTGCAGATTCTCCGCGAGCAGGCCGATGCCGCTTCGAAACTTGGCCATCTCGCCGGTGTCGGAGGCGTTCACTTCGCCTTCGGGAAAAACGAGCAGGCTGTAGCCGCGGTCGACGCATTCCCCCGCATAGCGAAAACTTTCGCGGAAGCCGGAAAACTGCGGCAACGGAAAGACGTTGAAAAGCGCGGTAACCAGCCCGTAGCCGAGCTGGTAGGCCCAGCGCTTGGCGAAGAACCATTCGCGCGGGGGGCGGCGCATCTCTTGCAGCGCTTCCCCGCCCATGGCCGTCGCTAAACGATGGCGAAAACGCGACGGCAGCGCAGCCAAGATGAGGCCGATATCCGCGCGTCGGGTGATGTGGTTTGAAACGATCAGGACCGGCTCACGCAGGCCCCCGAGCCTTTCCCGGCCAACGATCCTCGGGTGCCCAAGAATCCGCGTGGCGGGCCACACCAGCCCGTAATACACCCCCAGGCGAAACCAGCGCACCGGTCCATGCTGCGCCCAGCGCGGATAGACATACTCGGTGCGGCGCGCGGACGGTTCCCGCAGCAACTGTTCCACCTCGCCGACGGTTTTCGCTTCCGCGAAGGCCGTTTCGTTTAGCTCCAATTGGTAGTGTTGTTCGAGCGCGCTCATCAGTTCCACGCGGTCGAGCGAGCTGAGGTGCAATTCGTTCTCGGTGTGGCGCGTTGCATCGTGCGGCGCTCGAAATCTGTGAAGCAAGTCTTGCAAGCGGTTGGCCGATCCACCAGAGAGCCGGGACGCGCGATCCGGGGCCGTTCCCGTCGTGCCTGCGCCTTGCCCGCCGAGCATTTGCGTGGCAGCCGCAGCTACGGTACCCAGCCGAGGCTTGCCGGTCGGAGTACGCGGAAAATCCGTCTCCGGCCAGATCACCCAGGCGCGCACCTGTTGATAAGCAGCCAGAGAACGGTTCGCACTTTCCACCGCTTGCCGCCCACTGGCTTCGCCGCCGTTTTCCAACAGCAGTACCGCGCAAGCTTCCGCATTTGCGCCGCGCTCGACCGGAACAACCACGCAATCGCGCACCCCAGGCTGTTTCCGCAGCGCCGCTTCCAGGTCTTCGGGGTAAACGTTGAGACCCGCGGGTGTGACGATGACATTTTTCTTTCGCCCTCGAAAACGCAGGTTGCCTCCGGCGTCGAGTTCGCCGATGTCGCCGGTGCGCAGCCAGCCCTGTTCTTCGGCAGGACGCCATGCCCCGGCCTCCCAGTAGCCACTCGCTACATTTTCTCCGCGCACGAGAATCTCCCCGTCTTCGGCAAGCCGAAACTCGCGCCCCGGCAAAACTTTGCCGATCGAACCCTGCGTCGCGCGAAACGGATGATTCAGGCTGATGAGCGATGCGGTCTCCGTCATTCCATAGCCCTGCACGACGGCGTACCCCACGCGCTTGAAGAACTCTTCGGTGTCGCCCGGCAGCGCCGCGCCTCCGGAAATGAAGGCCCAAAATTTCCAGCCCAAGCGGTGATGCATCCGCCGGAATCTCCAGACGCGGCGAAGAAATTTCTCGCCGCTCGCGGCGGCAAACCTGCGGCGGAACTCTTCGCCCTCCTGCCGGGCTTCGAGATCGCGAACGATGCCACCGCATAGACTGTCGAGCATGCGCGGCACGGCAACCAGCATGCTGGCGCGCTCGCGTTTTATCGTGCGCACGATCTCGGAAGGATTCAGGGAGTGCTCGAATACGACGGCGGCGCCCAGAAGAGGCGGCACGAACAGGGCCATGAATTGACCGAACACATGGCTGAGCGGCACCAGCGTCACAAACCGCAGCGGATGAAAGCACTTCTCATATTTTCGATACGGATCGATGCCGTGCTCGAGCGGCTCGAGATTGGCCAGAAAATTGCCGTGCGTCAGGACCACGCCGCGAGGCTCGGCCGTCGTGCCGGAGGTGAACAGTATCTGTGCGATATGTTTGCGCGTCAGCGGTTCATCGGAAAGGGTTAGGTAAGCCGGCGATTCGCCGTGCCGGAGTTGGGTTACAGCAGCTCGCGGGCCTTTGGCGATGTCCGGCAAATCCTCCAGTTTCAGGGTGGGGATGGCGGGGCCGAGCATCGGCTTGTCGCGGGCGGCCACGATCAGTTGGGCCGACGTTTCACGTGCAACACGAGCGGCAAATTCCGAACTCGCTCCATCGTCCATAGGCACGGCAACCGCACCGCGCAGCAAGCACCCCCAGAAGGCGGCCATCCATTCCGCGCCGTTTGGTCCCCAGAGGAGCACGCGGTCCCCGGTGCGAATGCCGCGTTCCCTCCATTGACAGGCGCACGCCAAAGCAACGTCAGCGAGGGCCGCGTACGTCCAGGATTCCCGCCGGTAACCCCGGCGCTGCACGACGGCGATGTCGCCTGCGTAGCGTTCGAACTCCGTGAACAGAGAAATGAGGTTCGGTCGGGGCATGGTCACTGGTGTTGAGTGCCTCGGAGCAATCTGGATTCTACGCCCTAGAGAGCGCGGCGGCTTGCCGCTTCGCCGCGCAGGAAACGTTTCACGCGTCCAGCGACTGCCGGGAAGCCCCGCACTCTAAGCAAGTTCCATGCCACCGTCGGGGTTCGCGGAGGCCAAGTATCCGCCCCGGTTCCGGCGCTCCGAGCTACGTGCCACCCGTTTCCTCCCCGGTCCGATCACGCGAGTCGCCTGTTTGCCACAGCGATCTGGGGAATTACAGTGGTCCGAGGGAACGGCATTAGGACTTATAATCGCGGCGATGGAAAGCCTTCCTTTACTCGATGGGGCGGTCCGCTCCGCCGTGCGCCTGAGCCGCCAGGACCACTATCTCCGGCTTCACTGCGTTAACATTTTTGTGCGCGATCAGGATCGCAGCCTGCGGTTCTACCTGGATCAGCTCGGATTCCATCTGGCCTTTGATACCCGGCTTCAATCGGGTGACCGTTGGGTAGCGGTCTCCCCTCCGGATGGCTCCGCGATCCTTGCTCTTGTTGTTCCGAAGCCCCGCTCGCAGGAGTACAAGCTCATCGGCCGTTCGACGCAGGTTGTTTTTATCACCGAAGACGTCACCGCGAAATTCCAGGAATGGGCCAAGCGCGGGGTTCGCTTTCAGCAGACGCCGCGCCTGAAACGCATCAGGTATGATCGCCAGCCACAAGCCTCGGCCTCGACTGCGTCATCGATGCTGCTCGGAGAACAAACGCCCGTTTGGGGCGGAGTGTTCGCCCGCTTCAAAGATCTCGACGGCAATTCCTTTTCGCTGGTGAGCTTTGATGAAGTGACCCACGCCCTCGAAGCACAACGCCGCGCGTTGGCCGAGAAGCAGGAATCCGAACGCCGCGCAGCCCGGGAGCTGGAAATCGCAAAACAAGTGCAGGCCAGGCTCTTCCCCCAGAGCCTGCCGCCCTTTAAGACGCTCGAATACGCCGGTATTTGCATTCAGGCTCGTCAGGTCGGTGGCGATTACTACGATTTTCTCGATCTGGGTCGCGATCGGCTGGGGTTGGTGATCGGCGATATTGCGGGGAAGGGAATCGCTGCTGCCCTATTGATGGCCAATCTGCAAGCCAACCTTCGGAGCCAGTGCGCGATCGCTTTGGATCAGCCGCAACGCTTCTTGCGTTCGGTGAACCAGCTGTTTTACGAGAATACCAACGACGGCGACTACGCCACTCTTTTCTTTGCCGAATATGACGAAAAATTGGGGCGCTTGCGCTACGCGAATTGCGGGCACCTGTCCGCTCTTCTCTTCCGGCGCGATGGCACTCTGGAACGGCTCGATCCTACGTGTACCGTCCTCGGACTGTTCAAAGAATGGGATTGCTCGATCGGAGAACGCCAGCTGTGTCCAGGAGATATGCTCGCACTCTACACCGACGGCATCACCGAGTCGTGCAATGATGCAGAAGAAGAATTCGGGGAACAGCGCCTGATCGAGGCGTTGAGGCGACACCGGGAACTTCCTACACAGGATTTGCTTGCGTCGATCGTGGATGACGTGCGGCAGTTCAGCGCTCACGAACAGAAGGACGACATCACGCTGATCGTTGCGACTGGCAGAACAAATTAGTACCGATCCGCTTGGAGCGTGTAACAAAACCCTCTCCAGAGTCACAAGCCACCCGGAAGCCCGGTGCACCGCGGTTAGTCGTGCTGCCAGAGGCGCTGGCTATGACGCCGATCGATTGCGGCGTTTCGAACAGGAAGCGCGCACGATTGCGGCACTGAACCATCCGAACATCCTGGGAATCCATGACATTGGTGTGCACGACGGTGCACCGTTTTTGGTCAGCTGCCGAGTCACTTCATTTCAATGCTTGGGCTTGACCAAATAACTCTTGAGGTGCGCTACGGCTTCGTTGACAGTCGTTTCAACAGGGTGGCTACTCCTCTTTATTTTGCCCATCAGCATGGCGCCCTGTATCGTGGCTATGCAAAAGTCAGCCATACTCTCCTCGCTGACCTGCCTAGCGAGCCTTCTCTTCGCTTTCTCTTTGACGAAGAATGCAGCAAGCTTGTTCTTCACGACCTCGAAGATGAGGCTGATATCCTGGCGGATTAGTTCATCATTCTCGGTCACCTCGTTCCCCAAGGTTCCGAATGGACAACCGCGAGTCATTTCATAGTGCTTTTGTAGCTCGACATGTGCAAGGAACCACTTCTCCAAATCTCTCCAGGAATTGATTTCGTAGTTGACAGGCGATACGCCGTTCTTGATCTTCTCCAGATACGACTGAAGAACTTCGTGAACCAAACCCTCCTTGCTTTTGAAATAGTGGTAGAACTGGCCCTTCCCCGTCCTCGAAGCCTCAATGATTTCGTCCGGACTGGTAGCGCGAGCCCCCTGTCGGTGAAACAGGTCGGCAGCTGTGTGAAGAATCCGGAGTCTGGTCTCTGCACCTCTTACGAATCGGGCCTTCATAAGCTCCTTTCAAGTTGTACGTATAAGTACAATTAGGCGATGGCTGGCATGCAGATCGGACCACAGCCTAGCTCGCATCTTGTACTTGCTTTCTGTTTTAGCCTCTATTATTAAGCTCTCTGCGTTGTATCGGCATCGCCTGTGCCTTTCGCGGAAGGCCCCCGATGCTTATAGTCCTGTACAGAAACATTGTACGGGGACGTTCTGGAAAATGGTAGCTGTGGACCCGCTTACGAACGGCCATTTAACGCTGGAAAAGGAGATCTCTCATGCCAGTTTTGTTTATCGAAGCACCTCCGGGCATTCGTCCCGAGAAAAAAAGGGTAATGATGCAGAAGATTACCGAAGCGGTCGACGAAGCGTACCACGTCGGGGACACGCTGATCTTCCTTCGTGAATATCCGGTTGAAAACGTAGCCATGGATGGGCGCATCCAGTCGGAAAATCCCAAAATTCTGGCGGCTCTCAAGAAAATAAGCGCAGGGGCCTAGCTTCGGCTCCCCTTCGGTGCACGGGAAAAACGGCCCTGGCAAATGTGGGCGATTGCTTCTGGGTTTAGTCTCTGTGTGCCGCGAGCAGGTCGCTCAGCTGCGAGGTGGATCGTGACGAAACGAACGGAGGACCTGGCGTATGAGTGATTTGGATCGGACCGTGCTCGTAACCGGGGCAACGGGGCGGCAGGGCGGCGCGGTCGTCCGCCACATGTTGCGAAAGGGATGGAACCTGAGGGCGCTCACGCGGAGTACGTCGAGTCACGCCGCCCAGGAATTGGCACGGCAAGGCGTAGAACTGGTGCAGGGCGATCTGGAAGACGCAGGGTCGCTCGCGCGTGCGGCCGTGGGCGTATATGGCCTGTACAGCGTTCAGGATTTCTGGGCCGTGGGCGCGAAACGGGAAGTAATGCAAGGTAAGAATATCGCCGACGCTGCGAAGAAGGCGCGAGTTCAGCACTTTGTCTACAGCTCGGTGGGAGGCGCAGAGCGGAACACAGGCATTCCTCATTGGGAGAGCAAATGGGAGGTCGAAAAACACATTCGAAGCCTGGGTCTGCCTGCCACGGTGATCAGGCCAGCGGCATTCATGGAAATGTACTACATCGACCAAGTGGAGATCGGGATCCTGAAGGGCAAGCTGGCGGATCCGATACGGGGCGACAAGCCCTATCAGACCATCGCTGCTGACGACATCGGTGCTTTTGTCGCTCTGGCGTTTGATCGGCCGAGCGAATTCATCGGAAAGGAGCTGGAGATCGCGGGAAGCGAACTGACGAACCTTGAAGCTGCGAAGGTTTTCAGTCGCGTCCTAGGCAAGCCGGTGAAGTTCCAAAAGTTACCCCTACCCCTCGTTAGGCTGATTTTGGGAAAAGAGTTTTACACGATGTTCCGCTGGTTCAATGAAGCAGGGTTTAAGGCGGACATCGCCGGGCTCCGCCGAGCTTACCCCGAGATTCGCCTTCACAACCTGGAAGAGTGGTTGCGGAACGAGGGGTGGCATAAGCGCGGGAAACAAGTTCGGGCTCCCAAGGAATGAAGTACACCGATTCTCTAATCGAGTAGCGCGCCGAGGGACGGGAACAACACTGGGACCTCTGTGGTCGACCCATAGGGAACCAAGAGGCCAGTTCCTGGGAGGCACTTTCTTCGAGATAGAGTTTCCAATAGGCCGGAATCTCTTTAAAGGTTCGCCCGAGACTCGCGATCCGTCACCACCTGGAGTTCTAAAACTGTTTCGGAACGGCTGCGGGTTATGTGCAAAGGGAGCGAGATCGTGAAAAGAATGCTGAATTTTCCGAGCCCATGCCCGGCTGCTGGCACGACGGAGGATGTCCGAATCTGGGCCAAGCATCCCAAAATCGCGCAATGCGAGGCGTAAGACAGCCTTACTGTATTGGATTAACATGTTCACAGGAAAGAGCTTAAATTGATTGGTACAATGGATTGTTGATTGCATTCCTGTCTTCGACATCAGTTCCCAAGGGATGAGGCAAAACAGAGGCAAAGCTAGTGGTTGCTTCTATCGCTTGGGAGACTGACTTCTGGGAAGGAAGGGCAAAATTGTGTCATTCGTTCACGATCTGAGAGTTGCGTTTTACTCCCTCATGCGCACGCAAGGGCTTGCGATCACCGTGATCCTGACGCTGGCCCTGGGCATCGGCGCCAACGCCGCCATCTTCACCCTGGTGCGCGGCGTGCTCCTTAAGCCTCTCGTCAACCGCGACGAGGACCGGCTGATCTACATCCGCCAGAGCGCCCCGGGCAACGGCGACGACAACACAACGTTCTCCGTGCCCGAAATCCAGGATTTGCGCGCCAGCGTCAAAACCCTCAGCGCTTTCGGCGATTTCTCGACCATCGGTTTCACCATGATTGGCCTCGGTGAGCCTCGCGAAGTTCAAGCTGGCGTCGTCGGCG
>Ga0209526_10002540_pt1 | contig 12316 bp, 14 predicted proteins | sample JacPinW_OM2H0_M1_FD_188566 | JGI IMG/M metagenome (GOLD analysis project Ga0209526, IMG submission 188566) | Forest soil microbial communities from Algoma, Ontario, Canada - Jack Pine, Ontario site 1_JW_OM2H0_M1 (SPAdes) (version 2) | ecosystem: Environmental > Terrestrial > Soil > Boreal...
AAGATGATCGCCGACCAGATGGAGGAGTGGCTCTACAGCGACGCCTGCGACGGCTTCAACATCATGTTCCCATGGGTCCCGGGCGGCCTCGACGATTTTGTCGACCGGGTCGTCCCCGAACTGCACCGCCGCAACCTCTTCCGCCGCGAGTACGAAGGCAAGACTGCGCGAAAACCTCGGCCTCCCGCGCCCCGAAGACCGCTTCTTCGAGAAGCGGGGCTCCTAAGCCGGAGCACCTTTGGTGCCGTCCAAAATATCAATGCCTACCTTTGCACACCGAGAGCTGTTGATTTCAAGTCCCGCTGCGGCTCAGACATCTGCGCCGTGAGAGTGGGGTGGAAAGCCGGAGTTCGGTTGCGTACATTCGGTGATATTCATCGGCCGGAAACGCCCGCGCGTAGTACCCCTGATCAGAGACCGGCTTGACGCTAACGAGATGCAAAAAATAGATACAGAACGCGTCGCCGCTCTTAGATCGAAAGCCGACGGCCTAACGGGAGAAGTGGATGCCCTGTTACGACGGCTCGCCGAGGCGCGCCGTCGCTATGCCGCAACAATGAGCGATGATGATTGGTCGCGCCTTGACGCGGTACAGGCGGAGACGTCCGCGCTTCACGCTCGCTTCATCGAGATCGTCGATGCAACGGGAACGGCCACTGACTTGCCGCCGGAACTCCTGGAAAAGATTGGCGAACTTGAGCCCGGTCCCGGTCAGAACCATCTGCCACGCCGCAATCTGACACAGGAACAAATCGCTAGTACCGCCGACATCGACGAACAGCTACCGGCGGCTTTAGATTCGATCCGACGACTTCTCCCACCCTGCTGGATCGAAGCCGAGCCGCGAGAGCAGTGCCGGCTGGACACTCTGGCCAGACCCAACAGCTTCCTTTCGCTGACCAAGAGCCTTCGGCTGGAAAGCGAAGCTCTTGCCGTACATCGTTTCCGTCAAGCGCTCAGGGTCGGTGAAGATTATTTGGCAGAGCATCTCGCGTATGACCATTTCGCAGGGGCTACCCTCGTCCCCTCGGTGGTCCAACTCGGCTCACAGCTCAAAAATCTCAAACAGGTCCGTGGAGATGTGGAGGCTCGCCTACAACGGCTTTGGTCTGGGTGCGGTGACGATGTTGATGCGACTATCATGGAGATCGTCACTGCCGGTCGTTGCGTCGAATTCGGACGTGACGTTGAGTTCATCCCGGCAACGAGCAGCAAATCGCGGACCTTCGTTGTTACAACCCGTTTCCTCTCGTAATCGAATGCAAGCGGCAGCAGGCGCTTTCCGAATATGAGATCGCTGAGGAAACGATCATGCGTGACCTCTTCCTGCGTCTTCGTGGGAAAGCGGATCGGCGCGGCCTTCACGGTCGGTTCAGCTTGAGACTGGATGTTGAGGCGTCGGTTTTGGACCGCGAAGAAGTGGTTGCTTGTCTCGTCAGTCAGAGATTAGCGCCCCATCCCGAGCGGGAACTGACCTATCCCTGGGGGAGGACTGCCTTCGTCGAGCTTCCAAGGCGGCTGGACCTCCAAGGTCCTACCAGGCTGTATAGCCCGCGGATGCTGGAGGATGTCTTCGGGTGGCGCTCAGACCTGCCGGCGTGGGACGGCCTCTGCTGTTGGATCGACAACGCACAAGCGCTAACGATGAGCGATGTCCGGAGGCCCGTCGGGTTGATCTGGGATAACACCTCAGCATCGGCGATGAAGAGACGAACGTGGGCCCCGACGAGTCTGTTCGGTGCCGCGACGAATCAGATCCCCCCTGGAGAATTCGGTATCGTGTACATCACCTACCTGGAGGGAGCGCGTGAAGACGTCGCAGATCTGCGGGTCAATGCCTTCTTGGAGCGGATCAAAGCGTGGGAACACGCGGGGAACATCCACATTCCGATCGCTCTCCTGTCGCGGCTCTACGCGCGGCCCCTTAATCATGGACAGCCCGATTTGATTGAAAGCACAATCCGCCTTTGCAGTGAGGCCTACGGCCACCCAGTACTCTTCGAGCAATTTCCGACGACAATCTTCACCCGATAGGCGTAGCCGTTGGTTATGGGCGGAGCTATACGCGCCGGATGAAAAGCGCCGGGACCACATTCCCTCGCGTGGACCTATCCGGATCAGGTGGATCTTCGTACTGTTGAAACATGATGCTAATTCGTGACTATCCGAGTATTAATGCTATAAAAGTCGGTCGGCTCTATCTCAAGCCAAGTAACGTTTACGATACAATTACGCGTTGCTGCCGAATGATGCTTCTTGAGGCAGATGATCGAACGCTGCCGCTGGGGCGCTCCGGTTCAGCAACGTTGATTAGACATGCCGACATCAACTATGTGATAGCTACTCGGCATGAACTCGGCATTCGACCGGGAACGGGGCTGCCAAAAGACATCGTAGAAACAATGAGGATCAGCAGTGGAGCACATCGACTCACGAACATTCCTCTTCAACGCTGCATATATGAAACATCTAATCCTGATCAGGAATACCACGACATTTTAGTATTTGAAGCTGCCACCGCATGGGACAATCAGGGTATTGACACTCCATATTTTTTCCCATTAGCACCATTTTCACACACTGACAGGATTAAGTCCTTCCTGATAGGATACCCGACTGTTGACGGAGTTATGGATGAATATCTTGAAACATTTTCGCCTGAGACCACAGGGACAATACACATAAAGAGGTCCATCGGTGATTGCGATATAGACAGGACGTTCATAACTAACATTGAATATTTCAGAAGATACCTACACACTCGACCTCTCGTGGATGGTTACAGCGGTGGCGCAGTGTTTTCACTGATCGGAGAGCTAGAACACCTGGAAATTGTTCTAGATGGAATCATTCTCCGTGGTGGCGGGCAGTACATTTACATCGTTGACGCTGATTATCTCGTCAAGGTAATAACTGAACGCTGAACATATCGTCGAATGTCTTTTTTGGTCGAGAGCGGCCGACAGGCACTGCACGGATCTTGATATTCAACGGAGTCGACCGCGTCAGCGACACCCCAGTCGAGCTGTCGTTTTGCGGCTCCGCTCTGTTGCAGCGTTCGCGCCTCTTTGCATCGTGCGGTGACTTCGTGAGACCACCGCTACGCACACTGCTAGTAACTAGTAACCAAAACAAGGTACATTCTCGCCAGCCCCATCGAACACGCCGGGTCGACCTACCCGAACGCTGCCGGCAATCCAGCAATTGCGACGTAACCACCCCGCAATTGCCACAGTCTCGTTGTACTGTCGCGGGCGTCGGCAGCGGTGAGCGGGCTAGGGATTTTCGATGAGGGAATTTGGATGAGGGAATTTGGTGATGCCTGATCTCGGCCTGATAAAACAGACGGAACAGGGGATGCATGCGCTTCGGCAGGGGGTTTAGCGATCTTGAGCGGCCCGACGAAGACTGCAACCAACGCGGGTTATTTCGCTGCCTAACCGTTTGCTGCAGAAGCAGCAACCGGTTAGTGGCGTTTCAACGAATGGTTGTAGGCCGCCACGCCTGCTCGGCGTTCGCCCAACCGCCATCCAAATCCTGCCAGGCTGCCTCGTCGTCGTTGGGCGACATCGCGGGGGAGGCGCGCGACAAGCGCGCATTGCTCGACAGCCTCGTGCACCCCAACAGCGGTTTCGCCTCGCTGTCGATCGCGCTCGGCCACGACGCTTCGGTCTTCGGCCTGCCGCGCCCCGAGAGCCGCTTCTTCGAGAAGCCAAGAGGCTAGTCGAGGCGCTTGTTTTCGATCTCCCGTTTCGCGCGCTCGCGTTCGCGCACTTCCGCGGTGCGCTCGTCTTTGGTGCGCCCGAAACGAACCCGATTTTCCTTCGCTTGGGTCTCGGCCTCGGCGCGCCGGCGCTTCTTGCGGTGTTGGTTAAGGTTGATGATCATCGCCTCGGAAGCCCTACACTCGCGGGAAGTGCTGCGCGTACTTTAGTCGGCTGCTGCCGCGGCGCAATCACGCTTTTCGCTAACGCGGCGTTGAGGCATTTGCGGCAGGATGTCATCTTAGCGGCGATCCGATAATCCGGACGCTCGTTTGACGAGGGCGGCGGTTAGGATTTCTCGCATCTTTAGGTTCGCGCTCCGATGTTTGGAAGAATGCTGGGTTTGTTTTCGGCCGATATGGCGATCGATCTCGGCACGGCCAACACGCTGGTCTATGTCAAGGGGCGCGGCATCGTGCTGAACGAGCCCTCGGTGGTGGCGCTCGCCAATGTAAAGGGCCGCAAACAGGTTATCGCGGTCGGCGAGGAAGCGAAGCTCATGCTCGGCCGCACTCCCGGGAACATCCAGGCGATCCGGCCGCTGCGCGACGGGGTCATCGCGGATTTCGAGGTGACGGAGGAAATGATCAAACATTTCATCCGCAAGGTGCACAACCGCCGCAGCTTTGCCACCCCTCAGATCGTCGTGTGCGTTCCTTCCGGGTCGACCCCGGTGGAGCGGCGGGCGATCCAGGAATCCGCGGAAAGCGCCGGCGCCAGGCGGGTATTTCTGATCGAGGAGCCAATGGCGGCAGCGATCGGCGCCGGTCTGCCGGTGACGGAGCCGAGCGGCTCGATGGTCGTCGATATCGGCGGCGGCACCACGGAGGTCGCGGTGCTCTCGCTCGGCGGCATCGTCTACTGCCGGTCGGTTCGGATGGGCGGCGACAAGATGGACGAGGCGGTCATCGCTTATATCCGGCGTAACCACAATCTCCTGGTCGGCGAGAGCAGCGCCGAGCGCATCAAGAAGGAAATCGGTTCAGCCTGCATGCCGGAGGACGGCGAGGGGAGGGTCATGGAGATAAAGGGGCGCGACCTGATGAACGGCGTGCCGAAGGAAATTGTGATCAGCGAACGGCAAATCTCCGAAAGCCTCGCCGAACCGGTGGGCGCGATCATCGAGGCCGTCAAGGTTGCGCTCGAGCATACCGCACCCGAACTCGCCGCCGACATCGTCGACAAGGGGATTGTGCTGACCGGCGGGGGTGCCTTGCTGACCAACCTCGACCTGGTCTTACGGCATGCCACCGGTCTCCCGGTCTCGATCGCCGACGACCCGCTCAGTTGCGTCGCGCTCGGCACGGGCCGTGCTCTCGAAGAGATGAAGACCCTGAGGAATGTGTTGATCAACACGTGGTAGGGACCCAGTTCCAAGGGTGATTTTCCAGTTCCAGGGGTGATCTTAATGACGGTCCGGCCTGAGGCAGTATGATGCGGATCTCGCCAGCCCGCCGCGCCGCGATAGAGCGGATGTCCCTCACCCTGCTGGTCGTGATCTCGGCGGTGATGATCATCGTCGGCAAGGCCGATCAGGTCGCGTTCCAGTCCCTGAGGAACTCGCTGATGGATGCCGCCGCTCCGGCCTTGGACATGCTCTCGCGCCCGGCCGCAGCTCTGGATGCCGCCGCAGGCCGCGTCCGCGGCTTCATCACCGTCTATCGCGATAACCTCCGGCTTGCCGAGGAGAATGAGAGATTGCTGGGCTGGCAGCAGGTCGCAATGAGACTTGCAGCGGAGAACGCCGAGTTGCGCGACCTCTCGAAACTGGTATCCGAACTGGCAATTTCCTTTGTCACGGCACGGGTGATTGCGGATTCCGGCGGCGCCTATGCTCGCAGTGTGATGGTCAATGCCGGTCGCGACAACGGCGTGGCGCGCGGCCAGGCAGCCATGACCGGAGAGGGTCTGGTCGGTCGGGTTTCGGAGGTCGGAAGCCGGGCGGCGCGAATTCTGCTGATCACCGATTTGAACTCGCGAGTTCCGGTCGTCGTCGATGGCACCCGCCAACGGGCGATTCTCGCCGGTGACAACTCCGCTCGACCGAGCCTGCGTTACGTCGATGCGGGCGGAACGATACGGATCGGCGACAGGATCGTCACCTCGGGCCAGGGCGGCGTCTTCCCGCCCGGGCTTCCGGTGGGTATCGTCGCCAGCGTTGACACCGAAGGAGCGAGGGTCGAGCCCTACGCGACTTTATCGCGGGTCGATTACCTCCGGCTCGTTGACTATGGTCTCGCCGAAGCCCTGCCCAATCCGCTGTCCGTCGCTGCGCGTGGCGGTAAGCGCGCGGAATCCGGGGTCGGCGGCCCGCCGACGCTGCGACGCTGAGCGGGCGCGCCAAGCATAGTCTCGCTTGGGCACCGGGACACAAGAATGATCAACGTGCTGCCGATCGCAACAACGATGCTGGCGGCGCTCTTGTCGATCGAGCCGCTGCACCTCGACGGCTACGCGGCGCTGACACCCGCCTTCACGTTGATGGCCACCTATCATTGGACGATTTATCGGCCGAATTTGTTGCCGGCTCCCTGGCTGTTCCTGATCGGCACAATCCAAGACCTGCTCTCGGGCGGACTGCCGGGGGAGACCGCGGTCACGCTGTTGCTCGCGCGAGCGATCTTATTACCCCAGCGGCATTATTTTGTTGACCGGCGCTTCCCGTTCATCTGGGCCGGCTTCACCTTGCTGACCGGTGGGGCGGTGCTGTTCTCATGGGCATTGCACTCGCTGCTTGCCGCAGAATTGCTGGATCTTCGAGGGCCGGTTCTCCGCGCGGTGCTGACCATCTCGGCCTTCCCGATCGCCAGTTTTCTGCTGGGCCGCAGTCAACGCGCCCTGATCGGTGCGGACTGAGCAATGCGGCGGGATACACTCCGCCAAAAGCTGTTCACCCGGCGCGCGGCGATCCTCGCTGGCGGTCAGGGACTGCTTCTCGCCGCCATCGGCGGACGAATGTACCAGCTGCAGATTTTGGACTCGGAGCGTTATACGGTTCTCGCGGACGAGAACCGCATCAGCCTGCGGCTGATAGCGCCGGTGCGCGGGAGAATTCTCGATCGCTTCGGGATCGCGCTCGCCGAAAACCAACAGAACTATCATCTTGTCGTCGTCCCCGAGCAGGCCGGCGATGTCGCGGCGACGCTCGACGCGCTCGGTGCGCTGATCGAGGTGAGCGAAACCGACCGCCGCCGCGTCTTGCGTGAGATGCGGCGCAAGCATTCTTTCGTGCCCATCGTCGTCCGCGCCAATCTTGGTTGGGACGAAATGGCGCGCATCGAGGTCGCAATTCCGGAGCTGCCCGGCCTATCGATCGACCAGGGCGTGACCCGCCGCTACCCATTCGGCGAGACCACGGCGCACGTCGTCGGCTATGTCGCCGCAGTATCCGACCAGGAGCTCGATGGCGATCCGCTGCTCGAAATGCCGGATTTCCGCATCGGCAAGAGCGGCGTCGAGAAGTCGCAAGATCTGGAGCTGCGCGGCACTGCAGGGACGAGCCAGGTCGAAGTCAATGCCCTCGGCCGGGTCGTCCGCGAGCTCGCCCGTGTTGCCGGAAAGCCGGGGCGGGACGCAGTCACCAGTCTCGACATGGCGATGCAGGAGTTCGTCACTCGCCGCTGCAGTTCAGAGCAGAGCGTCGCGTGCGTACTGCTCGACGCGGTCACCGGCGATATCCTGGCGCTCGTCTCGAGCCCGAGCTTCGATCCGGTGCCGTTCTCGACCGGGCTCACCTCGGCGATGTGGCAGGAGCTCGCCAACGATCCGCGCAAGCCGCTGTCGAACAAGGTGATCGCCGGCGTCTACCCGCCGGGCTCGACGTTCAAGCCGGTGGTGGCGTCAGCCGCGCTGACCGCCGGAGTTCTGACGCCCCAGACCTCGTTTACCTGCCCCGGATATCTCCAATTCGGCAATGCGACGTTTCACTGCTGGCGGCATGGCGGTCACGGCACCCTGCGCCTGCACGATGCCATCAAGAAATCCTGTGACGTCTTCTTTTACGAGACGGCGCGTCGGGTCGGGATCGATCGTCTCGCGGCAATGGCGCGCCGGTTCGGCTTTGGCGATCTCGTCGGCGTTGGCATCCCGGGCGAGCGGCCGGGCTTGATCCCCAGCCGCGAGTGGAAGTTCGCGACCAGCGGCAGCGCGTGGACTCAGGGAGAGACACTGATCGCCGGAATCGGTCAGGGGTCGGTGCTGGCAACACCGCTGCAGCTCGCCACGATGGTCGCTCGGCTCGTCACCGGCCGGGCCGTAACACCTCGGCTCGTTCGCCCCGAAGGGTTGATGCGCCCCGGCGGCACTCCCGCGCCTGACTTCCCCTTCCTCGGCCTCCACCCGCAGACCATTGCCCTGGTGCTCGACGGAATGAACGCGGTCGTCAACGAGCAGGGCGGCACCGCCTTTGCCGCACGTATCCGCGAGCCGGGTTTTGCGATGGGCGGCAAGTCCGGCACCTCGCAGGTCCGCCATATCAGCGACTACGAGAGGTCGCGTGGCGCCCGCAAGGCCCGGCAGATCCCCTGGAAGCAGCGCGATCACGCGCTGTTCCTCGCCTTCGCGCCGGTTGGCGCACCGCGATATGTGTGCGCCACGGTGGTCGAGCACGGCGGCAACAGCGGCGGGGGCGGCTCGGCCGTCGCGGCGCCGATCTGCCGCGACGTCTTGCTGGAGGTACAACGGCGCGATCCCGCCCGGCGGGTTCCCGGTGAGAATGGGGTCGCTATCGACGACACTGTTCCAAACCGGGCCGGGGTCCCCGGCGGGTGAGCCGTGGCCGGTCTGACCTCCGATCTCGGGCACGAGCTCAGCGTTTTAGACAAGCTCTGCAGCATCAGCTGGGGGCTGGTACTGCTGGTGTTCATCGCCGCGGCTTGCGGTATCGCCGAGCTGTACTCGGCCGCCGACGGCGATATGCAGCCCTGGGCAGCGACTCAGATGGTTCGCTTTGGCATAGCGCTCGTCCCGATGATCGGCGCAGCGCTCCTCGGCATCCGACATTGGTTCCGGGCGGCGTATTGGATGTACGCGGTTGCGCTGGCGCTGGTTGTGGCGGTCGACTTGCGCGGGTTTGTCGGGATGGGAGCACGGCGCTGGATCGACCTCGGGCTGATCCAGCTTCAGCCCTCGTCGTTGATGAATATTGCCTTGGTGCTGGCTCTGGCGCGCTATTTTCATGCCCGCTCCGATGAGGACATTGCGCGCCTTCGGTACCTGATCCCGCCCGCGCTGATGGTTCTGATACCCGCAATGCTGGTACTGAAACAGCCCGACCTCGGTACTGCGATCATGTTGCTGATAACCGGGGCTGCACTGTTCTTCATAGCCGGCGTGCGCCTGCGGTTCTTCGCCTTGATGGCGCTCGGCGCCGCGGCCGCCGTGCCGGCCGGGTGGCATTTTCTCCGCGATTACCAGAAGAACCGGATCTATACCTTTCTCGATCCGGAGAGCGACCCGCTCGGCGCCGGCTATCACATTCTGCAATCGAAAATCGCGCTCGGCTCCGGCGGTTTCTTCGGCAGAGGTTTTCTCAACGGCAGCCAGAGCCATCTGAGCTTTTTGCCGGAAAAACAGACCGATTTCATCTTCACGACCCTGGCCGAGGAGTTCGGCTTTGTCGGCGGCTTCGGCCTGCTCGCGCTTTATACACTGATGATCGGTTATGGGTTTGTGATCGCCCTGCGCTGCCGCAGCCATTTCGGCCGCCTGCTCGGGCTCGGCATTGTGACCAATTTCTCGCTCTATGTATTTATCAACACGGCGATGGTCATGGGCCTCATCCCGGTGGTCGGCGTGCCGTTGCCGCTGATCTCCTACGGCGGCACCGCAATGCTCGCCGTCATGTTCGGCTTCGGCCTGCTGCTGAACGTCGGCGTCCACCGCGATGACCACCTCGGCCCCAAGGGCGAAACCCAGCTCGGCTAGCCCGGAATGAGAAACTGGCGCATTGGGCTCAAAACTCGACAATTTGCTGCCGTATTCCCTTGGCAACGGCTTCGGCGCGTGACGCGGCACCGAGCTTTCGGAACAGCGATTCGATGTGGAACTTGACGGTATGCGGTGAAATTCCGAGCAGCCGCGCCACCTCCTTGTTGGTCATGCCGTTGCCGAGAGCGCCAAGCACCTCGATTTCGCGCGGCGTCAACAGGACCGGCGGCTCCTCCGGCAACGAATCGAAATTTCGACTTGCTAGAGGTGTCGCACGCACCGTCAGTCCCGCTGCGACGGCGCGCAGCGCGGCATCGACCTGAGCCGCGCCGGCGTCGGGTGGCAGCCAACCGGCGAACTCTCCGGCAACGGCGCCGAGTGCGACGGCTGCCGCCGGCAGAACGGCATCGGCGGTGCCATCGGTCAGGACCGCGTCGGGAGATGCGGTTGCCTCCACGAGCTGGTGCCCGCACTGTGCAACGAGCGTGGCGAGCCGGTCTTGCGCCGCCGCGTTCGACGCCAGCACAGCAACGCGAAGCCGGTCCGAGACGGCAGCCGCCGGGGCGCTCATCTGTCTGGGCGGATGCCGACAATAACCGCAGTCGAGAAGGGCTTGTCAGCCCGGATCAGATGCAGTTCGACCTGCTTCCCGACCGAATCCGGCCCGAGATATTGGGCAACCGCCGTCGGGCTCGTGACGCTTTCGCCCGCGATTTTCACGAGAATGTCGCCGGTGTGCAGGTTTGCTTGGGCTGCAGGGCCGTCCTTCGAGACGCTCATCACCATGAGGCCCTGCGACTGGCCGGCTTCGGCCTGCAGCGCTTCCGGCACGAGGACGGGCTGAAGCGCCAAGCCGAGCCAGCCCCGTTCGACCCGTCCTTTCGAGAGCAGTGGTTCCAGCACTGTTTCGACCGTAGAGGCCGGAATGACCAGAACGCGCCCGCGGGGTCCCAAGGTCGAGATGCCGAAAAGACCGCCGCCGGGGTCGAGCACCGGCCCTCCCTCCTCGCTGCGCGTGACGCCTATGTCCAGGGTGATGCGTCGATCGATCCGGCCGCCTGCGCGGCTGTGCCAGGACGGGCCGACCGAACGGATCACGCCCAGCCTCACGGAAATGCCGGCATCATCGGCGCCAAGGGCGAGAGCGAGCCCGCCGGGCTGCGGCTCGCCCGCCGGGAGTGGCGCCGGATCGGGCGAGCCGTCGAGCGTCAAGGCAACGACGTTGGTACCGGGATCGCGGCCGGCAACGCGCGCTGTGAAGGCGCTTCCGTCGGCCATTGTCACCTGCGCATCGCCGGCGTCGGGGAATCTTTGTTCGGAGGCTACGACGACGTCTTTGCGCCAGAGCGTTCCGGAACGCATCCGGTGCCCCGGCACGGCGATGCCTGCAACCAGAAATCGGGCGAGCCTTGCGCGCTCCGCCATCGCTTGGGACAAGCTGATCAGAGGGTTTTCAGCAGTATCGGCCATGATCTTTTCTCCTATTCGACTTAGCAGGAGAATGGTCGCGGTCGAGACCCGGCACCACCGGACGGATGGGGAGGCCGGCGTTGCAACTCGCTAGCCGGCTCCGCGGATCGCAACTAAGCTGTACCCAGACTTAAGGGTTCAGGCACGACCGTAAGGGCGGGAAAGATGGAATTTTCGGCATCACCCCAGGATGCAGACCGGCTTGCCCGCTATCGCGACAAGGGGATCGCCCGGGTGGTCGTGATGCTGCCGTCGGGGGAAAGCGACGCCATTCTGCCCATGCTCGACCGTTGGGCCGAGCTGATCCGTCGCAGTGCTGGGTCCGCCCGGAGGGTCCCTCAGCGGTGCTGATTCGGTCGATCAAAATTGGTATCGTTGCCGTCGCGCTGACCGCCGGCTCCTGCGGCGCATACTGGGGCGCGATCCAATACCAGGGCAATTTCCACGCGGTAACGGAAGGCGCGTTTTACCGATCCGCCCAGCTGAGCAAAGACGAGCTGCAGGGCGCGATCCGGGAACATAAGATCCGATCGGTCCTCAATCTGCGGGGCGCTCATCCCGGACAAGCCTGGTATGATGACGAGCTCGCCGTATCGCAGTCGCTCGGCGTCGCGCATTATGACTACGCTCTTTCCTCCCACCGCTTTGTGACGAAGCAGCAGATCGGCGAGGTGCTCGGCATTGTCCGAGATGCGCCGAAGCCGCTTCTGGTGCACTGCAAGGCCGGGGCCGATCGGACGGGGCTAGTCTCGGCGCTCTACCGTTTTGCCGGGGAGGGGGTGAGCGCGGACCAGGCAGACCGAGAGCTTTCGCTGGTTTATGGCCATTTTCCGTATCTCACGAGCCGCTCGAAAGCCATGGACGACAGTTTCTGGGCGTTTGTCGCCACGCAAGCCTCCCCCGCCCAGAGCGGGGATTGACCTCCGACGAAGCGGCGGCTCCGGCAATATCGGTGCGGTTGGTCCTGTTCTGTCTGTCCTACAGAACAGGAGTTGACCTGGTTGCGGGGGTAGGATTTGAACCTACGACCTTCAGGTTATGAGCCTGACGAGCTACCGGGCTGCTCCACCCCGCGTCTGTCGGGTCATCTCGATCCGTGGCGGATCGGGAAGGGAGATTGGAAGAGAGGGGGAATGCGGGCCTGGCGGCGACCT
>Ga0209526_10002542_pt1 | contig 12314 bp, 6 predicted proteins | sample JacPinW_OM2H0_M1_FD_188566 | JGI IMG/M metagenome (GOLD analysis project Ga0209526, IMG submission 188566) | Forest soil microbial communities from Algoma, Ontario, Canada - Jack Pine, Ontario site 1_JW_OM2H0_M1 (SPAdes) (version 2) | ecosystem: Environmental > Terrestrial > Soil > Boreal...
AAAGAAAAGACGGGCAAGAATTTCCCGGACGATCCGATGGATCAACTGTGGGGAGCAATCGGCGCGGTGTTTGGTTCGTGGATGGCTGAGAAAGCGGTAACGTACCGGCGAATCGAAAAAATCACGGGAGTCATGGGCACTGCGGTGAACGTGGTGCAGATGGTGTTTGGGAATACCGGCGATACTTCCGGAACCGGCGTGTGCTTTACGCGCGACCCAAGTTCCGGCGAAAAAGTTTTCTATGGCGATTATCTTGTGAATGCCCAAGGTGAGGATGTGGTGGCGGGAATTCGCACACCGACACCGCTGCGCGAGATGGCCACGGCAATGCCGAAGGTTTACGCGCAACTCGATAAGGTTCGAGTAAAACTTGAGAATCACTATCGAGATATGCAGGACATGGAATTCACCGTCGAAGATGGAACCTTATATATGTTGCAGACGCGTACCGGCAAGCGCACGCCTGCGGCGGCGTTTCGCATTGCGGTGGACATGGCCAATGAAAAATTAATTAGTAAAGAAGAAGCGATTACGCGGATCAAGTCGGAAGATATCGAGCGGCTGTTCTATCCGGTGATTGATGTGAAGGTGGACAAGAAATCACTCGAGGCGCGCATCCTGGCTCATGGAATCGACGCCGTGCCGGGCGCGGCCGTGGGGAAAGTGGTGTTCTCGGCACACAAAGCAGAAGAGTGGGCGGAGCGCGGCGAGAAAGTGATTCTGGTCCGCCGGGAAACGAGTCCCGAAGATGTAGGCGGGATGGCCGTGGCGCAGGGAATCCTGACCGCGACTGGTGGAAAGACAAGTCACGCAGCGGTCGTCGCACGCGGCTGGGGCAAGTGCTGCATTGTAGGCGCGGAGAAACTGCAAATCGATTACAAATCATCGTCGATGGTGGCGAAGGGGAAAACCGTAAAGGAAGGGGATTGGATCACGCTCGATGGCAGCGAAGGCTTGGTGTACTCAGGCGAAATGCCGCTGGTAACGCCGAAGCTGCCGCAGGCATACGCCACGCTGATGAAGTGGGGAGATGAAGTGCGACGGTTGGGCGTGCGCACCAATGCCGATACTCCACAGGACGCGCGCAAGGCAAGAGAGTTCGGAGCAGAGGGCATTGGTCTGTGCCGTACCGAGCACATGTTCTTTACGGACTTTGAGCATCCGGAAAGAAGCCATGAGCGCCAACGTGCCATCCAGGAAATGATTCTGGCCGAGACTCGCGAAGCACGCGTGAAGGCGCTAGACAAATTGCTGCCGTTTCAACGCCGGGACTTCGTGGGCATATTTCAAGCGATGGATGGATTTCCGGTGACCATCCGGCTGATCGATCCACCGTTGCACGAATTTGTTCCGCACGAGAGAGCTAAACAGGAAGAGTTAGCCACGGAGTTGGGGCTGGACGTGGAAGTAGTGGCGCGCCGAGTGGAGCAGTTGCACGAAGCAAATCCCATGCTCGGCCACCGCGGTTGCAGGTTGTCCATCACTTATCCAGAAATTCTCGAGATGCAGGTGCGTGCGATCATCGAGGCGGCCATCGAATGCCAGCGGGGCAGAGTTAAAGTGTTACCTGAGATTATGCATCCGCTGGTTTTGGACAAAAGAGAGCTGCAAATTCTCGAACAGGCCACGCGAAGAGTCGCAGACGATCTGATCAAGAAGGCTGGCGTGAAGTTGCCATATCTGGTGGGCACTATGATCGAGCTGCCGCGAGCGGCGCTGCTGGCCAACGAGATCGCTGAGGTTGCAGAATTTTTCTCGTTCGGTACGAACGACCTGACGCAGACGACCATGGGACTCTCGCGCGACGACGCCGGACGGTTCCTGCCCGACTACGTCGATGAGAAGAAGGCCGGTGTGTTCAGCGCAGACCCGTTTCAAACCCTCGACACTAAAGGAGTGGGAATGCTGATGCGCTGGGGCACGGAGCGCGGGCGCGAAACGCGGCCAAGACTGAAGGTGGGAATTTGCGGAGAGCATGGCGGAGACTCGGAAAGCGTGAAATTCTGTCATGGCCTGGGAATGGATTATGTCAGCGCTTCGCCCTTTCGGGTGCCGATCGCGCGGTTGGCAGCGGCGCAAGCAGTGATTGAAGAAAATGCGCGCGGAAATAAAAAGGCCAAGGGGGTCGGCCGATAGAGTCCCGGGAAATTGACCATAAGGAGTTAATTGTCCTAGAAAGCTGAATCTCTTTTTGTAGTTCTCCAATGCAGTCACAAGTGCAAAACTGAATCGTTGCGTGAAATTCTCAAGTATCCGCGTTCGAAGGTCTGGTTGAGATGTCGGCGAGTCGACAATTTCGCGATTTCTACACCTAAAGTTTTACTTTAACTATTAAACTACTGTCACCGAGACCCGCGTCGAGCTTGCCCGCTCAAGTTGGTATCTTGAAGAAGAAGTACAACCCAATAAAAAAGAAGATTAAGTCCGGAGACCACGCGGCTAAGAACGGAGGAAGTTGTCCAACGCCGCCCATAGCTTCCATGAGGCGGGCGATGCTCCAATAGCCAATTCCTATGGCGATGCCGATGGCCACTCCGCCAACCGCTCCACGGGCACCCACCAGGAAAGCGAATGGGATCGCGAGCAGCATGCTCACAGGCGCAATCAGAGGGTAGGCAATTTTGACGTGCTCCTGCACAGTCAGGCCTGCAACATCGAAACCCGCGCGACGCAGATCTTCGATGTAGCGATTGAGCTCCGACCAATTCATCTGAAATGCCTGGCGAACTTCGCGATTGAAATATTCCGGGGGCTCGGTCAGCTCGGGGAAGGCCTGCACGCTAAATTGATCGAAGCGTGTGATCGAACCACCAGAAAAATCGCGAACCCAGCCTGATTCAAGGAGCCAGATTTTTTGCGATGCAGACCACTGCGCGCGCGTAGCGAAGATACGGCGGCGGACGTTGAAAGTGGCGGGATCGATTTCTACCACGCTGAGGCCGCCAAACAGATTTTGCAGCGGGCTAAAGAGATCGTAATTATAAATCTTTGAATTTTCGCCGAAAATCCATCGTTGTGGACGAGTGTAAGTTTGCGGCGGGCGGCCTTTGATCTGGTTGCGCAAGGCGTCCTGGCGCTGGTTGGCATAGGGGAGGTAAGTTTCGTTGACCAGAAGCATGGCGCCGGCGAGCACGATGCCGGCAACCAGGAGTGGAATAACCAGACGATGCAGACTGATGCCGCTGGCTTTGATGGCCACAATTTCGTTGTTCTTGCTCATGATGCCCAGCGTTACCAGCACGGAAACGAGTGCGCCAAGGGGCGCGAGGTTGTACACGAGATAGGGCGTCAGGTAGCGGAAATAATTGATAACGGTGAGAAAAGCGACGTGGTGGCGCGCGATGTCATCGAGCAATTCGAAGAAGGTAAACGTTTCGAATAGAAAAACGAACACAGCCAAGATGAGCGCGAAATAGACGGAGAAGCGACGAAGAATATAAATATCCAGAAGCCGGGGGATGCTGCCGCCGGGGACCGTTTGATGAGAATTGCCGTTTTGAGGCGTGGACCCGTTGAGGGGTTGAGCAAGCTTGCGAAACGCGGCGGTGCGAGCGCGCGCTTTACGGCGGAGAAAGCGTAACAGAGTTCTGATGAAGCCAGTGGGGTGCAACCAGCGGCTCTCGCCGCGGAATTGCTCCATGCGTGGCAGGAGGATGATGCCAAAAGCGGCGAGAATCAGATTCGCCATCCAAATGCCAATTGCCGGCGGGACGGTGCCCTGGCGAGCGAGTCCAGCGCCGGTAACGAAAAGTAGGTAATATCCCGCGATCATGGCCACAGCGATCAGGGAGCCGGCGGCGCGGCCACCGCGGCGCGGTTGTGCGCCGATGGGTACGGCCACCAGCGCAAAGACCAGGCAAGCAAAAGGAAATGCCAGACGGCGATAAAGTTCCACTCGAGATTCACGCCAGCCAGGGCCGTGATCTGCTATAAGACTGCGGACGGAGCGTTCTGAATTACTGATCTGCCGCTGTTTGGCGGGCATCAGGTTGTTGACTTCGATGGGCCAATCGCTCTGTCCAAAGGCAGTGACGGAATAGCGGTCAGGGCGATCGCGATAAAACTCGTGGGTGGAGCCGCCTTGAAGATGTAACTGCAGCGTGCCGTGATTGGGATCGGGAATAACAATGGCGCGCTCCGCGAGGGTTAAACGCGAACCGCTCTCAGCACCCGTGTCGGCTAAGAACACCCCGTGCCAGAGAGTTCCGCTGGCGGCCACATCTGAAATGTAAAGTATTAGTTGAGGAAATCGTTCGTCGAATACGCGAGGCTGCACCTGAAAAGAGATTTGGGAAGCGATTAGATTGGCTTCAATGGAACGAAAGGTTCGGAAAGCTAGAGGAGAGAGCCAGAGAGTCATGATCAGACTGACGATGAAGCCGGCGACAGCCAAGACGCCTACGGGCAGCAGGATGCGGCGCCGGCCGATGCCCAAGGCGGTAAGGGCGATGATTTCGCTGTCGGCGGACATGCGGCCAAGTCCGAGCAGTACGCCGATAAGCACGGCCATGGGGATTGTAAAAGTGAAAACTGCCGGAAAGATACAAAGAAACAGCTTGAGGATTTGGGTGCCCGAGCCGGTGTGGCGCACGAACAGCTCCATGAGGCGCACCAACTGAGGGACGAAGAAAACAAAGGTGAAGACGATGAGTCCGAGGAGCGCGTGACGAAAAACTTCGCGGACAATGTAACGGTCCAATATGCGCATGTGGCGAACGGTGAGTGTAACACGCGCGAAGAATTGAGACAGGAGCGGGTGTAGCAGATGAATCGAGTGAACCTGGTGGTGTTGTGGCACATGCATCAGCCGCAATATCGCGACCCGGAAACCGGGCGGTATGTGCTGCCGTGGACGCGGCTGCATGCCACGAAAGATTATTTTGGAATGGTGAAAGTGCTGGAGGAATTTCCTGGGTTCCACGCCACGTTTAACGTGGTGCCGTCGCTGGGAATGCAGCTGGAAGAATATGCCAGCGGCAAATTCAAGGAGCCGTGGTTTTCGCTGGCTTATAAGAACGCCGAAAAACTGACCAAAGAAGATAAGACCGAAATTTTGGCGCGGGCCTTTCAGGTAAACCACGAGCGGTTGATGTCGCGATGGAAGCGCTTTGTGGAATTGTATGAATGGTCGCGTCCCGCTGACGGCGCGCAAGCTCAAGTGACCTTTACGGTGCGCGATTGGCGGGATCTGCAGGTGCTATCGCAACTGGCGTGGATGGAAGAGTCCTGGCTCGAGAAAGATGAAGTAGTGAGCAAGCTGGCGTCGAAGGGAAGAGATTTCACGGAGAGCGATAAAGAGGCGCTGAAGGCTAAGGAGATTGAGCTAATTGGATTGGTGCTGCCCGCGCACCGGGAGGCGGCCCGGCGGGGGCAAATTGAGCTCAGCACCACGCCTTTTTATCATCCGATTCTGCCGCTGATTTGCGATTCGGATATTGCGCGGGTGGCGAATCCCTCCACGCCTTTACCGCGCCGAGCCTTCCGGCGTCCAGAGGATGCGCGAGAGCAATTGCGGCGCGCGCGGGAATATCATGAACGCGTTTTTGGAACGAAGCCGGCAGGATTGTGGCCTTCGGAAGGATCGGTTTCGGACCAATCGCTGGCAATTGCGTCGGAAGAAGGATTTAAATGGTTTGGCACGGACGAAGGAGTGCTCGGGCGCACGTTGAATGTAGGATTTTTTCGTGACGGGACAGGGATTCCCGCGAACGCGGAACGTTTGTACAAGCCGTGGCGAGTGCAAACGCCAAGCGGCGGCATCACTGGATTATTTCGCGATCATCATTTGTCGGACTTGATCGGATTTGTGTATAGCCGTATGGATTCAAAAGCGGCGGCGGCCGATCTGCATGGACGTTTGCGACACCTGGGCGAACGAGTGCAAAGCGGGCAGCCGTTGACCATCGGAATTTTTTTGGATGGCGAAAATGCGTGGGAATATTACCCCGGGAATGGCAGGGAGTTTTTGCGCGAATTTTACGGGCGGGTGGTGAGCGACCAGGATTTCCGCGCGTTGACGGCATCAGAAGCCATTGCAGCGGCTGGAGACGTGCCTGTCACGGCGGGAATTTTTCCGGCTTCCTGGATTAATGCAAACTTTGATGTATGGATCGGCCACGCCGAGGACGTTGCGGCGTGGGAATTATTGTGGGACGCGCGCGAGACTTACGCGAAAGCAGTGGAGTTGGAGAGAGACGGTGTCGCGGGCGCGCCAACAGCCACGGCGCTAAGCACGGCGTACGAATCAATCCTGGCGGCGGAAGGCAGCGACTGGACCTGGTGGTTCGGACCGGAGCACAGTACCGCGAATGATGCGGAGTTCGACGCCTTGTTTCGCAAGCATTTGACGGGAGTTTACCTGGCGCTTGGGCGCGTGCCGCCAGCAGAATTAGCCAAGCCCATCAAGCGCAAACCGGAGCATGCGCTGGAGCTGGCGCCCACGGGATTTGTAAACGTGCGCGTGGACGGACGTGACAGTTCTTATTTCGAGTGGCTGGGCGCGGGTTTGTATTCCCCGGAGCGGCGCGGCGGGTCGATGCATGGGCGTATTTTTTATTTGCATGAATTGCGTTATGGTTTTGAGGAAGAACGTTTCTGCGTGCGTGTGGATCTTTTTCCCGAGGTGCTTGCGGAACTGGAAGATTCGGAATTTCGCATCAGCATCGTGGGCGCGGAGGAATTGACGGTAGTGGCTAAGATCGCGCGCGGACATTTGCAAGAGTTCGCGGTAGAGAGAAAAAATCTTTGTTTGTTGAATCCGAAGGATATTGCGGAAGTGGCGTTTGACCGGATTCTGGAAGTGGCCATTCGGCGCGAGGCGCTGGACATCGCCGGGAAGACCCACTTGCGGCTGGGAGTTGCGCTGTGGCACTGCGGGTTGCCGGTCGACGTCTTGCCCGCGTCGAGATTTTTGGACGTGAGTTTCGGCGAAGAGCACGCGGCTTGGGATGTGGAAGAAAAGGTCACCGGCTGAGAGTTCGAACGCGGCCGTCATAGTACCTATCCAGTAGTTGTGAATGTTTGGTGTTTTAGAAACGTTCTCGCGTCGGCTTCTTTGAAGAAAACCAGACGTATGTGCTCTACCGGCGTCCCAGCAGCCAGGGCGGACTCGATCGTTTCGGATACTACCGGTGCGGCGCGCTCCGGGGGATAGCCATAAGCGCCGGTCGAAATTGCCGGAAACGCGATGGAACGAAGCCCGTGGTCAGCGGCCAGGGCGAGAGAGTTTCGATAGCAGGCGGCAAGCATGGATGCGTCAGGTTCCTCTCCGTTCCCTGTAATCGGGCCGACGGTATGAATCACGTGGCGCGCCGGGAGTTGACCCCCGGTAGTAAGAACAGCCTCACCAGTAGGCAGGCCGCGTGGAAAGCGTGTGCTGCGTAGCTCACGGCACGCTTCCAGGATTCTTGGGCCTCCTTTGGCATGGATTGCGCCGTCGACACCGCCTCCGCCTAGGAGAGTACTATTTGCGGCGTTCACGATTGCATCTACGTCTTGCTGGGTGATATCGCCTGTCGCGACGTGAACTTTTCCGGACAGGAAGCTTGCTAAGATTTTTGACTGGGTCATGACCGAACGCTCCCACTCACCGGATCCACTTCATTAACAAACCTAATTGCTTCTAGTCAACGCGTAAGAGGCGAAATGATTGGCGGGAACGTGCCCTTGTCCGGTTCGCTGGTCGGGAAGAAATCGTGACTTCGTGGTTATAGCTGTAGGTGTTCCCACGTTACAAGACCCACCCTACAAAAAGGTGAGGGTGGGCCATCCTCCGTGTCTTTTAAAATTTTTGCATTAAGGAAGGCGGGGATCTGCGAAAGCGAAGGCCGGCGAGAAAAATCTTGAAGACTCTTTCGATCACAAATTCATTATCAAAAAAGTTTGACGGCCAGGTCGGTGGGGTTGTCGCCGACGGGGATCATGGTGACGAGGTAGTTGGTGCGGACGCGGATGATGGAGATGTCGCCGGAGTCGTGGTTGACGGCGAGGAGAAGATTTTCCTGGGGATCGAATCGCAGGGCCGAGGGGGACTGGCCTGCGGGAACGGGGAACCCTTTGCCGGGGTCGCGGTCGAGACGGCGATCCACGATATCGACGGGAATGATGCGATTCGCCGCGGTGTCGGAGACGTACATCAGGCTGGCGTCGGCGCTGAGAATGGCTCGCGTGGGCGCGGAGCCCAGCACCATGTAGTCGCCAACTTCGTGCGTGGAAGTGTTGATGACCTGGAGGCCGTGGGCTTCGGGCGAGATGAGGTAGAGTTCGCCCCCGTCGGGCTTGAGCAACATTTGCGTGGGACGACCGGCGAGTTCTAGATGCGTCAGAAGAACGCCGCGGCGCAGATCGACGACGGAGATGCGGGCTTCGCTGGCGCTGCGAACGAAGGCGATGGAGCTGTCCGCCATAATGGCGATGTCTTCCGGTCGCGCGACGACCGGGATGGTGCCGCGCAGCGCGAGAGTGGCGGCGTCGTGAAGTGCTACGGTGGCGTCGCCACGATTGGCGACGACTACGGTTTTGCCGTCGGGGGTGCTGCGCGCGAGAACCGGTTCGCGGCCGGTCTTAGCGGAGCCCAGGATGGCGCGCTTCCGGCAGTCGATGGCGACCAGCGTGTTGCTACCCGAAGAAGTGACATATGCGCGACCGCCGTCCGGTGAAAAGTCGAGTGCATAAGGTAGGGAGCCCACGGAGATCTTTGCGGTGATTTGATTGCTGCGCGTGTCGAGAACCCAGACAAAACCTTCCGCGGCGCTGACTCCCCAGACTTCTGGGCGGGTGGGATGTTCTCGGACTCCAGATAATTTTTGACCGATGGATACGTGGGCGACGGCACCGAGTTTTACGAGGTCGACTACCGTAAGGTTTCCGTCTGCGGTGGTGATGTAGGCGTTGAGGCGCAGCCCGGGGCGGAGGAACGAGGGACGGTGTTCGAACAGCAGGAGAAACAGGGCGGCCGCGAGGAGAATTCCCAGGAGCGAGAAGACGCGATAGTTGCGGGGGCGGCTCATTTAGATGGTGGGGCGGCATTAATTTGTGAAAACGCAAGAACGGAGCGGAGTCGAGGAGCGGTGGTGCTACGAGGGATGAATCGAAGAGAGATTCCTCGACTGCCCAGACCGACTACTTCGCAGGAGCGAAGTAGAAAGAAAAAGTCAGTCTGCTCCGCTCGAAATGACCATTTTTTGCTATTTTGTTTAGAAACCTGCAGGGCGGTTATTTTTTTACTCCGAAATGATTTTTTTGAAACAGAGCGATATCTCAGATGAAATCTTCGCTTAGGTCTCGCCACTGCGGATTGAGGCGTTTTATCAGAGCGATCTTTTTGTCTCTGCACCAGGTTTTCCATTGTTTTTCACGGGCCGCTGAAAGGTTCGGAGTATACAAGTTTGGTGGTGTTGTAAGTGCTCGAGAATGCTTGGGCGCGCTTCGATTGGTGTTCTGCGACTCGGCGCTCAAGATAATTGGTTACGCCTATGTATAGGACGCCTGAGGCACTGGCCATCATGTAGGTGGGATAGACCATGACAGGGACAGAATGGCACGTTTGACACCTTTGCCACGAGGGCGCAGCGGATGATGGTAAAAACTGCGGGCATTAATTGACTTCGCGGTGGAGCACGGCGGCGATTTGGCGGACTTCGTCGACCAATTCGGCGAGCTCGGTGGGGAGAATGGATTGCATGCCGTCGGAGAGGGCCTGGTCTGGAGCATGATGGACTTCGATGAGCAGGCCGTCGGCGCCAACGGCTGCAGCGGCGCGAGAGAGGGGCAAAACTTTGTGGCGTTTGCCCGTGCCGTGACTGGGATCGACCAGGATGGGCAAATGGCTGCGTTTTTTTATGGCGGGAATGATGGCCAGGTCGAGAGTGTTGCGGGAATGGTCGGCGAAAGTGCGCACACCACGCTCACAGAGCATTACGTTGTAGTTGCCTTCGCTGAGGACATATTCGGCGGCCATCAGGAATTCGTCTAGCGTGGCGGACATGCCGCGTTTGAGGAGAATTGGTTTTTTGGCGCGGCCGGCGCGCTTGAGCAGAGAGAAATTCTGCATGTTGCGGGCGCCGATCTGGATCACGTCGGCGTATTCTTCGACGAGGTCGAGGCTTTCGTTGTCGATGGCTTCGGTGATGATTCCGAGGCCGTAGTGCTTGCGGACCTGCGCGAGAATTTTCAGGCCTTCTTCGCCGAGGCCTTGAAAACTGTACGGGGAAGTGCGCGGTTTGTAGGCGCCGCCACGAAAAAGCTTTACGCCGGCTTTCTTGACACCTTCGGCGGTGGCGAAGCATTGCTCTTCAGTTTCCACGGCGCAAGGGCCGCCAACCAAGCCAACGTGTTCTCCGCCGAAAAGAACATCGCCGGAAGGAGTGCGAATGCGCAGGATGGTGTCTTCTTCTTTGACATCGCGGCTGACGAGTTTGTAGGGCTTGCTGACGGGAATGCATTCGATTACGCCGGGAAGGGATTCGAGCACGCCCAGATCGAGCGCGCCTTTGTTACCGGTGATGCCGATGGCAGTGCGGATGGCTCCTGGGATGGGATGCGCCTTAAGGCCGAGGCTTTCGATGCGTTCGCAAACGGCGCGAATCTGCGGTTCGGTGGCATGAGACTGCATCACGACTAACATGGCTGCTCCGGGCTAGGATGAGAACAGTGCAGTTTACCTGTTGCGGCGCGAATGGGGCAAATGACGGGGGTAAAGGAATTGACAGAATTTTGTTAAATACTCGGCGGCTTCGGAAAGCGGTCGCGAACGCCGGGGTGCTGTGGTCAGTTCGCCGTGTTGGGGGTTTTGAATCCGTATAGCCAACGGGTCAAGCCTTTGGGTAGAAATCCGAGTCGGGCAGTGTACCCAAGGAAAGTGGTAGCGCGGAAAACAAGACCTAAAACCAACGCGAGGAGGCCGCCTGAGCAAGTGAGGATAACGGGGAGTGAAGGTGAGCTAACCATATGCCCTCCTGGTTCTAATGATACTCCGCAGTGAAGTGGCGCTCAACGGTAACAAATTTAAACGTGCCCCAACTCAGGACGGAATTGGCGCGTGTGTTATAATCGCTAGTTTATGAGTGAGCGAAATTTTACATTGAGCATTGCAGCACAACCTCTGACGCGGCTTACCGAGTTTGATCCCGAAGACGAGTACCGGCCGGAACCTGAGCCGGAGGCGCTGCCGCCAGCGTGGCTGGATGGCAGCACGCGCATTGGGATTCATACTTCCATTGCGGGCGGGCACCGGAACGCGCTGGAAACGGCGCGCAAACTGGGGTGCAACGCGCTACAGATATTTTCAGCCAATCCTAGGCAGTGGCAGGGCGGTTCCGCGCGCATTCCCGAAGTGGATGCGCAGGCTTTTCGCGCTCGCCGAGCCGAGCTGGGGCTTGGGCCGCTGGTCATTCACGCCAATTATTTGATTAATCTGGCATCGCCGCAGCCGATGTTACGGGTGCGATCGATCCAGGCGTTTCACGATGAAATTGTGCGCGGTATGTCGCTGGGCGCGGATTTTCTGGTGGTGCATCCCGGGACGCGCGGCGAAGCAACGTGCGCTCAAGCGGTTGCGACGGTGATTGAGTCGGTGAAGCAGGCGTCGAAGCGCGCGTCACTGGGCGGAATGCGGTTACTGCTGGAAAATACCGCGGGGATGGGCACATGCCTGAGTTCACGCCTGGAAGAAATGGCGGAGGTGCTGGCGGGATTGAATGGTTTTCCAGTGGATGTTTGCCTTGATACTGCGCATCTTTTTGCGTCTGGTTACGACATTCGCAGCGATGAGGGATTGGCTTCCACCATTGGACAGATTGAAAACACCATTGGCCTGGAACGTGTGCCGGTGATGCACATTAATGATTCAAAGATTCCGCTGGGCGGGCGTGTGGATCGGCACGAGCACATCGGGAAAGGCAAAATTGGCGCCGAGGCGTTTAGCAGAATTTTGACTCACCCGCGCTTAAGCGCCGCGCCGCCGGAAGGCTTGGCGGGCCGCGTGTTTATAGCGGAGACGCCCATTGATGATCCGGGAGACGACCGGAAGAACGTGGCGATGTTGTGGGATTTAACGGGATTGAAGGACATTGCACCTGCGGCAGAGAAGGGTTTTTCGATGTTGACGGCGTCGCTGAAGAAGAAGATGGATGTGCAGCGGGCTGTGGATAAGAGGAATGCGGCGGCGCTGGCGCGACGGGAGGCGCAGGAAGTCAGGAAAAAAAGCGAAGAGAGATCCCTCCACTCCGCAGACCGGCTGCTTCGCAGGAGCGAAGCAGCAAGGCAAATGCGGCGGCCTGCTGCGGTCGGGATGACTGGTGTTCCCGGTGGCGGAA